>Ga0207692_10000397_pt1 | contig 15076 bp, 11 predicted proteins | sample LARL52metaG_FD_184345 | JGI IMG/M metagenome (GOLD analysis project Ga0207692, IMG submission 184345) | Corn, switchgrass and miscanthus rhizosphere microbial communities from Kellogg Biological Station, Michigan, USA - LAR L5-2 metaG... | ecosystem: Host-associated > Plants > Roots >...
CTACGCGCTCGGGCTCGCACTGGTCGGTGGGGCCGCCTTCTTCCTGCGCCGGGTGCCCGTTGCGCAGAGCTGACCTCGCCCGCTACGGCGCCGCGGTCCTGGCCGGTGCCGCACTCGCCTTGAGCTTCCCGCCGCGCACGCTCTGGTGGCTCGCGGTACCGGCGTTCGTCGTGCTGTGGCTGGCACTTCGGCAGACGGGGGCACGCCGCGCGGCCGGGCTGGGCCTGGTGTTCGGGCTGACGTTCTTCCTGCCGCACCTGCTGTGGATCGAGCACTTCCTCGGCGACGACTACGGCCCGTGGCCGTGGCTCGCCCTGTCGGCGCTCATGGCGCTGTTCGTGTGCGGTGTCTGCGCGCTCGTCCCGCTGGTCTCGCGGCTGCCCGCGGCGCCGGTGTGGGCGGCTCTGCTGTTCGTGCTGCAGGAAACCGCGCGCGGCCTGATCCCGTTCAACGGCTTCCCGTGGGGCAGGGTGGCGTTCGGCCAAGTGGACGGTCCTTTTGGACAGTTGGCGGTCGTCGGCGGCGCTCCGCTGGTGACGTTCGCGGTCGTCGTGACCGGTTTCGGCCTGGCGCACTGGTTGCCGCGCCCGCGGGCCGCCTGGGCCGTGCTGCCGTTCGCCCTCGCGCTCGCGGCCGGACCGCTGATCTCCGTCGAGGCCCAGAACGGCCGGCGGACCATCGCGGTCGTCCAGGGCAATGCGCCCGACCTCGGACTGGGCCTGCTCGGCGCCTCGGACACGCTGCGCGCCAACCACCTGCGCAAGACCGCGGAGCTCGGGGCGTCGGTCCAGGGCGGCTCGCTCCCGAAGCCGGACCTCGTGGTGTGGCCGGAAAGCGCGACCAGGACCCGCGACCGCGACCCGGTGATCGACCGCGCGGTCGACTCGCTGGGCGTGCCGGTGCTGGTCGGCGCCCTGCGCAACGGCCAGAACCAGGTCGTCGCCTGGCATCCCGGCACCGGACCGGGGCAGTCCTACGCCAAGCAGGAGCTCGTCCCGTTCTCCGAACACATCCCGCTGCGCCCGCTGGCCCGCCTGGTCACCCCGTTCGCCGACCAGCAGGACATGCGGCCGGGCAGCGAGCCGGGGGTGCTGGACGTCGCGGGCACCCGTGTCGGCGTCGGCATCTGCTACGAGGTCGCCTACGACCACGTGCTGCGCGAGAGTGCCGCTGCCGGTGCCCAAGTCCTGATCGTGCCGACCAACAACGCCTGGTTCGGCCGCGGCGAGATGACCTACCAGCAACTCGCCATGGCCCGCCTGCGCGCCATCGAACACGGCCGTGCCGTCGTCGTCGCGGCGATCAGCGGCGTGAGCGCCGTCGTGCGCCCGGACGGCAGCGTCGTGCGGTCTACCGGGATGTTCACCGACGACCTGATGGTCGACTCCGTGCCGTTGCGGTCGGACATCACGTTCGCCACGAGGTTCGGTGACGTGGTGCACGTGCTGCTCACCGCGGGTGCGTTCGGGGCGTGCCTGGTTGCTTTGTGGACGCGACGGCGAGCACGGTCGGTACCGGAGTCCCTCCCTCGCTGAACCGCGCGGGCGCCAGACCGGCGTCGAGGAACGCGTTCAGCAGCGCGGGCAACGGCCAGTGCGAGGCGCCGACCTTGTCCCGCAGACCCCGGTCGGTCCACGACTCCGTCGTCCGGTGACCGTCGAGGTAGCCGGGACGGACCACCACCGCCGAGGGATCGGTGCGGTCGGCGAACCCGCCGCAGAAACACGGGTGCACCCCGATGTGGACGAAGAGCCCGCCCGGTCGCAGCACCCTGGCGACCTCGCGCAGCACGGCGGGGTAGCCGGGCATGTCCGTGTGGACCATCACCGAGACCACGGCGGGCACACCGTCGTCCCGCACCGGCAACCGTTCCGCGTCCGCCCGCGCGACCGGCAGGCGGCCGCGGGCGTGGCGCAGCATCCCGGCGGACAGGTCGACGCCGACGGGTGTCCACCCCAGCTCGCGGACGGTCGCGGCGTGCACCCCGGTGCCGCACCCGATCTCCAGGCACGCGCCGCCGCCCCGCCCGAGCAGATCCCGCAGCGCGCGGTCGATCCCGATCGGATCGTCCTGTTGCGCCGGAAGGAACTGCTTCTCGTACCAGTCCGCGATCTCGTCGTAGGCCGCCACCACACCAGTGGACCGCCGTGGCGGCCGGAGCCGCCACGGATTCCGCGCCCGGCGAACGTCAGCCGGTGCCGAGCAACGCCGATCCCAGCACCGTTCTCTGGTGCAGCACCGACAACCCCTGCCTCTCCGTGGTCAGCAACCCGGCCTCCCGCAGCACCGTCGTGTGGCGGCTGACCGCGGAAGGCGAAGCCCCGAGCCGTTCCGCCAGCTCGGTGGTCGTCGCTCCGGTGCCCACCGCCGCCAGCACCGCCGACCGCGTGGATCCCAGCAACGCGGCGAGCGCGCCCTGCTGCCGCCGTCCACTCGCGAGCTGCCGCTGCCACGTCCAGTCGTGGTGCACCGGGTACACCACGGTCGGCGGCAGTCCCGGATCGGCGAACGCCACCGGGGTGCGGCGGCAGAAGTACGACGGCACCAGCCGCAGCCCGCGCCCGTTGAGGTGCAGGTCGCGGTCGCAGGCGTACTGGACCTCCAGCACCGGCGGCCGCCAGTTCATCAACGGCCACATGCCGTGCAGCAGGCTCTCGACCGAACCGTCCCTGCTGCGGTGCATCCGATCGGTCTCGATCGCCTCCTCGATCAGGTCGCCGTACGGTTCGATCACCGCGGCGTGGTACCGCGCGAGCGCCCCGGTGAGCTCCGCGAGCGCGCCGTCGCAACCCTCCGCCAGCGGACGGGTCCAGCCCGGCGTCGGGCTGACCGCGGCGAGCAGCCGGAACTCCTCGCGCAGCCGTTGCCGCGGCGTCGCCCGGATGGCGGCCAGCGCCGCACCGAGACCGCCCGCGCCTTCCGGCGGTGTCAGGAAGTCCGGGAAGTACGGTCCCAACGGAGACAGCACGGACAGCAGCCGCACCCCCGAACGGACCACCTGCCGGTCGCGACAGCGCCGGACGTCACGCAGCCAGGGCTCCAGCAGAACCCCGCTGTCCCCTTCGGTCAGCCGCAGTCGGCTGAACACCATCTCCCAGAGCGGATCCACCCTTTCTGCTATCTGCGTACGCTCCAGATCGCCGGCGGAAAAATGGATGCGCAACACAGCAACCTCCCCAGGCCCAGGTCACCGTGGGAAAGATTACCCGCCGTGTCACTCCGCCGAATTCCGCAACGAGAACCGGGCGCGAGGCGATTGCCCCGCGCCCGGTTGGAGTGGTCGACGGGTCAGCCGCAGCGCCCGTTGGTCCACTGGTGCGACCGCACCTGGTACGTGCCCGCCAGATCGCCCTTCTGCCCCTGCCTGGTGCAGCCGATCCGGTCGTTGTAGCCGGTGTTGCGGTAGAAGACCACGCCGGTCAGCGAGGAGGACGTGCCGCGGTTGTAGACGGACTTGACCTCCTTGGTCGTCGCCCACGAGCACTTGACGGTGCCGCTGGTCCAGTCCGGGTCGGCCACGTCCCACATGCAGCGGCCGCCGGTGCCGCCGAAGCCGTTCCAGAAGCAGACGTTGCCGGTGTTGCAGTCCCAGGCGGCCAGCGCCTGACCCGTCTCGGTGTCGTAGGCCGCGCCCACCGCGGCCGCCGCCGGGGCGACCGGAGCCGCCTGCGCGCTCGGAGCCGCGACCCCGACGACCATGAGCAACGCGACCGGGACCAACGCCAGGAAAACACGCCGAACGAACCTCAAAGGATTCCTCCCTCACCCTGTGAATGAATTCGGCCGACGTCACCTTAAGCAGGGGGAGGAAGTCAGGAAAAGCTATTGCGTCGTGCCGCAAAACCTCGTTTCACGACCGTCGGGTGTACCTGTGTTTCACGCCGGCCGGGAAGTACTCGGGATCGCCGGCCGGCCGCAGCACCACCTCGGGCAGCTGCCGTTCCGGCGGGACGTAGTGCGCGAACTCGCTGTTGAGCCGCACGAGCTGGTCCCTGATCGACTCCGCGACGGCCCGTGCGTCGGCGGTCCGTCCCGGCGCGGTCTCCACGGTGATCCGCAGCGTCCGGTCGCGGTCGGCGTCCTCGACCGACTCGATCACGAACTTCCCGGTCACCGCGTCGCTGACACCCGGCTGTTCGAGCCCGACGGTCACGTTTTCCGGATACACGTTCGCGCCGAAGAACGACACGGTGAACAGCGACCGTCCGAAAAGGAACACGAACGGCAGCTCCGGTCCCGGCGGGGGAGTGAAGCCGTGCTCGGCGCAGAACGCGAGCAGCTCGTCGTGCGCGAAAACACCGCCCTCGTCGGCGATCCGGTACCGGATCAGGGGAATCCCGCCGTCCGCGGTGAACACCAGCGTCCCGTCGTGCACCTCGAAGAACCGGCTGGCCGGGTCGTACTGCACGAGCGTGGGCAACCGCGAGTCGCCGAACACCTCACGCGCGAGGTCGGGCCGGAGAGCGAAGAACCGGCGGATGCCCACCGACAGCGCGGTCTCGTTGCCCAGCACCCCGGAGTCCGCTGTGCCGTAAAGGGAAGCGACGTCGCGCACGGGGTCGGCGATGCCCGCCCGCTGGGACACCAGGTCCCGCCACTGCTCGCTGAAGACCTCACCGGCCAGCACCAGCTTGATCCGGTGCGCCGCCCAGTCCGCGCCGGGGGAGTCGATGACGTCCTTGAGGAACGGCGGATAGCCGAGCAGCACCACCTGCTCGAAGTGCGGCGCGAGCTCCGGCAGCACCCGCAGGATCTCGGCCTTGTTGTTGCCCGGCGCCACCACCGTGATCGGGCACCCCTTGGCCGCCAGATGCCGCACGCAGGCCTGCGTGAACAACCCGCCGACCCACGTGCCCAGCGGAAAGCACACCACGGCCAGCGTCGACCGCTCATCGGCCCCGAACCCGTCCACCAGCACCTGTTCGAACCGCCGTGCCACGTGCAGCTCGTCCTCCAGCGCCCGCGGCCAGACCGTCGGCCGCCCGCTCGACCCGGACGACACCGCGATCATGTCGCAGCCCGCCAGCGTCCCGTCCCGGCACAGCTCGGGCAGCGGGTACCGCTCGTGGTAGCTCGGCTTGTCGAGCAGCGGCAACCGCTGGAAGTCCGCGAACGTCTCGATGCTCGCGGGCTCGATCCCGTTCTCCCGCAACAACTTCCGATACGCGGGCACGGTCGCGGCCGTGTGCCGGAACAGGTCGAGCACCCAGCTCCGCGACCGTTGCGGGGCAGGGGCGAAGAAGTCGTCGAACGCCGCGCGCACCCGGTTCTGCCGATCACCGTCCATCGGCCGAGCCTATCTCAACGTTCATTGTCTCTATAGTTTCAGTGTAGACCGAAATAAAGCTTCTGTGTAGGCTCGGGGAAGTGCGCATCCTCTTCTCGTGCCGACCGGCCTACGGCCACCTGTTCCCTTTGCTGCCGCTCGCCCGAGCGACCAGGGACGCAGGCCACGACGTCGTCTTCGCGACCGGCCCGAGCTTCGTCGGCAAGGTGCGTGACCTGGGCTTCGAAGCGCACCCGGCGGGCATCTCCATCGGAGAGGCCGAGGCGGAGGCGCGCAGGCGGCACGGCGACGCCGACGTCGTGACGATGCTGATCGCCATGTTCGCCGACGTGCTGCCGCGGGCGACGGTCGCGGACCTGGTGCCGTTGCTGCCGCGGCTCCGGCCGGACCTGGTGGTCTACGAACAGAGCGACGTCGGTGCGGCCAAGGCCGCGCGGGACGCGGGTGTCCCGTTCGTGTCGCACGTGATCGGCAGGTCGATGCCGTCCGCGATCCTGGAGATGGCGGCCGCGGAGATGGCGTGGATGTGGGACGGTGACGAACCCGCGGACCTGATGCTCGGCGACACCGCGATCGACATCTGGCCGGACGCCGTGCGCGACCGGCAGGTCGCCGAGCTGCCGCGGGTGATCAGGCAACGGCCCGTGCCGTTCGACCTGGACGCGCCGATGCCGGAGCTGACGTCCGGAAAGCCGCTGGTCTACCTGACTCTCGGCACGGTGGCGTTCGGTGCGACGGAGGTGCTGAGGGCCGCGGTCGACGGCCTCGCGCGCCTGCCGGTCGAGGTGCTGGTCGCGGTCGGCCCCGGCGACCCGGCGCTGCTCGGCGAGGTGCCGGCGAACGTGCGGATCGCGGGGTTCGTCCCGCAGGCGGAGGTGCTGCGCCGGGCGGATCTGGTGGTGCACCACGGCGGAACCGGCACGGTGCTCGGGACGCTGGTGGCCGGCCTGCCGCAGCTGGTCCTGCCGCAGGGCGCGGACCAGTTCGTGAACGCGGACGCGCTGACCGAGGCGGGCGCGGCGAGGAAGCTGCTCGGCGAGGAGATCACCGCGGACGCCGTCGCCGAGGCCGCGGCCCTGCTGCTCGACGACCCGTCTGTGCGGAACGTCGCGGTGAAGGTGGCGGCGGAGATCGCTCGGCTGCCGGCGCCTGCCGAGGTCGTCGGGCAGCTCGCTGAACTGGCGCGCGCGTAGGCCCGCCCACGTGGGCAGGCGCCTGCCGGGGCCGTCTGGCTGCTCACCCGCACCGCCTACGTGGACCGGTCCCCGCCGAGGCCGCCGGGCCGCTCACCGCACCGGCGCGGGCGTGGACCGCGCGTCGGCGGCGGCCTCCAGGTGGTCGGGCAGCGACGCGCGGTAGATCGGCATCGCCGCGGCCGTGGTCACGATCGCGACAGCGACGAGGATCGCGAACATCTCGGGCGTCACCAGCCCGTACGCCAGGCCGATGTTGATGAAGATCAGGATCATCAGGCCGCGCGCGTTCATCAGGCCGCCGACGGCCGAGGCGTAGCGCCAGGAGTAGCCCTGCGCGCGCACGACGAGGCCGCAGCCGAGGTACTTGCCGGCGAACGCGGCGAGCATGATCACGGCGAGCGGGAACCACAGCCGGCCGCCCGCGCCGAAGCCCGCGACCTGGGTGTTGAGGCCGCTGAACGCGAAGAACACCGGCAGCAGCAGGATCGAGTTGAGGTCGGTGAGCTTGGTTTCGAGCTCGTGGCGCACGACGGCCGACTTGGGCATCGCGAGGCCGGTGACGAAGCCGCCGAACACGGAGAACACGCCGATGTAGTCGGTGAACCAGCCCGCGAGCAGCACCACGAGCAGGATGATCGCGGTCAGGTCGCGGCTGAGCTTGCCGTCGCGTTCGGCGCGTTCGCCGAGCTTGGCGAGCCACTTGCGGCCGACGGTGAGCATGAGGCCCGCGAAGATCGCCGCGCCGATGATCGTGCGGAGGGCGCCGGACGGGCTGCCGGAGGCGCCGACGGCGATGATCAGTGCGAGGAAGGCCCACGCCACGGCGTCGTCGATGGCCGCGGCCACGAGGGTCAGTCCGCCGATTGGGGTGTTGGCGATGCCGCGTTCCTGCAGGATCCGGGCGAGCATGGGGAACGCGGTGATCGACAGGGCGCCGCCGACGAACAGCATGAACACCCACAGGCTCGATCCGCGAGGGCTGAGGGAGTCGAAGAAGACGACGGCGGTGCCTGCGCCGAGCAGGAACGTCGGCACGATGCCGGACACGGCGAGCACGGAGGCCTTGCGCGCGTTGGGACCGGTGGTCAGGCCGTGGTCCAAAGAGGATCCGACGAGGAACATGTAGAACGTCAGGCCGATCGTGCTCAGCACGTACAGGGTGCTCTTGACGTCGGCGGGGAAGAGCTGGGCCTGCACGCTGGGTGCGACGGCGCCGAGCAGGGCGGGTCCGAGCAGGACGCCGGCGACCATCTCGCCGACGACCCTGGGCTGCCTGACGAGCATGGCGAGCCGCCCGCACGCGGTGGTCGCGACGAGCACGACCGCCAGGGCGGCGAAGACCTGCAAGGCGAAGTGGATCTGGTTCACCGGGACCTCCTGGGGTCAGTGCCGGGCCGCGTGTCGAAGTAGCGCTTCGCCGGTTTCAGGCGGTGGGCGTGCAGGACCATGACCGTGCCGAGGACGAGCTGGACGACGCTGTGCCAGATGTCCTCCCACCGGTCGCGTACGCGCATCCGGGCCAGGCGCCGGAGGGGGACCGAGTCGTCGCGGACGAGCAGGCACGGGCCGCGGTTCGGCAGCGATCGGGTGTGGGACGCGGAGGAGTGCAGCGTGACGCGGCGCAGCACTTCTCTCGTGGCCGCGCGCATGATGATCGGGGCGAGTCGCCAGGCCGGGCAGGGCCGGTTGGTGGCCACGCCGAACGGGATGTGGTGCTCGTGGCGGGTGGCGGTGTGCTCCCAGCGGCCGGGGTCGAACTCGTGCGGGTTGGCGTAGCCGGTGGCGTGGTAGGCGGGGTAGTTGAAGCACAGCACGGAACCCGCGGGGAAGGTCGTGTGCTCGTCCAGTTCGATGTCGTCGGTGGTGATGCGGTGCGCGATGCCGAACAACGGGTAGAGCCGGAAGGTCTCGTCGAGGACGTGGGCGAAGTACCGGTCGTCGTCGATCCGTTTCGCGGCTTCGGGGTGCTGGGCGAGTGCGAGCAGCAGGTGCGCCATCGCCTCGGACATCTGCACCACGGCGGTGTTGAAGTACGTGCCCTGCAGGTAGTGGACCTGCTCGGTCTCGGACAGGGTCCGCGGCAGCGGGTGCCGGACGTCGGCGAGCCGTCCGGCCAGGTAGCGGGTGAGACGGGCGCGTCGGGCGGGGTGGCGCAGTCCGGTGCACTTCAACGAGGTCACGACGTCGTCGGCGTGGGCGACGATCAGGTCACGCGCCGCGCGGGGGCACGGTTCGCCGAACACCAGCTCGTAGAAGTACTCGGCCCACACCGGCATCATCAGGTCGCGCAACCGGACCGGCGTCACCGGTCCGGTGAGCACCTCGTCCAGCACGCGCCGGGTGCAGCGGGTCGCCGCGTCGAACAGCTCGTCACCGGGTCCCGCGAGGAAGCCGCGCGTCGTGCGGGCGACGTCGTCGTAGCGCGGCCCGGCCTCCAGGTGCTCCTGGTGCACCTCGGGGCCGGGGGAGAGCCAGTACCAGAACAGGTCCGAGAGTCCGGCGCCCTTGCTGCGGCCGTTCGCGGCCGGGTGGCCGTAGAGCTCCTCGAACCGGTCGGGGCCGACCTGGTCGTTGGGGACGGTGATCGCGTTGTCCCCGTTGACCTTCTCGAACACCTTGGCGCGCAGGGCGACCACCAGCCGGCTCAGCACCGGGCCACCACCATGTCGCGGCTGAGCCGGCCGCCGCACAGGGCGAGGACGTGCGTGAACTCGTCGCGCAGCACGTCCAGCACCCGCCGCACGCCGGTCGACCCGTCGGCGGCGAGTCCCCAGAGCACCGGCCTGCCGATCCCGACGGCCGACGCCCCCGACGCCAGGGCCAGGGCGATGTCGCCTCCACTTCGGACACCGCCGTCCAGCACGACCGGCACCCGTCCGGCGACCGCGTCGGCAACGGCGGGCAACGCGTCCAGCGCCGCCGGCACGACGTCGAGCTGACGGCCGCCGTGGTTGGACACGAAGATCCCCGTGCCGAGCCCGGCGGCCAGCTCCGCGTCTGCGGGGTGCAGGATTCCCTTGAGCCACAACGGAAGCGTCGTCATCGCGCGGACCCGCTCAACGTCCTCCCAGGAGAACGCCGCCATCTCGATCTTGCGCAGGCCGGGCGAGCCGGGCAGGTCCCGCATGTTCTCCGCCGCGAGCCCGGCGGGCAGGTCGTGGAACCCGTGCGCGAGGTCGCGGCGGTGGCGGCCGAAGACAGGGGAGTCGACCGTGATCACCAACGCGGCGCAGCCCGCCCGTTCGGCGCGCCGCACCAGCTCCTCCGTGACCTGCCACTCAGGTTGCAGGTAGAGCTGGAACCACACCGGGCCGGTCGCGGCGGCCACGATGTCGGCGATCGGCACGGTCGAGGCCATGCTCGACACCAGCACCGTCCCGTCCATCGCCCGTGCCGTCGCGAGCTCGCCCTCGGGGTGCGCGAGCCGGTGGAACGCGGTCGGTGACACCAGCACGGGAAATCCGGCGTCCCGGATTTGCTCGCGCAACACGCGGGGCAGCAGGGCGCGGCGCCGGAACGCGGCCTCGTTCTCCGCGAGCACGACCTCGTCGCCGGCCCCGCCCGCGAAGAAGTCGTAGTGGACGGGGTCGAGCACCGCGCGTGCCTTGTCGTGCAGCTCCGCGAGCACGGGGTTCACCGCAGGTGCTCCCCGAGGAAATTCCTCAGCGGCGCCTTGTGCACGGTCTCGCTGTCCCACTCGTTCTCGAGGTTTTCGGTGAGGTGGTGCTCGTCGACCAGCGAGCCGCCGCGGAACCGCCGCACCACCGGGTGCAGGTAGCGGCCGTCGAGCCCGCTGGTGTCGTCCTGCGAGGTCCGGCCGGCGGTGATGTCGAACGGGTTGATCTTGTCGTGGTCCGCGCCGTACTCCAGCGTCACGGTCAGGTACGTATCGACGTCACCGAACTCGCCGTGCGCCACAGCTTCGTGCAGATAGGCGACTGGCACCTCTTCCACGTAACGCACGCCGTCGGGTCCGTACAGCACCGCGTCGGCCATGAACGCGAACAGCTGCCACAGCGCGGAAGTCCGGTTGACCCGCGCGATGATCGCGTCGGTGACGGCACCGGGCGGGAGCGAGCGGCTCGGCCAGTCCACGCCGTGGTAGCGGTGCTCGTGGATCCGGTGCAGCGCCCGCACGCCGTAGCGGAAGCCGTGGATGAACCCGCTGGTCGACTTCTTGAAGTCCCGGACCTGCGTGATCGTGCCCGCGAAGAACAGGTCCGGCACGTTCACCGACTCCCACGCCGCCGTCTGGTCGGGGAAGCGCGCGTTGATCGTGAGCTGCGGCCGGCAGTCCGGCGTGAAGATCGAGGCGTCGAACCGGAACCCGGTCGCGAGGATCACCCGGTCGTAGCGGATCTCCTTGATCACCTCGTTGACCCGCTGGAAGCTGACCTTCACCAGGTAGCCGTCGCGGTCGCGGAGGATGCCCGCGACGTGCCCGTCCAGCACGGCGTTCTGCGACTTGAGCTGGTAGGTGTCGAGGAAGTTGTTGTTCACCGCCCGCAGGTGGCCGACGAAGTGCGTCTGCCACGCCAGCTTCAGCGAACCGGGCCCGGCGACGTGGATGACCGACGCCGTCTCGACCAGTGCGTCGGCGGTCTCGAACGCCGAGTTGCCGCGCCCGATGATCAGCACCTTCTGGCCGACGAAGTCCTTGGGGTCGACGGAGACGTCGTAGTAGAGCTCCGCGTGCTCGACCTCGTCGATCTCCGGCACGTACGGCTGCGACACCCCGGTCGCCGCGATGATCCGTTTCGCCCGGTACGTCCCCCCGTGCTGGTCGCGCACCATGAAGTCGTCGGGCCTGCTCACCGCCACGACCCTGGTGTCGTAGCGGATCGGCAGGTCGTTCTTGACCGCGAAGTCGCCGAGGTAGCGGACCATGTCGTCGGCCTGCGGGAAGTAGCGCGGGGTGTAGCCGGTGAACAGCAGCTCGGGATCGTCGGAGAGCAACGAGTTCCAGTCGACGCGCAGGTTGAGCTCCGGGTCGTCCCAGCCCGTGTGCACCTTGTTGATGGAGATCAGCTGCCGGTGCCGGGGAAAGCGGGTGAAGAACGTCCCGGCCGCCGCGCCGGCCTCCAGCACGAGGTGGTCGCGTCCCGCCCGTTTGAGCAGGTAGGACGCCTGCAACCCGGCCGGACCGGCGCCGATCACGAGACACTCCGTCGAAATCTCGCTGGACACGACTTCACTCCTCTACGCGGTCAACAGACGCTTGTCGGGCTTGCCGCTGGGGGCGATCGGAGGTTCGGCGATGGCGGTGACCCGCACGGGCGCGCACGCCGGGCCCAGCCGTCCGGTCACCAGCTCCCGCAGCTCGCCGAGCTCGGGCACCCGATCACCTCTGGGCACGACGAAGGCGTGCACGGCCTCGCCGGTCTCGTCGTCGGGCACCGCGACGACGTAGGCCTCGGCGACGTCCGGGTGCTCGGCGATCACGTGTTCGATCGGGCCGATGTGGTGCAGGTTCGCGTTGACGATCACGACGTCCCGTGTCCGTCCGGTCAGGTGCAGGAACCCGCCGGTGTCGAAGTGCCCGAGGTCGCGGGTGCGGACCCAGCCGTCGACGAAGACCTCGGCCGACTCCTGCTCATCCGCCCAGTAGCCGCAGGCCTGGCCCGGCGTGCGGACGAACAGCTCGCCGTCGCGGATCTCCACGTCCACCGGTGGTTTCCCGACCGTGCCGGGTGGGTCGAACGGCGTGGCCATCGAGATCATGCCGGTCTCGGTCTGGCCGTAGCCGTGGAACAGCACCGGTCCCAGCACCTGCAGGGCCTCGCCGTGCCGTTCGGTGGTCAGCGGCGAGCCCGAGACCAGCAGCGCGCGCAACGTCGACAGGTCGGCGGGGGAGTGGCGCTGGGCGGCGACGAGCCTGGTCAGGCCGGGCACGGTGATCACTCTGGCCGTCGCGCCCAGGCGGGTGATCGCGTCCGCGGGCTGGTCGGCGACGACGACCGTGCCGCCCGCGGTCAGCGTCAGCACGGCGTACTCGAACATCACCTGGCTCGACAGCGACCCGAACACCAGGTAGCGGTCGAGCCGGGTCGCCAGCTCGCGGACTGCGGGCGGCCAGGCCTCGGGGCGGGCGGCCCACGCGTCGGTCATGGCGGCGTAGGTCTGCGCGCAGGCCTTGGGAGCACCCGTGCTGCCGCTGGTGTGGATGAGCCGGGCGACGTCCTCGGGCCTGCCGTCGCACCGCGGTTCCGAAGCGGCAGCTCGGGGAATGTCCGAGTCCTGCACCACGAGCTTGATGTCGAGGCCGAGCAGGTGCTCCACCTGGGCCTCGGCGAGCCCCGGCCGCACCCCCACCACCCGAGCGCCCACCACGTGCCCGGCGAGGATCGTGGCGAACGCCTCCACGTTCACCCCGAGCCGCAGCGCCAGCCCGTCACCAGGGCCGATTCCTTTGGCGCGCAACCCGCTCGCGATCCGCGCGACCAGGTCGAGCAGTTCCGACCCGGTCACCACGCGGGTGCCGTGCTCGAACACCGGCCGGTCCGCGGCGGCGCCGAGCACGTCGAGCACCGCGCGCGGAAACGGCTCACTGGCCGGCAAGGCATTCCTTCACGAACACGACCAGCGGCTGCTGGTGCACGTCCGGGAAGTCCCAGTGGTTCTCCAGGTTCTCGGCCAGGTGGTGGGTCGCGGCCAGCACGCCGTGGCGGTAGTAGCGCACCACGGGATGCAGGTAGCTGGCCTGCGCCGCGTTGGCCGCGTCGTTCTCCGCCACGCGCGTAACGCCGATGTCGAACGGGTCCACGGTGTCGTGGTCCGGTCCATACTCCAGCGTCGCGACGAACCGGTGCTCGCCCGGACCGAGCCCGCCGTCGGCGACGTAGGCGACCGGCACCTCCTCCTCGTACCGCGCCTCGTCGCCGTCGACCGTCACGACGTCACCGATGACCGCGAACTGCTGCCACAGGCAGGACGACCTGTTCACCCTGGCGATGACCGCGTCACCGATCGCCTCCGGTGAGAGCTCCAGCGGCGTGGCGGGCCACGGGGAGTCGTGGTGGCGGGCGTTGAGGACGCGGTGCAGCGCGCGGGCGCCGTAGCGGAAGCCGTGGATGAACCCGCTGGTCGACTTCTTGAAGTCCCGCGACTGCGTGATCGTGCCCGCGAAGTACAGGCCGGGGACGTTCACCGACTCGAACGCCGAGGTCAGCTCCGGGAACCGGTCGTCGATGACCAGCGCGGGACGGCAGTCGCCGACGAAGACCGAGGCGTCGAACCGGAACCCGGTGCACGCGATGATCCGGTCGTACTCCAGCTCCCGCAGCTTCTCGACCGTGCGCGCGTACCGGAACTGGATCCGGAACCCGCCGTCCGGCCGCGGCTCGATGCGTTCGATCGTGCCGTCGATCACCGCGTTCTCGGACTTGAGCTGGTAGGTGTCGAGGAAGTTGTTGTTGACCGCCCGCAGGTGCCCGACGTAGTGCGTCTGCCAGGCCAGCTTCACCGAGTGCGGCCCGGCGACGTGGATCACGGCCGCGTGCTCGACCAGCGCGTCGGCGGTCTCGAAGCCGGAGTTGCCCTTCCCGATGACGAGCACCCGCTGGTCGGTGAACGACTCGGGGTCGGTGTCGAACGTGTCGTAGCGCTCGACGTGCTCGATGCCCGGGATCGGTGGCACGTGCAGCTGTGAGACACCGGTCGCCATCACCAGGGTCCTCGCCTGGTACGTCTGTCCACTGTGGTCGGTCACGACGAACTCGCCGCCGTCACGCGCAACCTCGGTGACATCGATGTCGTAGTGCACGTTGAGGTCTGCCGCGAAGTCCTGAAAGTACCGCACGATGTCGTCGGCATCGGGGAAGTACCTGCGGCTGTAGCGGGTGAACAGCAGGTCCGGGTCGTCGGTCAGCAGCGAGTTCCAGTCCATCCGCATCCGCTGCTCCGGGTCCGCGAACCCGGTGTGCACCTTGTTGATGGAGATGAGTTTGCGGTGCCGGGGATAGCGGGTGAAGAACGTCCCGGCACCGCTGCCGCGTTCGAGGACGGCGTAGTCCCGACCGTCCCGCTCCAGCAGTGCCGCGAGCTGCAGACCGGCCGGGCCGGCGCCGATGATCAGGTAGTCGTACGCCATGCTTCGGGAAGCTACTCAGGTGATCTCAGAACCTTCTGAGATCGACGGCGTTCGATCACAGGCAGGCCGCGGTGATCCTCTCCTTCAGCGCCACCGCGTTCGGCCGCTCCAACGGCAGCCGGACCGTGAACCGCGCACCTCGCCCGGGATGCCCGGCCGCCTCCACCGTACCGCCGTGCCCGGTCACGATCTCCCGCACCAGTGACAGCCCCAGCCCGAACCGCTTCTCGCCCGGCCCGTGCCGGAACCGGTCGAACAACCGTTCCGCCTCCACCGGGTCGAACCCCTCACCGGTGTCCGCCACGACCAGCGAGACCTGCCCGGCCTCGGCCCGCAGCCGCACCTCGATCCGCCCGCCCTCGGGCGTGTGCCGCACGGCGTTGGCCAGCAGCTCGTCCACCGCCCGCCGCAACGCCGTCTCCACCCCGTTGACCACCAGCGAAATCCCGGGCTGCGTCACGGTCAGCTCGATCCGGCGTTCCGCGGCACGCTCGTACTCCTCCG
>Ga0207692_10000399_pt1 | contig 15066 bp, 11 predicted proteins | sample LARL52metaG_FD_184345 | JGI IMG/M metagenome (GOLD analysis project Ga0207692, IMG submission 184345) | Corn, switchgrass and miscanthus rhizosphere microbial communities from Kellogg Biological Station, Michigan, USA - LAR L5-2 metaG... | ecosystem: Host-associated > Plants > Roots >...
AGTCGGACAGGATCAGGCACTCCAGGCCGCGGTCGTTGGCCTCGCGCATCGTGGTGTGCACACACACGTCGGTCGTGATGCCGGTCAGGATCAGGTGGCTGATCGCGTTGGCGCGCAACACCAGATCCAGGTTGGTGGCGTAGAACGCGCCCTTGCCCGGCTTGTCGATCACGACCTCGCCAGGCGCCGGCGCGACCTCGTCGACGATCTCCCAGCCCGGTTCGCCGCGTACCAGGATGCGCCCGGCCGGCCCCGCACTGCCGATCTCCGCGCCGATCCGGGCCGAACGCCAGCGCTTGTTGGGCGGCAGGTCGGTCAGGTCCGGCAGGTGACCTTCCCGGGTGTGAATCACCAGCATGCCCACGTCGCGGGCGTGGGCGAGGAGCTTCTGCGTGCCGGGCAGGCCCGCTCTGGTGAGTTCGAGGTCGTAGCCCATCCGCTCGACGTAGCCACCAGGTCCGCAGAAGTCGGTCTGCCAGTCGATGCACAGCAGGGCGACCTTGTCGACCGGTACCACCGTGTCGTAGGGCCAGGGGTAGGGATCTGCCTGAACCGGTCCTATCCGCGCGGTCATAGTTGTCGATTGTCGACCGTTTGATTTCCAACGGGACCGTAGTGAGTTACGTCTCAGTTACCGGCCTGGTTTACCGACTCACCCGAGGAACTGGCGGGCACCGTGGTCGCTCAACGCGCGCAGCGCGACGTCCAGGTCGCGGGTGGCCACCGCGTCGCGCAGCCGCCGATGCCGGTGCAGGCCTTCGACCGGACTGCGCTCGGTGGCTTCCCGGTGCAGGTTGGTCGCCATGTACAGCTGGAGCTTCGCCACCACCGGCTCGTAGGCAGACCACAGGTGCCAGCGCCCGGCCAGGCCGACGAGCGCGAGATGGAACCGGCGATGCGCGGCTGCGGCGACAAGGCTGTCGTCGGCGTCCACCGCCCCCGCGAGCATCTCCAGCGCGGCGTCGAGCTCGGCGAGATCCAGGTCCACCCGTTGGAACGCGACCGTGATCGCGTGGCGTTCCAGCACGTCACGCAGCTCGAACAACTCGTCGACCTCGGTCTCGGACACCGTGGCCACGCGCACACCCCGGCGCGGCAGGTGCTCGACCAGGCCCTGCTGGCCCAGCAGCCGCAACGCCTCGCGCAACGGCGCTCGGCTGATGCCGAACCGCCGGGTCAGCTGTTCCTCCACGATCCGGTCGCCGGGTGCGAGCTCGCCACTGAGGATGTCCTCGCGCAGCCGACTGGTCACGGTCTCGACCAGGCTCGGCGGCGCGATACCAACGACCATGTCATCGGACACGCGGCCCCGACCTCCTCGCCCGATCCGACATCCGGCCACCCCATGATAACGGCACGTCAGCACCCCGTCGCGGGCGGTGAACACCGGTGTCCAGGACCTGTACCGCGCAGGCCGGGTGAACGGTGCCGACGGCAGGCGGCCATGGGAACAATTCGAAGCAACTCGAACACCGCGCCCATGGCCGACTCCGCTGACCGCGTTGCTCAGCTGGTGCCGCCGGCCGCAACGACGGGCACGGAGCCCATCATTCCGTTGTCCTCGTGGCCGGCGATGTGGCAGTGGAACATCCATTGCCCGGTGAAGTCCGTGAAGCGCATCCGGATCACCACCTTTCCGGCCACTCCGTTGACCGCGTACGGGACGGTCACGCCGTCCATGTAGTCGGTGGCAGGCGGGGCGGCGCCGTTCACGCTGAGGACCTGGAACGGTGCGGTGTGGAGGTGGAACGGATGGTTCTGGCCACTCGTGTTGGTGAGCGTCCATTCCTCGACCGTGCCGAGTACGGCCGGTTCCTCGAACGTCGGCTTCATGTCGTACAGCTTGCCGTTGATGTAGAAGTTGTTGCCGCCGTCGTCGTGCAGAACCACGTTGCGGGATCGGGCGACGGGTTCGCCGGACAGGTCGGGATGGGCTCCGGGAAGCGGCCCGGCGACCTGGGGCGAGGCGGTCATGCCCGACGGTCCCGCCGTGCTCTCGCTGCCCTGCTGTACGTCGACCTTCATGAGGGTGGTGTCGGGGTACTGGTCGGCACTTCCCCCTTCCGGCCCGTTCGAGTAGGCGAGGGTCCGCAGCGTGGTCGATCCGGGGGCTCCGGCGGTCACCAGGACGTCGAAGCGCCGGCCGGGCGGCATCAGGAGGTGGTTCACCTGAGCCGGTGCCGCGGAGGGGACCCCGTCCTGGCCGACGACGGTGAAGCCGGCGCCGTCGAGCTGGAGGTCGTAGAAGATGCCGTAACCGATGTTGGCGATCCGCCACAACTGGGTTTCACCGGCTGCCACGGTCATGGTGGGCTGGTACTGACCGTTGACCAGGCGGACCGTCGGCGACGCGGGCTCGAGGAGCCCGTCGGGGTAGACGATCGAGCTGGACCCGTTGATCTGGGCGTCCTTGAGCGCCAGGGTGTGCGTGGTGATGTTGCGGTAGGCCGGTGGCAGCGACTCGCGGGTGTCGCCGACGATGATGGTTCCCGACAGTCCCGCCCCGATCTGGCTCTCGGTGCCGTCGCAGCGACCGCCCGCCGGGTTGGTGGTCATCGTCATCGTCATCCCCGGCATCGACTGGCTGTTCTTGGGGCACATGTCGTGGTCGTGGTACCAGTACGTCCCCAACGGCTGGTTCGCCGGGATGTCCAGTCGGTAGGTCAGGGTCTGGCCGGGCTTGCCGGACAGGAAGATGTTGTCCGCGTTTCCTTCCGGGGACAGGTGCATTCCGTGGAAGTGCAGGTTGGTCGACGTGGTGAGGTCGTTCTTCAGCTGCAGGGTGACGTGCTGGCCGGGAACGACGTGCAGGGTCGGTCCGGTGAGGCTGCCGTTGTACGTCTCCGCGAGCACCTTCTTGCCCGAGATGTCCACCTCTTGCTGGGACGTCGTCAGCTGAACCGTCATTTCCGCGGGGGTGGACGTGTTGAGGTCGGGCGGTTCCACCAGCGTGGCGCCGGGAACCATGCCGGCCGTCTGCTCCTCGACGGACTTCAGCCCCTTTCCGCCGCCGCCGGCAGCCAGTGGCCCTCCGCTCTCGCAACCCGCGAGGCAGGCGGCGAGGAGAACGGATCCGGCAGCGAGGGCTCCGAGATGGGCGACGCGTGATCGCGGCACGGCCGAGCGTGCAGTCAAAAGACTTTCCTTTCTGGGACGTGTTTCCACGGTATGGACGAGCGTAAAGTCCTACGGGCGGGCCATCGCTTCATGTCACCTGGTTCAACCCAAAGAGGTGAGGATCACGACAGCGGCCCCGCCGCGGGATGGCCGCCGACGACGAAATCCCCGAACTCGGGCGAGGCCGAGCTGCCGTCTACTGGTCGGACGGTGATCCGCACTGGGGATCGTTGTCCGCGCAGATTCTCTCTTCCGCCCCGCCGGTGTCTCCGGCGTCACCGGCCGTCGGTGGCTGCTGTTCCGCCGGTCGCGGGTTGTCCGTCGTGGACGGTGGAGCGGTGCCGGCAGGTGGGTTTTTCTTCGTGGTGCTGGGCTTCGTGGTCGGTGTGGTCTTCGACGTGGCCGGTGCGGAGGTGGTCGTCGGCGCGGCTTCGTTTCGTGCCGTTGGGGCCGGTGCGGTGGTGAGCACGCTGTGGGCGAGGAGCGCGGCACCGGCCAGCGCCGCGAGGGCGCGTCCGGCGAACCACAGTCCGTTCCGGGTGAAGTGGTTTTTCAACGCGAGGTGCTTTCGTCGAGCTCGATGGATGCGATGAGGCCCTGGCCGCTGATGTTCTGGATCTGCAGGCCGGGCCGGGCGTTGACTTCGAGGATGAGTGGTCCTCTCGTCCTGTCCACGACGATGTCGGCCCCCAGGTAACGCAGCCCGGTGGCCGCCGCGCACCGGCCGGCCGCGTCGAGCACCGCCGTCCAATGAGGAACGACCGCGCCGATCAACGGGTAGCCGGAGTCCGGGTGCGACTCGATCGGCTGGCTGCCGACGCGGGCCTTGACCACGCGGCCGGTGTCGAGGTCGACGGCGGCGCCGATGGCGCGCTGGTGCAGGTTGGCCCGGCCGCCGCTGTGCTTGGTCGGCAGGCGCAGCATCGCGAGCCGCGGTTCGTCGCCGACGCAGATCACCCTGATGTCCGGCAGTCCCTGGAACGACATGCGGGCGAGTGCCGGGTGGGCGTGGATCAGGGGTTCGAACAGCGCCCAGTCGGTCAGCCGCGGGGAGAAGTCCCCGTCGATGATCCTCGCGAGGTGGCTGGTGATCTCGTTCTGGAACAGCGGTTTGCCGGACACCTTCCGCCAGTGCGCGTCCTGGCGTCCGGCGGCGAGCATGATGCCGGAGCCGCCGAGTCCCTGGTTGGGTTTCAACGCCCAGCTGTCGGGCATCGTGGCCCAGTCGATGTCCTTGATCTCCCGGCGGGTCTTCACCAGCCGCACCGTCGGCGAGGTCGGCGCGCCGGCGTCGGTCAACGCTTGTTTGGTCTCGTACTTGTTGTTCACCAGGCGAATCGCGTCCTTGGAGTTCACCTCGGCGATGAGTCTGTTGCGGGCGTTCATGCCCATGATGGGGTCCCAGCCCCGCAGCGGCGGTCTCATCCGACGGCCTCCTGCGCACGCGCGGCCGAGCTGAAGCGCAGCAGTTCGGTCAACCGCAGGCCGCGATAGGTGCCCGCGACGAACGACCAGATGAGGCAGGCCGCGGCGAAGGACAGCGGCACGGTCTCGCCCAGGTAGCGCACCATCGGCGTGACCATCACCAGTGCCGAGACGATCCCGGCGCCGATGGTGAGCGCGGCGCTGCCGGCGGCGTCCCGCAGCCCGTCGGCCTCCCACTGCTCCCACAGCCGCTCGATGATCACCGCGGTGACCACGACCGGCAGCGAGGAGCCGACCAGCACCGACATGCCGTTGGCCGAGGTCATCTCCCGCAGTGCGAGCAGCACGAGCACGACCACACCGACCAGCACCGCGAGCCTCGCCACCCGCGGCAGATGCGTGCGCTGCAGCGCCGCCTGCGCCGCGAAACCGATCACGATCATCACGGAGGTGGTGGCCAGACCGGCGACCAGACCGGTCTGCGTGTAGCCCAGGGCGAGCAGCACCGGGCTGAAGGTGCCGAGCGTGTTGAGCCCGATCCACACCCGCAGGATCACCATGAGCAGCACCGCGAGCGGCATCAGTGCGAGCAGGGACTCGACACCGATGCTCGGGGCCGGGGTGAGCAGCACGCCGATCGAGTTCGGCGAGGCCTTGCCGTCCGGGGTGGTGAGCATCTGCTGGCCGATGCGCACCTGGAGGTCGGTGAGCTCGGCCCTGCCGATCAGCACCAGCGCGTCCCGCCCGGTCCGGCTGTTGACGTTGACCTTCGCCGTCCGGTCGTGCCCTGCCAGCTTGAGGTTGGCCTGCACCTGCGGCCGCCGTTCCTTGCCCAGTGACGACGAGACCGTGACCTGGGGTGCGTTCTCCAGGTCGAACCCGAGCTCCCGTGCGAGCTTGGTGTCCATTGAGGACGCGCCGGCGCCGGAGTCGATGACCGCCTTGACCTCCTTCGTCTGACCTGCCGGCCCGATGATCCGGACGATCTCCTGCTCGCCGACGACGTCGGGGCCGATCACGTTCCTGGCGGGTGAGAACAGCAGCCCCGCGGACAGGACCGCCGCCCCGATCGCGATGGCGACCACCTTGACGACCACGGGAAGCCGGCCACGCCGAACCGTCACGCGTTGTGCTTCGGACACACGCTCTCCGATCTAACCCACTACCTTGATTTTGGCTGGATTCGCCAGACGAGGAGACGCCACGCGCACTGTCGTGTTGCGTTGGTGTGCGGATGGATGCGTTGCGATGTGCGGATAGATACATCGGCGGCAGGTGAGTCCGGACAGCCGTGGCGCGCACCGTGTACCGGAAGAAGAACGTTCAGTCCTTTCCGGTCAGGCCGCGCCGGACTCGTTCGAGGTCGCGTGCGACGAGGCCGAGGTGGTCGTGGCGGCGGACGACGACCGGTGTGGAGGTGTCGCCGCCCGCGATCCGCGCGGCGTCGGGGGCCAGGACGTGCAACGGGCCGATGATCGCCACGTAGAGCCAGCCGAAGATCACCACGGTGCAGGTGGCGATGAGCACGCCGAGCAGCGCGAGCTCGTCGCGCTCCGCCGAGCGCGGCAGCGCCGGCGACCTCTCCGGCCGGTCGGTGACCACGGACAGAAGACGCTGCCGGTCGTGTGCGCCATGTCGGCCTGCCTGTTGCCCGCGGCGCGGCGGTGCGCCCCCGCGAGCACCAGCACCGAGCCGCCGGGGGCCTTGCGGAACAGCTCGACGCCGAGCGACTCGCTGTCCTGGTCGGCCTTGGGATGCGGGATCTCGAGGATGCGCTGCACGCCGGTGCCGATGGCGGTGCGCTCGGCCCGGGTCGGCCGCGTGTACCCGCTGTTCGCGGACATGCCTTCGGTGAGCTGCTGCACGTCGGACAGCAGGTCGATCCCGCTCGCGCCGGATTTCCCTAGTCCGGGGTCCTTTCCACCGGCGGGAATCAGACACAGCACGAGCCCTGCGACGACGATCGCGGCCACGATCGTCACGCTCACCCGTGCGGTCGAGCCGACTTTGATCACAGATCGAACGTGTCACGGCCAGGCGGATCATGGCGGCACGATGTAACTATCGTTCAGTCACTACCGGACACCCGGAGGTCTCACCACTGGTCACCCGGACGGTGGTGGCGCCCATCAGTAGTTGTCCTCGGCGTCGTAGGCGATCATCGCCAGTTGCACGCGGTTGCCGCAGTCCAGCTTCACGAGCATGCGGCTGACGTGCGCCTTCACCGATCCCTCGCTCATCTGGCAGGACCGCGCGATCTCGGCGTTGGCGAGGCCCTGGGCGAGCAGCCGCAGCACCTTGCGTTCGAGGTCGGACAGCGCGGCCAGCCGGGCTCGGGCGCGGTGCGCGCGCCGCGGGTCCCGATCGCGGAACGTGGTGAGCACCGACCGCGTCACCTGCGGGGCGAGGAACCCGTCCCCGGCGGCGATCGCCCGCACCGCGTCGATGAGCGCTCGCGGTTCCATGTCCTTGAGCAGGAAGCCGACCACGCCCGAATGCAGCGCACGCTCGACGTACCGGTCGTAGGTGAAGGTGGTCAGCACGGCGACCGCGGTGGCCGGGATGTGCTTGCCCACCATCTCGGCGGTGGCCAGCCCGTCGCCGTCGGGCATGTGGATGTCCAGCAGCAGGACGTCCGGCCGGTGGAGGTGCACCAGCCGCAGCGCCTCGGAGCCGCTGGCGGCCTCCGCCACGACCTTGATGTCCTGCGCGGTCTCCAGCACCCCCCGGATGCCCGCCCTGACCAGCTGTTCGTCGTCGGCGATGACAACGGAGATCACCGAGGAGATCATCTGACGCCCACTCCCTGCTCGAACACCGCGGTCACCGTGAACCAGCCGTCTGATTGCGGTCCCCAGCTCAGCTCGCCCCCGCGCGTGCGCACCTCCGCGGCCAGCGTGGCGAGACCCCGGCCGGTGCCGGTGCCGTACGTCGGCGGCGGCTGTGCAGGTGGGCTGTTGCGGACCGTCAGCCGCGGGCTGCCCGCCTCGGCCTCGTACTCGACGACGACGTCGACCGGTCCGGCGTGCTTGTGGATGTTGGTCAGCGCTTCCTGCACCACGCGCCGCACGGCGTCGGCACGGTCGGGCGGAAGAGCGTCGAGATCACCGGAGAAGGCCGTCCTGACCCGCAGGCCCGCGCGGCGGGAGCTCTCGACGAGCTCGGCCACGGTCGCCGGCCGGACGTCCAGCACGCCGATGATCTGACGCAGGTCCCGCATGGCGGCACGACTGGTCCCGCCGAGCAGCCGCGCGGTCTCGGTGTCGACGCCGGTGAGTTCGAGCTTCCCCGCGTGCAACGCGATGAGACTCAGCTTGTGGCCCAGGACGTCGTGCATCTCGCGGGCGATCCGGTCGCGCTCCCTGGCGACGGCCTGGTCCCGCTGCATCGCGACCATCTGCCGGGAACGGCGCAGGTACAGGCCGATCGCGAGCGGAAGCAGGATCTGCAGCACCAACTCCGAGGCGACGACGGTGACTTCGAACGGCTCCTCGTCGTCCCACAGCGGGAGCACGAAGCCCGCCAGGGTCGTGGCGACCGCGAGCACCGCCGGGACGAGGCGGGCGCGGGCACCGATCGTGTACAGGGCGCAGAACACGGCCGCGAAGACGGAACCGGGCGCCAGGACGTCGATCGAGGCGACCAGCGCCGCCACGGTCGCGGGGAACTTCCTGCGCACTGAGAGCAGCCCGGCGGCAGCGACAGCCCACGCCGTCTCCGCGGAACCGTGCGCCGAGACCAGGTCAATGCCCGCGCACGCCACGACGGCCGTGACATCGGCCAGCAGGTCTCGATTCCGCCTGCCGACGCCCCGCCAGCGCGTCTCGATTCTCTTGACCACGGAACTGTTCACGACCACCGGATTCACTCGTGCCGACGACAGGGCTGCGCCATCGCTCGCTACTACGTGGCAACCCAGTGTGCGGGTTCAGTTTCCCGGTGGCACGAGATCGTCGAGCTGGCGGGTCGGCACTGCGCGGTCGGAGTCCACAGCGTGCCGTCGAGCTGGGCGAGCACCTCGTCGAAGATCACGCACGAGGGATTGGCGCCCGGATTGCCCGGCACGTCTCGCTCCCGCGCGGCCGGTTCAGCGGTGTTCGGTCGCCTTCTCGGCGGCGCAACCGCCTGCCCGCGAGGCCGCTCGCCTCGTAGACTCGTCGTCGGCTACGGCCGGTGACATGGGGGTGGCACGAGCGTGGGCGCATCCGGGGACACGGCTCCGAGTCCTGACCAGGCCGTCGATCTGGCCGAGTTCATCTCCCTGCTGGGGGAACTGCGCGCCTGGGCGGGGCAACCCTCGTACCGGAGCCTCGCCAAACGGGTGGGTCCCTTGCTGCGCCCCGCCCAGGTGGTGTCGCCGTCCACGTTGGTCGACGCCTTCAAACCCGGACGCCGGCGGCTGGACCTCGATCTGGTCGTCGCGATCGTCAGGGCCCTGGGACTGGACGAAGCAGCGGTCGCCCGGTGGCGGGCCGCTTGTATCGCCGTGCACGCCAGCGCCAAGACCGGCGGCCCCGTCGGTGTGTTCCGCCAGCTGCCGGCCGACCTCGCCACGTTCACCGGGCGGACGCGGGAGCTCGCGCAGCTGATGGACGCGGTCGCCGAAGGTGGTTCCCGCACCGTGGTGATCTCGGCGATCGAGGGCATGGCCGGAGTCGGCAAGACCCGGCTGGCCGTCCACGCCGCACACGAGCTGGCGCGCGCCGGACGGTACGCGGACGTACAGCTGTACGTGGACCTGCGCGGCTTCGACGCGGAGCAGCCACCGGCTGATCCCAGTGCCGTGCTGGACGGCTTCCTGCGGCAGCTGGGCGTGGCCGCGCAGCGGATCCCGGACGGGCTGGACCAGCGGGCGGCGATGTTCCGCGACCACATGGAGGGCAAGAACGCCCTGATCCTGCTGGACAACGCGGCGGACGACCGGCAGGTGCGCGACCTGATCCCGGCGAGTCCCACCTGTCTGGTGTTGATCACCAGCCGACGCACGCTGGCCGCCGTCGAGGGAGCCTCCTTCCACCCGCTGGACGTGTTCGACCCGCCGGACGCCCTCGGCCTGCTGGCCCGGATCGCGGGAGCCGACCGGGTGGCCGCCGAGCCCTCCTCCGCCGAACAGATCGTCGAGGCCTGCGGTCACCTGCCGTTGGCGGTCTCGCTCGCGGCTTCCCGGCTGCGTTCCCGGCCGACGTGGCGGCTGGCCGACTTCGCCGAACGCATCGGTGGCGCGGGCCTGGTTTCCGCGAACATCGGCCGACGCTCCGTGCGCGCGGTTTTCGACCTTTCCGTGGCCGAGCTGCCGGGACCGCTGCGGCGGTTGTTCCTCGCGGTCGGCCTGTTCCCCGGTGGCGACTTCACCGCGCAGGCCGCGGCCGCGCTGGCGGACGTCGGCGTCGGCGCCGCGCGGCAGATGCTGGAGCAGTTGCAGGACGAACATCTCCTTCAGCAGAACACCCCAGGCCGGTACGCGTTGCACGACCTGCTCCGGACCTACGCCAGGGAGCTCGCCGCCGAGGAGTCGGCCGGGCGCACGGATCTCGGCGCCCTGACCCGGCTGTTCGACCACTACCGGTACACGGCCGCGGTGGCCATGGACCTGGTCGAGCCCGCGACGCGGGAGCGGCGGCCCCGCATCACGCCGCCGGACACCGAGGCGCAGGAATTCGCCGACCGTGCCGAAGCGCTCGGCTGGCTGCGGACCGAACGACCCAACCTGCTGGCCGTCGCCGCGCACGCGGCCTCCTGCGGCCTCGCCGCGCACGTGAGCCAGCTCTCCCACATCACGTGGCGCTTCCTGCACAACCACGGTCACCATCGCGACGCGCTCGAGCTGCACACGCTCGCCGTGACGGTCACCCGAGCGAGCGGCGATCGCAAGGGGCTGGCCAATGCGCTGCGCTTCAGCGGCCTGGCTTACGAACGCCTCGGCCTGCTGCGGGAGGCACTCGCCGCGTCGGAGCAGGCCCTGGCCCTGTGCGAGGACCTGAGCGATCGGGCCGCCATCCTGGAGAGCCTGGGCAACGTCAACGTGCTGATGTGCCGGTACGAGCGGGCCACCGGGTATTTCGACCAGGCTCTGGCACTGTGGCAGTCGCTCGGCCGCATGCTCGGCGTCGGCAACAACCTGGGAAATCTGGGGGTCGCCTCCTTCCACCTCGGCCGATACGGCACAGCACACGACCACCTGCTCAGGGCACTCGCCGTGCACCAGGACCACGGGAATCCCACCGCCCAGGCCCAGGCACTCATCTGGCTCGGCATCGTCGGGGAACGAACCGGAGACCACGGGGGAGCAGCCGAGCACCTGAATCGGGCGCTTGAACTCACCAGGGCTCACGGCCTTCCGAGCTACGAGTCCGACGCTCTCGAGGTTCGGGGCCAGGTGCGGCTCGCCCAGGGCGACAGCGAGCAGGCGCTGGCCGACCTGTCGCGTTCGCTGGAGATCCGCGACCGCCACTTCAGCCAGCCCGACGTGTGCGACAGCTTGCTGGCCCTTGGCGCCCTGTACCAGCGGCAACGCGAGTACGGCCGCGCACTGGACCATCTGGGCAGGGCGCTGGAGACCGCCCGTGACGTCGGCACACCGGTTCGCGAGTGCGCCGCGCTCATCGGGCTCGGCGAGGCCCTGGCAGCGCTCGGAGACACCTCGTCCGCGCTCGACCATCACCGGCGGGCACTGGAGGTCGCGCGAAAGGCCGACGATCCCTACTGGCTCGCGCGAGCCCACGAGGGCCTGGGAATGGCGTTGTGCACCGATGGACACGAGACGCGGGGCGTGAGCCAACTTCGGATCGCGCACGACACCTACGTCCGAATCGGCGTGCCCGACGCGGAGAGGGTCGAGGCGCACCTGGTGGAGAGGCAGGTGCCGGTTCGGTAGCGGATGGTCCGCCTCGGCCACTACGAGATGTATCCGACAGCCTCGATGGCGTCCAGCGTCGCCGAGAGATCGCAGCCGGAGTCGTTGCCACTGGCGTCCGTCGCGTACAGCACCTCCAGACCGGCGCATCCGCGTGAGCGGGAATACCGATCGCGTACCGCATCTGAAATCTCGCGGGCGAGCGCGTGCCGCGACTGCAGCAGGAGAACCATGGCGTTGATCTCGCGGAGATCCCACGAATCACCGTGGGCACGCCAGGCGGCGGTGACCTCGGCGGTGCTCAACTGCTGGTCGGCGGCGTCCGAGCCGGCTCTGGCGAGAAGCAGCAGGCCGAAGAAACCCAGTTCTGTGCCCTTGTCGAAGTCGCCGATGGTGACCTCGGGGTACTTCATCCGCAGGGTGTCCAGCATCTGGGCCGAGTCGACGTAGGTCTGGACGTCGTGCTCGCCGATGTGGCGCGGCAGTGCGGAGAGAGCCTTGCCGACAGCCGGCTGAACCACCTGGCATGCTTGGATTTCGCAGAGCGTCGCGGTTGCGGCGAGGTAGTCGACCGGATGCGTGCCGGGGTCGACCGACGCCAGCGCGCGGGACACCGCGGTTTCGACCGCGGGGCTGGTGCCACGGCCCAGCCGGTGCTCGATCGTCGTCGCGAAGTAGGTGGGGAGCAGCCCGCCTGTCAGGGTGGACTTGCCGCCGGCGAGACCGCGACGGTCCAGATCGGACTGTGCGACGGCCGCCAACGCGGTCAGCCGGCGTGCGTCGTTGCCCAGTGCCAGCCACGTCTGCGCCAGCTGGAACCGCTGAAGCGACGTGCTCTGCCCCGGCCGGTCGAGGTAGGGCGCCAGTGCGGTGGTCAGCTGCTTTCTGGTCGCGTCCGGCGGTTTGCCCGCGCAGGCGGCGCCATAGGTGTCGGAGAGTGCGGTGAGCTCGTTCAGCCCGGCGGTCGCGTGCGAGGCCATCCAGTTGTTCGCATACGCGGCGATGGCGGACGGAGCGGGCTTCGTCAGGGAGGTGAACGCCTGGGCGAGGGTGCACGCCTGGACCGGGTACCGGATCCGGCTCGCCTGCGTCACCAGCCACTGGCCGGCCAGCTCCGCGTCGTGATCGGGAAGGCGCAGCCCCGAGCCGGCGAGCACCTGCAGGGCAGCTTGCGTCTCAGCGACCTCTCCCTCCGCGTCGACCGCATCGTCCCCCGGCTCGGCGAAGTACCCCGCTTCGCGGAACATCGGCAGCACCGATCGCGCGTCGAGCAGACCGGACGACTCACCGGCGGCTTGCTCGGCGGTGTAGATGAACCATTGCCCCCAGACGGGATGTTGACGGGCGAAGTCGGCCAGGGCGGCGGCTCCGGCCGAGGTCTTCCACGGCGCGGAGACGGACTTGCCGGCCAGTTTGAGCGTCAGGTCGTCGTACACCGTGTCGGAGACGCTCACGGAGGAACGCACGGTGGCGAACGTCTCCGCGGAGACGTAGAGCCCGTTGCTGCCCACCAGATCAGCGAGCGGTGGAACTTCCGGTTGCGGCGGAGCCTCGGCCGCGCCACAACCGGCCAGGAGAAGGGCTCCAACGAGTGCAGCCGACGTCTTCCGGATTCTTGGTGCCATGGTTGAAATCCCTCCCTGTCGTTCAGGAAGAGGGGGCACCGCTGTTCAGGCGGTGCCCCCTCGTGGTGTCAGTTCATGCCGGCGTTGGCGTAGAACCAGCCGCCCTGGGACGGAACGTAGGCCGAACCCTTCGCCACGCCGTCGAGGACCGGGCTGGTCACGTTGATGCACGCGGCGCCGCCCATGTCGGAGCGCCAGTCGTAGCCGTTGGTGTACGAGTCCGTCAGGCTGACGCTGGCCATGCCGCCCCTGCGGCTGGCGCCACGCCAGGAGAGGGTGGCGTTGTAGCCGTACGAGGTGAGCGTCGTTTCGTTCTTGATGCTCTGCGCGTTGAAGGGATTGCTCCCGTAGAGATGCACGTCCGACTCCACGGTGATGCACGACGTACCGACGCCGGCCCAGCCACCCTCGGTCCGCAGCGAGGTCTGGAGCCAGTCCCCTCCCGGAAGGTCCTTCCTGCCGGTCCCCGCGCTGGCGGTGCCGGTGACGCTGGCGGTGACGGCCAGAGCGAGCACTCCGGCCGCGGCGATCACGACGAGGTTCTTCTTCATTTCCGATCTCCTGGTGCACGCGTGGAAGTCGGCCTGCTGCCGCCCCCGTAACAGCCGCTCAGACCGAAGTAGTGCGAGGCGGCACGAGAAGATTGCGGCCGGCCGCGCGGTGGTGTCCTGTTTCCCACACAAACCCGCACACCCGTTCCCGGGCTCGGTTTTCGCGGCGACTCGTGGGTTCGCCGCGGTCGGTTTCGGTTGTTCGGCCCAGTGCGGCAATGGCCCAGCGGGCTGACGAGTCCGCGTGAGTGGGATCTGATCTGCGTCGGCGACTCCGGCCACCGCACCGGCGTTTCCCCGCCGGACCACTGATCGCCCGACCGTTGACGCCGGTCGGTTCCCCGCCTATGTTAGCGCTCACATTTCTCGATGACGAGGAGCAGCCGGATGGCGGACGGGTTCGGGCGGCGCGACTTCCTGAAGGCGGCTTCCCTCACCGCCGCCACACCGCTGATCAGCGTGACAGCGGGAGAGGCGATGGCGGCACCGCAAGCCCCGGCGCTCAGTGGCCTCCTTCCGTTCGGGCTGTCCGAGGTGGCGCTGACCGAAGGCGTCTTCTCGAAGAAGCGCGACCTCGTCCTCGCCTACGCGCGCGGCTACGACGTGAACCGGTTGCTCCAGGTGTTCCGCGCCAACGCGGGCCTGGACACGTTGGGCGCCATCGCACCTGGTGGCTGGGAAGGTCTCGACGGCGAGGCGAACGGCAACCTCCGCGGCCACTTCACCGGGCACTTCCTGTCGATGCTGGCCCAGGCGTACGGCAGCACCGGCGACCCGGTGTACCTGGAGAAGATCCGCACGATGCTGGGAGCGCTCGTCGAGTGCAGGGCCGCGCTGCGCCGCGATCCGCAGGTGCTGAGCGTGCCCGGGAAGTCCGGGCGGGCGGTCGAGCAGGTGCGGGGCTCGTCCCAGTACATCGACCTGCCGGCCGAGCCGCTGCCCGCGATGTTCACGTTCACAGCGTGGGTGCGGCCGTCGCACGACGCGAACTGGGCGCGGATCTTCGACTTCGGTGACGACAACACCCGGTACCTCTACCTGGCGGCCCGCAACGGCAGCGGCGTGCCGCGGTTCGCCATCACCACCAACGGCCCGGGAGGCGAACAGGGCATCAACGGCACCGCACCGCTGCCGTTGCACGAGTGGAGCCACGTCGCGGTGACGATCGCGGGCACCACCGGCACGTTGTACGTCAACGGCGTCCAGGTCGGCACGAACACCGCGATGTCGTTGAACCCTGCGGCACTCGGCTCGCTCGCGCAACACTGGCTGGGCCGGTCCCACTTCGGCGGTGACCCCGTGTTCGCCGGAGCGCTCGACGACGTGAACCTCTTCTCCCGCGCACTGAGCGCGGACGAGATCACCGCGTCCCTCAAGGGAGATCTGAGCTCTTACGCGTTCGACGAGACGACCGGCGGGACGTTCGCCGACGCACAGGGGAAGGCGCTGGTGCTCGTCTCCGACTGTTTGACTTAGGCTGGCACCTCAGACTCCG
>Ga0207692_10000401_pt1 | contig 15062 bp, 11 predicted proteins | sample LARL52metaG_FD_184345 | JGI IMG/M metagenome (GOLD analysis project Ga0207692, IMG submission 184345) | Corn, switchgrass and miscanthus rhizosphere microbial communities from Kellogg Biological Station, Michigan, USA - LAR L5-2 metaG... | ecosystem: Host-associated > Plants > Roots >...
CCTAGCCGGTCCCGCGACTTCGCGCCTTGGCGCTTTTTGGACGCCGGCCAGCTCAGCAGCTCAGCAAGCGGTGGGTCTCGTCATTGCCGGCATCCAAAAAAACCTGCACAAAACCAGAGGTCGCTATCCAAATGGGGGGATGGAAATCGATAAGAGGCAGCGTCTCAATCTGAATGGTCGATAGCCATGGCGCGAAGCGGCTCAACCCAGTGATGCCGTCTCGCTTCCCAGCCAGAGTACGTGGGTGCCGGGAAGGCGGGATCAGCAAATGACCCCACGGCTACACCGATGTGGCCGGGAAACGCCTCCGCTTCCCAATACACAGTCGATCCGCATGTGGGGCAGAACCGAGATGACACCCAACGGCCGGCATCCGATTGGCGAGTGAATTGGGTTGAGTTGCCGGAGATGGTCGTTTGCCGTCGGGTGAACCACGCTTGACCGCCGAAGACAGCTCCGGTCCGACGCTGACACTCAAGGCAGTGGCACATTGAAATCCGTACCGGCGCACTCTCACACACGATCTCCAGTTTTCCGCAGCTACACGCTGCGCGACGAGTTGTCATAGGCACGCTCCCTTATTTGGCGAGTGCGGGCAGTCGGCACTCGGCGCCGTCGGACTTGGTCGGAACTGTGGGGGATGGGTGGGGGCCTGCTGCGGCTCTCAAGAGGGGCATTGCCCCATCGGCCTCGCAGCATGGATTAGGAAGAGACCCTCTATTAACACCTAACCGATCGGATCCCGCGGTGCAAGAGGAGCGACGTCGCGCCGGCCGCATTCCGATAAGGGTCCAACAAGAGACACTAAAGCTGCGATGGCGCCGATCGCAAGAAAGGTCGCGGCAGCAACGGCACCATGTCGAAGACCGTGAACTTCCGTTCGCCGGCGCCGGCTGGCTCGGCGCCTTGATCCAATGCATTTTGCCCGGCGGGCTCTGCGTCCTGTTCGACGGCCGGCCGACCGGTGGCGAGCCTGCGGCCGCGGTCGTCGAGCTTGGCATCGCCTGTCCATCACCATCCAGAGCGGCCTGCTGCAGCTCTTTTCCGCCGACAGCGAGCGGCTGCGCTCCGCCGCGATCGCCCGACAAATCCAATGCCATTGACCTATTTCATGCTGGGCGCCGAGCGAGACTGTGTCCTGACTGCAACGCAGTCCGTTTTTGCTGGTCGCTCCACTTCCCCCGAGGCTGCGAGCATTGTTCGTCAGATCCGATCCTGCTACCGCTAAATTAACGATAGTTAATATGCCGCGGGGGCTAAAATGTACCGTGTACGCCGGCTCGTCACTGGGCTAGCCGTCATTGGAGGGTGTTGTCTCGGAGGGTGTGCTGCGCCGCTTGCGGTTAGCAGTGTTACCGACATCAGGTCGAGCACGGGCAGTCGAGGGATCGATGTCTACGAGCCGAAGCGCCGAGCGGATACAAGCGTGCCCGAATTTGCAGGTGACCAGCTTGTGGAAGTGCGGACTTATCAAAATCCCGGCCAAGGTGAGGTAGAGATGGCTGGAGCTGCGTGCTCGCTGGCGGCGACCGGCTTCTCCGCAAACATGACGAGCCCAGCGAAGGTGCGTGTGCCGCTTTACCGAGGTCAGTCGAGCACGCTTGCAGTGACCTGCCAAATGCCCGGCTTCCAAAAGCGCATGGTAACGGTGGCGCCTTTCGATGCTACGCGCGCCTCTCGTCTCGCCAGTGGTTCCGGCGGCGGGCTCATCGGCGCGGTTGTAGTGGCAGCGGTCGATGCCGCCGCCGACAACTCGAAGAACGACTGGCGTTATCCCGTTGCACGCGTCGTGATGGAGGTCGACCCCCCGGCCAAGTGATGGGACATCATTTCCGTGATCGACCGGCGCTATCTCGAAGGTCAGCCAATCCCACCGATGAGTTCGACCTAATCTACGTTGCAGCTGCCCGAATGTTCGACTTTGGGTCAAAGGCAGCGGCTGCGGTCCGTTCGCCGGATGTCTGCCTATCCATTGACAGCGGCGGAATAGCAGACATGCCGCGACCGCCGCTTGAGCCGTTCATGTGCTGCGGAGCAAATCCAATCATCCGACGGTTGCGTTGCCGTGGACTATGTCAGCCCTTGTCCGGACCCGGAAACAGCTCGTCGATCCGTCCCCTCAGCCGATAGGCGACAAGGCCGACCCATTCGCGCACCGCCGTGTCGGTTCGACCGAGGCCTTCACCGGGCAGCACGGTGAAGGAGAAGAGATCCTCCGATCCGCCGACCCGCCAGTCGACGGGACAGGGCTCGACTGCAAAACCGACCTTGCGGAACAGGCCGACCGAGCGCGGCATGTGGAACGCCGACGTCACCAGCAGCCAGGTCTCTCCCGGCTTAGGCGCGACCAGGGCCTTGGAATAGACCGCGTTCTCGTAAGTGTTGCGCGAGGCGCGCTCGATGATCAGCCGCGACTTGTCGATGCCGAGGCTTTCGAAAATCTCGACGGCATAGTCGGCCTCCCGCGCGTCGTTCGAGATCAGATTCGCGCTTCCGCCGGTGAACAGGATGCGCGCGTTCGGAAAGCGACGCGCGAGCGCTGCTGCGGCGATGATGCGGTCGCCCGCGGTTCTGACGATGGGGACCTGATGTGCGACCGAAAGGTCGGCATCGACCGATCCGCCCAGGACCACGATGCCATCCACGCCACCTTGCGCGTCCTTGGTCTGCCACGGCCCGAAGCGGTGCTCCAATGGATAGAGCAGGAGGTTGCCGAGCGGAGAGAAGCCGCAAATCGCGAGCAGCGCGATCGAAATGACCATCAAGACGCGCCCGAGCGATGCCAAGCGCGTGAAAAGCAGCACGATACCGAGAATGCCGAGTGCGATCAGAAAATTGGTCGGCAGCAGCAGGATGCCGACGGTTTTGGACAGGACAAAGAACAAGCTGAAGTCTCCGTCTTAAGTCATACTTGCGAGCGCAACGTCATACATGGGAGCGTCCGATGTCTCCATCTATCTTCACGACGGGCGTTGTGCGAGTATGGCGGAGCAGGCTCCGCATCGATCGAGGCGACCGCAGAAGGCCCGGGGAATGTCACATCACCATCTGCCTGCCAGCCCCGAGACCTGCCATTGGGGATTTTTCGAAGCCGGCCTGAAACCGGTTCTGATCATCGATAGCGGCGACGAGGTGACGATCGATACGGTCAGCGGCGGGCCGGACGTGCTTCCGGACCAGACCAGATTTCACATTCCGCCCGAGCTTCTCGACATCCACGCCAGGAGCGAGCGCATGGTGCCCGGTCACATCCTGACCGGACCCGTCGCGGTGCGGAACGCCGAGCCCGGCGATGTGCTGGAGGTCGACATTCTCGAGGTCACCCTTCGGCAGGACTGGGGCTACAACCTGATTCGCCCGCTCGCCGGCACCCTGCCTGACGATTTTCACGAACGGCGCACGCTCAATATTCCGCTCGACACCAGGCGCATGGTCGGCCACCTGCCATGGGGTCTGGCACTGCCGCTCGCCCCGTTCTTCGGCGTGATGGGCGTGGCGCCGCCGCCGGCCTGGGGCCGCATCACCTCGCTCATTCCGCGCGCGATGGGCGGCAATCTCGACAACAAGGAGCTCGGCCCCGGCGCCAAACTCTATCTGCCGGTGTTCGTTCCCGGTGCGCTGTTTTCCTGCGGCGACGGCCATGGCGTCCAGGGCGATGGCGAGGTCTGCGTCACCGCGATCGAGACCGCGCTGCAGGGGCGTTTCCGCCTGACGCTGCGCAAGGACCTTGCGCTCGACTATCCGCGCGCGGAAACGCCGACCCACTACATGACCATGGCGATGGACCCCGATCTCGATCAATGCGTGGTGCGGGCGCTGCGCGACATGATCAAGCTGCTCGGCGAGAAGCGAAACCTCGCACGGGAGGATGCCTATACGCTCTGCAGCCTCGCCGCCGACCTCCGGGTGACGCAGACGGTCAACGGCTCCAAGGGCATCCACTGCATGATCGCTAAGTCGGTCGTGCACGGCTAGCCGCCGCGATTCGGGCCGCGCAGGCGCCCCCCGATTCCCCGATTTCTTAACAATCCACAGGCCGCGCGAACCGGTCTGCCGCGCCGTCGGGCCGGTAGACCGTCGGCCGATTCGTAACTTCTTACGTAAATACAATGCCTTAACCAGAGAGTAGGAACACCCTAGACGACTTCTTGGATTCCAAATAGAGTCTTAAAAGTTACTTTTAAGTACCCGCGTTAAGGAATAGCGTTTTTGGCATGGCCACGGAAAAAGCCGAAACTGACCGCATTCCCGTAACCTTGGCCCTCTCGACCATCGCGTACATGGAAAGACTGGTGAGACAGGGCACCCACGGTACCAGCGTTCCCGGCGTCGCAAGGACGCTGATCGAGGAAGGAATCCGGCTCGCCATCAAGGACGGGCTGCTCTCGATCCGGGACAACGGCAAGGCGCCGTAACGCTGGGGTAAAAAGGGAATACGCGAACAGTTCGGCAGACATCACGGCCAAGACGATCCATCACGAGATCAAGCTTGGAACCGACACACATGCCCGCCCAACAGCACATTTTACGCCACAGCCCACAAGCGACATCACAACAGAGCCCGCAACCGACTTCACACCAGACTTGGACCACGGAGCGCATCGCACTTCTGAAACGCCACTTCGAGGCGGGGCTGTCCTGCCGCCAGATCGCGGCGGAGATCGGGGTCAGCCGCAATGCGGTGATCGGAAAACTCACGCGCCTCAATCTGACGCGCGAGAAGAAGATCAAGACCCCGCCGCGCAAGGCCGCCGCCGCGGCCGCAGCCGCCAAAGGACGCGGCGGCACCCCCGCGCCGCGCTTTCGCGCGCAGCTCATCAGGGTGCTCAGCTCGGAGTCCGAGCCGTCGGCTGCCGACGCGCCGATCCACAACGGGCACACCTGCTCGCTCTACGAGCTCTCGAAGGAGAAATGCCGCTGGCCGATCTCGACGCCTGGTGCGGACGATTTCTGCTTCTGCGGCAATCCGCCGGTCGACGGCCTGCCCTATTGCCCGGGCCACACCCGCCTCGCCTATCGGGTGACTGCGCGGTAGCCCGAAACATGAACGGGCGGCGAGCAGCCTATGCCGGCTTGCGCCGGCCGGGACGCGTCGCCGCCCGCGGCTTTCCGACCGGCGTTTTGGCGGCCTTGCCCTTCCGCGCTGGTCCGGATTCTTGGGGCAAGTCGCTCCGCAGCGGGCCAGCGCGTTTGACCGCCGCTGGCGTTGCCCCCTTCTTCGCGGAGAGACCCGGCCTGGCCGGCTTTGCCGCATCGACAGCAGGCGTGTCCGACGCATCGGCCATGTCGAGCCCGAACAGCGCGGCCATGTCGCCACCGGCCAAAACCATTCCGGAAGCGGGCGCGGCCTTGGACACCATCGTCCCCTGCTCCGCGCCGGCGAGCAGATCGCTCTCGTCGACGCCGCGCAGCGCGAACAATAGTCGCGGCGCCTCGTCGAACCGCGCGCCGACACCATAGAGCGTTGCTGCGACGTGCTTGCACATGCCCGCCGAGTCCGGACAACTGCAGGAGAGTTTTATCTCGCCGGGTGCCGGGAATAGACCATCGCCCTCGCGGCAAACGCGGTCCATCACGTTCTTCGCCAGCCGGCCCTGCAACAGTTCGACCAGCGAATCGATGGTGCCCGCGCAATCCCCACAAATGGCCCGCCAGCGTTTAGCGGCGACCGGCGCAATCGTGATCGCGACATCATAGAGTTCGCTGCCGCTGACCTTGGCTTTGATCTTGCCCTTCTCGATCTGAAGGTCGATCACGCAGCCGTTGCGGACATAGCTGCGCCCGCGTGGCAGGCGGCTGGCAAAATCGCTGTAGCGTTCGAGATTGCTGCACCATGACAGCCCCCAGAAATTTTTGACGATCTTCTGCCCCTGAATGACCACCGGCGCGGCCGCCTGCCCCTTCTTCCTGAGCTTGGCCAGCTCCTTTTCCGCCTGCCGCCGCTTGTCGGCGATCGAGACATATTCGGGCCATTCGTATCCGTAATCGCGCATCGATCAGCCTTCCTTCATGGCGGCCGCCAGATCGAGACTGACCAGCTTCAGGAGTTCGTCGTTCTTCATTTCGGTCAGAACGGCCTCCGCACCGACGCTGAGAAAGTCTCCGGCCAGTTGCCGCTTGTCCTCGATCATCCGGTCGATCTTCTCCTCGACCGTGCCGCGGCAAACGAACTTGTGGACCAGCACATTCTTAGTCTGCCCGATCCGGAATGCGCGGTCGGTGGCCTGGTTTTCAACAGCCGGATTCCACCAGCGGTCGAAATGAACCACGTGCGAGGCCGCGGTCAGATTGAGCCCGGCACCGCCAGCTTTGACGGATAGCACGAAAAACGGCACATCCTCGTCCTCCTGGAACCGCCGCACCAGGTCCTTGCGTTCGCCGACCGGCGTCGCGCCATGCAGGATGAGCCCGCTGCGACCGAACACGGAACCGAGGAAGGCGGCGAGCGGCACTGTGGTCTCCCTGAACTGGGTGAAGACCAGAACCTTCTCCTGGCGCGAGGCGATCTCGCCGGTGATGTCGCGAAGCCGGGCGAACTTGCCGGAATCCTCCTCGGCCCAGGCGCCGTCGCCCAGCCATTGCGAGGGATGGTTGCAGATCTGCTTCAGCCGCATCAAGAGGGCCAGCACGATGCCTTTCCGCTCGATCCCTTCGGCGTCCTCGAGCTTGGCAGTGATGTCAGCCACGGCCTGCTGATAGAGCGCGGCCTGGCGGCGGCTCAGCGCGCAAAAAGCCTTCACCTCGGTCTTGTCCGGCAGATCGGCAATGATGCTCTTGTCGGTCTTCATCCGGCGCAGAATGTAGGGTCGCACCAGCGCGCGCAGCGGCGCATAAGGATTGTGCGCCGCGCTGTTGGCAAGCTGCTTGGAATAGGACGAAAACTGTTTTGACGAGCCGAGCAGGCCCGGATTGATGAAGTCGAAGATCGACCAGAGGTCGCCCAGCCGGTTCTCGATCGGCGTTCCCGTCAGCGCGATGCGCGCATCCGCCCGCAACTGCTTGACGGTTTTGGTCTGCTTGGCGGTGGGGTTCTTGATGGCCTGCGCCTCGTCCAGGATCGCCAGCCGCCATGACGTTTCGGACAGCCATGGCGCGCGCGCGAGATAGGCGTAGCTGGTAATGGCAAGATCGAAATCCGCCTCTCCACGGGCGCGATCAGACGCCAGTTCGTCGGCCGCCATGGCCGAGGGATGCACCACGATCGCCTTGAGGCTCGGCGCAAAGCGCGCGAGCTCGGCGGCCCAGTTGGCGAGCAGCGACGCGGGCGCCACCAATAGCGATGGCTTGCGCGCTGCCCCTGCCTGCTCCCGCAGCAGCAGGAGCAGCGACAGGATCTGGATGGTCTTGCCGAGGCCCATGTCGTCGGCAAGACATGCACCGAGGCCTAATCGCGAAAGCAGATGCAGCCACTGCACCCCGATCTCCTGATAGGGCCGCAGCGTGCCGTTGAGCGATATGACCTTGCCGACGCGCAGCGAGCCGTCGGGCTGGCGCAGTTGCGCCAGAGTTTCCGCAAGCCAGGGGCCGGCCGTGGTCTGGCCCCAGTCGGGATCAGTGCCGGCATCGCTGGAAATGGTCGCCCCGGACGCCAGGCGCATGGCTTCGCCGAACGACAGCCCTTCGGTCGCGGCCCTGCGCTCGATCGCCTGAAACTGATCGAGTGTCCGCCGCAATCGCTCGTGGTCGATCTCGACCCATTTGCCGCGGACCAGCGCCAGCCCTTCCGACTGCGCGAGCAGGCGCTTGATCTCTGCAGCCGACAGCGTTTCGCCGTCGAGCGAGACGTCCACGCGAAAATCGAGCACCGCATCGAGGCCGAGTTGCGATGGCACCTTCGCGCCGACCGTTGCCTTCACCTGAGGCCGCGCCGGCCGGTTCATCCGCCAGCTCGCCGGCATGCGCAGGATGACGCCGGCGCCCTCCAGCAGCGCGGCGTCCTTCAGCAATTGCAGCGCCCGCTGCGGCGTCCAGCGCAGCGGATGATAGATCTCGCCGCTGTCGACTATCGCCTTCAGCCAGCCGCATTGCTCGGCCGCGCGCTGCACCGGCAGCAGCAGCGACAGCAGCCGCTCGCGGTTTTTTGCGCCGGCATATTCGGCCAGCGCCTTGCCGAGCGGCAGATGCTGCGCCTTGGCCTGCGCCGACAGTTTTGGCGTATAGGTTGCGAGAAAGGCGAACGGCGCCTCTTCGTCGCTCCTGTTTTCAGCCAGGTTGAAGTGGACGCGACCAACCAGATGCCACGCCGGATTGCGGCTCTTCAAGAATTCCTGGACGGAAAGCTGTGCTTCGGCCAATTCAAAATCGCAGGCCGCGTCGATCTGCCGCCATAGCTCGGCCAGCACTTTAGAGCTCAGATATTCCGCGCCGGTCATCGGCGGCACGGCCGCAACGAATTTGTCCAGTTCGTCGTCGCCGGGCGCGGCGACCGCCGGCTTGGCCGAGGCCTCGCCGAGACCCGGCAGCGCGCACAACGCGGTCAAATAGCGTGTCCCGAGATCGCGCCAATAGGCCAGCAGCGGCGGAAGCGCCGTGCCGACCTCTTCGGAGCCGAGTTGCAGCAGCCCGTGGCCTGCACCGCGCGCGAACGCCGTCTCGATCCTGGACTCGCGCCGGGCGTCCAGGGCCTCGGCCTCGTCGGAAGGTTTTAGATGCAGCGCGCCGTGCGGGCTGAGGACAGGGAGCAGTTGCGGCATTCGAGGACTTCAAGCTTTGCCAGTTGAGATTTGGACGGCGCCATCCTCACCACGACCGGCGACCGCGATCGGGTGAGCCAGCGCACGCGTGCGTGACTAACCCTGCGGCGTCGGCAGACCCTCGTGGTGAGGAGCCGTGCTCGTTGCCCGGCGTCTCCGGACGATGCTCGCATCGCTCGGAGAACCATGAGGCCCCGCTGCGGATGTCCGGGCCTCATCCTTCGAGACGCGCGCAAGAGCGCGCTCCCTGGGGATGAGGGGATAGAACCGCTTTTGACGCCGGAGGATTAATTCAGCCGCCATCCGACCTCTTTGGCAAAGTTTTCAAAAAACTCCGCGTCATAGGCGTGTTCCGGGTTCTGCCGCACCCGCGTATCGAGCACTTTTGCATCGTCGCCGACCAGGATACGCCAGCGCTCCGCCTTGACGCCGTCGAGGATGATCTTGGCGGCCTGCGCAGCGGTGGTCGGCGCCTCCTCCAGAAATTTGCGCGCGCGCTCGGCGGCCAACTCCTGAATGTCCTCGTCCGACATTGCTGCCGTGTCGACGCCCATGGCGCTGAGGCGCTGGCGCGACACTACCAGTTCATCGGCACTCAGCCGGTCGGATTCGGTGCCGTGTTGCACCTTGCGCGAATTGGAGATGATCGACGTGCCGATGTGGCCGGGCATCACGACCGAGCATTTGACATGCGGGGCGTTGAGCCGGAGGTCGTTGATCAGCGCCTCCGTAAAGCCCTTCACGGCGAATTTCGCGGCACTATAGGCGGTGTGCGACAGGTTCGGGCCGATCGTGGCCCAAAAACCGTTGACGCTGGAAGTGTTGACGATATGCGCCTCGTCGGCGGCGATCAGCATCGGCAGGAAGGTGCGCACGGACAGATAGACGCCGCCCCAGCAGATGTTGAAGGTGCGCTCCCATTGCTCGCGCGTCGTGCTGAACAGGCTGCCGCCGCCGCCGATGCCGGCATTGTTGAACAACAGGTGGATCCTGTCGGTCGATTGCTGCTCGGCGAGCTCGTCGCGGAACCGCCGGAGATGATCCTCGATCGAAACGTCAGCGACATGGGTCGTGACGCGCAGACCCTGCAACTTCTCGGCCTCGCACAATCTCTTGGTCTCGGCCATCGCCGCTTCCGAGACGTCGCAGATTGCGACGTGACAGCCCTCGGCCGTGAGCTGGCGCGCGAGCTCGCGGCCCATGCCCGTCCCGCCCCCGGTGATCACGGCAATCTTTCCGGCAAAATCCTTCATCGATGTTCCACCCTGTTCTTGTTTCCACGACAACACGAAGCTGAAAGCACGCGTCCGGCGCCAACCCATAGCATTCCATGCCGGCGAGTGAACGTACATGCGGGATTCTCAATCCTGCCATTCCAGCCGTTTTTTCATGCGACGGAACGCTTGCGCGCATCGACAGCCCGTCGAATACAGGGGAGCCCCCTCTTCCGTCAGGTGAAGCAACATGGACCAGGCGACGACCGATCTTGCGACTGCCGAGCCGCGCGAGCACCTGCCCGACGCGGACGATTTTTTGCTCTGGCCGCCCTGCCTGCAGGCCTATGGCTATCGCATCGTCGAAAAGCTGTTCGCGACCCGCGCGGTCCGGTGTGGCGAACACGCGAGCTCGATTCCCCGCGGGCGCGAGTTGCCGCTCAGCTACCAATATGGGGATGAGGAAAGAACGGTCGCGCAACTGATGGACCGCAACGCCATTGCGGGCCTGCTGGTCATCCGGGATGGCCGGATCGTGCTCGAACGCTATGGCCTCGGGCTTAAGGCCAGCGACCGCTGGAGCACGATGTCGATGGTCAAATCGATGACGGCGATGCTGGTGGGCGCCGGGATCGCGGAGGGTTTTCTTGGCAGCGTCGACGACCGCGTCACCGATCACCTGCCGCAACTTTCGAAAACCGCCTATGACGGCGTCACCATCCGCCATCTCCTGACGATGTCGTCGGGCGTTGCCTGGCGCGAGGATTATGCGGACCGCTCGTCGCACGTGAATCAATACAGCCGGCTGCTCGCGGCGAAAAAGCCGGGCGGCGTGCTCGACCTCCTGAAAACGCTGTCGCGCGCGCACGCCCCCGGAACGGCCTGGAGCTACAACACCGGCGACACCTACCTGCTCGGCGCGGTGCTGACCGCGGCGACGCGGACGACGCTCGCCGACGTCATGACGCGGACGATCTGGCAGCCCTGCGGCATGGAGTTCGACGCCTATTACACGCTCGATGCCGAGGACGGCCAGGAGATCGCGGGCTCGCGCGCCGGCATGGCGCTGCGCGATCTCGGCCGCATCGGCCTTCTCATCGCAAACGATGGCATGGCCGGCGGCCGGCGCATCCTTCCCCCTGGCTGGGTCGACGGCATGGCCGCGCGCGCCTTCGACCTGCCTGAGGACGCCGCGAATGAACACCGCCTCGCGCTGGGCCTGACCGGTTACGGTTTTTCCTGGTGGCTGCGCGAGGACGGCGCGATGCTGGCAATGGGCCATTCCGGGCAGCGACTTTACGTCAACCGCGCCAAAAACCTGGTCGTGGTCAACCTCGCCGCCTATCCCGAGCCGCGCTACCGCGCCGCTAGCGAGCACGACCGCGACGCCGAGCTTTTGGGACTGATCGACGCCGCGCTTGCGGCCACCGGGTAAGTGGACACCGCACCCGTTGCTCCGCAGCGGGGGCAGACCATCGCATTTGACGAAAAAGCGCCCGGCGTTTGCAACGGCGACGGCACAACTTCTGTTTGAACCTCCGGGAACCCTGCGCGACTTACCCACAAAGCAGCAGGGCGATGGGAGGCTGCCATTGAATCACTGGCGCGATACCATGGTGGAACGGCCGGACAATGACGGCGCGGTCTACGCGGCGGGCTGGACCATCTCCGGCCTCGCGGTGATCGGCGCGATCGTCGCGGTCTGGGTGCTCGGGATCTAGATATCGGCATGAATCCGGCATGCCCCCTCCAGGTCATCGCCCGGGCTCGACCGGGCGATCCAGTACGCCGCGGCCCATCCGCTCAAGCACTAACGTCTCTGGAATACTGGATGCCCCGCTTAAAGCGGGGCATGACAGCTGAAAACATGGCGCCGCCATCTCGCGACGGATTTCGCCCGAGTCTTGATCGTTTTCACCCTCTGAAAACAGAGGGCGCAGGGAAGGCCGGGTGCCCGCCGCACCCGCGGCTCCCCGTGCATGAGAAAAAGCACGGGGAAGGAACCACAGGTGAAGGCGGAAACATCCGGCCTTCCCTGCGCGATGGTTTTAACGCTTATGTCGTGCTCTCCCTGGGAACCGGGCTTTCTTGCTCCCATCGCCCGCGAGATCATCTCACGAGCTTGGCCTCAGCGTCGGGAGGCCAGGACCACACGATTTTGCGTCCGCTTCAGTGCCGTTCGTCCGCACGACGAGTCGCGCGCGTCGCCAAAGCGTCCATCGCATCCCGCGCCCAACGTTCGTGACGATCGCGAAGCGCCCCTCTTGATCGAGCGCGGGACGGCAGGACAATACTTCTGATTTGCGGGAGCCGTCAAGACGTATTACGTAAATCAGAATGAGCGGGCTGCGACGGATTGCCACGACGGGCAATTTGCGCATGGCGCAAATGCGCAATCCGCCGGTCAAGCGATTACCCTGGTCGTTCGGCCTAATGAAGCAATCCGCGCGCATCACGGAACTCGAGAGTCAAGATGGTCCGCATTCGGTCCGAGAGAGAGCTGTGCATGGTGCAACTTCACAGCTCGCAGCCTGGAACCTTTTCAGGGCTAGGCGATTGGTGTGCGACGGCGAAGCCGGAGCACGGCCGCCGCTCATGAAGGCCTCGCGGGCTGGTGCCCCGAGCGGCCGTCCTATGCTTGTCCTGCGCCCTTGCAGCGGAATCAGTGCGCTCTCACAGTGGACGACGGGGACATGGACAGCAAATGACGCCTTTGGCGAGACAGCCCTTCAAAGCACGCACCACCGAAGAACTGATGGCACTGCTCAGTGCAGTAGCGACCGCGATTCTGGCCGTCATCATCATCTCGATGCTCTATTTCGGCCGGGATATCTTCGTGCCCGTTGCGCTGGCTATTCTGCTCAGCTTCGTGCTGGCGCCGCTGGTCGGAATATTGCAGCGTATCCATGTTCCGCGCGGATTGGCCGTCGTGAGCGTGGTCATCGTTGCCTTTATGCTGATTTTCGCGACGGGAAGCCTTCTCGCAACGCAACTGACGCAACTCGCCGGTGACCTTCCCCGCTACCAATCGACGATCAGCGAAAAGATCCAGTCGTTTCGGGATACCAAAGCCAAGAGGGGCACGCTCGAGCGCGCTTCCGACATGCTGAAGGATCTCAGCAAGGAGCTTGATAAACCGAAAGACGCAGCACCCGCGCGTGCGCCCGGTTCTGTAACCGGCTCGAATACCTCCGCGCCGCCGGTGCCGGTCGAAGTACGCCAGCCCGATCCCGGCGCCTTGGAAAGTCTGCGGACGTTGATTTCCCCGCTCATTCATCCGCTCGCTACCACCGGCATCATCATCATTTTCGTCATCTTCATTCTCATTCAGCGCGAGGATCTTCGTAACCGTCTTATTCGGCTGGCCGGCTCGTCGGATCTGCAGCGTACGACGGCTGCGCTGGACGACGCGGCGAGCCGCCTCAGCAAGCTGTTTCTGACCCAGCTCATCCTGAACGGCGTATTCGGCGTCGTGATCGGCACCGGCCTTTGGTTCATCGGAATTCCAAGCGCGATCCTTTGGGGCATCCTCGCGGCTGCGCTTCGCTTCGTCCCCTATGTCGGCGCCGTTATCGCGGCCGCATTCCCGCTGGCGCTGGCGGTCGCCATCGATCCCGGCTGGTCGATGCTGCTTTGGACGCTCGCTCTATTTTTTGTCGTGGAACCGCTCGTGGGCCATGTCGTCGAGCCGATGGTTTACGGCCACAGCACGGGGCTTTCTCCGGTTGCCGTGGTAGCGTCGGCAACGTTCTGGACCGCGCTTTGGGGACCGATCGGGCTCGTCCTCGCGACCCCGCTCACTGTTTGCCTCGTGGTGCTCGGGCGGCATGTGGAGCGATTGGAATTTCTCGACGTCATGTTCGGAGACCGGCCGGCGCTTTCTCCCCCGGAAATATTCTACCAGCGGATGCTGGCGGGGGATCCAACGGAAGCGGCCGAAAAGGCCGAGGAGTTTCTGAAAGAGCGATCGCTGGCTTCGTATTATGATGAGGTCGCTCTGAAGGGTTTGCAGCTGGCGCAAGCCGACGCCAAGCGCAATGCGCTTGACCAGGAACGTCTCACGAAGATTCGAGACGCCGTCAGCGAATTTGCCAGCGATCTTTCCGATCAGGACGACCGGCCGCCGGCGAAGAGCAATTCAACCACCGATGCGGAAGCATCGTCGGCGGTGGAAAGCGTTGCAGAAAATGCGGCCAATGAACGCTTGCCTTTCCTTCACAGGGAAACTCTCCCGCCGGATTGGCAGGGTGAACACCCCGTCCTGTGCGTGGCCGGACGCAGCCTGATCGATGAGGCGGCCGCGATCATGCTGGCTCAGCTCTCGACGGAGCACGGGCTCGCGGCGCGAGTCGAAGGGGCAGCATCGCTTTCCACAACGAATGTCTTCCGCCTCGATACGACCGGCGTCGCGGTCGTCTGCCTGGTCTATCTCGATGCCGACGGTCCGGCACACATGCGCTACTCCGTCCGGCGCTTGAGGCGAAAATTGCCGAGGGCAACCATCATCCTGGGCTGCTGGGTCAAGGATATCGACCCGGCTGCGCTAGAATTGCTGCGGGAAGGCGCCAAAGCCGACCTCGTTGCTACGAGCATCGGTGAGGCCGTCAGGCTGTGCATCGAAGCGACGGGGGCAAGGGAACAGGGGCAGGAAGCCCCCGGGCCGGCTACCGAACGGCTCATTTGGCGGAGCGCAAGCTCCGTGCAAACTCCGCATGATGTCGATCATCAAACGACAAAGCACCAGCCGTTGACGTGCTGATCGGACGCTCTGCGAATTGCCTTTGCCCATCTTCCCACGGATCCATCTAACCTATTCCTCATCGTACAGACAAAGCGCGTGCGCATGGAGGAGAGGGGCAGATCGCCTTTGAGCGGCTAGAGGACGTCCGAGTTGGGTCACTCTCGACAGGGGCGAGCCGACAGCAGGACTGACCATTTGCGCCTGCTCCGAAAGCGGACGTTTCCACAGCATCAGCAGCTCCGCGAGGCCTCAACGCCCGACAGGATTTCGAACCCTTCAGATCGGGTCAAGCGTCTACGCCACGATCCTCTCGCCGGGGCAGTTGACCAGCCGCGCCGGCACGCCGACGGCGGTGCAGCCGGCCGGCACATCGCTGGTGACGAGCGCGCCGGCCCCGATCTTGGCGAAATCGCC
>Ga0207692_10000404_pt1 | contig 15036 bp, 18 predicted proteins | sample LARL52metaG_FD_184345 | JGI IMG/M metagenome (GOLD analysis project Ga0207692, IMG submission 184345) | Corn, switchgrass and miscanthus rhizosphere microbial communities from Kellogg Biological Station, Michigan, USA - LAR L5-2 metaG... | ecosystem: Host-associated > Plants > Roots >...
CCCCGATGGACAGCGACCTGGACGGCATGTTCAACGAGTTCCGGGTGGTGCTTCCGCACGTCATGCCTACGGTAGAGGAGTACGAGAGGCGCGTGGTCCGCAGCCGGGACCCCTGGGGCCGTCCCTCCTACCGGCCCGAGGGAATGGCCTGGTTCCGGAGCCTGTGCGACCCGTGGATCTTGCGCAAGCGCAAGAGCGACCCGGACGTGCGCGACTCGTTCCCGCCGCTGCTGGAGGAGTTCAGGCGCATCCGGATGCACGAGGACCAGTACAAGCTCTACCGGCTGCTGGAGGACCTGGCCTGGGACGAGAAGGGCAAGCGCCTCGACGCCCCGCCCGGCCTCCAGCTCGCCCTGCGCCTGCTGGCCGGAGATCCCCTCGCCCTCCTGGAGGCCGCCCGCGCCGGGGAGTCGGACTTCCTCGCGATGCTCGCCGAGGAACTGGGGGAGGACCTGGAGAAGTGCTCCTCGGCTAAGGCCCAGGAGCTGACCTCGATGGCGGACATCGTGATGTCCGGCGGCGGCAAGATGATGGTGTTCACCTTCTTCGCCCACACGGTGATGCCCGCCCTGGAGCGCCGCCTGGCAGGCCGGCCGGTCTTCACCTACCACGGCGGGATGACCCCGGCCGAGCGCGACCGCCAGCTTGCCGCGTTCGAGGCCTGTGATGGCGGGGCGGTCCTGCTGGTGAGCGATGCCGGCGCGCGGGGGATCAACGTCCCGTTCGTCGACCTGATCGTCGAGTACGACGCCGCCGGGAAGCACTCCACCAGGGTGCAGCGGGCCAGCCGGGGACACCGCCTCGGCCGGGAGAACCCCCTGACTTTCGTCACCTTCGTCCTCGAATCGTCCATCGAGGTCACCTCTAACCTCAACAGCGTCCTGGCAAGGAATGCGACCCAGGACTTCATGCTGCATGATGACGAGGCAGAAGGTTACGTGACGGCCGACGACCGGAGGGAACTGTACGCCCAGGCGCGGCCCAGGAAGGCGGTTTGAGTGCCCTACCGGATCTCGGACGCGATCGGCGCGAAGGTGGCCGCAGCGATCGACAGCCTGCCGATACTCGCGGTGATGCGGGAGAAGATCGGCTGGGAGCTGACTCCCGCGCTCCTGCCCGACAGGTCCGGCGGCGGCATGAACCTGGCCTACATGGTCGCCGTCAGCGTCCCGGTCGACTGGGCGGCGGTTGAGCCCGACCACATCCTCTACATGGCCCCGCTGGCTGACCCCGACGCGGACCAGGGGAACGTGAACGCCCTGGTCCACGGGCTGTACGAGCGGTGCCAGCGGGAAGCCGACGATCAGCGCGCCCGGTCCCGCGCCCAGTTGAACGGCCACAAGGACTCCCCTGGGGGCCTGATCCTCCCGTAGCCCCCGGAAGGGGTGTGACCGGGACTACCAATTACTTCGTCGACTGCTCGTCCTACCAGGGCATCCCCGCGTGGGCCAGGGTGTCCGCCGTCTGCATCGGCGGGGCGGAGAAGGTCACCGAGGGCACCGGGTACACCAACCCGTACTGGAACTCCTCCAAGGCGGGCCTCCGCCAGGTGGCCGCCCACGGGTTCGTCCCGGTGGCCTACATGTTCCTGGACGCTGGGCCGTCAGGTGCCGCCCAGGCCCAGTACTTCTCCTCCGAGGCCGGCGACCTGGGAGGCTTCGGCATCGCCGTCGACCTGGAGCGCTCTACGGGCTCGCCGACGCGCCAGCAGGCCGTGGACTGCACGGCCGAGCTGCGCAAGCTCTACCCGGGCCACCCGATCGGCGGCTACTGCCCGCACTGGTATACCGGCAACGAGGACCTGACGTTCTTCGACTGGCTGTGGGCCAGTGAGTACGTGAACGGGTCCGGGGACCCTGGCGTGCTCTACCAGCAGGTCCCCGCCTCCTGGTGGGCACCGTACGGCGGCAAGGCCCCGCTGATGCTCCAGTTCACCGCCAGCGCAACGGTGGCCGGCGTCTCCGGGCCGTGCGACTGCTCGGCCTTCCCTGGCACCGGCCCCCAGCTCGCCTCGCACGTGCTGCCGCAGCCTCCTGCCCCCAAGCCCCCGCCCCCGCCTACCCCGGAGTCTGCCGTGGCCGAGCCAGGAATGATCGTCCCGCTGCACGTCGGCGACCTCGCCGTCGTCGTTCCCGTCGCCGAGATGCTGCCCAGCAGGGACTTCCGCGTCGTGGTGGCCGGCGACACCGGGTCGGTGGTCACCGCCACCGCCTGGTTCACCGACGGGTCCGCCGCCCAGCAGCTTGCCTTCCCGCTTCACAACGGGCAGGCCACCAGCGTCGTGTTCCGGCGCGCGTGGGGCGGGGTGACCACGGTGAAGCTCCAGCGGAGCGACACCAAGACCGCGCTCACCGCGTCCGCCGTCGTGCGCTTCTAGGCCCGGAAGGAACAGGAGGGAGCCTCATGTCTGTGCAGCCCGAGCCCGCGAGGGTTGAGCGCGAGTGCGACGACTGCCATGAGGTCGACGACCTCGGTCACCACCAGGTGGTGGTGCCAGGGGCCGACGGCAGCATGGTCGTTGCATCGCGGCACTTCAGGTGCTGCGCGGAGGCCGGGTGTCCCGACGGTAGCTGCAACGCGATCCTCACGGGAGCCTCAGGGTGAGCAACCTCGATCAGACCTTCTCCAACGGACTCCTCCAGGCGTCCGTTGGCAACTCCTTCACCGCGCCGACCACCCCCATCACCTGCCGCCTGATGACGGCCGTCGGGACCAACACCAGCAACGGCACCGAGCTGGCGACGGGCGGCGGCTACACCTCCGGCACCGGGGCTCCGCAGGTGACGTTCGCCTCGGCCTCCGGCGGCTCGATGGCCAGCAACATCGCGGTCACCGTGACAAACATGCCGGCCACCACCATCAACGGCATCGAGATCTGGGACTCCTCCGGGTCGCCGCGCCGCCTGTGGTGGGGGCCGCTGACCAGCCCCAAGACGACCAACTCCGGGGACACCTTCACCATCGCCTCCGGCAGCCTCACGCTGGCGATGTAGCCATGACGGCGACCCCGACCAGCCTGTCGTACGCGGGCAGCGCCTCGTCCGCCGACCTGACCGTTAACGGCAGCACGGTCACCCTGGGCAGCGGGCAGTCCGTCACCATGGCGGGGTTCGACCTGACCGGGAGCCACGCGGAGTGCACCCTGGGGCGCGGGGGAGGTTCGGCTGACGTGCCCGCCGGGAGCACCCCGGCGGGCAGTACCGACTTCGGCTTCTCGGACACCACCTACGTGCTGACGGCCGCGCAGCTCCTGGCCGGGAGCCTCATGGGTGCCTGATGGCCCAGGTCACCGCCGTCGTGTCGCTGTCGGGAGGGGCCGTCCTGACGTGTTCTCCCCTTTTCGTCCGGATCATCATTGCCACCGATACGATGTTTCCAGCTAATCAGCTTGGGACGTACGGGGCCTCTGAGGCGGAAACTACCGTGACCGTCCCCGGCGTGACAGACGGGACCTACACATGACCATGCCATCGCCGACATCCCGCTCCGGTACCGCCGCCCTCACCGCGCTCCCCACCGCGTCGGCGACCGCAGCCGGCTTCGACATCGCCCAGCGCGGCTACCACCGGGGCCAGGTCGACCAGTGGGTGCATGACGCCATGGCCGAGATGAGCCGGCTGAGCCATGAGCTGGAGGCGGCCCTCGGGCACGCCGGCGCGGACATAGCGCAGGCCGCCGCGAGCCCGGCGGGCCGCAAGCTGATCTGGGAGGTGCTCCAGCTCGCGGCCGACGAGGCGACCGGCCAGCAGGAGGCAGCCGCGCAGCAGATCGCCGAGATGATCGCCGGGGCGGAGCAGCAGGCGGCTCAGATCATCGAGGACGCCCGCCGCCACGCCGACGAGACCCACAAGAGCGCCAGCAGCCAGGCCAGCTCCCTGATCAACAACGCCCGAGCTGACGCCAAGCGGATGACCGACGAGGCCACCGCGAGGGCGGCGGCCGTGGACGAGGCGGCGGGGGTACGGATGGCGCACTTCGCCCAGCTTCACGATGACGGAGTGGAGCGCGTCCGGCGGGTCAATGACCTGGCCAGCCAGATGCGCGACGTGACAGCCAAGCTCCTGGCGGCCGAGACTGAGCGCGGCCCCCTCAGCGACGAGGTGGGCCGCGTCATCACCCAGGCCAAGATCCCCCTGGCACCGCGCTAGTCGTCGTCGTCGGGCGTGTTCGGCCCTGGTCCCCATACCCAGCGGCGGTAGCTGGGGTGGTGGAGGAGCCCCTCGTCACGGTCCTTCGCCAGCCAGCGGTGGACGCTCTCCCGCGCGCACTCGATCTTCTCCTGCTCCAGGATCGACAGCATGTAGTTGACGGGGAGGCCCATCACCCCGCGCGCCGCGAGCAGCTCGCGGATGCGGATGTGACCGGGGTGCAGGTCCCTCTCGGGGTCGCGCAGCCCGGAGATGATGTCATCGAACTTCGATGCGTCCCCGCCGCCGCCCAGGGAGACCGGGGCCGGCCGGAGCGCAGCCTGCGGGACCCGGATCACCCCGGCCTCGGCCGCCCGCTCCCACCGCCGGGCGTAGGGCTGCCCGATGGCGCTGGCGGTCAGCCGGTCCAGGCGCGGCCGGATCGGCGCGGTCTCCACGGCGCTGCGGTACACCGGGCACTCCGGGACGCAGCGCGGGCTGGCCTCGTCAGCGCCGCACGCGCCCTCGATGTGGTCGTGGTGCAGGAACTTGACGATCTGGCTGGCCTGCTTGCCCCGGGCGACCACGCCGACGCCGGGGGTCCCGCCGAGGTAGGCGAGCTGCGCCCCGGCGAAGTAGGCGTCCGGGATCACCCACTGAAGCTCGTCGATGGACGACGGGCGCAGCGCGACGCGCATGTCGACCAGGGCCTTCAGGTCGCTCGGCCCGGCCATCGACTGGGTGCCCCGCTGCCCGGCCCACCAGGTGCTGACGGCCTCCGACCGCCCCATCTGGGCGACCTCGACGGCGCGCTCGCCGAACCAGGTATTGGTCTTCTCGTCCGCCTGGATGCTGGCGCGCCCGCCTCGCTCGGTGCCGAGCAGCACGGCGGTCTCGTCGCAGATCAGGACGATCTGCGGCAGCGACGGGGAGGGGATGATCTTGCTGCCGCCCAGGCCGCTGTTGGCCCTGGCGTCCACGGCGGCCGGGAGGGCGAGCATCATCAGCTCGGCCTCCTTGCGCGTGGTAGCCACCCAGTCGATCGGCGGGGCGACGGCCGTCCCGTCCGCCCACGCCTGGAACCACGGCCGGGCGAAGCGCCCGCCCTTCATGTCGATGACCCAGACGATGGTGTCCGGGCAGTAGGCGAGCTGCGACACCATGATGTTGAGCAGGACCGACTTCCCGCTGCCGGTGGTGCCGACGATCATGCCGTGCACCTCGCGGACGGTGAGGAGCTGCGGGGTGTCGTCCTCCTGGAAGCCCACCGTGAACGCCTTGTTCACCGTGGTGGCGCGCAGCTCCGGGGTGAGCGTGTGCGACTCCGACAGGCCGTCTCGCTCCCTGATCCGCATCAGCACGTGGCTGGACGGCCCGTCGCGCTCGAAGCTGACCGCGCCCTCGTCGGCGCGCATCCGCACCTCGATGTTGCGGGCCTGGTCCCGGCAGTTCTGGAGGGTGACTTTCCCGGACAGCGGGAGGACGAAGTGCACGACGCGCCCCGACCGCTCCTCTTCCAGCGAGGTGACGGTCAGCGGGCTCTTCTCGTCGCCCAGGCCGAAGTCCATCAGCATCATCTCGAACCGGCGCATCTCCAGCTCGTGCTCGTCCGGCGGCGGCGGCAGCGCGGCGGGCTCAGGGAAGGCCGTGATCGCCGGCGGCAGGCCGAACGGGTCCTCGCGGCGGTGCCGCTTGTGCCAGGACCACACGCCGAGGGGGGTGAACACCGCCGTCCCGGCCAGCAGGGTGCCGATCACGTCCCAGCTCCACAGCCCGGTCGCCTGCGCGTAGGCGGTCCAGCCGCCGAGGAACGAGCCGAACGCGGCGAGGAAGGCCGGCATCAGCTTGCGCCCGGTGGCGCTCCAGGTGACCAGCGCGGTACCGCAGGACGCGATGATCTCCGAGGCGGGCAGCACCCACCCGGGTATCCCGACCGGGGGAAGCACCGCCTCCAGCCCGAGCGCCGCGATGGCGGCGAGTCCGATCGTCTCTGCCGGGTGGCCGTGCTTTTCGTAGCCCCCTCGCGTGTCCTCGTGCACTTTCTTCTCTCCCGTGGCGCGCTGTGTGGCGCAGGTGTAACCGTGACTGTGACTTATCCAGTTTTCCAGATATTGGAGACTGTGGCACGCGCCGGGATATTCCCTGGTGGCGCGCCGGTCACACTCTCCCGGCGCGCCCCCGGGTCCCGGAACCGGGCACCCGGCGCGCCGTGACTCACCTTGCGGCGTGTCAGATCTAGTAGACACGATACAGCTTTTCTTGATATCTTTGTTTCCGCAAGGAACTAGCACGCACGAGGAGGGTTCCAGTGGACACCTACCAGAAGATGGCCTACGAGCGGCACCAGGAAGAGCTTCGCCAGGCGCGCCAGGCGGCGCGCGACAACAGGAGGCTGGCGCGCCGGAGGGAGCGCCGCCCGGTGCGCCAGCCTGGCGCGGTGGCGCACCCCCGGTGGCGCGCCTTCTGGCACAAGGTCGCGCCGGCCATTGGCGCGGCCGTGCCGGTGATGATGGTGAACGGCACGGCCTTCATCGGCCAGTTCGCGTTCCTGCGGGACCACGTGCCGTGGATCTTCCCCGGCCAGCTCCTGGTCGCGCTCACCTTTGAGACGGTTGCCGTCTACCTGACCTGGCAGGCCCACCAGGCGACGATGGCGAACGACTCCTCGACCCGGATCAAGCTGGGCGCGTACGCCTTCGCCCTGGTGATGGGCTGCATGAACTACAGCCACTACGCGGCCCCTCACCTGCGGCCCACCTTCATGGCGGTCGGGATGTTCCTGATGTCCTCGATCAGCCCCTGGCTGTGGGGCATCCACACCCGACGGGCCAGCCGCGACAAGCTGATGGTGCTCGGCCTGGTCGAGGGCCACGCGGTGCGCCTCGGCGCGAACCGCGTCTTCTGGCACCCGCTGCGCGCCCTCCTGGTCATGTCCCAGGCCGCCTGGGCGGGCGAGACCGACCCGAAGCGCGCCATCTCCGATTACCAGGCGGATCGCGACGCGCGCCACCTTCAGGCCGAGATGCGCCGCGCCGACCACCGCGCCAGCAGCGCCGCGCGCCAGGAGGGCCGGCGCGCTGCCGCGCCGGCCGTGGCGCAGGCTGCGCCAGCCGCTCCGGTGGTGGCGCAGCCGCCCGCGCCGGCCGTGGCGCAGCTCCCGGTTGCGCCAGCCGGGCCGGGCGCGCCATCACCTGGCACGGTGATCAACGGCACGACGGTCAAGGCCATCGCCTCGCTGAAGGCGCAGCCGAGGGTACGCTCCCACCAGATCACCGACGCTGCCCTCGCCGAGTGGGCGCAGCACCTGGCCCAGCTCCCCCTGTCGGCTCTCCCGGCTGAGCGGGAGCTGGCCCGGATGATCTGCGGCAAGCACGACCACCGCCGCCAGGCCGCCCCGCTGCTCGCCGCCCGCAAGGAGGGTCCGGCTGAGCCGCCGGTCCGCCTGGTCGGCCGGCCCGCTGCCACCGGCCCATTCATCGCCGCTCCCGCCGGAACTCTCCCAGGAGGCAACCAGAGCCATGGCTAGCTCGTTCCCGCCGTTCCCTCCCCCGCCGCCACCGCGCGGCGGAGGGGGCGGCTCCGGGTCCCGGCTCCCTCTCGTGAGGCGAGCCGGGATCGTGGCCTGCGCCCTCGCCGCCGTCGTCGGCGGCCTCGGGCACGTCATCGGGTGGAGGAGCACCGGCACCGCCGCCGCCGTGATCGGCGCTGGCGCTGTCGTGTTCCTGGTGGCCCGGCGCGTCCGGGGCCGCCGGCGCGGCCCGGGGCTCCCTCCAGGACTCCGTGGGCTTCCACCGGGCCTGCGCGGCATGCGCGGCGGCCGGATGCCGCGAGGCTTCCCGGGCAGACGCCCGGCGGGGGGCCTCCCCGGGGGGATGGGCCGTCTGCCCAGGGGCACCCGGCTCGGCGGCGGTGCCCGCCGTGGTGTTCACGGCGGGCCGCTGCGCGCTATGCGGGCGATGCGGCCGGGCTCCCGGCTGCGCTCGCCGGGGCTGCCGCGCGGAGGACGCCTGACCGGGGTCGGCGGAGCCCGCCGGGGCCTGCCGTTCGGGCGTCGCGGTGCCGGGGCCGGAACGGCAGGCGGCGCGCGACGGGCAGGCAGCTCCTTCCCCCGCCCAGGCCGCGCCCGCCGCGCCGGGAGCCCGCGCACCCCAGGGGGAGCGCTGCCCCGCCCAGGGCGTCATGCCCGGCCGGGCCGTCACGCGCGACCGCGCGGGGGTTACACCCCGCCGCGCCCGGCACGAGGGTGGCGCAGGCTCGTCCCGCGCCCGCTCCGGCCGTCGTGGTGGCGGGCTCCCCGCCCCGTTGCGAGCGGCGGCCACATGCCTCCCCCGAGGCCGCGCGGGCGCTGGTCCCGGTGGCGCAGGAGCCGTCGCCGCAGTGCCCCGCCCCGGGTGCGGGCTCGCGGCGGCCGTCGCCGCTGGGTGCCCAGGCCCTGGCGGCGGCGCTCCAGTACCGGCCCGTACCGGCCCCCGCACGGCCCGCACGGCGCTCCCCGGGTCCGCCCGGTCCGCAGGCGTCGCCCCCTCCGTACCCGGGTCCTGCGCGCCGCCGGGCGCTACGTACGCCGGCGCGCAGCCCGTAAGGCGCGCCGGGCGGCTGCCCCCAGGAGGATGCCGTTCATGCGCCTCGGAATCCGGGCACTCAGGACTAAGCGCAGAATGCGGGGTTTCTTGATAAGGTTGTCAAGGAGGCGGAGGAGGATGCCGGCCCCGGCCGTAGCGCTTTCTCCTCCTCGCAGCACGATGAGGCCGCCGACCGACCCGTACGCGGGCCGGACACCTCGCGCTGCGGCAACTTCCAGCAGGAGGCCGGCTCCCGCCGGCCCGGTGCCCCAGCGGCACCAGCCAACATTCACCGGAGGAACACCAGACATGGCCGTATCCGCACCCGTCAACACCGCCACCGAGGCAGTCAGCGCGCTGTTCTCCGGCTTCAGGCCCACGTCCGTCATGGGCGACATCGACCCGATGCTGGAGCACCTGCCCGACATCTTCGCGGCCCTCAAGCAGGGCCTGACCACGATGGCCGAGCGGCTGGACGAGCAGCCCGTCCACGCCTCGGTCAAGGACGCGCTCCGCGACCTGATCCCGCTGGCGGCCGGCCTGGAGGACGCCGCGAAGAACCCGCACGAGGTCTTCAAGGCCAGGCACGCTCAGGAGCGCGAGCAGCACCTCAACCCGCGCGCCGGGGAGAGCCACTGGGACACCTCGGCCACCGCCGCCTCGTAGTCTCCTGATCCTGAGGGCCGGACCTTCCCCGCTCGGTCCGGCCCTCAGCCGTGTCTTGTGTCAATACAGCTTTTCTTGATAAACTCCTCCCATGAGGAACAGCAGCAGCCCCGACGAGGGCACCTTTGACAAGGCCCGGTTCGACCAGCTCAAGACCGTGCTGGCCGACGGGATCAGCAAGATCACCAGCGGCGGCGACTGGCAGCGCTACCTTGAGTTCGCCGCCAGGTTCCCGAACTACTCCTTCAACAACGTGATGCTCGCGCTCGCCCAGCGGCCTGACGCCACCATGCTCATGCCAGCAGGGGAGCGGAAGAGCGGCAGGCACGTCGGCTGGTTCGCCATCGGCCGGGTCCTGGTCCCGGGCGCGCAGAAGATCTGGATCTGGGCACCCACCCCGAAGTCCAAGGCGCTTCAGGAGGAGATCAGGGCCAAGGGCCTGGCCGTCCGCCCCAACTTCATGGCCGTCCCGGTCTACGACCTCGCTGACACCGAGGGCGACCCGGTGCCGGAAGGGGCCACGGTCACCCTGCTCGCGGGCGACGACGCCGCCGGGCTGCTGGAGCTGACCGTCAGGTTCATCGAGAGCCTCGGCTTCACCGTCGAGTTCGTCGGCGACATCCTGGGCGGAGCGAACGGCGACATGGACCCGACGGCCAAGGTCGTCCGGATCGTCACCGAAGGCCGCGACCAAAGGCAGCAGGCCAAGACCGCGCTGCACGAGGCCGCCCACGTCATCCTGCACTCCGGCGGCAAGGGCACCGGCAAGGGCGGCGGCATCTCCCTCCCCCGCCCGCAGAAGGAAGTCGAAGCCGAGAGCACCGCGTTCATCGTATCGGCGCATATGGGCGTCGACACCGGGGACTACTCGTTCGGCTACGTCGCCGACTGGGCGGCCAGCACCGGCTTCACTCACAAGACCGCGATCGAGCACTCCGGCCGGCGCATCCAGCGGGCCGCCGCCCAGCTCGTCAAGGCCCTCGGCGGGACCGTCGCCGAGGGAGACCTGGAGGCAGCGGCATGAGCCTCACGATCACCGGGGGGTCCGTCCGCGACGGCGGGCTCCTCCGGGCTCGCCTGACCTACTCGGGCCGCCTGAACAAGGTGGTCCTGCTGACCGCGCCGGACGGCAGGCGGCTCGGCCGCATCACCCCGGCCGGGTTCTTCACGGGCGAGTGGGACCCCGGCTCGCCCGGCTGCCTGTACGAGCCCTGGACCGCCAAGCACCCCACCATCCACACCCCCAGCGACACCCCCACCGGGCAGCCGATGCCCTGGGAGCAGTGCGTCGCCTTCATCGTCGGAGGATCGTCATGAGAGACCAGCACGACGTCAGCAAGCTCCCCGCATGGGGGCAGACCCTGGTTCGCCGCCTGGAGCACGACCTGGCCGATGCCAGGGAGAAGCTCGCCGCCGGCCCGGCGGACAGCACCGTCTTCGCCTGCGTGACGTCTGACCTGGAGCAGCCTCTCGGCAACGTCAGGGTCCAGTTCCGCAACGGGAAGGCCAGGTTCCAGGTGCACCTGGACGCCCGCACCGGGGAGCTGGAGGTCACCGCGTGGAACGGCCGCCTGGCCGTGCTCCCGCAGGTGACCAACTCCGTCATCCTGAGGGCCGAGCGCCACTAGCCGCATCCCGTTGTCAGATACAGCTTTTCTTGGTAACCTCGGATCAACAACAAGCACTCCCAGGAGGGAACGCACATGACCGCGACGGACGAGAGGATCGCAGGCACTGCCCTCGCGCAGGTAGCCAGCGATTCGGCCGCGTACCTGACGGCAACCGACACGCACAAGACCTGGACGGTCGACGCGCTGGCAAAGCTGCTCGCCGGCGAAGCGCCCAGGCCCGAGGTCCCCCCGGCGAAGCCGGCCGAGACCGTGACGGTCACCCCGGAGCTGCGCGCCGCGCTGAGCCTGGTGGCCAAGGTCTTCGGCGGCGTCCAGCCGACCGAGCCCCGCAAGCTGGAGGAGGCTGAGGTCACCCGGATCACCGCCGAGTACCGCGCCCTCGCCGCCGTCGTCGGCCTGCTGTCCAAGCGGGGCAAGGCGATCGACGAGGCCATGCGCCACCACATGGACGCGGTGGCCCGGGAGATGGGCATCACCGGCCCTGTCGTCGCCGCCGGCGTCGCCAAGGGGCACATCCTCGCTGCCAAGCCGGGCGTGCCGTTCGAGGTCACGGTGGACGGCCTGAAGGACTCGTGGCAGCAGCGGTTTACCTCCGGCGAGGCCGAGCTGAGCATGACCGACCTGTGGCAGCTCCTCGATGAGGGACTGGTCACCAAGGACGAGCTGTACGCGCTCACCAGCACCGAGCGGACGCTGGACGAGAGCAAGATCAAGCGGGCCGTCAAGCGGGACCCGAAGAGGTACCTCGCCATCCTGGCGAGCATCACCCGGCGCAAGCCGGACGGCGCGTCCCTGTACCCGCCGAAGAGCTAACCGAAGACAGGGACGCCCGCCTTCCCACCCAGGAGGCGGGCGTCCCCCTGTACCCGAGAGGGAGAGCATGACCGAGCTGAGGGCCGCGACCGTTACCGAGCTGCCTGACTTCCCAGGCTTCATGATCACCGAGGAGATGATCGAGGCCCGCGACTGGAGCAGGGGGGCACGGCCGACCTACCACATGAACGAGGTTGCCAAGTTCTTCTTCGCCATGAGCGCAAGCTGGCTGCGGCTGCGGCTGAAGGCCGACGACGAGCACCCGGAGACCTGGTTCGTCAACTCTGACGGGACCCGGATGGAGTTCCGTCGCAACGACCCGAACCGGGCTACCTCCGCCCGCCTCTTCTGGCTGTCCGACATCGAGAAGATGGCGTGGTCCCTGATCCGGTTCGGCGGCATCGAGCCCGACCGGCTCGCCCGCGTGCTGCGCGTCGTAGAGGCTCAGGGCGTCCTGTACGAGCTGCTCTCCCCCTCGCCGGACCTCCCGTAGTGGAGACCCCATGGCTGCTGGCGGTCGACGGGACCGGGCTGTTCGTCCGGTGCCACAAGGGCACCCGAGCCGCCGGCTTGACCGCCCCGGACGGCACGCCCACCGGGGCTCTCACCGCGTTCGCGGGCTCCCTTTCCGCCGTGGTCCGCGAGGTGGACCCGAAGTACCTGGTGATCGCCTGGGACGGCGGGCAAGGGTCCTCCTGGCGCAGGGAGATCGTCCCCGAGTACAAGCACAACCGCTGGCAGGACTCCTGGGACGACACCCGCCGGTTTGACGCGGTGCGCGAGTTCTGCGACGCCGCCGGGATCGCCCAGTGGTGCCTCGGTGACTTCGAGGCCGACGACCTGCTGGCTGCCGCCTGCCGCCTGTCCGCCCGTGACCTGCCAGGCGTGAAGGTGATGCTGCTGTCGGAAGACAAGGACATGCTCCAGCTCACCGAGCCCCGCCGTGTCTGGGCGCGCCCCCTGGGCGTCCTGGAGAAGTGGATCAGCGCCGAGGAGGTGGAGCTGACCTGGGGGGTCCCGCCGCGCATGCTGCCGCGCTTCCGGGCGCTGGCCGGGGACCGCAGCGACGGCATCCCCGGCGTGCACGGCATCGGCCCCGCCGTCGCGCTGCGGATGCTCTCCCTGTCGTCCGGGCGCTGGCCGCTGCCGCCGGAGATCCTCCGCCGCGAGGAGGGCGAGCTGGCGCTCGCCTGGTCCCGCGTGATGGACCTGAACGACCCGCCGAGGCGGCCGGAGGACGCTGATATCCCCGGGCTCGCCGAAACGGGCATCCTTGACATGCACAGAACTGCCTGGGATCGCGGAAACGTCCTTCCAGTGCTAAATAAGTACGGAATGCGGAAAATGGCAGAAAGGTACTCAGAAGGATCATTCTGGTAGTCAATGTTCGGCTTGACCGGCGTGTTATCGCGGTCGTAGCCTCTCCCTACGCGGTAGGAATCGGTATCTAGCGGTACGTCCTCCCGCGAAACAGCCTTCGGTTCCTCAACCCGAGAGGTCGATGCGTCATGTCGCAGACGCTGGACTTTGCTTTGCCGTCCCCTCAGGCGGCGGTTACCCGTGACTCCTTCCCGGCCCACGTGCTCGGGGAGATCCTCCGTACCTCCGGCCCGCAGGTGACGTGCGCCCGCGCCGGGGAGATCCTGACCGCGTTCTGGGACCGCTTCGGCCCCGATAAGGCCCTGGCGGTGTGCACGGCCGCGTTCGGCCCGCACGAGGGCTTCTGGCGAGGCGCGCCGGTCACCCCGCTGCGCTTCGCCGAGGGCCAGGACGAGTTCTTCGCCCTCCAGCTCCTGGCAGGCGCGGGGTGAGCGAGGACATCCAGGGCAGCGACCTCGGCACCAACTACATCTCCGAGGCCGACGACGCCCGCCGGGCGGAGCTGTGCGCCGCCGCCGCGATGTACGCCCACAGGTACGGGTTCGCGGTCATCCCCGTCCGCTGGATGGAGGGGGACGCATGCTCGTGCCGCGACGGAGCGGAGTGCCCCAACCCCGGCAAGCACCCGGTGCACAGCAAGTGGCCCGACGTGGCCACCACCGACCCGACCGAGGCGGCGTACTGGTGGCGTCCCCGGCCGGACGACCCCAACCCGTCCGAGTGGTTCCCGCTCGCCAACATCGGCATCGTCACCGGCCGCAAGAGCGGGGTCTTCGTCCTGGACGTGGACTCCTACAACGGCGGCGACGCCCGCCTGGCCGGCTACGAGAACAGGCACGGGGACCTGCCCGAGACCCGCGTCCACCACACCGGGGGCGGGGGCCGCCACTACTTCTTCAGGCACCCCGGCTTCGACGTGCGCAACGACGCCCGGAAGCTGCTGGGGCAGGGCCTGGACCTGCGCGGCGAGCGCGGCTTCGTGGTCGCGCCGCCGTCACTGTCCTCCAAGGGCATCTACGAGCTGCGCGAGCCGCAGGACATCGAGCCGGTAGACGCCCCGGCGTGGCTGCTCAACCTGCTGTCCCAGTACAACCGGGAGCAGGCAGGCGAGGTGCTGGCCGGACGGCCGCCGGAGTCCGGCGGGTCGGCCAACCGCAAGTACGGCGAGGCCGCGCTGCGGTTCGAGTGCGAGAAGATGCGCAAGGCCGTCCCCGGGACCAGGAACAACGTGCTCAACGAGTGCGCGTTCTCGCTGGGCACCCTCGGCGGCGCGGGCCTGCTGGACGAGTCCGTCGCCTGGACCGCCTTGTCGGAGGCCGCCTCTGACGTAGGCCTGAACGCGGGCGAGGTCCGCGCCACGTTCCTGTCCGGCTGGAACGCCGGCCTGGAGGAGCCCCGCCAGGTCCAGTGGAACACCTCGCGCACCGAGTGGCCGCGCCGTGCCCAGACCGAGATGGGGCTCGCCGACCGCTTCGTCGACCACTGGGGGGAGCAGGTCCGCTGGGTCCCGGAGTGGGGCACCTGGGCGGTCTACAGCAACGGGGTGTGGGTCAGGGACGAGGTGACCACGGGCGAGCGGTACGCCAACGCGATGATCCGCGCCCTGCCGGAGACCGAGGCGTTCTCCTACGACGAGGACCCTGACGAGGCCCCCACCGACGGCGACAAGGAGATGCTGTCGCCGCGCACCCGCTTCCTGGAGTGGGTCGGCAAGCAGCAGACGCGCAGGGCGGTGGGTGCCGCCGCCCGGCTGGCGATGTACCTGCCGGCGGTCCGCATGAGCCAGTCCACCTTCGACGCCGACCCGATGCTCTTGAACGTCCGCAACGGCGTCGTCAACCTGGCCACCGGGGAACT
>Ga0207692_10000428_pt1 | contig 14773 bp, 13 predicted proteins | sample LARL52metaG_FD_184345 | JGI IMG/M metagenome (GOLD analysis project Ga0207692, IMG submission 184345) | Corn, switchgrass and miscanthus rhizosphere microbial communities from Kellogg Biological Station, Michigan, USA - LAR L5-2 metaG... | ecosystem: Host-associated > Plants > Roots >...
CGCGCCCTTGCGCAGCATCGACGGCTTCAGCCTCGCGCTGCTCGAGGACTGCGCCGACGTGCTCGACGAGGCCGGCAAGCAGCACCTGCGCTTCGTGCGCGAGGCCGCCCAGGACATGGCCGCGCTGATCGACGGCCTGTTGTCGCTGTCGCGGGTGACCCGCAGCGAACTGCATCGCGAAACGGTCGATCTCGCCGAGCTCGCGCACAGCATCTCCGCGCAGCTCCGCAGGGCTGCGCCCGGCCGCGACGTCGAGACCGTCATTGCCGACGATCTTCTTGCCGAGGGCGATGCCCGGCTGCTGCGCGGCCTCTTGGAAAACCTGCTCGGCAACGCCTGGAAATTCACCGGCAAGCAGGCCACCGCGAAGATCGAGGTCGGGGTCACGCAGGCCGGCGGCGAGCGCGCCTTTTTCGTGCGCGACGACGGCGCCGGCTTCGACATGGCCTATGCCGCAAAACTGTTCGGCGCGTTTCAGCGGCTACATTCGGCGGCCGAATTCGAGGGCACCGGCATCGGGCTTGCGACCGTGCAGCGCATCGTTCATCGCCATGGCGGCCGGATCTGGGCCGAGAGCGCAGTTGGCCGCGGCGCAACGTTCTTCTTCACCCTGTGGAGTACCGGGCATGGAGCTTAGGGCCGATCTGTTCCGCGAAAAGCGCATCCTGCTCGTGGAGGACAATCCGAAGGATGAAGCGCTCACGCTGCGCGCGCTGCAGAAGCACAATCTGCAAGCCATCGTCGTCGTGACGCGCGACGGGGTCGAGGCGCTCGACTATCTGCTGCCGTCCGGCGACCGGGCGGCGCAGCCCTTGCCGCAACTGGTCCTGCTCGATCTGAAGCTGCCGAAGCTCGACGGCCTGGAGGTGCTGCGCCGCCTGCGCGGCCACGAACGGACGCGGTCGCTGCCGGTGGTGATCCTGACCTCCTCGGCGGAGGAGCGCGACATCCTCGAAGGCTATCGGCTCGGCACCAACAGCTATGTGCGCAAGCCCATCGACTTCGCCGAGTTCACGGAGGCGGTGCGGTACCTTGGTCTGTACTGGCTCATTCTCAACACCGCGCCTCCGGCGCAGTAAACCTTCGCTTTCCCCTGGAGTTTGCTGATGCCGAAGCCGCTCAAAGCTTTGATCGTCGAAGACAATGAACGCGACGCCGCCATGCTGATGCGCGAACTGAACCGTGGCGGCTACGAGCTCGAGTCCGAACGCGTCGACACACCGGAGGCCCTGAATACGGCGCTCGACCGCCAGGCCTGGGACATCGTGTTCTCCGACTATTCGATGCCGCGGTTCAGCGCGCCGGCAGCGCTGGCACTGGTGCGCAACCGCGGCTTCGACGTGCCGTTCATCATCGTTTCGGGCACGATCGGCGAGGATACCGCAGTGGAAGCCATGCGCGCGGGCGCCAATGATTTCATGCCCAAGGGCGCCCTGGCACGGCTGCTGCCCGCCATCGATCGCGAGCTTCGCGAGGCCAGGGTCCGTGCCGAGCGCAAGAAGATGCGCGAGCAGCTCATGATCTCCGAACGCATGGCCTCCGTCGGCATGCTCTCGGCGAGCGTCGCCCACGAGATCAACAATCCGCTCGCGGTGATCGTCGCCAATCTCGAATTTGCGCTGCAACGCTTCGAGGCGCTGGGCGTTGAGCAGTCTGCGGTCGCGACGTCCGGTGACGGCGCCGGGCTGCGGGAGGCCCGGCAGTCGCTCCGCGAGGCGCATGAGGCCGCCGAACGCGTGGCCCACATCGTCAGGGATCTCAAGGTGTTCTCGCGCGCGTCCAGCGACGAACAGGAAGGGGCGGTCGACATCGAGCGCGTGGTGGAATCAGCGCTGCGCATGGCTTCCAATGAAATCCGTCACCGCGCCAACATCGTCCGGCACTACGTGAAGGTCCCGCCGATCCACGGCAATGAAGCCCGCCTCGGACAGGTATTCTTGAACCTCATCGTCAATGCAGCACAAGCCATTCCGGAAGGCCGCGCCGCCGAGAACCGGATCGGACTTTCGATTCACATGGGCGAGAACGACCGCGTCGTCGTCGAGATCTCCGACACCGGCTCCGGGATTCCGCCGCAGGTCGTCGCGCGCATCTTCGATCCGTTCTTCACCACCAAGGCGGCAGGCGTCGGAACCGGCCTCGGGCTTGCGATCTGCCAGCGCATCGTGCTCCGCTATGGCGGCGACATTGCCGTCGATAGCCGGCCCGGACATGGCACGACGTTTCGGGTCTCGCTGCGCCGGGCGCGGACGGCACTGCCCTCGGCGGATGCGATCCCCGCGGAACAACGCGCCAAGCGCAAAGGCCGTATCCTCGTGGTCGACGACGAACCGATGCTCTGCTCGGCGGTCGAACGCATCCTCTCCGTCGAGCATGACGTGACCGTCGTGCAGTCGGCGCGGCGCGCGCTGGAGATCCTCAAGGACGATCCGCGCTTCGATGTGATTCTGTCCGATCTCATGATGCCGCAGATGACCGGGATCGAGCTTCACGCCGCCCTCACCAAGATCGCACCCGAGCTCGCGGCAAAGATGATCTTCATGACCGGCGGCGCCTTCTCGCCGAGCGCATCAGCGTTCCTGGAAAGCGCCTCCAACCCCACGATCGACAAGCCGTTCAAGCCGGCGGCGCTGCGACGCGTGGTGCAAACGCTGATCAAATGAGCGCACATCCGCGCATCAGAAAGCATCGGCGCTGATCGGCCGAACGGATGGGTCGGACCGCTTCCCGCTGCAAGGCCCGACCGACCGTACCGCCAATTGAGTCCTCCCTGTCCGGCTGGTGGCGCGAGAGCCATCATACCGTAATACTACGGTCCGTAAAATTAACCTGATCCCAGAAAGCAGTCGCCAAGGCTAGGGCAGCCTCGTTCGGCCTGCCCCATTGAGAACGACGATCCAGCTCGGCCATGATACCGCCAAGGCTGCCAGAAAGGCGTTTTTGCGGGACAGCTCGCGTCCTCGTCTCACGATCGAACCGCCCGCCTGCCACTCGGGAACCTCTCACGTGAACCTGCGCTCTTCACTCATCACGACACTCGCGGCTTTCGGCCGGGATCGCCGCGGCAACATCGCCATCATCTTCGCGCTCGCCGGAACGGTCGTGCTCGCATTCGTCGGTGTCGCGGTCGATTACTCGATCGCCAACAAGCAGCGCACCAAGCTGCAGGACGCGCTCGACTCCGCGCTGCTCGCCGGCTCGACCGCCGGCAAGCAGGCACTGGACTCCGGCTCGGGCCAGACTGCGGCGATTGCGGCGGCCCAAAACGCCGCCACCGCTTTCTTCGCGAGCAACACGAGCAGCGTCAGCGGCCAGCTCACGGCGAATTACACGATCAACGGCCGGACCCTGACCGGAACCGGATCGGCCACTGCCACCACCACCACCGCATTCGCAGGCATCATCGGATATCCGACACTGAACCTGTCAGTGAACTCGACCGCCAATGCGACGACGCAGCCCTATCTGGACGTCTACCTTCTGATCGATATCTCGACGTCGATGCTGCTGCCGGCGACGCAGTCCGGCATCACGGCGATGAATGACCACACCGGCTGCGCGCTGGCGTGCCACAACACGACGGACGGGACCGACTCCTACAGCTACGCGCTCAACAATGGCATTCAGCTCCGATACCAGGTCGTCAACCAGGGCATCCAGAACCTCCTGAGCTACCTGAACAGCAACTCGACGTTCAAGACCTACGTCAAGGTCGGGCTCTGGTCGTTCGACTCCTCGCTCACGCGCATGGCGCCGCTGTCCGCGAGCTTCACCAACGTCGCCAACAATTTTCCGGCCCCCGCACTCGCGACCGATGATGCGGCCTCGGCAACCCCGTTTAACAGCCTGATCGGCGACTTCGTCACGACCGTCGGCACCGCAGGCAACGGGAGCTCGCCGTCGAGCCCGCAGAAATTGGTGATCATCGCAACCGACGGCGTCAACGATCCAACGCGCGCCTGGGTCTCGGACACATCCCTGCGGCCTCAGGTCAAGGTGTTCGACACCAGCTTCTGCACGAGCCTCAAGAACAGCGGGGTCACCGTCGCAATCGTCAACACGCCCTACTACCCGATGACGTGGGACTGGGGTTACAACGCCACGCTCGGCCAGCCCGGTAGCCTTGGGGGCGCAACACGCGTCGACGATATTCCGATCGCGCTGTCGGCCTGCGCCGGCAGCAACTTCATCCAGGCTTCGGATGTCGCGACAATCCAGTCCGCGTTCACGACGCTGTTTGCCAAGGCATCGCCGGTGCGCCTGACCAACTAACGAGGCCAAGCCGCCTAGCGCGGCAGCTCCGCCAGGCCTGCAAGAATGCGCGCCCAGGAGCGGATGCCCTTGTGAAAGCTCTTCAGGTCGTACTTCTCGTTCGGCGAATGGATGTTGTCGTCGTCGAGGCCGAAGCCGACCAGGAGCGAGTCGAGGCCAAGGGTCTTCTTGAAATCGGCGACGATTGGAATCGAGGCGCCGGACCCCATCAGGACCGTCTCCTTGCCCCACTCCTCGTCAAGCGCACGCTTGGCCGCAGCCAGCGGCTTCATATTCCAGTCCAATGCGATCGCCGGCGCGCCGGCGTGGTCGGTGAACTCGGCCTTGCAGTCGCCGGGGAGGCGCGCGGTGACATAATCGCGGAAGGCCTTTCGGATCTTTGCCGGGTCCTGCCCCTCAACCAGGCGGAACGAGATTTTCGCCGAGGCCTCCGCAGCGATCACCGTCTTCGAGCCCTCCCCGATATAGCCGCCGACGATGCCGTTGACGTCGCAGGTCGGGCGCGAGGTCAACTGCTCGATCAAGAGCCGGTCCTTCTCGCCGGCGGGGATCGACAGCCCGATCGGTTTGAGAAAGGAATCCGGCGAAAGGTTGAGCTTCTTCCATTGCGCGAGAACGTCCGGCGGCAGGTCTTTCACACCGTCATAGAAGCCGGGAATGGTGATGTGACCGTTGTCGTCGAACAGGCCGCCGAGGATCTTCGTCAGCACCCGGATCGGATTCTGCGCACCGCCGCCGAACATGCCGGAATGCAGGTCGCGATTGGCGGCCTTGATCTTCACCTCGTCATAGACCAGGCCGCGCAGCGATGTCGTGATCTGCGGCGTGTTCGGGTCCCACATGCTGGTGTCGCAGACCAGCGCGAAATCGGCCTTCAATTCGTCCTTGTTGGCTTCGAGGAACGGCACGAAATTCTTCGACCCGACCTCCTCCTCGCCCTCGATCAGGATCGTGACATCGAGCGGCAGCGCGCCGGTGACGGATTTCCAGGCCCGGCAGGCCTCGACGAAGGTCATCAGCTGGCCCTTGTCGTCCTCGGCGCCGCGCGCGACGATGATCTTGCGGCCATCGGCATGATCGGTCACCACGGGCTCGAACGGCGGACGATTCCAGAGATTGAGCGGATCGACGGGCTGCACATCGTAGTGGCCGTAGAACAGCACGTGGGGACGCGCCTTGCCTTCGCTGCCGCCATTGGCTTTGGCGACGATGGCGGGATGGCCCGCGGTCGGACGCACCTCCGCGGTGAAGCCGAGCGTCGCGATGTCGCCGGCGAGGTGATCGGCCGCCGCCTTGCAATCTCCGGCAAAGGCCGGATCGGCCGAGATCGACTTGATCCGCAGCAGCGCAAACAGCCGCTGCAGGGAATTGTCGAAGTCGGCATCGATGTGGTCGAGAACCGGCTGAAGTTGCGCGTGAGGCATGTCTCGTGATCCCTGAACTGCGGCGACAGTTTCGCCCTGCGTTTCAGGTTCTTTTAGCTCCGCCTGCCCTGTCGAGCCAGCTCTATCCGTCATGGGCGGATGCAGGATGTGCCAGGCCAGCGCCGCGCCCATGATGATGGTGGCAACGAGATTGTTGCCGAAGGCCTGCAGGTCGTTCGGAAACACCGGAAACGACAGGCACATCAGGAGACCGGCCGCTGCAAGCGCGAGCCAGGTCCACAGCCGCACCGCGGGCCGATGGTCGTAAGCGGCGCGGTGGACCAGAACCGTCATCGGAAAGAACAGCCACATGAAATAGTATTGGCGCGCGAGCGGCGATGCCACCGTCATCAGGCAGAACAGGATGCCGAGCTCCTCGGCGTCGGAACGCTGCGTTCTGCGCCGCTCGGACGGCATGACCAGCAGGAATCCGAGCCCGAGCGCGCCTGAGATGATGACCACCATCAGGTTCGCCGCCTTGAAGGAGATGTCGACGACATTCATCGTGCGCGCGGGCTTGGCCGGGTTGTCCTGGTTGTAGTTGACCGGGCGCGTCAGCCGATGGGTGACGGCGATGATGGATTGATTGACCCAGGACCAGTTCTGCTCGTCGCGCTGGCCAAATCCCTTCTCCGAACTCGTCCCCACCATGCCCTGATACCAGGTCTTCAGCTCCGTCACATTGCGCTCGAAGCCGCGGAAGGGCGCAGGCACGACGAACAGGAAAAGTCCGAGAAAGACCAGCATGCCGGCAAGGACCCTCCACTGCCGCCGCCAGGCGAGATAGGGCAATACCGCGACCGGAAACACCTTGATCGCGGTGGCCAGCGCAAACATGCTCCCGGCCAGCCACGGCCGTTCGTGCTGCGCCAGCCAGAAGCCGTAGAGCATCATTGCCAGCAGCATCAGGTTGGGCTGCCCGAGATCGAACATGTCGAACACGAACTCGATCGTGACGGCGCCCGAGAGGAAGAACAGCCACGGCCCCGGCGTCCGGCCTGATCCCGTCATCGCGTGGGACAGCAGCGCGGTGATCCACCACGCGGCCGCGTTCAGGAACGACAGGCAGAGATAGAGCGGGATCTTGCCGAACCAGGCGGGGATCGCCAGCAGCACAGCCGGCAGCGGCGGATAGATGAAATCGAAATAGGCGCGCGGATCGCTCGGATAGAGATCCTTAGCCATCAGCACCTGCTGCCCGGCCGAGAACCAGAGCGGATAGTCCTTGGTCTTTCCGTTGCCCCAGATCTCAGGGACGAGGACATCGGCCGTGAGCACGATGCAGCAGATCAGGAAGAGAATGTCGACCGGTGCGCGCAGCGACGGCCACCGAAAAAGGCTCGATTTGACTGACATCACTGGCGATCAAGCAGCAAGAGACACGAAAGAGACTTTCATCGCCGCAGCAATCCGCCCAGCGCACCGCGCACCAGCGCGCGGCCGATCGACCCGCCGATCGAACCACCGACCGACTTGCCGAGGTCGGCGGCCATGCCGCCGACGACCTTGTCGGTCACCGAGCGCGTCACGTTGCGCGCGATGAGCTGACCGGTCGACAGCCGGCCGCGTTTGACGTTGGTGCCGAAAATCGTCGCGGCGATATGACCGATCTCGCCCATGAGCCCGCCGGGGGACTCGCCTTGCGCCGCCGTCCCGGCGAGACGCTTCTGCAGGATCTCGTAGGCAGACTCCGCATCGATCGTGGTGTCGTATTTGCCCTTGAACGGGCTCGCATCCATGATGGCCTTGCGTTCCTCGGGCGTGACCGGTCCGATCCGCGCCGATGGCGGCCGCACCATGATGCGCTCGACGACAGCCGGCGTGCCGTTGCCTTCCAGGAACGACACCAGCGCCTCACCCTTGCCGAGCTCGGTGATCACGGTGGCCGTGTCCAGCTTTGGATTGGGGCGAAATGTCTGTGCCGCTGCGGCGACCGCCTTCTGGTCGCGCGGCGTGAAGGCGCGCAGCGCATGCTGCACGCGATTGCCGAGCTGCCCGAGCACGCGGTCGGGCACGTCGATCGGATTCTGCGTCACGAAATAGACGCCGACTCCCTTGGAGCGGATCAGCCGGACCACCTGCTCGATCTTGTCCATCAGCGCCTTCGGCGCATCGGTGAACAAGAGATGCGCCTCGTCGAAGAAGAACACCAGCTTTGGTTTCGGCAGGTCGCCCACCTCGGGCAGTTCCTCGAACAGCTCCGACAGCATCCATAACAGGAAGGTCGCATAGAGCCGCGGGCTCTGCATCAGCTTGTCAGCGACGAGGATGTTGATCACGCCGCGCCCGTCGCGATCGGTGCGCATGAAATCCTGGAGCGAGAGCGCCGGCTCGCCAAAAAATCTGGTTCCACCCTGGTTCTCCAGCACCAGGAGCTGGCGCTGAATGGTTCCGACAGTGGCGCGCGTGACGTTGCCGAACGCCTGCGCCGCCTTGCGGATCGGCGCCAGCGGGTCGTCTTCCCCGTCAGCCTTCTTGCCCGCATCGGGGATGATGGCGTCGAGAAGCGCCCGCAGGTCCTTCATGTCGATCAAGGCAAGCCCGTTGTCGTCGGCAACCCGAAACGCGACGTTGAGGACGCCCTCCTGCACATCATTCAGGTCAAGCATGCGCGACAGCAGCAGCGGCCCCATCTCCGTGACGGTGGCCCGCACCGGGTGGCCTTGCTCGCCGAAAACGTCCCAAAATACCGTCGAGAACTGGTCCGGCTGGAACGTAAGTCCCAAATCAACCGCCCGTTTGACAATAAAATCCTTCGCCTCGCCGGGCTCGGAAATGCCGGAAAGGTCTCCCTTGATGTCGGCTGCGAAAACCGGAACGCCCGCGCGCGCAAATCCTTCCGCCATGACCTGGAGCGACACGGTCTTGCCGGTTCCGGTGGCGCCGGTGACCAGGCCGTGGCGATTGCCATAGGCCAGCGTCAGCCACGCTACCTGCTCGCCCTTGCCGACGAGGATCTTCTCCGGCGTGTCGTCTCTCACATTGTCGGATGTCACCATCGCCGTCCGTTCCAGAAGCCAAATTGGCCGCGATCATACTGCATGTTGCGGAGCGATTGATACTGTTCGAAGCCCTTTTCGCAAAGGTCGATATCGAGCCCTGGGTCGAACGGATTGGCGCCGAGCGCGGCCCACGGTGCGGCGAAATGCATCGCCTATCGATCGGATGGCGCGAATCACGCGCCTGCTCTTGCACACATGCAACACTCAACACATGATCGCAGCCAAATCGCATCTGCGAAGTTGCCATCGCTTGTAATTCGGCAGTCACCGGCCCAAGATAAATTTGCAAAGCTAAGACGGCCGGCGGGGCTGCCGGTTAAAGGCGGGGCGACATGGAAGATGGTCTTGATCCGCCGGCAGATCAGCCGGCGTTGATGATTTTGTCACCTGAGTTCGGGCGTTGGTTGACGGGATTTCGGGAGCTCTAGTCACGATTGCCGTCTGAGGCAGGAACTCGAGGTCCGTTCTCGGTCCGATGCGACCGCGCCGGTCCAGTGATGCTATCGGCAAATCCAGGCGTCGCGCGCGAACTTTCCGAGTTCGGGTGCGACAAGATCGGAGCGTATCTGATGGGCGGGATCATCGTGGGGACCCCTGGCTTCGGCCGATTCGCCTAGCGCGCGTTCTGATTGCCTGCAGCACCTTTCTGATACTGAGATCATGGCATATTCCATCATTGAGCTTGAGGGCATGACCGCCTTCGCCGCGTCGAAACTCAAATCACATGGCATTCGCACCACCGATGCGCTGCTCGAAGCAGCCCGCACGGTGAAGGGACGCAAGGCGCTGGCGGCCAAGACCGGAATCAGCGAACAGCAGCTCCTGGAATGGGCCAATGTGTCCGACTACATGCGCATACCCGGCATGGGCAGGGCCAAGGTCGGGCTGATGCGGGCCGCCGGCGTTGCCACGGTGCGCGAGCTTGCCCTTCGCAATCCGGCGCGACTGGCGCAGAACATGAAGGAAGTGAACACCAAGCGCAAGCTCGTGCGCGTCCTGCCATCCGAAAAATCGGTCGAGCAACTGATCGCGCAGGCGCGCAAGCTGCAGCCCAAAATAACCTATTGAACCGGTGTTCGCCGGGGCCGCTGGTTGCGCTTGACAGCCGTGCGCGGACCGCGCAAAGCCACCGCATGGTCGCTTCTTCCTCGATAGCCAAGCCAGCGGCACCGGCGGCACTGCACCCGGTCCTGCAAACGCTGCTGTCGCGGCCCTATCCGGCGATCATGGGTGTGCTCAACGTGACACCGGATTCGTTTTCGGACGGCGGAATGTTCTTGGCGCCGGATCGCGCGCTGGCGCAAGCGCGGCGGATGGTCGCCGAGGGCGCCGACATCATCGACGTCGGCGCCGAATCGACCCGGCCCTATGGCGCCCAGCCGATCTCCGCCGAGCAGGAAATCGAGCGCCTGCAAGGCGTGCTGGCGGATCTGGTTTTCCTCGGCGTTCCCATCTCGATCGACAGCATGAAGGCCTCGGTTGCACATTTCGCGCTGCAATGCGGTGCAGCCGTCGTCAACGACGTCTGGGGGCTGCAGCGCGACGATGCAATGCCTGAACTTGTCGCAGCGCACCGCGCGGCCGTCATCATCATGCATAATCGCGAGCACGTCGACCCCGAACTCGACATCATGAGCGACGTCGCGGCCTTCTTCGCCCGCTCGCTCGACATCGCGGCGAAAGCAGGCATTCCGGAAGGCCATATCGTGCTCGATCCCGGCATAGGCTTCGGCAAGACGCAGGAGCAGAGCATGACCGTGCTGGCGCGGCTCGACGAGCTCGGCACATTCGAACGTCCGCTCCTGGTCGGCGCCTCGCGCAAGCGCTTCATCAGCTCGGTCGTCCCGTCCGAACCGATGGAGCGGCTTGGCGGCTCGATCGCGGCGCATGTGATCGCCACCCAGCGCGGCGCGCGGATCATTCGGACCCATGACGTCGTGGAAACCGCACAGTCGCTGCGGGTCGCCAACGCGATCGAGGACAAGCGATGACGGACGCGATCTTCATCAGGGGCCTCGTGATCCATGCCCGCCATGGCGTGATGGAGCACGAGACCGAGGTCGGACAGCGCTTCGTGATCGATCTCGAATTGTATGCGGATCTGCAGGAATCGTCCCGCAGCGACAAGCTGGCCGATACCGTCTCCTACTCCAACGTCGTCGCCACGGCGACCGAGGCCTTCAAAGACACCAACTACCGCCTCCTCGAACGCGCCGCCGGTGCCGTCGCCGATGCCGTCCTCTCCGCCTTTCCACGTATCCGCGCGATCAAGGTCACCGTGCACAAGCCGCACGCACCGATTGCCGCGATCTTCGACGACGTCGGCGTGGTGCTGACCCGCTCGCGGCATGGCTAGCACACGTCCCGGCGAAATGGGATCCGGTTCGCCGGGCAAGCACATCCGCCAATATCAGAAACGACAGCGCTTCCCGGTCATATTGGATTGTTGAATGATCCAAAATGACCGGGAAGCGCTGTCGTGTCCCGGTTCTAAAGTCCGTATCACGTTGCGGCGAATTCGCTTTACGAACGTCAGAACCAAGGACACTGGCAAAATTTTTCATCCCGTTGCGGCTCGGGCTTTTGCAAATGTTAAGATCGAGTGACTGCGCACAGGTATTTTTGCTGGGAAGCTTGGATCCGACGTTCGCATGAAGGGATTTGCGCCAGGTGGGTAGCGAGCATCACATCCGCTCCACGAGCGCCCTGATTGCGCTGGGCGGCAATGTCGGCGACGTCCGCTCGACATTCCGGACCGCAATCATGGATATTTGCACGCGCGCGCCGGCAAGCTTGCGGGCGCGATCGTCGGACTACACGACGCCGCCCTGGGGCGATACGGACCAGCCGCCTTTCATCAACGCCTGCATCGAGATCGAGACCGGCCTCGACGCCCGCGCTCTCCTGACCACGCTGCACGCGGTCGAGGCGAAGCATGGTCGCGACCGGTCGCGCGAGACCCGCTGGGGCCCGCGCAGCCTCGACCTCGACCTCATCGCCTATGACGATCTTTCTCTTGCGGAACCGGGCCTCACGCTGCCGCACCCGCGCCTGTTCGAGCGCGCCTTCGTCCTGGTGCCGCTCGCAGAGATCGCGCCCGACCGCGTCATTGCCGGACGACGCGTCAGGTGCGTGCTCGCGGACCTCTCGACGGACGGAATCGTACGGCTGCCGGATTAGGCGCCCTGGGCGGAGCAAACAACCGTTTGGCTTGGCCGCCGCGGCATGGCAATTTCAGGCCCAAGAGACCACCGGGAGTACGCCGCCGCATGACCTCCGAGACAGACGACCTGCCGCTCGCGGCCGATTTTTCGGACGCAACCTCCGCCGACTGGCGCCGGCTGGTCGATGGCGTGCTGAAAGGCGCACCATTCGAGAAGCTCGTCAGCAAGACCTATGACGGCCTTTCGATCGAGCCGATCTACCCGCGCGCCAAGGGTGCGAACCCCGTCGCGGGACGCGCCGCCGCATCGCCATGGCAGATCATGCAGCGGATGGATCATCCCGATCCCGTGAAGGCGAATGCAACGGCGCTCCAGGACCTCGAGAACGGCGCAACAGGGCTCGACATCGATTTCGCCAGAGGCTGGCACGCGCGCGGCTTCGGCCTCATCGATGATTCCGCCGCGACGCTGAAGCGCGCGTTCGAAGGCGTGGTGCTCGATGCCGGGATTTCGATCGCGCTCAACCCGGCGTCGTGGCACGGGGACAACGTCGGCGTCCATCTGGCGGCGCTGATCGTGGAGCGCGGGATCGATCCCGGCCAGGTCGAGGTGCGATTCAACTATCAGCCGCTGTCGATCCTGGCCGCTACCGGCACCGGCGGAAACGCCTGGCCCGACATCAGACCGGAGTTTGCCAGGACCATCCGCGAGCTGATGGACCGCGGCTTCAAGGGACGATTCGTGCTGGCCGATGGCTGCGTGGTGCATGATGCCGGGGGCTCGGAGGCGCAGGAACTGGCGTTCGCGCTCGCCTCTGCCGTCGCCTATCTGCGCGCGCTCGAATCGGACGGCTTCGAGATCGATGCCGCTCGCGGGGCAATCTCGTTCCGGCTTGCCGCCGATGCCGACCAGTTCCTGACGATGGCAAAATTCCGCGCGCTACGGCTGCTCTGGGCGCGGGTCGAGGAGGCGTGCGGCCTGGCACCAAGACCGGTCTTCGTGGCGGCGGAAACGGCATGGCGCATGCTCACCCGGCACGACCCCTACGTGAACATGCTGCGCGCAACCGTCGCAACGTTCTCGGCTGGACTCGGCGGCGCCAACGCCATCACCGTGCTGCCGCACACGCTGGCGCTCGGCCTGCCAGATGCTTTTGCGCGGCGGGTGGCGCGCAACACGCAGCTCGTCCTTCTCGAAGAGTCCAGCCTCGCCAAGGTTGCCGATCCGGCGGCGGGCTCCGGCGGGATCGAGGCGCTGACGCAGGCGCTTTGCACCGCCGCCTGGGTGCTGTTGCAGGAGATCGAAAAAACCGGCGGCATTCTCAGCGCGCTCCAACAAGGTTTGATCCAGGACAAGGTCAGGGCAACCCGCCGCGTGCGCGAAGCCAATATCGACAAGCGCAAGGATCTGCTGACCGGCGCCAGCGAATTTCCCAACCTGCAGGAGGCCAGCGTCGCGGTCGAAGACCACACAGGTTTTGCATCCCGCCGCCACCCCGACGCACTCCATGCCATGCGGCTGTCAGCGCCCTTCGAAAACCTGCGTGATCTGTCGGACGGAATCGCGCACACCCGCGGCAGGCGGCCGAGCGTGTTCCTCGCCAATCTCGGCACGGCGGCCGACTTCACCGCGCGCGCGACCTTTACCCGAAGCTTTTTCGAGGCGGGCGGCATCGCCGCGATCGACAGCAAGGGTTTTTCCGATCCGGCAGCGCTTGCGGCTGCGTCCAAGGCATCGGGCGCCGATCTGATCTGTCTGTGTTCCTCCGACAAGGTCTATGCGCAAATGGCCGCCGACGCCGCGGCGGCCCTGCAATCCGCCGGCGCCAGACATATCTATCTCGCAGGGCGGCCCGGCGAGCAGGAGGCCGCGCTGCGCGGCGCAGGCGTGGCTGAGTTCATTTTTGCGGGCGCCGACGCGCCAAAACTATTGCGAGAGGCTTATCGGCGGATGGAGCGGACATGACGGAGGAGACCAAACCCGTGCTGACCGGCGGCTGCCAGTGCGGCGCCGTGCGTTTTGCGGTGAAGGTAGCGCCGACCCGCATCAGCATTTGTCACTGCCGAATGTGCCAGAAGGCGTCCGGCGCGCCCTTTGCCTCCTTTGCTGATATCGAAAAGCCGGATCTGGTCTGGACCAAGGGCCGACCCGCTTTCTTCCGCTCCTCCTCCATCGCGGAACGCGGCTATTGTCCCGCCTGCGGCACGCCCCTGAGCTTTGGCCGCGTCGACGGCCCGAAAATCGAGATCATGACCGGCGCATTCGACCGGCCCGACCGGGTCATCCCAACGCGCCAATTTGGCACGGAGTCCCGGCTCGGCTGGGTGGTCGGGATTTCCAACCTGCCGAGCCAGACCACGCAGCAGAACTACGGGCCCGAGAAGATGGCGACCATCGTCAGCTACCAGCATCCGGACCATGATTGACGGGCCTGACACTTAGCGAGCGCAACATGCTAGGATTGGATCATGCATCGGTTCTTAGCAGAGCTCTTGATCGGGGTGGCGGCGCTGGCGATTGTTTGGCCGATCGACCACTTCTTCGCCAGGGTGCTGCCGAAGCGCGGCCTGCACGATCCGGTCTACAAGAAGAATGTGCACAAGCTGATCGAACGCAATCGCAGGTTTGAGGACTCCAGGGAATGACCCGCATTCCGAATTTCGCCGAGGTTCCTTTTGCACGTGTTGCCGTGCCGCAGCCGGAAGGCCACGCCGAGCCGTGGTTGACTCCCGAAGGCATTTTGGTGAAGCCGGCCTACGGCGAGGCCGACCTCGCAAATGTCGACTTCCTCGACACCTGGCCGGGCATTGCGCCCTATCTGCGCGGGCCCTACCCGACCATGTATGTCAACCAGCCCTGGACCATCAGGCAATATGCCGGCTTCTCCACGGCGGAGGATTCCAACGCGTTC
>Ga0207692_10000433_pt1 | contig 14722 bp, 13 predicted proteins | sample LARL52metaG_FD_184345 | JGI IMG/M metagenome (GOLD analysis project Ga0207692, IMG submission 184345) | Corn, switchgrass and miscanthus rhizosphere microbial communities from Kellogg Biological Station, Michigan, USA - LAR L5-2 metaG... | ecosystem: Host-associated > Plants > Roots >...
GTCGTCCGTCGGCCCCTCGACCCCGCAGTTCCACGACCGGTTGTGGCTCTCGCCGTCCTGGTTGTCCTCGCCGTTGGCCTCGTTGTGCTTCTCGTTGTACGTCACCAGGTCGTTGAGCGTGAACCCATCGTGCGCCGTCACGAAGTTGATCGACGCGTACGGCCGGCGCCCGTCGTCCTGGTAGAGGTCGCTGCTGCCGGTGATGCGCGACGCGAACTCACCCAGCGTCGCCTGCTCACCCCGCCAGAAGTCCCGCACGGTGTCCCGGAACTTGCCGTTCCACTCCGTCCACAGTGGCGGGAAGTTGCCGACCTGGTAGCCGCCGGGCCCGACGTCCCACGGCTCCGCGATCAGCTTGACCTGCGACACCACCGGGTCCTGCTGCACGACTTCGAAGAAGGTGGCCAGCCGGTCGACGTCGTAGAACTCGCGGGCCAGCGTCGCCGCGAGGTCGAACCGGAACCCGTCGACGTGCATCTCGGTGACCCAGTACCGCAGCGAGTCCATGATCAGCTGCAACGTGTGCGGCGACCGCACGTTCAGCGAGTTGCCGGTGCCCGTGTAGTCCATGTAGAACTTCGGGTCGTCCTCCACCAGCCGGTAGTACGACTCGTTGTCGATCCCGCGCATCGACAACGTCGGCCCGAGGTGGTTGCCCTCCGCCGTGTGGTTGTAGACGACGTCGAGGATGACCTCGATCCCGGCCTGGTGCAGCGCCCGCACCATGCCCTTGAACTCCTGCACCTGGTTCAACGGCAACGCGGAGTAGCCGTCGTGCGGCGCGAAGAACCCGATCGTGTTGTAACCCCAGTAGTTGCTGAGCCTGCGCTCGGCCAGCGTGTGATCGCTGATGAACTGGTGCACCGGCATCAGCTCGACCGCCGTGATGCCCAGCTTGATGAGGTGGTCGATCATCACGGGGTGCGCCAGGCCCGCGTAGGTCCCGCGCAACCGCGGCGGGATCTCGGGGTGGTCGATGGTGAGGCCGCGCACGTGCGCCTCGTAGATGACGCTCTCGTTGTACGGCGTCCTCGGCAACCGGTCGTTCGTCCAGTCGAAGAACGGGTTGACCACGACCGACTTCGGCACGTGCGGTGCGGAGTCGGCGTCGTTGCGCTCGTCCGGCGCCCCGAACTTGTACCCGTACAGCGCCTCGTCCCACGACAGGCTGTTGGAGATGGCCTTCGCGTACGGGTCGATCAGCAGCTTGTTCGGGTTGCAGCGGAGTCCGCGCGCGGGGTCGTGGGGACCGTGCACGCGGTACCCGTACTTCTGGCCGGGGCCGACGCCCAGCAGGTAGCCGTGGTGGACGAAACCGTCCACCTCCGGCAGCCTCACGCGGGTCTCGGTGCCGTCGTCGTCGAAGAGGCAGAGCTCGACGTACTCCGCGACCTCTGAGAACAGGGCGAAATTGGTGCCTACACCGTCGTATCCGGCGCCCAGCGGGTAGGGCCTTCCAGGCCAGGGTCGCACGATGCTCCTCGTCACAAGCGGCGGCTACCCAACGACCCTATCCGCCTAACGCCGGTCCGGCATCACACCCTTTCGTGTGCCAGCACCAGCTGCCCGCGTGCGGCCGTGAGCAACGTGCGTGCTTCCTGGATCTCCACGTACTTCAGGTGCTCACAGGCGGCTTCCGCACACGCCAGCGCCTGCTGCAGGGCGGTGTTGTCGTCCACGGGTCCTGCGTCCCGCAGCGCGTCACGCAGGGATGCCTCCGCGCGCCGTGCCCCGACCACCGGGTCGCCGAGCGCCGCCGGCCTCACCGCAGCGAGGACCTGCTCGACGGCCAGTTCAAGCACGCCGGTTGGTGTTCGCGTGCTCACGGCTGAGCTCATCTGGTACGCCACCTCCAAAACGTTCGTCTTCCGCCGTCGGGTGACGGCCTTACAGTACTCCGCAGGCACGTGACCTGCCGTTACGCGGAAGTTTCATCTGTCCCGGCCGCGCAGCGGACGGGTGATGTCCCTGACTCGCGGGAAGAAGTCGTCCAACGCCACCGGCAGGGGGATTCGCCAGTTCGGGTGCTCGTCGATCGTGCCCGGCACGTTGGGCTGCCGGGTGTCACGCAGAGCGTCCTGAGGTGAAGTCAGGACCAACGCGCAGGGAGCCCGCGCGAGCAACTCGTGGGCGCCCGCGACCCGGTCGCTCGGGTCGATGCCCTCCTGGCGCATCAGCTCGTCGAAGTCCGGGCCGTCGGGGCCGGCGAAGAACGTCGCGGCGGTCGGCAGGTCGTGCGTGGAGATGCTGGCCATCTGGTTCGGGTTCCACTGCGACGGCGGGATCAGCGGGTCGCCGTCGGCGTAGTAGTCGCGCTGGAAGTACAGGACGGCGCTGGTGAGCATGCCGTTCTCCTGCAACGTCTTCGTGACGACCGGCTCGACCGTGCCGAGGTCCTCGCCGACCACGACGGCACCCGCGCGGTAGGCCTCCAGGGCCAGCACGCCGAGCATCGCGTCGGCGTCGTAGTGGACGTACGTGCCGCGTGACGGCGGTTCGCCCGGCGGGATCCACCAGAGTCGCCACAGGCCGGCGACGTGGTCGATGCGGATGCCGTCGGCGTGCTTCAACACGCTGCGCAGGACCTGGCGGAACGGCCGGTAGCCGGTCTCGGCGAGCTTGTCGGGGCGCCACGGCGGCAGGCCCCAGCCCTGACCGTCCGCGCTGAACGCGTCGGGCGGCGCGCCTACCGTGACGTCGATCGCGAAGACGTCCGGGTCCGCGAACGTGTCCGCACCGCCGGGCGAGACGCCGACCGGCAGGTCGTGGATGACGCCGACCGCCATGCCCGCCTCGTGCGCGGCGAGCCGGACGTCCTGGAGCTGACGGGTGCAGAGGTGCTGCAGCCACGCGTGGAACGCCACCCGTTCCGCCGGTGCCTCTTCCCGGTCTTCCGGCCACTCGCGCCAGTCCTCGCCGTGGATCTCCGCCAGCGCGCAGTAGGTGGCGAAGGCCCGGAGATCGTCGTCCATTTCGATCTCGTCGCCGGGGAACAGCAGCTCCAGCGCCCGCCGCTTGGCGTCCCAGATCGCGTCGTAGTCGATCAGGTCCTGGTGGTCGGGCCGCAGGTCGCGGATGAGCTGCCGGGTGCGCGGGCAGGCCTGCAGGAACTCGGCGGTGTCGGTGATCCGCAGGTACAGCGGGTTCGCGAACCGGCGGCTGGTCGGCGAGTACGGCGAGCGCTCGACGGGGTGCGTGAGCGACGGCGCCTGCACCGGGTTGACGAGCACCACGCCCGCGTCCAGTTCCAGGCTGCTGCGGCGCGCGATCGTGGCGAGGTCGGCGAAGTCGCCCATCCCCCACGACTCCTTGGACCGCGCCGCGTAGAGCTGCAACATCCAGCCCCACGTGCGGGGCACGTCCGGCAGCGTCCTGGGCGCGACGGCCAGCGTGATCGTCTGATTCTCGGTCACGACGCGGTGCCAGCCGAGCGGCAGCGAGTCCGGCAGATGCCGTTCGACGCCGAAAGAACTGCCGTCCTCCAGGAAAACCGTGGCGGGCCCGCGCAGGTCGTACGTCTCGTACTCGCGGATGACGATCGTGGGCGGCAGGACGCGTTCCGCACGGCGCTGCTCGACCAGCGCGAGCTCGCGGGCGACGGAGTCCTCAGTGGACGCGTCCACGCCGAACTGGGCGAGGACCTTGACGACGACCTCGGTGTCGACGGTGACCTCTTGCTGGTCCGCGTTCTCGTACCGAGTGGCAACGCCCCAGGCGTCCGCCAGTCGCGCCACCGACTCCTCCACGACTACAAGCTATGTCACAGCTCGGGCCGCATTACCAGAGCAAATGGTCCCTGGTCACCCGAAGGGTGCAGACCGATCGAGACACATACGCACAGATGCATTTGGTTAAACATCCGATGCTTCTTCCGGAATCGAGACCACGGCCTCGACCTCGACAAGAAAATCGGGCCCGAACAACGCCGCGACCTGAACCAGCGTGCTGGCCGGGTTCGGCACATCTCCCAGGGCGGGCCGCAGAATCTCGTCACGGACATCACGAATGGTCTGAACCTCAGACGCATCAAGCACGTACCAGGTGAACTTGATGACATCCGACCAGTCGGCGCCGAGGTTGTTGATCACGTGATGAAGATTGCTCAACGCCTGCCGCGTCTGGGCCGCCAGGTCGTCGACCCCGACCACGCAGCCCTTGGCGTCGACCGCGACCTGGCCGGAGACGAAGCCGAGCCGGCCGGTGACCGTCACGGCGTGGGCGTAGCCGGGCGTGGTGGGCAGCTCCGGCAGTTCGGTCAGACGTTCTTGGGCGGCCATGACGTCACAGTACTCAGGCGACCGGTCCGCTCGAGTTGCGCACGACCAGCCGCACGTGGTGCTCGGCCGGTTCGATCTCCCCGCCCCTGATCAACGTGAACAGGTCCGCGACCGCCCGTTCCCCCTGCTCCTTCGCCGCACCCTCCACTGCGGTCAGCCCGACCACGCGGGTCAGCTCCTGCCCGTCCAGCGACACGATCGACAGCTCGTCCGGCACCGCGCGCCCGTCGCGCTGCATGCGCAGGTAGATGCCGAGCGCCGCCGCGCCGTTCGAGCTGATCACGGCGGTCGGCAGGCGTTCGCCGTCGAGCAGCACGTCCACCACCTGCTCGCCGCCGTCGACGGTCGGCGAGCACCAGACCGTCCACTCAGGACGGACGGTCAGCCCGGCCTCGACGAGAATCTCGTCGTACGACTCGTCCACCCCGTCGGACAGCACCAGCGCCACGTCGCGATGCCCGAGCGCGAGCAGGTGCGCGACCGCGGTCCGCAGGGCGTGCCGGAGGTCGGCGTCGTCGACCGTGATGTGCGGGACCTCCAGCGACTCCAGCACGGCCTGTTCGGCCCCGGTCAGGGCCATGGACAGCAGCAGCACGCCGTCCACCCGGCGGCCCAGCGGCAGCTCGTCGAAGAACTTCTCCCGCGAGGACGCGTCGCCGAGCACGTAGAGCAGCACGTCGTAACCGGCCTGCCGCAGCGCACCCTCCGCGCCCGCCAGCACCGGGCTGACCTCGGAGGTCAGCACCGCGATCGCGTATCGGCGCCCACCGGCCAACGACGAGGCGTCGCGCGCGATGGCGTACTTCATCCGCCGTGCGACCTCGCTCACGTGCTGCCGCGTCGCCTCGGACACGCCCGGTTCCCCGCGCAGGGCTCGCGATACCGTCGCAGCGGACACCCCTGCAGCCTTGGCCACATCGGACATGCTGGTCACGGTTCCGAGCGTATTGGAGATCCATGAAGCCCGGCGACCTCGCCCCCGACTTCACCCTGCCCGACCAGGACGGCACCGAGCGCAAGCTCTCCGACCTGCTCGCGGACGGCCCCGTCGTGCTCTTCTTCTACCCCGCCGCGATGACGGCCGGGTGCACCGCGCAGAGCTGCCACTTCCGCGACCTCGCCGCCGAGTTCACCGAGGCGAAGGCGCAGCGCGTCGGCATCTCCACCGACGACGTCGCGAAGCAGAAGCAGTTCGCGGAGCTGAACAACTTCGACTACCCGCTGCTGTCCGACGTCGACGGAGAGGTCGCGGAGCAGTTCGGGGTGAAGCGCCGGTTCGGGCCGATCCCGGTCAAGCGGCACACGTTCGTGATCGACACCGACCGCCGGGTCATCGAGGTGATCAAGAGCGAGTTCTCGATGAACAGCCACGCCGACAAGGCGCTGGCGGCGCTCAGGAGCCGGTGATCGTCAATACGCCGTAGGGCCCGGAAGCCTTGCCCTCGCGGACAGTCGTGCCGTTGATCGTGTACTTGCCGTGCACCTCCGCACCGTCGGCGCCCGCCACCACCACGAGCATCACGGACTTCGAAGCTGCGTCGGCGGGCACCTCGACGGTGCGGGTCCACGGCAGCGTCACGTTCGCCTCGTTCTGGACGGACGTTCCGACGGTGGCGGTGACGTTGAAGGCCTTGCCGCCGCCGGTCACCTCGAACACCACGACCCGCGTGGCCGGTTCCGGCGGCGCGGAGGGCGCGGGCGGCTCCGCCGAGTAGGTGCGGTGGAGCATGCTCGTCACGTGGTTGCCGAACGCGAGTGCGCCCGCGGCCAGCAGCACGGAGACCAGCAACATCACCCACGGCCACTTCGGTGTCCTGGGCGGCGGCCCGAACAACGGCGGTGCGATACCGAACTCGTCCGGTTCACGCGACATGAAGACCCCCTCACCGGAGAGGTCGATCTTCCTTCGGCCGCCGTTACCCGGACAGCCCGGCCAGCACGAAGTCCGCGATCTCCCCGGCCAGCACGGCCGGGGGTTTCACGCCGTCCGGCCGGTACCACATGGGCAGCTGGTTCACGACGCCCAGCGCGATCCGCACCACGGTGTCCGCGGGCACGAGAGAACTGAACTCCCCGTCCGCCTGCCCCTTCTCGACCACCGCGAGGAACGTCTCGTGGTAGCGGCGGCGCTCGGCGCGGAACTCGGTCATCCGCTCCTCGCCGAGCCGGTGCAGCTCCCGCACGAACACCGCGGTCTCGTCGACCCGCTCGGCCGTCGAGACGACCAGGGACACGAGGATCTCCCTGACCGTCTCGGCGGACGGCAGCCCGAGCCCGATGATCCGGTCCATGTCGGCGGACTGGGACGTAATCAGCAGCCGGTAGATCTCGAAGAGCAGGTCGTCCTTCGCGCGGAAGTAGTGGTACAGCGCGCCTTTGGTCACCTCCGCGGCCGTGACGATCTCCTGCACCGAGGTGGCGTCGTAGCCCTGCGACGCGAACAGGCGCACGGCCGCGTCGATGATCTTCTGCTCGGTCGCGGTGGGCACGGCTAGGCCCGCGGTGCCAGTGCGCGCACCTGCGAGATCTGGTCGCCACCGGTCGGGAGCAGCGCGATGATCGGGGTGTCGACACCGGCGGCCTGGTACTCGGCAACGCGCGCACGGCACTCGTCCAGCGAACCGTGCACGATCAGCGCGTCGACCACCTCGTCCGGGATGGCCTTCGACGCGGCCTTGCGGTCGCCGGCGGCCCACGCCTCGTGCATCGGCCGCAGCGCCTCCCCGCGGCCCAGCCAGTCGTGGAACGCGGCGTAGGCGGGCACGGTCAGGTACGTGCTGATCAGCATGCGTCCCAACGCGCGTGCCGCGTCGGCATCCTCGGTCGGGCACACGAAGATCCGCGCGGCCAGCTCGGAGTCGCCGAGCTCCTCCCGCACCCGCGCCACGTCGGTGGCGGCCAGCCAGTTCGTGATCGCGCCGTCGGCCTCGCGACCGGCCAGCCGCAGCATGTTCGGGCGCAGCGCCGCGAGCATGATCGGCACCTTCTGCGCCGGCGGGCGCTCCAGCTTGAAGCCCGACACCGAGAACGTGTCGTACTCGGCGGTGACCTTCTCACCGGCCAGCGCGGCCTTGAGGAAACGCAGGGTGTCGCGGGTGCGCTTGAACGGCTCCTCGAACGGGATCGCGTTCCAGCGCTGCACGATCGCGGGCGACGACGAGCCGATGCCCAGCACGAACCGGCCACCGGTCACCTCGGCGAGCGTCGCCGCGGTCATCGCGAGCGTGGCCGGTCCGCGCGTGTAGACGGGCGCGATCGCCGGACCGAAGCGCAGCTCGGAGGACCACTGGGCGGCCAGCGCGAGCGGCGTGAACGCGTCGGTGCCGGTCGTCTCGGCCGACCACACGTCCGTGTAACCGAGCGCGGCGAGCTCGGCTACCAGCGCGCGGTGCTCCAGCACCGGCACACCGATCAGCGGCAGCGTGATTCCCCAACGAGCCATGAACGCCTCCAAGTCAGCGAGCTGAACATCAGCCTACCGACCGGTCGGTATGCCCACAACCGCTACCGCTTCCTGGCGAACGTGAGCCCGTCCGCGATCGGCACCAGCACCGACTCCACGCGCGGGTCGTTCAGCACGAACTTGTTGAACGCGTCGATGGCGGCGGCGTTGCCCTCCGGCTGCTCGTCGGCCACCTCGCCGTAGTAGAGCGTGTTGTCCGCGAGCAGCAGGCCGCCCTGACGCACCCGTGGCACCAGCAGGTCCCAGTAGTGCACGTAGCCGACCTTGTCCGCGTCGATGAACACCAGGTCGATGACCGGTTCGTCCGGCAGTTCGGCGAGCGTCTGCGCGGCCGGACCGAGCCTCAGGTCGATCCGGTCGCGCACGCCCGCCGCGTGCCACGCCTCCTCGGCGATCGCGGTCCACTCGACGGAGATGTCGCAGGTGATGATCCTGCCGTGCGGGGGAAGTGCCTGCGCGAACGCGAGCGTGGAGTACCCGGTGTACGTGCCGACCTCGACGACGGTCTGCGCGCCGATGAGCCGGACCAGCAGGGACAGCAGGACCGCCTGCTCGTGCGGGATCTGCATCTCGGCGGAGTCGCCGAGCTCCAGCGTCCTCGCGATCAGCTTCTCCTGCACCGCGGTGGGCTGGCCTGCCTGTTTGCGCACGTACTGGTAGATCTGCGGGGTCATGACCACGGTCTTGAAGTCGTTCACGCGCGGCCTTCTCTCATAGTCGGGTGGCGAGCGTCCTGAGGGTGGCGGTGTACTCGGGCCGCAGCGGGTGTTTCGCGAGGTCATCACCGATGGCGGACAGGACGGCCGCGCGGTGCGCGCGATAGTGGCTCACGCACACGTTCTCCCGGCTGACGAGGAAGAACTCGTCGAACCGGTCGCGTTCGGCGTCAGTGGTGGGCACGCGCGTGCGCCCGGACTCGCGCAGCAGCGAGTTGCCGCCAGGCACGAGCCTGCGCATGACCTCCATGTGTGCCAACAGGTTCGCCTTGCTCGCAGAGGAAAGCGGTGCGGCCGCCACGGGCCCCAGTGCGGTACGGGCCCGGCGCAGCAGGCCGGGCAGGGGCTCGTAGTCACGTGCCCACCGCCCGCTGAACGCCGGGTCGAACGCCATCATCATCGGCCGGATGACGTCCTCGTACACCTCACGGGAACAACTGCCCGAATAGGCGAGCATCACCGAGTACGCGTCATATCCAAGCGCAGCGAGGCGGACTGGTTGCGAATCAGGCTCGCGTATCAACCGATCGAGTGAAGCCGAAAGAAACCTCCACACCAGAAATGCGCCGTGATGGCCGAGAAACCACCGGTGGACGGCGCGCTCCACGGGATCCTCGGGCGTGTTGATCACGACCGGAACCTGGTAGCAGCCGGTGGCGCACGGAATCAATTCCGCTCCCGGCATCGGCAGGCGCAGCACCGGCAGATCGACCCACGTGCGGCCCCGGACGGGCGCGCAGACCGGAGCGCTCATCGCACACCCTCCACTTCGGACACGACGGCGTCGAGCAGATCCGCGACCCGGCCGAGGGTCGTGTCCAGCGGCCGGTCCGCCACGATCGGCGGCACCTCCTCGGCGATTCGGTCGAACGCCTCCGCGAGCCTCGGGGCCTGCGGGCGCCGCGCCCCGACGTGCACGGCCTGGCGCAGCCCGAGCGCGAGCGCCGCGTGCAGGTACCGCAGCAGTCCTGCCTGGTCGAGCGCGGTGAACGCGGCCTGGGTGCCGAACGGGACGACGTCCTGGTTGTGCAGGTTCGTCGGCAGGCTCTGCATCGAGGCCGGCACGGCGGCCCTGCGCATCGCCGCGACGGTCGCCGTCGTGCACAGCTGCACGCCCTGCAACGCGTGGTGCTGGCCGGGCACCGGGCTCAGCATCGGCGGCAGACCGTTGGCGCGGTGCGGGTCGACCAACAGGTCGAGCTGCCGTTCGGCCAGGTTGCCCAGCTGCACCAGCGCGACGTTGAGCTGGTCGGCCGCGAAGGCGCTGGGCTGGCCGAAGAAGTTGCCGCCGTGCACCACCTCCCCGCTCTCCGGGAAGAACAACGGGTTGTCGCTCACGCCGTTGAGGTCGCGGCGCACCACCTCGTCCGCGTGCCGCACGCTCGTGCCGGCCGCGCCGATCAGCTGGGGCGCGCAGCGGATGCTGTAGGCCTCCTGCAGCGGGCGTTCACCGGACGGCGCGCTGCCTTCGAGCCAGATCCTGATGGCGGCGCCGGTGTCCGCGACGTCCGGATGGCCGAACGCGGCGAGCAGACCGACCGACGTGAACTCGGTGCCGCAGCCCAGCACGTCGGTCAGCAAGGCGGACAACAGCTCCGCGGTCCGGCGCGCGCGGTTCGCCTGCGCGACAGCGAGTCCGAGTGCTGCGGCGGTCACCGAAATGCCGTTGACCAGCGCGAGCGCGTCCCGCCCGGCCAGCTCCAACGTGGCGAGCCCGGCGAGCCGCAGCGCGTCCGCCGCAGGGAGGAGCCTCCCCTGGAAAAACGCATTCCCGTTGCCCCGCAACGCATGCGCGACGTACGCGAGCGGCTGGAGATCACCGCTCGCGCCGACCGAGCCGAGCCGCGGCACCGCGGGCGCGAACTCCGTGCCCAGCACCGCGATCAGCGCCGTGACGACCTGCTCCGACACACCGGATCGCCCCTGCCCCAACGAGAACAGCCGCGCCAGCACGGCCGCGCGGGCGACGGCGGGCGGCATCAGCTCACCGTGGCCGACGATGTGGTGGATGATCGTGTTGTCGCTCTGACCGGCGCTGTCCGCGCGGCCCTCGAACTCCACGAGCGGGCCGAAACCCGTTGTGACACCGTAGATCGCGCGACCGGAGCCGCTGACGTCGAGCACGAACTCGCGGCAGCGCGCGACCCGTTCTCTCACCTCGTCCGGCAGCTCGACGTGCAGCGGATCGCGCGCGAGCTCGAGGTGCGCGGGTTCGAGTGCCGCGGCCAGGTTGACGGCAGCGGAGGATGTTCCGACAGGCACGACGCCTCCTGTGGACGGATTTTCGGGGAGCCTCTCGCGACGATCCCCGTTGACCTGTCGGCGAGGAAGGGCCCAAACGCACTACACGAGGAAATACAGGTTCCTCGTTCACGCGTGCGGCGGAAGCTGTTGCCGGTTGACAGTGCGGGCGTTCTCACGCGTCGTTCTGCGTGACGAGTCCACCCGACCGGTGATCGAACTCTCCGCTCACGATTCGAGCCAAAAGACCGGCGGACTGCTCCACCGGGGTGAACCTGCCGCTGTCGCGCTGAGATCTCGCCCACTGCGAGATCCGCTGCTGGTCCGGATCATCGGAGTCGTGCTCGCAACCGCGGCCCATCAGCCCGACGCCGACCATGCCGGGGTCGTAGCTCAGCACCGCGATCGGCCGCCGCTTCAGCTCCACCGCGAGGTTCTCGGTCAGCTTGATCACGGCCGCCTTGGACACCGAGTACGCCGTGACGTAAGGCCATCTGTGCACGCCGGCGTTGCTGACCACGTTGATGATCCGCCCGCTCGTCATCGTGCGAATGGCGGCGTTGGCGGCGAACGCGGTGCCGCGCAGGTTCACCTCGAACGTGCGCCACCACTCGTTCTCGTCGACCTGCCAGGTGGGCCCGACCGGTCCGCCGAGCGCGCCGTTGTTGACCAGCACGTCGATGCCGCCGAGGCTCTCGATGAGCTTGGGCGTCGCGCCGGGGTCGCCGAGGTCCGCGACGTGCGCCTCGACGTCGACCCCCTTGGCCCTGAGCTCGGCCTCCGCGGTGTCGAGCGCCTTCTCGTCGCGACCGGTGATGACGAGCCGATGCCCTTGCGCGCCAAGGACTTCGCTGAACGCCCGCCCCAGCTCCTTGGCGCCGCCGGTGACGAGAACGCGCAGGGCCCTGCCGGAGAACGACGTTGATGTCTCTTCCACGAAGCTCAACCTGGCGCACCGCTTGGAAAGTCGCCACCCCCGCCGTCACCGGCTCCCGGCCGCGACGTCGCCTTGCGTCACCACGAAAGCCTCGGACACCTCACCCGATCGGGCGCAATCGTCCGTCCACGAAGGCCGGTCAGAGCGTGACGCCGCGCTCCGCCAGCCAGGGCAGCGGGTTGATCTTCTGCCCGCCGTCGACCCACACCTCGAAGTGCAGGTGCGGCCCGGTCGACTGACCGCGGTTGCCGATCGTCGCGATCTGCTGCCCCGCCTTGACCTTCGCACCCTGCAGCACGTCGATCGTGTTCATGTGCCCGTAGACGGTGATCGTCCCGTCCTCGTGCTGAATCCGAACCCACAACCCGAACCCGGACGCGGGCCCAGCCTCGATCACCGTGCCGTCCATCGCGGCCACGATCGGCGTGCCGATGGCGTTGGCGATGTCGACCCCGTTGTGGCTGGTTCCCCAGCGCGCTCCGAAGCCGGACGTGAACGTGCCCTGCGCGGGCCGCACGCACTTCGGCCGGCGGGCCTCCTCCTCGGCCTTGACGCGGGCCTGCTCGGCCTTGATCGCCTCCTGGCGCTTCGCGTAGCCGACCTCCGCGGACCTGAGCGCCTCGCGGACGGTGAACTGCACCTGGATCTGCTCGGCCTGCAGCAGCTTGCGCGTCTCGGAGGTGGAGTCCACCGAGTGCACCGTGCGGATGCTCTCCGGCTGCTGCTGCCCGGTCATCACCGCCGCGAGATCCTTCGTCGCCGCGACCGGGACGATGCGGTCGACGGGCGTGACCGCGGCCATCGCCTGGGCGAAGCCGGCACCGGCCAGGGCACCCGCGGCCACCACCGCCGCTACCGCCCTCTTGCGGTCCAGGTCCACTCTGGCCAGTACGTCGACCAGCTGACCCTTCGCTCGATGCCGTGCCAAGACCTGCCTCCATGCACTCGGGGGAGTCCGGTAGCCGCCGGCTTCAGGGACTGGACCGTTTCGGGGGATGATCCGTGTCCTGGCGGTTATCGAACCGTGACATGCGGCGGAGAACGTAACCTCGCGTCACCGGCCCGAGCAAGCCATGTGCGGGTTTGGGTGACAAGGCCCACTGGCAGTAACTCGGCGTGTTCGAACGCCCGCAGGGTTGGTCACCGCACTTTGAACCAATCCCGGTCTTCGCGTTTGCACTGGTCAGTCGCTTTATCGTGAAAGATCGACGGCGTGGTCGGTGCCGGGCGGCGGGTGTGGGTGCGTCACCCTGCGTTGAGGGGCGCGCGGTCGGTCATCAAACCCAAAGCAAAGGGCCGTCGGACGCGTCTCGCGTCCGACGGCCCTTCGGCCGAACAAGCCCTACTTGTACCGGGCGGCGGCGGGTGGCAGCTGCGCCACCGGCAGCCCCTCGTGGATCGCCTTCATCGCGTTGAACCAGGTCGGTGCCGCCACCTGACCACCGAACACGCCCTGCGAGGCGCCGGGGCAGAAGCGGATCGGGTTCGCGCAGATCACCTCGGGGTGGTTGCCGTCGGCGTAGGTCATGACGGCGCCCGCGTACTGCGGGGTGGCGGCCAGGAAGGCGACCGACTTGTGCTCCTCGGTGGTGCCGGTCTTGGCGATGGTCGGGCGGTTCCAGCCGGAGGCGCTCGCGGCGGCCGCGGCGGTGCCGCCGTTGACGACGTCGTGCGACATGCCCTGGGCGAGCGAGTTGGCCAGGTCGGTGTTCACGGCCTGCTCGCAGGGCTTTTCCTTCAGCGGGACTTCCTTGCCGTAGCGGTCGAGGACCTTCTCCACCGGCGTCGGCGGGCACCAGGTGCCGCCGGAGACGATGGTGGCGGCGACGTTGGCCAGCTCCAGGACGCTGGTGGCGCCGGGGCCGAGGGTGAAGGAGCCCGCGTTGTTCTGCTTCGTCCAGTCGCCCTGGGACGGGCCGTTGGACTTGTCCTGCTTCAGCGGCTCACCGCTGCGGTTGACGCCCTGGAGGGTTTCGCGCATGCCCATGCGGTAGGCCATGTCCACGACCTTGTCGAGGCCGGTCTTCTCCTCCAGGATCACGAAGCCCGTGTTCGGGGAGGTCGCGAGGGCCTGGGTCAGCGACATCTTGTCGGCGTACGTGCCGGCGTTCTGGACCCTCCAGGGTGAGCCGCCGTTCGGGTAGACCCTGGACGAGTAGGTCGAGGGGACCGAGATCTCCTTGTCGATGCCGGTCACGCCGTTCTCCAGCGCGGCGGCGGCGGTGAAGACCTTGTTGACCGAGCCGGGACCGAACGGGAGCACCTCGGCCGGCACCGGGCGGGCCACCTGGCCGAGCTCGGCGTTGTTGCCGTAGTCGCGGGAGGCGACCAGGGCGCGCACCTTGTGCTTGTCCTTGCCGGGCTCGACGACCGACATGACGTTCGAGATGCCGTTCAGGGTCTTCGGGACCTGCTGCTCGGCCGCCTGCTTCGCCGCCTTGGTGGCCTTCGGGTCCATCGTGGTGCGGATGGTGAGGCCACCGCGCTGCAGCTGCTTGTTCGTGATGCCCGCCTCGCGCAGGTAGTCGAGCAGGTAGGAGCAGAAGAAGCCGTAGATCGGGCCGTCACCGGCGCCGACGCACCCCTTGGGCAGGATCTTCAGGTCGTCGACCACGCCCAGCGGGGCGGCCTTGAACTCGTCGGCCTTCTTCTGGGCCTCGGCCTGGTCAGTGCCGAACGCGCCGTTCTCGCGCATCTTGTCGATGACGATGTTGCGGCGCTCCAGCGCCTTGTCCGGGGACGAGCCGGGGTTGAGCGATGACGGGCGGTTCGCGATCGCGGCCAGCAGCGCGGCCTGCGGGACCGTCAGCTTGTCGGCCGTCGTGTTGAAGTAGGCCTTGGCCGCGGCACCGACGCCGTAGGTCTGGTTGCCCAGCGGCACGATGTTCAGGTAGCCGGCGAGGATCTCGTCCTTCGACATGTGCTGTTCGAGCTGCAACGCGATGCGGGCCTCGCGGAGCTTGCGGCCGACGGTCGCCTCGGTGGCCTTCTCCCAGGCCTCCTGCTCGTTGTCGGCGCCGAGCACGAACGCCATGTAGTTCTTCACGTACTGCTGGGTCAGCGTCGAGGCGCCCTGCGACGCCCCGCC
>Ga0207692_10000439_pt1 | contig 14668 bp, 18 predicted proteins | sample LARL52metaG_FD_184345 | JGI IMG/M metagenome (GOLD analysis project Ga0207692, IMG submission 184345) | Corn, switchgrass and miscanthus rhizosphere microbial communities from Kellogg Biological Station, Michigan, USA - LAR L5-2 metaG... | ecosystem: Host-associated > Plants > Roots >...
GGCGAGGACGCCCAGGAGACGACGCTGAACACCACGGACAGCAGTTGGGAGACCGTCGCCAGCCAACGGGTCCACGGCCGCGCGGTGGCGAGCTTCCACGCCAGGAGCGCGCACAGCACCAGCAGGACGCCGTGGAAAACCGCCGCGGAAGCCACGGCGACGTCGGCGGACCGTGCGACCTCGGCCAGCCCGAAATCGGGGTGCTGGAACTCGATCTGGTCGCGCAGAGTGCCCTGGCGGGCCCACATCACCACGGGCACCACCAGGTGGCTGATCGCCACGGCGGCCAGCAGCGCCCGCGCCAGCTGGACAGGCGCCGGCACCTGTGGTCGTTCGGTCGGGGTGGTCGGCTCCACGTCTAGTTTTCCTCCTCCTGGGGCGTTGCCGGACGCCGCGCTCGGAGCCATCTGGGGCCGGTTTCGGTCCGGGACGCGTTCGCGGCTGTGTCGCCGCGTTGTGCCCACGCCTGGTTGAGGCGGGTGATCAGCTTGAGCGCGGTGGTCACGTCAGCGTCTGACCAGTCGGCGGTCACCTCGGCGAAAACAGCGGTTCCGGCCTGGATCGTGGCGTCGATCTCCGCGCGGCCGCGTTCGTTCTGCCGCACGAGGAACGTGCGGGAGTCGTCCGGGTCGGCTGCCACGGTGATCAGTCCTGCTCGTTGCAGCGCGGTGAGGTGCCGGCTGGTGGCCGACGCGGTGAGACCCAGTTCAGCGGCGATCTCACCGGGGCGCACGGGCCCTCGGGCGGCCACGGTCCCCAGGACCTGGACCCTGGTCAGGTCGAGGTGCCGGGAGATCCGGCGGTGCCCTTGGCCGATGAGCTCCATGACCGCGTGGGCCAACTCGGTCAGGTCTTTTCGTTGCGACACGAAAATAGTTTAGCAACATCATGTGCGCGCTCGGAGGTGTGAGCACGTCGCGTCCGGCAGGAGACCCAAATGCGGGAAGATCGAGAAATCGACGACCCCGGGAGTGCGGTCACCCCCGTCGGGTGACGTCCACTCGACGAAGGCGTGACCGATCCGGGGAGTCATCACCACGCTCCCGGCACTCAGCCCCAGCTGGGCGGTGTCGTGCAGCGAAGGCAGGAGGTCCGGCCGCCTCCCGAGGGACGAAGGTCCTGAGCGGGGCGGGCCTCGGGCCACTGACCGGCGAGCATGCTCCCCGAGACGCTGAAGTACATGAGCGACGACGAACTTCGTCCGATCGTGGTCGGTGTCGACGGGTCCGCGGCCGGTGCGGCGGCATTTCGCTGGGCCGTCGAGGAAGCGCGCCGGCACGGCTGCCCGATCGACGCCGTCTCCGTGTGGCACATGGACTACGGCGTGATGATGACTCCTGGAGCGGCCGAGTCCGGGCTGGACCCGGCAGGCATCGAGGCGGAGAACAGGTCCGTGCTCGACGCGGCGACGGCGGATGCCGACGACGTGGACCTGCGGCGGGTTCTCATCGAAGGTGACGTGAAGAAGCTGCTCGTCGAGATGTCCCGAGACGCGCGGATGCTCGTCGTGGGCAACCGAGGACACGGCGCGGTGGCCGAGCTGCTCCTGGGTTCGGTGAGCGCCTACTGCGTGAGTCACGCGAGCTGTCCTGTCGTCGTGGTCAAGGAGGCCTCATGAACGCGCGATCGCACCACCTCACCGTCCAGCACGTCCGCGACGACGAGTACGTGGTCCGGCTTCGTGCCCACGAGCTGCACACCGACCAACCGGAAAGCGATCGCGCGCCGTCGCCGATCGAACTGTTCGTGGCATCGCTCGCGACGTGCGTTGCGCACTACTCCGGGACGTACCTGCGCCGGCACGACTTTTCAGAGGACGGGCACACCGTGCACGCCGAGTACGAGATGGCGACCGATCGGCCGGCTCGCGTGGCCGGAATACGCGTCCAGGTGCACGTCAACGCTTCGCTCACACCGCAACAGAAAGCGGCGTTGCAGGCGGTCGCGAACCACTGCACCGTCCACAACACGCTCCTGCAGCCGCCGGTGGTCGAGATCCGGGTCGACTCCGGCGAACCGGCGCGGGTCGAGCGACAAGAAGCAGGGAGGCGACGATGACTGCGGCGGCGACCGGTTATCCGGTGCACGTGCACGCGCGGCTCGACCCCGGCCTGAGCCGGTGGTTGTGGCTGGTGAAGTGGTTCCTCGCGATTCCGCACTACCTGGTGCTCGCGTTCCTGTGGCTGGGGTTCGCGGTGCTCAGCGTGGTGGCGTTCTTCGCGATCCTGTTCACCGGGCGCTATCCGCGCGCGTTGTTCGACTTCAACGTCGGTGTGCTGCGCTGGTCGTGGCGCGTCGCCTGCTACACCTACGGAGCCCTGGCGACGGACCGCTATCCGCCGTTCAGCCTCGGCGCCGAGCCCGACTACCCGGCGACGCTCGACATCGCCTACCCCGAACACCTGTCCCGCGGCCTGGTGCTGGTGAAGTGGTGGCTGCTCGCGATCCCGCACTACCTGATCGTCGGGTTCTTCGTCGGTGGCAGCACGTACGTCACCTATCAAGCGGGCGAGACGATCCGCAACTCGGGTGGCGGCCTGATCGGTCTGCTGGTCTTCTTCGCCGGGGTGGCGCTGCTGTTCACCGGCCGGTACCCGGTGGGGCTCTTCGACTTCGTGCTCGGCATGGACCGCTGGGCGTTGCGCGTGGCCGCCTACGCCGCGCTGATGACCGACGTCTACCCGCCGTTCCGGTTCGACACCGGCGGCGACGAACCGGGCACGGCGGTGGACGCCGGGGAAGTGTCACCGGGGTAGCGGGGTCACCGCGCCTTCGCCCTGACGATGCGCAAAGCCACGAACAGCGCGGCGATGGCGACCGCGCCGCTCGTGGCGATCAGGCGGTTCACGTCGACCGCAGGCTCCCAGCGCACCTTGCCGTCGATGATGACGAACGCCCCGGTGGGCTTCGCGGTCAGGCCGAAGCCGCCGCCCTCGCCCTCCTGGCCCTTGTCGTCGCGTCCCGTGCCGGCCCCCGACCCGCCGGAGACGGTGGCGGCGGGGATCACGGTGATCCCGTCCTTCTCGTACGGCTCGGCGTAGACCTTCTTCGCCTCCAGGGAGTCCCTCGTCTTCGCGATCAGCTCGTCGACCTTCATCAGCGCTCCTGGGAGTCGTGTGGGTGCTGCCAGCATCGAGCCGGAGGCCGGTGCCGCGACAGGGCCTCAGGTCCCGGTGCGAGTGGAGTCCGAAGGCACTCGGAGGCAGCCCGGTGGCTGCCTACGGTCGAATCAGGCAGCACACCGATGGAGGTCTTGATGAAGCACGCAGGTGCGGCGGAGATCGGCAACGTCGTGGTCGAGCTCGGCGACGGCATCGTCGCCGACGCGAAGCGGTACGCGCACGACAAGATCGCCCCGCTGGCCCGCTACGCGCCGCGCCCGACCGAGTTCGCTCACGTCCGGCTCACCAGGACCGGGCCGCGCACGGTCGCCGTGCACGCGAACCTCGACGTCAACGGCACGGCCGTGGTGGCCAAGGCCGAGGCGCCGACGTTCGAGGAGGCCGTGGACACGGTGCACGGTCAGCTGCAGGGCCGTTTGCTCAAGTTGCACAACTGACCAGTTCTGCGCGCACGGCGGCGACCAGCGGTGCGACGGCGGCGGCGACGGCGGGGCTCAGCCCGGTGCCGAAGCCGACGTCGGCCACCTCGACCGCGTAGATCACGAGTTCCTCGGGACGGCGGTCGAGCGCCTCGGCCAGTTCCACGGCCTCCGGCACGCCGAAGCCGTGCGAGCTGGCGACCGGAACGGTGTGCGGCAACGTCGTCCGGTGCCAGCTGCCGGGAACCGAGGGCGTGCAGCGGACGGCGTCGACGATCACGACGGTCGCGGCGCCGTCCCACGCCTCCATCAGCCGGACGGGGTCGCCGTCGCTGATCTCCGCGCGGATCCCGGTGGCGGCGAGCGCGCGGGCCACGGCCGGGCCGACGCCGTCGTCGCGGCGGAACTCGTTGCCGACCCCGATCACCACGGCCGTCACGAGTGGTCCCTGGTGAAGTCGAGGAAGTGCGCCGAGCACGAGATGCACGGGTCGTAGTTGCGGATCGTCTGCTCGCACAACGACTGCAGCGCGTGGTCGTCGAGGTGCTGGTGCGAGCGGACCACCCAGGTCACGTCGGCCTCGATCGCCGACTGGTTCTGCGACGTGGGCGGCACGATGTCGGCGCTGAGGATCCGGCCGTCCGCGCCGATCTCGTAGCGGTGGTACAGCAGGCCCCGCGGCGCCTCCGTGACGCCGTGCCCGACCCCGGCCCGCGGGCTCACCTCGACGAACGGCCGGTCCGGGCGCTCGTAGGACGAGATGATCCGCAACGCCTCCTCGACCGCGTAGACGACCTCGACGGCCCGCACCACGATGCTGCGGAACGGGTTGCGGCACACCGCGCCGAGCCCGGCCGCCGTGGCGGCCTCGCGGGCGACGGGGGAGAGGCGGTCGGAGTTGAGGCTGTAGCGGGCCAGCGGGCCGACCAGGAACATCCGGTCGTCCAGCCGCGCGTGCAACGCCGTGGAGTGCGCAACCTGGTGCTCCACCACGTGATCACCGAACGCGGCGACCGGGAAGGTGAGGCCGGTGCTGACGTGCGGGGTGCCGAGGTCGATCGGGTAGCCGTCGGTGTCGCGCAACGCCATCAGGTCGTGCGGCACGTCGAGGTCGGGGAAGTCGAACCCGGCCACCCACTCGACGGTGCCCAGGGCGTCGTACAGCGCCTGCCGCAACGTCGTGGCGAGCGGCCGCAGCTCCTCGGGGGTGGGCACGCGGTAGAAGCCGCCGACGCGGACGTTGACCGGGTGGATCGCCCGCCCGCCGATCGTGTCCATGATCTGGTTGCCGGCCTTCTTCAACGCGAGCCCGCGCTCGACCAGCTCCCGGTGCGCGCCCGCCATGGCGATGCCGTCCGGGAAGCCGAGGAAGTCCGGTGCGTGCAGCAGGCAGATGTGCAGGGTGTGGCTGGAGATCCACTCGCCGCAGTAGAGCAGGCGGCGCAACGCCCGCAGCTGACCGTCGACCCGCACGCCGCAGGCGTCCTCCAGGGCCAGGCACGCGCTCATCTGGTACGCCACCGGGCAGATGCCGCAGATGCGCGCGGTGATGTCCGGGGGTTCGCGGAAGTCCCGGCCGCGCAGGAACGCCTCGAAGAACCGGGGCGGCTCGTAGATGTTGAGTTCGACGCGGTCCACCTCGCCGTCGACGGTGCGCACGTGCAGCGCGCCCTCGCCCTCGACGCGGGCGAGCCCGGCCACCTGCAGCGTGCGATTGGCGCGATGGGTCATGACCACTCCGCGTTGGCGTTGAAGGTGCGGAACACCAGGTGCAGCTCGTCGTCACCCATGCCGCTGCGCCGCAGCAACGGCACGAGCGCGGGCACGTTGGGCCTGTTCATCGGGCCGAAGCAGCCGTAGCAGCCGCGGTCGACCGCCGGGCACAGCGCGCCGCAGCCGGCGTGGGTCACCGGACCGAGGCACGGCGTGCCGCGCGCGACCAGCACACACGTCAGGCCGCGGCGCTTGCAGTCGGTGCACACGCTGGTGTCGGGCAGATCCGGCGCTCGACCGGCCAGCAGCGCGGTGAGCACTTCGAGCAGCTGCCCCTTGTCGATCGGGCAGCCGCGCAGTTCGTGGTCGACGGTGACGTGCGCGGAGATGGGGGTCGAGGTGGCCAGGGCCGCGATGTGCTCTGGACGGGCGTAGACGATCGAACGGAACTCGTCGACGTCGGCGAAGTTCCGCAACGCCTGGATGCCGCCCGAGGTCGCGCACGCGCCGACGACCACCAGCACCGCCGACTGCTCCCTGATCCAGCGGATCCGCTCGGCCTCCTCGGGCGTGCTGACCGAGCCCTCGACGATCGAGATGTCGTACGGGCCTGGTTCGCTCACGCTGGTGACTTCGAGGAAGTGCGCGATGTGCACGCGTTCGGTCAACGGCAGCAGCTCGTCCTCGCAGTCCAGCAACGTCAGCTGGCAGCCGTCGCACGAGGTGAACTTCCACACCGCGATGGTCGGCATCACAGCTCCTTCGCCAGCAGCAGCGGTTCGGCCGTCGGGTAGCCGGTGACCGCACCGTCGCGGCACACCAGCAACGGCCCCAGCTGGCAGTGCCCGCACAGGCCGATGCCGCACTGCATGTTGCGTTCCAGCGACACCTGGATCCGTTCGGCCGGCACGCCGCGGCCGAGCAACGTCCTGGCGCAGAACCGCATCATGGGTTCGGGACCGCACAGCAGCGCGGTGGTGCGGTCCGGGTCGAGCGGGATCGACGCGAGCGGCTCGGTGACGAAGCCGACGCGGCCGTGCCAGTCGTGGTCGCCGCGGTCGACGGTCAGCACGACGTCCACATCGGACAGTTTCGCGAGCTCGTCCGCGTACAGCAGGTCCTGCGGCGTGCGGGCGCCCGCGACGAGCACGGTGCGCCTGCTCGGGTGGTCGAGCACCGGCCGCAGCGGGGCGAGCCCGATGCCGCCCGCGACCACGAGCAGGTCCTCGACGCCGTCGAGCCGCCACGTCGTGCCGAACGGGCCGCGCACCCCGATCACCGTGCCGGGCAGAGCGTCGTGCAACGCCCGGCTCACCGCACCGACCGCGCGCACGGTGTGGACGAGCGTCCCGTCGTCCGGCACACCGCTGACCGAGATCGGCACCTCGCCGACGCCGTGCGCGTAGAGCATGGCGAACTGGCCGGGAAGGAACCGGGGCAACGACTCGGCGACCGGCCGCAGTGCCAGGGTCACCGAGTCGTGGGTCTCGACCGTGCGCGTCACCACCTGGTAGGGCGTTGGCACCCACGTCGTCATGAGGGGTTCCGGTAGAGGTCGAGCAGCCGCATCCTGGTGGCCTGCAGGCGGTTGAGCAGCGCGTTGATCAGGATCAGCGACAGCTGGTAGCCCAGCGCCGGGTCCTCGTCGGCGAGCGCGCGCAACGCCCCGGTGTCCACGACCGCCGCCCGCGTGGGGGACACGATCGTCGCACCGAAGTGCCACCGGTACGGCGGCACCAGCCACGACCAGCCGACGAGCTCACCGGGACCGATGCTCTGCACCACGATCCGGCCGCGCGGGGGCACCACCGTGTCGATCATGACGCAGCCGCTCAGGACCACCCAGCACTGGTCCGCGAGCCCGCCCTCCTCGAACAGCCGGGTGCCCGGCTCGTAGGTCTCGATCCGGCTGACCCCCGCGACCGCCGCACGTTGCGTGTGCGACAGGTTCATCAGCAGGGGCAGTGCGTCGAGGCCGGTCATGGGCGTGGTCATGGTTGCTCACCTCCCGCAAGAGCAGCTGCTTCCTCGGTGATGTCGATCCCGGCCGGGCACCAGGCGATGCACCGTCCGCAACCGACACACCCGGACGTGCCGAACTGGTCGTGCCACGTGCCGAGCTTGTGCGTCATCCACTGGCGGTAGCGCGCGGCACCCGAGGTGCGCACGGCGCCGCCGTGGAGGTAGGAGAAGTCGATCTCGAAGCACGACGCCCAGCGCTGCGCGCGTTCCGCGTTCCCGTCGAGGTCCGTGGTGTCCTCGACGGAGACGCAGAAGCAGGTGGGGCAGACCATCGTGCAGTTGCCGCAGGTGAGGCACCTCTCGGCCACGGCCTCCCAGTGCGCGGAGTCGCGGTTCGCCGCGAGGAGGTCGCGCAGGTCCAGCTCGGGCATCGCGCGGCCCATGCGCCGAGTGGCCGCCTCGACGTCCCCGGCCGCGAGCGCCCTGTCGTCAGGTGATGCCGCGCGGGCGGGGACGCGGGCGAGTACCGCGGCACCTTCCTCGGTGCCGGAGGTGGCGAGGAACCGGTGCCCGTCCGCGTCGATCCGTTCCGTCAGCGCGATGTCGTGGCCGGGACCCGCGGCGGGCCCGCAGCCCATCGACGCGCAGAAGCACACCTCACCGGGCTCGGTGCACTGGGCGGCGACCACGAAAGGCGCTTTGCCGCCGACGATCTGCCGCAGTTTGGCGATCGCGGCGAGGTCGCAGGGCCGCACGCCGAGGAACGCGTAGTCCGGCGCGGTGTCCTCGACGGGATGGAATCCGGTGCTGTCACTGGAGATCAACGCTTTGCGCGGTGGGTGCAGGAAACGCTTCCACGACTGCGGACCGGCCGAATGGCCGAACACCGCGGCATCCTCGCGCTCGCGCACCCGGTAGTGGCCGGGACCTGTCTCGACACCCCACCCGCTCGGCAGGTCGGCGGCGGAGCCCAGCTCGGCCAGCGTGATCGCGGCGTCCCGCAGGACCGGGCCGACGACCACGCGGCCGTCGTCGCGCAACACGCGGATGAGCGCGTCGAGACCGCCGAGATCCAGCACGACGTCCATGTCCGCCACCTCCTGAGTCGTCTTCCATCGTCACGGCCCGCCACGCGCACCCCCAGTGACAAAGGGCCCGTCCGTCGTGCGCTTGGGTCCCTGTCCCCAGGGGCACCCCTGGTGATGGGCTGAAGACACTGCAGGGCAACAGGAAAGGAGACGACATGACCTCGCCGGCCCGCCGTCAGGCAAGCTCGCTGCTGCCCGACCTGTGGGAGATGTTCGACGCCACGTGGCCGTTCGGGAGCCGCCACCCGATGCACATCGAGGACTTCGTCGAGGAGGGTGCCTACGTCGTCCGCGCGGAGCTGCCCGGTCTGGACGCCGCGAAGGACATCGACGTGAGCGCGACCGAGGGCACCCTCACGATCACCGCCCAGCGGGAGGAGACGAAGAAGGACCAGCACCGCAGCGAGTTCCGCTACGGCTCGTTCTCCCGCAGCGTGTCGCTGCCGCCGGGCGCGGACACCTCGAAGATCTCCGCCGAGTACAAGAAGGGCATCCTCGAAGTCCGCGTGCCGGTCGCCGCGCCACCGAGCGAGCGCAAGATCCAGATCGACGTCCAGGAGGACTGACCTGATTCACGATGAAGGGAACCTTCCTCCACCTCACGTGGAGGAAGGTTCCCTTCATCGTCAGCAGATCCGGGGCAGTTGCTCGCCGACCAGGACGTCGACGACGCGGGAGGAGCCGACCAGGGTGTGGGCGAGCACGCGGCCCGGCACGCCGTGCGTCACCTCGCCGATGACCGCGGCCTGCGCACCCTCCGGCAGCCCGCGCATCGCCTCCAGCACCGCGTCGGCCGAGGCGGGTGCCACGAACGCCACCAGGCAGCCCTCGTTGGCCACGTGCCACGGATCCAGCCCGAGCAGGTCGCACGCGGCGGCGACCGGCGCGGGCACCGGCACGGCCGACTCGACGATCTCCACGCACACGCGGGAAGCGGCGGCGATCTCGTTGAGCGAACCGGCGAGGCCTCCGCGCGTGGGGTCGCGCAGCGCGTGCACGTCCGCGCCGCCCGCCGCGATCATCGCGGCCACCAGCTCGTGCAGCGGCCGGCTGTCGGACGAGACGTCGGCCTCGAAACCGAGGCCCTCGCGGGCGCTGAGGATCGCGACGCCGTGCCGGCCGATCGGGCCCGACACCAGCACGACGTCGCCGGGCTGGGCGCTCGCGGCGGACGGCCACGCGTTGCGAAGCCGGACGCCGACGCCGGTCGTCGTGAGGTAGATGCCGTCCGCGGCGCCCCGGCCGACCACCTTCGTGTCACCGGTGACGACGGGGACGCCCACCGCGCGGGCGGCGGCCGCGGCGGAGTGCGTGATGTCGCGCAGCTCCGCGATCGGCAGGCCCTCCTCGATGATGTACGCGAGGCTCAGCGCGATCGGCCGGGCACCGCGCATGGCGAGGTCGTTCACGGTGCCGTGCACGGCGAGCGAGCCGATGTCGCCGCCGGGGAAGAACCGCGGCGTCACGACGTAGCTGTCGGTGCTGAACACCTGGTCCAGCCCGATCAGCGCGGCGTCCTCCATCGGGCCGGTGAGGCCGAGCTCGGGCGTGATGACCTCGGCGAGCAGTTCGGCCATGAGCTGACCGCCGGAGCCGTGGCCGAGCAGGACGCGTTCGGTCTCCACGCGGGGGACGGGGCAGGAAAGGGTCATCGGTGCTCCGTGGTTCGGCCGGCGTTGAAGAACGCCGCGCAGGTGCCCTCGCTGGACACCATCGGTGCGCCCAGCGGCGTTCTGGGGGTGCAGGTGCGTCCGTACGCGGCGCAGTCGGTCGGCACGCGGGTGCCGCGCAGGATGTCGCCCGCGATGCAGTCCGGCGACTCGCGCGTCACGAGGTCGCCGACCGCGAACCGGGTTTCGGCGTCGTGGCGGGCGAACTCCGGGTTGAGCTCCAGGCCGCTGGCCTTGATCGGGCCGATGCCGCGCCACGTCCGGTCGGTCACCCGGAACACGCGGCGCATCGCGTCCCGCGCGGCGGTGTTGCCGGACCGGCGCACCGCGCGGGCGTACTGGTTCTCGACCTCCGCGCGGCCCTGTTCGAGCTGCCGTACCGCCATCAGGATGCCTTCGAGCAGGTCGAGCGGCTCGAACCCGGTCACGACGACCGGCACGCCGTACTTCTCGGCGATCGGTTCGTACTCCGTCCAGCCCATGACCGCGCAGACGTGGCCCGCGGCGAGGAACGCCTGCACCTGCGTGTCCGGGTCGTCCATCAGCGCCGTGATCGCGGGCGGTACGAGCACGTGGCTCACCAGGACGCTGAAGTTCGTCACCCCGGTCGTCGCGGCGTGCAGCACCGCCATCGCGTTGGCCGGGGCGGTCGTCTCGAAACCGACGGCGAGGAAGACGACCTCGCGTCCGGGGTTCTCCCGGGCGATGCGGACGGCGTCGAGCGGCGTGTAGACGACCCGCACGTCCGCGCCGCGCGCCTTGAGGGCGAGCAGGTCGTCCGAGGTTCCCGGCACGCGCAGCATGTCGCCGTAGCTGGTGAAGATCACGTCCGGTCGCGCGGCGATCGCGAGCGCCCTGTCGATGGTCTCCAGCGGTGTCACGCAGACCGGGCAGCCGGGGCCGTGGATCATCCGGATGCCCGCGGGCAGCAGCTCGTCGATGCCCTGCCGCACGATGGTGTGCGTCTGACCGCCGCAGACCTCCATGATCGTCCACGGCGTGGTCGCCGTCGCCCGCAGCTCGGCCAGCAGGCGCCGGGCCAGCACGGGATCGCGGTACTCCTGCAGGTGTTTCACGCTCCGAGCTCCGTTTCGATCGCGTCCGGCATCGCGCGCAGCACGGCGAGCGTCCTGGCCGCCTCGTCCTCGTCCACCAGCGTGATCGCGAACCCGACGTGCACGATCACGTAGTCGCCGACCTCGGCCTCGGGGGTGTAGGCGAGGCAGACCGGCCGGCGCAGCCCGTCGAAGTCGACGGTCCCCGACCGGGGCTCGGCGTCGTCCAGCGTGACGATCCGTCCGGGAATCCCCAGGCACATCAGCGGTCCCCTCCCGCGAGCACGGCCGCCGCCACGGCCGCCTGTCCGTAGCTGATCCCGCCGTCGTTGACCGGCACGCGTTCGCCGACGAGCACCTGGAAGTCCCCGAGCTCGCGCGTGACGGCGTCGACGAGCCTGCGGTTCTGGAACACCCCGCCGCCCAGGCACACGGTTCGCGTGCCGCCCGCGACTTCGCGCACGAGCGCGGCGGTGACCTCGGCGATGGTGGTGTGGAACCGCGCCGCGGCAACGCCCGTCGGGTCGCCGCACGTGACGAGGTCGCTCAACGTCGGCACCGGGTCGTACACCCACAGCCCGTCGCGGCGGTGCAGCGTCCAGTCGAACGACGGTCCGCGGTGGTCCGCGGCGGCCGCTTCGAGCAGCACGGCCGCTTCGCCTTCGTAGGAGTTCTCCTCGCACACGCCCAGCAGCGCCGCGGCGGCGTCGAACAACCTGCCGGCGCTGGAGGCGAGCGGGCTGTTGACCTGTCGTTCGACCATGCGCCGCACCAGAGCGGCCTCCGACGTCGGCCGCGTGTCCGGAATGGACGGTGCGCCGAAGTCCTCGGCACCGTGCAGGTAACCGAGCGCCATGCGGGACGGCCGCCGCACCGCGACCTCGCCACCGGGCAGCGGCGCGCGGCCGAACCGGCCGACCCGCCGGTAGTCCCGGTACGTGGCCAGGAAGATCTCGCCGCCCCACAACGTGCCGTCGTCGCCCAGGCCGAGACCGTCGTACGCGACACCGATGAACGGGCCTTGCACGCCGTGTTCCGCCGCTGTGGCCGCGACGTGGGCGTGGTGGTGCTGAACGGGAATCCGTCGCTCGCGCGACCACCGCTGCGCGTACCGGGTCGACAGGTAGCGCGGATGCAGGTCGTGCGCGCAGTACTCCGGCGTCGTGCCCTGCCACCGGCACAACGCCTCCGCGGTGCGCTCGAACGCCGAGAACGTGTCGGCGTTCTCCAGGTCACCGGTGTGCGGCCCGAGCACCGCGCGGTCACCGACGGCGAGGGTCGTGGTGTGCTTGAGCTGCGCGCCCAGCGCCAGCACCGGGGCCGGTGACGGCACGGGCAGCGGCAGCGGGTCCGGCGCGAATCCCCGTGCCCTGCGCACCATCCGCCCGGCGCGGACGACCGAGTCGTCGTAGCGGGCGAGGATCGGCCTGTTGTGCGCGAGGACGCCGTCCACCAGCGGTCCCAGCATCGCCTCGGCGTCCTCGTCGGAGATCACGATCGGCTCACTGCACCGGTTGCCGCTGGTGACGACGAGAGGACGGGCGAGATCGTGCATCAGGAGGTGGTGCAACGGGCTGTACGGCAGGAAAAGCCCGACGTCCAGTCCGCCGAGGCGCGACGGTGCCACGACGATCGGTGCGGCGGAGGACTGGAGCAGCCCGGCCGCCGCAGCGTCCACATAGGACAATCGGTTGGCTTCCGCGAGGTCGCGCACCATGACCGCCAGCGGTTTGCGCGGCCGGTGCTTGAGCTTGCGCAGCCGGGCGACCGCGTCCTGGTCCGCCGCGTCGCAGACCAGCTGGTAGCCCCCTACGCCCTTGACGGCGACGATGCCGCCGCGCTCGATCACCCTGGTCGCCGCGTGCAGCGCCTCGTTGCCCAGGACGTCTCCCCAGCGCAGGCGAGGACCGCACTCCGGGCAGGCCACGGGTTCGGCGTGGAAGCGCCGGTCGGCCGGGTCGTGGTACTCGGCCTCACACCACGTGCACAGGGGAAAATCACGCATCGACGTGCGCGCACGGTCGTACGGCAGCGACTCGACGATCGTCGCCCGCGGCCCGCAGTCGGTGCAGTTGACGAACGGGTACCGGTAGCGCCGGTCGCCGGGGTCGAACAGCTCGGCCACGCAGGCGTCGCAGGTCGCGAGATCCGGCACGACGGTGCGCGGCCCAGCCGCGAACCCGCTGCCCAGCACGACGAACCCGGCTTGCCCGGCGTCCTCGTGCGCCGTGACGGTGATGTTGTCGACGCGCGCGTGCCGCGGTGCCCGCTCGTGCAGGGCCCGCCGGAACGCGCTGAGCGTGTCCGGCGGCCCGCACGCGGTGATCACGACGTGCCCGCCGACGTTGCGCACGTCGCCCCGGATGCCGAGCTCGGTGGCGAGCCGCAGGACGTGCGGCCGGAACCCGACACCCTGCACGGCACCGTGCACCTCGATGCGCTCGCTCGCGATCACGGTTCTCCCGCCCTCCGATGGCCTGTCCCCTGAACCTGGCACCGGCGCTGAGCCGTGGTGAGGGGACTAGGTCCCGCGCGAACCGGGACCGTTGGGACCCCGACGCCGGATCCGGTCGCGCGGGTACTTGCGGCCGCGGAGATGCAGCGGTCGGCGTCCATGCCCTCCAGCGTCGGGGCAGTGCCGTGGGTCCTGCGCGGGCTCGTTGCCCGGGAGGTCCGGCATGATGCGCCGGTGAAGTTCTGGTTGAGCCGCCCGGATCTCGCGGGCCACCCGGTGCAGGCGGCCGGAAGCGGTGACGTCACGGCGTGGTTCCTCGGCACGAGCTCGGTGTTGCTCAGCGACGGGGACACGGCGGTGCTCACCGACGGCTTCGTCACGCGGCCCGGTCTGGCGCGGGTCGCGTTCGGCCGGATCGCTCCCGACCCGGACGTGGTGCGCCGGGCGGCCGAGCGGCTCGGCACCCCGCCGATCGCCGCGGTGGTGTGCGTGCACTCGCACTACGACCACGCGCTGGACGCCCCGGTGTGGGCTTCGCTGACCGGGGCGGACCTGGTCGGATCGGAGTCCACCGCCAACATCGGCCGCGGCCTCGGCGTGCCCGAGCCGGTCCTGCGCGTCGTCGGCGAGGGCGATGTGCTCACCTGCGGCCGGTTCGAGTTGACGTTCGTCGAGTCGGAGCACAGTCCTGGTGATCGCTACCCCGGTGTGGTCGACGCCGCGCTGGTGCCGCCCCGCCGGAGCCGGGAGTGGCGCACCGGCACCGTTTTCGCGGTCTTCGTCGCGCACCCGAGCGGGACGGTGCTCGTGCACGCGAGCGCCGGGTTCCGGCGCGGCGCGCTGCACGGCCGGCGCGCGGATGTGGTGTACCTGGGTGTCGGCACGCTGGGCAAGCAGTCGTCGCGGTACGTCGAGGAGTACTGGGACGAGGTCGTGCGCGCGACCGGTGCCCGCCGGGTCGTGCCGGTCCATTGGGACGACTTCTTCGTCTCCCTGGACCGGCCGCTGCGCCCGTTGCCCCGCTTCGCCGACGACCTGGACGTGACGATGCGCCGGCTGTCGGCGCTGGCGGCCCGCGACGGCGTGGAGGTGCTGCTTCCGGTGGCGTGGCAGCCTTCCGACCCGTTCGGACCGTGACGGCGCGGTCAGCGACCCGTTTCCGCAGAGCGTTTGACGGTGCGCAG
>Ga0207692_10000442_pt1 | contig 14625 bp, 12 predicted proteins | sample LARL52metaG_FD_184345 | JGI IMG/M metagenome (GOLD analysis project Ga0207692, IMG submission 184345) | Corn, switchgrass and miscanthus rhizosphere microbial communities from Kellogg Biological Station, Michigan, USA - LAR L5-2 metaG... | ecosystem: Host-associated > Plants > Roots >...
CGCCCACCGAGCCGTAGGTGGGCAGGCAGCCGACGGCGAAGGTCGCGAGGCCCATCAGCAGCAGGGTGAAGACGAGGACCTTCTTGCGGCCGAAGCGGTCGCCGATGTGGCCGAGCACGAAGGCGCCGAGCGGCCGGGCGAGATAGCCCACGCCGAACGTGGCCAGCGCGAGCAGGGTTCCGGTCGCCGGCGCGGTGGCGGGGAAGAAGACCTTGTTGAACACCAGCGCGGCGGCCGTGCCGTAGATGAAGAAGTCGTAGTACTCCAGAGCGCTGCCGATCCAGGCTGCCAGCGCGGTCTTGCGGGCCATCGAAGAGGTCACGGCGCACTCCGTTGTACGTTCTAGTTAGTTAATTAAAGGTCGTTCACGTAACCCCGGGGTGTCAAGAGCGTGTTTCTCAGGCGGTCAGATAGTTGATCAGCAGGTCGCCGAGCATGCGCCGGTGGTGCTCGCGGCGGGCCGGGTCGAGCATGTCCCGTCCGAAGATCGCGGCGAACGTGTGGCGGTTCGCGAGCCGGAACACGCAGAACGAGCTGATGACCTGGTGGACGTCGAGCGCGTCGACGTCGGCGCGGAACCGGCCCGCCTCGCGGCCGCGGGCGAGCACGCGGGTCAGCCCGTCGAGTGCCGGGTTCGCGAGGCCCGCGAGGATCTCCGACCGCGCGATGTGCTCGGCGCGGTGGATGTTCTCGATGCTGACGAGCCGGATGAAGTCCGGGTTCGCCTCGTGGTGGTCGAACGTCAGCTCGGCGAGCTCGCGGATCGCGTCCTCCGGTTCGAGGTGCTCGACGTCCAGCTCGGCCTCGAGCGCGCGGATCGCGGAGTAGGCCCGCTCCAGCACGGCGACGTAGAGCTGTTCCTTGCCGCCGAAGTAGTAGTAGATCATCCGCTTGGTGGTGCTGGTGCGTTCCGCGATCTCGTCGACGCGTGCGCCCGTGTAGCCCTTGTCGGCGAACTCCCTCGTGGCCACGTCCAGGATGTCGGCGCGGGTGCGGTCCTTGTCCCGCTGGCGCTCGGCCTCGGACGACGACGGTGCGGCCACCGGGCTTCCCTCCGATCAGCTGATGACCAGCCCAACTCTATTCCGCCGCGCTTGCCCGCACGCGGGGGCCTCGCGTGCGCCAGGAGCGCACGAAAGCTCCCCGCGTGCGCTTCGCGACCCACTCGTTCGGCTCTTCCGAACGGACCAACGCTGCGCTAACGTGAACTCACTAGTTCGTACATTGCGGAGGGGTGCGCGTGCGGAGTTACCTGATCGGGCTCATCGGAACCGGTATCGGTCCGTCGCTGAGTCCCGCGCTGCACGAACGGGAAGCCGACCGGCTGGGACTGCGCTACGTCTACCGCCTGCTCGACCTCGACGTCCTCGGCCTGCCGCCCCAGGACGTGCTGAACGCCGCCCGCACGGCGGGGTTCGACGGTCTCAACGTCACCCATCCGGCCAAGCAGGCGATCATTCCGCACCTCGACGACCTCGACCCCGAGGCGGCCGCGCTCGGCGCCGTCAACACGGTGTGCTTCTCCGACGGCAGGGCGATCGGCCACAACACCGACGCGACCGGGTTCGCCCGCAGCCTGACCCGCGGCCTGCCCGACGTCGGCATGGAGGACGTCGTTCTGCTCGGTGCGGGAGGAGCGGGTGTCGCAGTGGGGCACGCGCTGCTCTCGCTCGGCACCGCACGGCTCGGCGTGCACGACGTCGACCCGGCGCGCGGTGCGCGGCTCGTCGCGGCGCTGCAACGCAGGTTCGGCGCCGACCGGGCGGTGAGGTGCACGCCGGACGCGATCAGGACGGCGGACGGCCTGGTGCACGCGACACCCACGGGCATGGCCGCGCATCCCGGCCTGCCGATCGACGACGCCCTGCTGCGCGAGGAGCTCTGGGTCGCCGACATCGTGTACCGGCCCCTGGAGACGGCGCTGCTGGCGGCCGCGCGCGCACGGGGCTGCCGCGTGCTGCACGGCGGCGGCATGGTCGTGCTCCAGGCCGCCGAGTCGATGCGGTTGTTCACCGGGGTGGAACCGGACCCGGAGCGGATGCTCGCGCACTTCGCGGAACTGGAAGGGGAACCAGCCCATGCGGCCTGACCCGCGCACCGCCATCGCGACCGTCTGCCTGTCCGGCACGCTGGAGGACAAGCTCGCCGCGGCCGCCGAGGCCGGGTTCGACGGCATCGAGCTGTTCGAGAACGACCTGCTCGTGACGCGCCGCACGCCCGCCGAGATCCGCGAACGCTGCGCCGACCTCGGCCTGCGCATCGATCTCTACCAGCCGTTCCGCGACTTCGAGGCGGTACCGCCGGACGTGCTGGCGGCCAACCTGCGCCGGGCGGAGCGCAAGTTCGACCTCATGGCCGAGCTGGGCGTGGACACCGTGCTGGTGTGCTCCTCGGTGTCCCCGGACGCCATCGACGACGACGATCTGGCGGCCGAGCAGCTGCACCTGCTCGCGGCCCGCGCCGCGGAACGCGGTCTCCGGATCGCCTACGAGGCGCTGGCGTGGGGCAGGTTCGTCAACGGCTACGAGCACGCGTGGCGGATCGTGCGCCGGGGCGCGCACCCGGCGCTCGGCGTCTGCCTCGACAGCTTCCACATCCTGTCCAAAGGGGACGATCCGCGGCCGATCCGGGCGATCCCCGGCGAGAAGATCTTCTTCCTGCAGCTGGCCGACGCGCCGACGCTGCCGATGGACGTCCTGCAGTGGAGCCGCCACCACCGGCTCTTCCCCGGCCAGGGCGACTTCGACCTGACCGCGTTCACCGGCCACGTGCTCGCCGCCGGGTATCGCGGGCCGTTGTCGCTCGAGGTGTTCAACGACGTGTTCCGCCAGTCCGACCCGCAGCGCGCCGCGGTCGACGCGATGAGGTCACTGGTGGCGCTCAAGGATTCTCTGGGGTTGCTGGACGTGCCCGTCGCGCCGGCGCCGACGGGGTTCGCGTTCGCCGAGGTGGTCGGTGACGCCGGCCTGGCCGCGCTGGGGTTCGCCCGGACCGGCGTGCACCGGTCGAAGCCGGTGGAGCTGTGGACCCAGGGCCAGGCGCGGGTGCTGGTCAACGCGGCGGGGGAGCCGGGCACGGTCGGCGCGCTCGGCGTCACCGTGCCGGACCCCGTCGCGGCGGCGCGGCGCGCGGAGATCATGCTGGCCCCTCCGGTGGCACGCGCGACGGGACCGGGCGAGGCGCCGTTGACCGCGATCACCGCGCCGGACGGCACGCAGCTCCTCCTCTGCTCCGGCCGCGACTGGATCGACGACTTCGCGCCGACCGGCGAGACCGCCGCCGGTGCCGGCATCACCGGCATCGACCACGTGGCGCTGACCCAGCCGTTCGACCACTTCGACGAGGCGACTCTCTTCCACCGCGCGGTGCTCGGGCTGCAACCGGGCGCTGTCACGGAGTTCGCCGCGCCGTACGGGCTGGTGCGGGGGCGCGGCGTCAGCGGTGGAGGGATCCGGCTGTCGCTGGACGCCGCACTGGTCCGGCGCGGGGTGTGGGCGCCCGCGGTGAAGGAGCCGCAGCACATCGCCTTCAGCACCGACGACGCGGTGACGTGCGCGGCGGCGCTGCGGTCGTCCGGCGCGAGGCTGCTGGAGATCCCCGGCAACTACTACGACGACCTGGAAGCGCGTACCGGCCTGTCGCCGGAACGGATCGACGTGCTGCGCGAACGCTCCGTGCTCTACGACCGGGACGAGCACGGCGAGTTCCTGCACTTCTACACCGAACTGGTGGGCGCGCGGGTGTTCTTCGAGGTCGTCCAGCGAATCGGGGGCTACCGGGGGTTCGGTGTCGTGAACGCACCGGTCCGGATGGCCGCCCACCGCGACGCGAGGCTGAGCACCGTCCACTGAGGAGCCGCGGTGAACGGAATCGTATGACGTATCACGTCAGCGATGCCGGGCCGCTACACTCGTCGGCACGCACCGTCGCATCGGCGAGGGGTGCGACCGGAGGGACGATGACGGCACCAGGCCAGCAACCGAGCGCGACCGTGAGCGTCAACGCCGTCCCGAACTGGGCACGCCGGCCGGCGAACCTCGCCAGGGCGATCACGACCGAGCTCGTCGAGCGGATCGTGCGCGGTGAGCACCCGCCCGGAACGTCGCTGCCGCCGGAACCGGTGCTGTGCGAGACCTTCTCGGTGAGCAGGACCGTCATCAGGGAGGCGATGAAGGTCCTGCAGGAGAAGGGTCTGGTGCAGGTCCGCCAGGGCGCGGGCACGCAGGTCACCTCGCCGTCGACGTGGAACATGCTCGACGAGCTGGTGCTCGGGGCGGTGATCGCCGAGGACGCGACGCTCGGCATCCTCGACGACCTCGTGGTGACCCGCCGGTTGCTGGAGTCGGACATGGCGAACGTCGCCGCGCGGGTGGCCGGCCAGGACGAGGTCGCCGCGCTGGGTGCCCTCGTGGAGCGGATGGACGGCCTCCTGGACGACCCCGACGCCTACCGCGCGCTGGACACCGCCTTCCACGACACGATCATGCGGGCGTCCGGCAACCGCATCGCCAGGGCGGTGGTGCGGGCGCTGGAGAGCCAGGTTCTGCACACCGCCAGCTACATGGGCAGGACCGACCGCGACCTGTGCGCGGCCTCGAACCGCGGTCATCGCCGCATCTACGAGCGGATCGCGGCGCACGACCCGACCGGTGCCGCCGAGGCCATGTTCGCCCACATCACCGAGGCCTGGCTGGTGCGCCGCAGCGAGGCGGGAGATCCTTCCCGCCTGGACCGCTGACCGCGCCGGGGGTCAGCCGCGGGGGAGCAGGAGCCGGTCGAGCAGGTCGTGCCAACCGGTCTCGACGCGGTCCAGTGACATCCCGTGGTCGTGCGTGAGGTGTTCGACCAGCACGACGTCCACCGAGGACAGCAGGGTGTGGGCCAGCAGGTCGGCGTCGGCGTCCGGCAGCAGCACGCGCACCAGCGACGCGACGTGGGTGTGCCGCAGCCGCTTCGGCGGGACGCGGAACCGTCGTTCGGGCGCGGGTTCGGCCGCCAGGTAGAGGTCGAGGTGGGCGTGTTCGTGGCGCAGGACCGCCGGGCCGAACGCCCGCAGCCGCGCGGCCGCGCCGGCACCGGGCCCGAGCGGTGGCGGACCGCTGAGGAACGCCTCCTGGAACCGGATCTCCGAGTGGTCGAGCAGGGCCTGGAGCAGCCCGTTCCGGTCACCGAAGCGCCGCGACACCGTGCCCTTGCCGACCCCGGCCTCGGCGGCGACCGTCTCCATCGTGATGGCCGCGGCGCCGCGCTCGGCGGCGATCCTGGCCGCGGCCTCCAGCAGCCGCGCCCGGTTGCGCACCGCGTCCGCGCGCAGGGTCGACCCGTCGCCGATGACGGGCAGGCTTGTGGAGTGGATCACGTTCGCAGCGTAGCGGGGAAGATAAGCGGGACGCGACCCGTTTAGCCTGACGACCCGTTTTCACCACCTGCACCGGGAGTACCTCATGGCAGTCCGCATCCTCACCCTCGTCGGCAGCCTCCGCGCCGCGTCGACCAACCGCAGGCTCGCCGAGGCCGCGGTCCAGATCGCGCCGGAGAACGTCGAGGTCAGCGTGTTCGAGGGCCTGGACACCGTGCCGTTCTACAACGAGGACGTCGACGTCGAGGGCAGCGTGCCCGCCGCCGCGGTGAAGCTGCGCGAGGCCGCCGTCGAGGCCGACGCCCTGCTCCTGGTCTCGCCCGAGTACAACGGCACCATCCCCGCCGTGCTGAAGAACGCCATCGACTGGCTGTCGCGTCCCTACGGTGCGGGCGCCCTGGTCGGCAAGCCGGTCGCCGTCGTCGGCACCGCGTTCGGCCAGTACGGCGGCGTGTGGGCGCAGGACGAGGCCCGCAAGGCGGTCTCCATCGCCGGTGCCGCGGTCGCCGAGGACCTGACGCTGTCGATCCCCAGCTCGGTGGTCCGCTTCGCCGAGCTGCACCCGGTCGACGACCCGGAGGTCACCGAGAAGCTGACCGCGGTCATCGAGGGCCTGGCCGCCCGCACGAACGCCACCGTCTGACGCGTTAGCGAAGTGCACGCGGGGAGCTTTCGTACTCTTCTGCAGTACGAAAGCTCCCCGCGTGCGTTCACGAGGTGCAGGCCGCCTGGTTGAGCGTGACGGCCGAAGGCGCGCTCGTCGTGCCGTTGGCGGTGAAGCCGAGCGACACCGACGCCCCGGGAGCCAGCGACAGGGCGTGCGACGGCGCCGCCACCGTGACCGTGGTGCCGGACTGGGTGAACGTGCCGTTCCAGCCGTTGTTGATGGTGACCCCGGCGGGCAGCGTGAACGCGACCGTCCACGGGTTGGCGGCGCTCGTCGACGTGTTCGTGACGGTCAGCGAGCCCTGGAAACCGCCCTGCCAGGAGTTGTCGAGCTTCCAGGCCGACTTGCACCCACCCGTGCCGCCGCCTCCACCGGTCGTGGTGGTCGTGGTGGTCGTCGTCGGGCCGGGACCGCCGGCCGGCGGGATGAGGTACGGCTGCAGGATGCTCTGCTTCGCCTGGTTGACCGTGGTCCAGTCGTCGTTGAGGATGCCGCCTGTGTCACCGCTGTTGGGGTTCCACGACCAGTAGGTGAACGAGATGCCGTTGACGCCGGTCCCGGTGTAGGCCATGAGCTTCTCCAGCCACACCTTGTCGACCGGGTTCGCGAGCGTCGTGCCGAACTCGCCCATCATGAGCGGCGCGGTGTTCTGCTTGTAGAGGTAACCCCAGTACTTGTCCCAGATCCCCGGCAGGTTCGCCGGGTAGTCGGGTGCGCTGAACCACGGCTGGTTGTAGACCGAGGTGGCGTACTCGTGCGGCGAGTAGACGAGCCGGCCGGGCACGGACAGGCGCACCGGGAACTGGCCCGCCTTCGACAGGTTCCCGCCCCACCAGCCGCAGTCCTCGTCGTTGGACGGGTCGCCGTCCCAGATGTTCGACAGCCCGCCGCTCGGGCAGCTCACGCCCTCGACGAAGATCAGCCAGTTCGGCTGCACGGACAGGATGGCGTTGCCCGCGCGTTCGGCCGCTAGCCGCCAGTCGCGGGTGGTGTCGCCGCAGCCCCAGCACGAGCCGGTCGCGGCCGGGTTGGTGCCCTCGGCGTGCGGCTCGTTGTGCAGGTCGGCGCCGATCACCGTGGTGTTGCCCGCGTAGCGCTGGGCGAGCATCTTCCAGTCGTTGATCCACGTCGACTCCGGCACGCTCGCCGTGTACCAGAGGGCGGTCTGCCCGGCGCTGGTCGGCCGGTGCCGGTCGAGGATGATCCGCATGCCCTTCTGGCCCGCGTAGCCGATCACCTTGTCGAGGATCTGCAACGGTGACAGGCCCACCAGGTCGGGATTGGTGTAGTCGTTGATGCCGGTGGCCTTGGCGTCGGGCTTCAGGGCGTCGTTGGAGAACGGGACGCGCAGGGTGTTGTAGCCCAGCTGCGCCATCTGGTCGAGCTGCTGACGCCACGTGCGACTGGCCCACAGGCCGTGGAAGGTCTTGTTGTCGGTCTCCATGCCGAACCAGTTGAGGCCGGTCAGCCGGACCGTCGCGCCCGTGCTGTCCAGGATCTTGCTCCCGCTGGTGTGCAGGTATCCCGTGCCGGTGCCGCCCTCCGCCGCCACCTCCTGCGTGGCGTGGCTTGCTGTGCTGACGGCGACCGTTGTGCTCACGGCCACCGCGGCCGCGATCAGGGCGCCCAGAAGTTCGTTCCGCCGCTTCATCCGCTCTCCTTTGAGCACGATGCTCCTGCCGCTGTACGGAGCTGGTTGCCCCAGATCGCGCCGTTCTGGGAGCGCTCCCAGAGTCCTGACTCCGCCATCCGCGGTCAAGACGGCGTTCGGAGTAGTGGTGCGGTCGTCAAGGGCCGGAGAGTGGATTCCGGAATCTTCGGAAAAGCGGCGGTGTGATCTTCTCGGTGATCTTCGCGCGCCAGTAACTTCCTCCTGTCAAAGGCCATCCGGTCCCAATGGCTTTCTCTTGGCGGAGGATCCGTGTTCAGGCGTTTGTTCGTTTCCGCGCTGGTGCCGTTGGTCGCGATGTCGGTGCTCGCCGGCACCGGGGAGGCCTCGGCGGCTCCGGCCTGGTCCCCTTGCCAGGAAGGCAAACCGGGCGAATGCGCCACCGTGCAGGTGCCCGTCGACTGGAGCAACCCGAAGGGCGAGAAGCTCAATGTCGCCATCGGACGGTTGAGGGCCACCGAGCCGGAGCACCGGATCGGCGTGCTGTTCGTCGCTCCCGGCGGTCCCGGCGGCTCCGGCATCGACTTGTTCGTGCTGGGCACCAACAAGCTCACCACCGGCGAGCTGCGCAAGCGGTTCGACGTCGTCACCTGGGACCAGCGCGGTGTCGGCCGCAGCAACGAGGTCAAGTGCAGCGCCGAGGTCCTCTCGCGACGGCCAGGTGACTTCCCGGCGAACGAGCAGCAGTACCGGAACCTGTTGGCGTACAACGCCGAGCTCGGCGCCGACTGCCGCAAGCACACCGGGCCGTTGTTCGACCACCTGGACACCGGGAACGTGGTGCGCGACCTGGACGCCGTCCGCGGTGCGCTCGGTGAGCAGAAGATCAGCCTCTTCGGCTCCTCCTACGGCTCGCAGGTGGCGCAGCAGTACGCGGAGTCGTTCCCGGCCAGGCTGCGGGCCGTGACGATCGGGTCCAACCTGGACCACAGCATCACCTCGGCCGGTCACTACGTCGCGACGGCCACCGCGGACCTGGAGGGTTCGTTCAACGCCTTCGCGGACTGGTGCGCCCGCACCGCGAACTGCCCGCTGCACGGCCAGGACGTGCATGCCCGCTGGGACGCGCTGCACGCCAGGGCCGAGGCGGGCGCGCTCACCGACCCGGACAACGGGCAAGCGCTTTCCGCGGAAGGGCTGCGCGGCGAGCTGCTGGGTGCGATGTTCACCCCGTCGAGCAGCTGGTACGCCTTCGCGACCCGGTTGCGCTCGCTCGCCGCGGGCACGAAGACCGGGCCGGCCGCGACGAGCGGCACCACCGCGACGGAGGAGCTGGGCGGCAACTCCTACCAGGCGATCTGGTGCGAGGACTGGAAGTGGCGCGTCGGCGGCTATCGCGAGCTGCGGGCGTTGCGCGACCAGGCCGCCGCGCTCGCCCCGCACACGAAGCTCAGCCCGTTCTGGAACGACATCGCCACCTGCCTCGGCTGGCCTGCGCAGGTGAGCAATCCGCAACACCGCCTGTCGATCTCGAACGCGCCGAAGATCCTGATCATGACGTCCTCCGCCGACGTTGGCGCACCACACGCGTGGAACGTCGCCGTGTCCCAGCAGATCGGCAACTCCGTGCTGCTGACCTACGACGGTGTCGGTCATGGCCAGTACACGCTCAGCAGCTGCGCACGGGCCAACGTCGACCGGTACCTGATCGACCTCGTCCCGCCCGCGCCCGGCACCCACTGCGCCGCTGAGTACCCGACGGCCCCACCGGCGGCCGCCCAGCGCTCGCTCATCTGACGGAGGACATGTGTTCAGGCGTTCGTTCGTCTCGGCGCTGGTGTCGGCGGTCGCGCTGTCGACCCTCGCCGGCACCGGTCAGGCCGCGGCTGCTCCGGCGCTGAGCTGGGCGCCGTGCCAGGAGGGCAAACCGGGTGAGTGCGCCACGGTGCAGGTGCCGGTCGACTGGGACAACCCGGCGGGCGAGAAGCTCGGTGTCGTCATCGGCCGGGTGAAGGCCACCGAGCCGGAGCACCGGATCGGCGTGCTGTTCCTCGCCCCCGGCGGTCCCGGGCAGTCCGGGATCGACATCTTCACGCTGGGGCGCAGCCGGTTGAGCACCGGCGAGCTGCGCAAGCGGTTCGACGTCGTCACCTGGGACCAGCGCGGTGTCGGTCGCAGTCACGAGATCAAGTGCAGCCTGGACCTCCTCAGCCAGTGGCCCGCGGACTACCCGTCCAGTGAGCAGGCGTACCAGGACCTGTTGGCGTACAACGCGAAACTCGGCGCCGACTGCCGCAGCCACACGGGCCCGGTCTTCGACCACGTGGACACGCTCAGCGCGGTGCGCGACCTGGACGCCATCCGTGCCGCGCTCGGCGAGGAGAAGATCAGCCTCCACGGCACGTCCTATGGCACGCAGGTGGGGCAGCAGTACGCCGAGCTGTTCCCGAACCGCCTCCGCGCCATGGCGCTCGACTCCAACATGGACCACAGCATCACCTCCGCCGGGCGCTACCTCACCACCGCCAGCGCGGACCTGGAGGCGTCGTTCAACGCCTTCGCCGACTGGTGCGAGCGCACGGTGAACTGCCCGCTGCACGGACGGGACGTCCGCGCCTACTGGGACGACCTGCACGCGAAGGCCGAGGCGGGCACGCTGACCGACCCCGGCAACGGGCAGGCGATCTCCGCGGGTGCGCTGCGCAACGAGCTGTTCAGGGCGATGTACGGCCCGTCGAGCAGCTGGTACGGCATCGCCACCCGGCTGCGCTCGCTGTCCGGAGGCAGCGGCACCGCAACGGCCGCGATGAGCCGGACAGCGGCCACGGGCGAGCTGGCGGGCAACTCCAACCAGGGGATCTGGTGCGGGGACTGGAAGTGGCGGATCAACGGTTACCGCGACCTGCAAAGGTTCCGCGAGCAGGCCGCCGCGGTCGCCCCGCACACGAAGCTCATCGGGTACTGGTCCGACGTGACCCAGTGCCTCGGCTGGCCGGGCAAGGTGGACAACCCGCAGCACCGGCTGTCGATCCGCAACGCGCCGAAGATCCTGATCCTGAAGTCCGCCGCCGACGTCGGGACGTCGTCGGCGTGGAACTTCGCCGTGGCCAGGCAGATCCGCAACTCCGTGCTGCTGAGCTACGACGGTGTCGGGCACGCCCAGTACTGGCAGAGCCCCTGCATGCAGGCCCACACCGACCGGTACCTGATCGACCTCGTCACGCCCGCGCCCGGCACGCACTGCGACGCGGTCTACCCGACGGCTCCGCCGGCGACCGTCAGCGCTGCCGAGGCCGCGCCCGCGGCGGCCTCGCAGCACCTGGCCGGACGTTCAGGAATGGCAGTGTGAAGCCGTGCCGTGACCGGGCGGCGGCACGTCCAGCGAGGGGTTGCGGTCGAAGAACCCGGTAGGCTTCAGCGAGAACCCGACGTACTCGCACGGCATGATCGGCCAGTCCTCCGGTCGCGGCAGGTGCGAGGTGCCGAACGTGTGCCAGAGCACGACGTCGGTGTTGACGAGGTCGCGTTCCTGCCGGACCCAGGTGCCGATGCCGTCACCGGGGTGCTGGTTCGGGTAGTCGCCCGCCGCGTGCAGCTCCTTCGGGTCGTAGCGGGTGACCCACAGGTGGTGGCGGGCGAACTCGGCGCGCCGGGCCAGGTCGCTCTCCGGCGCGGCGAGCAGGCGCGGCGGGCGTCGCGTTCGTTGGTGATCGGGGTCTTGCGGGCGACGATGGCGTTGCCGTGCTCGTTGCCCGGGCCCATGGGCAGGCCGACCGCGTCGACCTCCAGCACCGTGTTGTCCGGTCCGTCGATCTCCAGGTCCAGGCGCATGTTGAACATGTGCTGGTGGTTGGGCGCGTCGAGCTGCGGTGCGACGAGCGTGCCGAACTCCGGTGTCGTGCCGGGCGCGATGGCACGGGTCTGCACGATGCCGGTCAGCTTGCTCTCGAACTGGATGGTGCCGTCGAGGTAGAGGTACCAGAAGAAGCCGTGCTCGTAGTTGCCGATGGTGTGGATGGCGGAGACGACGAACCGGCGGGACCGGCGGACCTCCGGTGCGCCCGCGTAGCGGAAGTTCCAGTGCTTCCAGAGGATTCCGTAGTCCTCCTCGTGCATGCAGATCGCGTTGGTGATCGTCTGCGGCGTGCCGGACTCGTCGGAGAGCACGGCGTCGAGGTAGCGGATCTCGCCGAGGCAGTCGCAGCCGAGCGACAGCGACCACGCCGTGCCGGGCGACCCGTTCGACGAGGGCACCACGATGGGCGCGCTGATCAACGCGAAGCAGCGCGACCGCGTCGCCCACTACGTCGAGCGCGGCCGTGCGGAAGGCGCCCGCGTGGTGACCGGAGGCGGCAGGCCCGACCGCGCCGGGTTCTTCGTCGAGCCCACGCTGTTCGCCGACGCGTCGAACACGATGACCATCGCCCGCGAGGAGATCTTCGGTCCTGTCGGGACGATCATCCCGTTCGACGACGACGAACAGGCGATCGCCATCGCCAACGACAGCAACTACGCGCTCGCCGCCACGTTGTGGACCACGGACCTCAGCCGCGCACACATCCTGGCCCGCCGGGTCGACGCCGATGCCGTCGCGGTCAACGGCTGGTCCCCGCTCGACCCGCGGCTGCCGTGGGGCGGCTGGAAGCTCAGCGGCCACGGCCGCGAGCTCGGTCTCGCTGGACTGGAAGCGGACACCGAGCTCAAGACCATCACGATCGTCCTTTGACCACAATGGAAAGGGAACACCGAATGCCTGCCCGCGTACTCGTCACGTACTACAGCGCGACCGGCTCCGTGCACCGGCTCGCCGAAGCCGTCACGGCAGGAGCGGAAGAGGCGGGCGCCGACGTCTCGTCCGCGGAGCTGCACGGCGGCCAAGAGGCCACGATCCTGTCGCTCAACAACGTCTTCTACCACTGGGGCTGCGTGATCGTCCCGCTCGGCTACACCGACGACGTCGTCTACGCGGCGGGCGGCAACCCGTACGGCACCTCGTGGCCCGCGGGTTTCCCGTCGACCATGCCCGACGAGAAGGTGCTGGAGTGCGCGCGCTTCCAGGGCCGCCGGCTCGCGCACTTCGCCGAGGTGCTCGCGAGCGCACGGGCCGAGGCCGCCTAAGCGTTCGACTGTCGATTCGACTCGAACAGCGCCTCGGAGTTCCTTGCGGCACAACACACCATGTCGGTTAGCATGCGAACCTCGCCGACTCATGGAGGTCCTCCGATGGCGGTTCTGCCCGCGCGGGTGTTGTTCGGTGCCGCCTACTACCACGAGTACCAGCCGTACGAGCGGCTCAAGACCGACCTGGACCTGATGGTGGAAGCGGGTTTCACCGTCATCCGGGTCGGCGAGTCGGTGTGGTCGACGTGGGAGCCGGAGAACGGCCGGTTCGACCTGGAGTGGCTGCGGCCGGTGCTTGACGGCGCCCACGAGCGCGGCATCGCGGTCGTCCTCGGCACCCCGACGTACGCGGTGCCGCCGTGGCTGGCCCGGCAGTACCCGGAGATCGCGGGGGAGCAGGCGGACGGTCGCAGGGTCGGGTGGGGTGCGCGGCAGGAGGTCGACTTCACCCACCCCGCCTTCCGGTTCCACGCCGAACGGATCGCGCGCAAGATCGCCGGCCGGTACGCGGACCACCCCGCCGTCATCGGCTTCCAGGTGGACAACGAGCCGGGCATCCGGCTGCTGCACAACCACGGCGTCTTCCAGCGGTTCGTCGACCACCTCCGCACCACCTACGGCGACGTCGAGAACCTCAACCGCGCGTGGGGACTGGTGTACTGGTCGCACCGACTGTCCACATGGGCCGATCTGTGGACGCCGGAGGGCAACGCCCAGCCGCAGTACGACGTGGCGTGGCGGGCGTTCCAGGCCAGGCAGACCACCGAGTTCGTGGCGTGGCAGGCGGACATCGTCCGCGAGTACGCGCGGCCGGACCAGTTCGTCACCACCTGCCTGCACTACCCGCACGTGGCGCTCGACGACGCGGAACTGACCGAGCACGTCGACGTCACCGCGGGAAACCCGTACTACGACATGCAGGACGCGCTCACCCTGCCCGACCCCGACGAGTGCGAGCAGAGCTGGAAGACCAACGGCGTGTGGGCGTTCTACCGCGGCGCCGACTGGATCTTCTCCTCACGTCAGGAACCGTTCCTGGTCACCGAGACCAACGCGGGCAACATCAGCACGCCGTGGGACAACCGGCCCGCCTACGACGGTCAGTGGCGTCAGGCCGCGTGGGCTCTCGTCGGCCGTGGCGCGCGGATGATCGAGTACTGGCACTGGCACACGCTGCACTTCGGGGCCGAGACCTACTGGGGCGGCGTGCTCCCGCACAGCGGCAGCCCAGGCCGGGTGTACGCCGAACTGGCGCGGCTGGGCGCCGAGTTCGAGACCGCGGGCGCGACGGTCGCGGGCATCGAACCGGACGCCGACATCGCGATCGTCTACTCGGCGCCCAGCAAGTGGTACCTGCAGAAGTACCCGCCCCTGTCCACTTCGGACGGCGGCCCGGACGGCGCCGCGTACCAGCGGATCTTCGACGCGTTCTACCGCGGCGCCTTCGAGGCGGGGCGCCAGGTGCGGATGGTCCACGCCCGGCAGCTGGCAGGGCTCGACCTGACCGCGCATCCGGTGCTGGTCGTGCCCGCGCTGTACCTGGCCGACGACGAGACCGTCGACCTGCTCGCCGCCTACGCGCACGCGGGCGGTCACCTGGTCGTCGGACCGCGCACCGCCTACGCCGACCACGAGGGCAGGGCGCGTCACGAGCACGCGCCCGGACGGCTCGTCGAGGCCGCGGGCGTCTACTACGACGAGTTCAGCAACCTCTCGAACGACCTGCGCGTGCTGGCCGCGGAGGGGTTCGCCCTGCCGTCGGACGCGGTCGCCACCCGGTGGGTGGAGGGGTACACGGTCATCGACGCCGATGTGCTCGTGGAGTACGACCACCACCACTTCCGGCGTTGGCCCGCCGTCACCACCCGA
>Ga0207692_10000445_pt1 | contig 14601 bp, 12 predicted proteins | sample LARL52metaG_FD_184345 | JGI IMG/M metagenome (GOLD analysis project Ga0207692, IMG submission 184345) | Corn, switchgrass and miscanthus rhizosphere microbial communities from Kellogg Biological Station, Michigan, USA - LAR L5-2 metaG... | ecosystem: Host-associated > Plants > Roots >...
GAGCAGCGAATGAGCCACGTCCGCGAGGGGTGCGACCGGCTCGCCGCCGAGCCGGTCGCGCAGGAGGGTGGCCTGCGCGCACAACGCGGCCGAAGTCCGGGCCGAGAGCACCAGCGGCACGGTGCGCCCGTCCTCGGCCCCGCGCTGCGGCCTGGCGTCATCAGGTGCCTGCTCCAGCACCACGTGCGCATTGGTGCCGCTGATGCCGAACGACGACACGGCGGCCCGGCGCGGACGGTCGGCGTCCGGCCACGGCTGCTCGCTCGTCAGCAGCCTGACCGGAGCCGATGCCCAGTTCACCCTGGTGGTCGGCCGGTCCACGTGCAACGTGCGGGGCAGCAGGCCGTGGTTCAGCGCGAGCACCATCTTGATCACACCGGCGACACCGGCCGCGGCCTGCGCGTGGCCGATGTTGGACTTCAGCGAGCCCAGCCAGAGCGGGCGGTCCTCCGCGCGCCCCGCGCCGTAGGTGGCCAGGATCGCGCGGGCCTCGATCGGGTCGCCGAGCAGGGTGCCGGTGCCGTGCGCCTCGACCGCGTCGACCTCGCGGGAGGCCAGGCCCGCGTCGGCCAGCGCGCGGCTGATGACCTGGCGCTGCGCCTTGCCGCTGGGCGCGGCCAGACCGTTGCTCGCGCCGTCGGAGTTGACGGCGCTGCCCCGCACCACGGCGAGGATCCGGTGTCCGTTGCGGCGAGCGTCGCTCAGCCGTTCCAGCACGAGCACGCCGACGCCCTCGGACCAGCCGGTGCCGTCGGCGGCATCGGCGAACGCCTTGCACCTGCCGTCCGGGGCGAGACCTCGTTGCCGGGAGAACTCGACGAACATGCCCGGCGAGGACATCACCGTCGCGCCACCCGCGAGGGCGAGGCCGCACTCGCCCGATCGCAGCGATCGCACCGCCTGGTGGATCGCGACCAGCGAGGACGAGCACGCGGTGTCGACGGTGACCGCGGGACCGTGCAGTCCGAGGACGTAGGCCAGCCTGCCGGAGGCGACGCTCGGTGTCGTCCCGGTCAGCGCGTAGCCGTCACCGCCTTCGTCGGCCGAGTCAGCGAGCCGTGCCCCGTACTCCGGCGCGGTCACGCCGATGAACACGCCGGTGTCCGAGCCGCGCAGGCGGGTCGCGTCGATCCCCGCGCCTTCCACCGCCTCCCAGGCCGTCTCCAGCAGCAACCGCTGCTGCGGGTCCATCGCGGCGGCCTCTCGCGGTGAGATGCCGAAGAACTCGTGGTCGAACAGCGGGGCTTCGTACAGGAACCCACCGTGCCGGGTGTACGTGCGCCCGGGAACCCCCGGTTTGGGTGAGTACAGGGCCTCGACGTCCCAGCCGCGGTCCGCCGGGAACCCGGAGATCACGTCGCGTCCCTCGGTCACGAGCTGCCACAGCTCCTCCGGCGAGGACACGCCGCCGGGCAGGCGGCAGCCCATGCCGACGACGACCACCGGGTCGTCGTCCCCCACCGGCCGATCACGAGCGGGCGGCGCGACGTCACCGGTCTCACCGCGCAGATGGGCGGCGAGGGCCGCCGGGGTCGGGTGGTCGTAGGCGGTCTCGGCCTCCACCGGCACCCCTGCCGCCGCCGCGAGACCTGCGGCGAACTCGACCAGGGTCAGCGAGTCGAACCCGAGCGCGCGGAACGTGCGGTGGGGATCGACCTCGGCGGGGTCGGCGAACCCGAGCGCGGCGGCGGCGTGCGCGCGCACGAGGTCGTCGAGATCGGTTGCGGTGGCCCGCGGGTCCGGCGGCACGGGCGCTTCCGCTCCCTGCTTGAGCGAACGACGTTCGAAGGCGTACGTGGGCAGCTTGATCCGGTGTCGCCCGGCGCCGCCCGCCAGCGCCTCCCAGTCGAGCGGGACACCCGCGGTGTGCAACGACCCCAGCGCCGTGCCCAGCGCGACGGCCTCGGCCGGCACGCTCCGGCGCAGCAGGGGAACCAGGACCGCGCCGCTCACGCACTCAGCCGCCATCGCGCTCAGTGCGCCACTCGGTCCGAGCTCGACGAACGTCGCCGCCTCCATCGCGCGCACCGCGTCGGCGAACCGCACCGTCTCCCGCGCCTGCCGCATCCAGTACTCCGGCGTGCGGAACTCGCCGGGCGCGACGGTGCTCCCGGTGAGCGTCGAGACGATCCCGAACCGGGGCGCGCCGAACGTGACGGTCTCGACGGCCTCGCCGAAAGGCCGCAGCATCGGGTCGAGCGCGGCGGAGTGGAACGGATGGCTCACGGTCAGCGGTGTGGTCTTGTGCCCGCGTCCCGCGAGCGTGGTGGCGACCGCCTCCACGTCGGGCCGCGGGCCGGTGAGCACCACGGTGCGGGGACCGTTCACCGCGGCCAGTTCCACCGCGGTGCCGGCGAGCAACGGCGCCACCTGGTCCTCTGCGGCGCGGACCGCGACCATGGCACCGTCCACCCGCAGGTTCTGCATCAGGCGTCCGCGCAGGGCGACGAGCCTGGCCGCGTCCGGCAGGGACAGCACACCGGCGACGTGCGCGGCCGTGAGCTCGCCGAGCGAGTATCCGGACACCACGTCCGGGCGAACGCCCGCGTGGTCGAGCACGCGGGCAAGCGCGACACCGATCGCGAACAGGGCGGGCTGTGCGTACTCGGTCGTGTCCAGCAGAGCGGCCTCCGGGGAGTCCTGCTCGGCCCACATCACCTGCCGCACCGGAAGCGCCGTGTGCCGGTCCAGCTCGGCGCACACCTCGTCCAGCGCCGCCGCGAACACCGGGTCCGCCGCCGCGAGCTCCCTGCCCATGCCGCACCGCTGGCTGCCCTGGCCGGGGAACAGGTACGCCAGCCGCCCGGTTCCGCCGGTCACCACGCCGCGCGGCACCGTCGGCGCGGGCTGTCCCCCGGCGAGCCGCGCGAGGCCGTCGAGCAGTGCCTCGCGATCGGCACCGACCACGGCGGCGCGGTGCTCGAAAGCGGTCCTCGTCGTCGCGAGCGCGTGTCCCACCTCCACCGGATCGAGGCAGGGGCGCTCGCTGACGAAGGTGTGCAACCGCTCCGCCTGTGCCCGCAGCCCGGTCTCCGTGCGTGCCGACACCGGCCAGATCACCACCGCCGGCGACTCCGCGCGGGCGTGCCGCGATCCGTCCTCTTCGGACGGTCCACTGCCGAGCACCACGTGCACGTTGGTTCCTCCCATGCCGAAGGACGACACACCGGCGATCGCGGGCGCGTCGGCCGGCGGCCACGGGACCGTCTCGGTCTGCACGCGCAGGTTCAGCTTCTCGAGCGGGATCTCGGGTGGCGGGGTGCGGAAGTGCAGACTGGGCGGCAGGGTCCGGTTCGTCAGCACGAGCGCGGTCTTGATGAGGCCGGCGATCCCCGCCGCGCCCTCCAGGTGGCCGAGGTTCGTCTTCACCGAGCCGACGGGCAGCGGGGCGCCCGCGGGCCGTGCCGCACCGAGCACCGACCCCAGCGCCGCGGCCTCCACCCGGTCGCCCAGCGGGGTGCCGGTACCGTGCAGTTCCACGTACTGCACCTGCCCCGCACCGACGCCCGAGCGGCGCAGCGCCGCGGTGAGCAGGCCGCGCTGGGCGTTCTCGTCCGGCCTGGTGAGGCCGGCGCTCGCGCCGTTGTTGTTCATCGCGGTGCCGCGGATCACGCAGTAGACGCGGTCACCGTCGGCGATCGCGCGCGACAGCGGTTTGAGCAGGACGGCTCCGCCTCCTTCGCCCCTGACGAACCCGTCGGCGTCGGCGTCGAACGTGCGGCATCGGCCGGTCGGCGACAGCCCTCCGAACCGCGCGGCGGCCACCGTGCCGGACAGCAGCAGCGCCACGGTGACGCCACCGGCGACCGCCATGACCGACTCGCCCCGGCGCAGGCTCTCGCAGGCGAGGTGAACAGCGGCCAGTGAGGAGGACTGGCCGGTGTCCACGGTGAGGCTCGGACCGGTCAGACCGAGCAGGTACGACACGCGGTTGGCGATGATCGCGTTGTGCTCGCCGGTCATCGTGTGCCTGCCGACGGCGTCGAGTCCGGCCTGCCCGGTCAGCACCGCGTGCTCGTTGCCCATGGCGCCGACGAACACGCCGACCTCCAGGCCCGCGCACGACGCGGGGACCACACCGGCGTCCTCGAACGCCTCCCAGGCCAGCTCCAGCATCAGGCGCTGCCGCGGATCCATCACGGCCGCCTCCGCCGGTGACAAGCCGAAGAACGCCGGGTCGAAAGCGTCGATGTCGGTGAGGAACCCGCCACGCCGTGCGGCAGGGGGCAACGCGGGATCCGCCGGTTCCCATCGGCCGGGAGGTGTGTCGGATGTCGCGTCGGTCGCGGAGACGAGCAGGTGCCAGAACGGGTCCAGCCCGCTCGCGCCGGGCAGCCGGCAGGCCATGCCGATCACCGCGACGGGCTCGTCGGCGGAGGTTGCCCGAGAAGCGGCAACGTCCGTGCCTGCGCCGAGAGACATACGACGTTCCTTTCGCTGGTTCGCTGTTTCAGACGGAGGACATCGAGGGGACCCGCGTGCGCCGGGCGGTCACCAGTGCCGCGAGGAGAAGGCACGCACCGGCGGACGCGAAGACGACGGCGGCGGCCGTGGCGCCGGACATCGCCACGATCGCCGCACCTGTAGCCGCGACGCCCGTCAGAGCGCCGACCTGACGCACTGCCTGCAACGCGGCGGCCGCCACGCCGGCGTGCCCTGGTCCCGAGGCGTCGAGGAGCACGGAGGAGAGGCCGGGAATCGCGAGCCCGACCCCGAGGTTGCCGACCGCCAGCAGGGCGACGAGCAGCCAGGTCGGCGCGTCCGCCGTGACCGGTGCCAGTGCCAGCGACGCCGTGCCCGCGACGACGAACCCGGCCACCATCGACAGGCGGGCGCCGAACCTGGCGGCCGCACGGGAGAAGAGGAGGTTCCCGAGCACGACGGCACCGGTCACCGGGAGCAGCCACAATCCGGTCCACAGTGGACTTTGCCCGGCCTGCGCCTGCAGGTGGACCGACACCGCGTACAACCGCCCGAACAAGGCGCAGTTGGCGAGGAAACCCGCCACCGCCGCCCCGGAGACCCGCCGGTCGGCGAACAACGCGGCGGGCAGGACCGGCCGCCGCGAGGTGCGCTCCCGCTGGACGAACGCGGCACACCCGAGCACCGCTCCCACCACCGAACCGGCGGCCAGCGGGTCGGTCCAGCCTCTCCGCGGTCCCTCGACGAGCGCGAAGCACAGCAACGTCAGGGTGACCACGGCCAGGGCGTGACCGGCCCAGCCGACCGGAGCCGGCCGCGCCGGCACCGGGGTGATCACGGTGCGCGTCACGACCATGGCCGCGATGCCGAGCACCACGGGCACGAGGAACACAGCGCGCCAGCCGGCCGACCCGGCGACCGCACCGCCGACGAGCGGACCGGCCGCGGTGGCGACCGAGACCACAGCCGTCCACAGCGCGACGGCCCTGGCCCTCCTCGCCGGTTCCGGGAACGACGAGGCCAGCAGCGCGAGCGAACTGGGCAGCACCAGGGCCGCACCCGCGCCCTGCAGCACACGGGCACCGAACAACACCGCGGCCACCGGGGCGAGAGCGGCCGCCGCCGAACCCACGACGAAGATCATCAGGCCGCCGAGGTAAGCCCGTCGTTGCCCGATGCTCGCCGCGACCGCGCCCGCGCAGAGCAGCAAGGCGGCGAACGCCAGCACGTAACCGTTGAGCAGCCAGGTCAGACCGGTGAGGCCGAGGCCGAGACCGTTCATCACGGTGACCCCGGCGACGTTCACGGCGGTGCTGTCGAGCATGGCCAGTGCGAAGCCGGCCGCCAGCGCGAGCAGCCTGACAGCCGGCTTCGCCCGGCTTGCGCCAACCACACCGACGGCCATTCGCTCACCATTCTCCGATGCACGGGATCGGATATCGGAAACAACCCACCCGTTCTACGATGCTATCCAGCACGGCACCCCTCGTACTTAGAATTTCAACCAGATTCCCAGGCGCACCTGCCCGCACTTCTCGAAATAACTCACCGCGTTCTTCCACGAATACGGCGGACGGTGGACCACGCTCGCCAGGCACGGAAAAATGCCCCGCACCCCGTCCCGCGAATTGCGCACAGAGAGAACGACGAAGACAAATGAAGACGCACGGCAAGGCCGTCGCCCTGGGCGTGGCGCTGCTGACTTTCGCCGCCACCGCCACCACCACCACCACCACCACCGCGGCCGCCGCTGTCCCGCCGGCCGCCGACATCGCACTCGAGTGGTTCGACCACACCAGGGACGCGCTCGCGGCCACCCCGAACCAGGGACCACTCGCGGCGGAACGAACCTGGGCGATCAGCTGGCTCGCGGGCGCCAGGGCCGCCCGAGCGTCCGGAGTGGCCCGTCACCAGCGCGAGGCGGCACTCGCCGCGGCCGTGCACCAGAGCCTCGTGACGCTCGTCCCCGGCCGCACCGCCGAGCTCGACCGCGCGTTCAGCGCCACGTTGAGCAAGCTCCCGCGCGATGCCGCGCGCGGCATCGCGGTGGCCGAGGGCAGACGGCAGGCACGTGAGGTGGTCGCGGCCAGAACCGGGGACGGGCTCGACCCCGGGTCACTCGCCCGGCCCGTCTCCCTGCCCGCACCCGCTCCCGGCGTGTGGCGGCCCACGCCGAACGGATACCTCCCTGCCGTCCTCGGCGGCCTGCCGTCGGCGACGCCGTTCGCGCTGGACAGGGCGGATCGGTTCCGCCCGGCACCGCCGCCCGCGCCGGACTCGGCGCGCTACCGGGCAGACCTCACCGAGGTGCGGTACCAGGGTGCCGCCGGGTACAGCACGCGGTCCTCGGCGCAAACCGCCGTGGCCACGTTCTGGGTAGGCGCGAACTATCCGGTCGTGGTGCAGGCGCTGCGTGCCGCCTTCGCGGCGAAGCACCCGTCACCGACGAGGCGCGCGGCGCTCGTGGCCGTGTTCTTCATGGCGGCGATAGACACGTCGATCGCGACCTTCGATGCCAAGTACGCATACGCGCTGTGGCGGCCCGTCACCGCGTTGCGCGAGCAGGGCGTCACCGGCTGGTCTCCGCTGCACGAGACGCCCGCCCACCCCGACTACCCGGCCGCGCACGCGAGCTACGCGGGCTCCGCCGAACAGGTCCTGACCGCCTTCACCGGACCGCTCACCCCCGGCGTGATCACGATCTCCAGCCCCACCGCGCCGTCGGCCGACCGCGCCTACACGGCGTGGTGGCAGCTCTCCAGCGAGAACGTCGACGCGCGCGTCTGGTCGGGTGTGCACACCCGCCTGGCGGGTGAGGCCGGCGCGACGCTCGGCCGGCACGTGGCCGCCCACGTGGCCGCGAAGTACTCCTGGCTGCTTCGCTGAACGCAACCGCCGGGCCCGTCCCGCGATCCTGGTCTCCGAAGCGGTGGGCGGTGCTCACTTTCCGCAGGTGGCCGCGGGCGGGTCCGGTCTACGCGCTCACCCGCGGCACACCGCGCTCCGCACTGGACTGATCCGCCTCCCCGGCGCCGAGCAGGTGCTCGTGCGCCAGCCCGCGCACCGCGGACTGCACCACGTCCCCGAGCACGCAGCTGACCACGAGCACCTCGCCGGCGCGTTCGACCGGCGCCAGCGCGGCCAGTTCCGCCTCGACCGCCTTCAACGCCGCGTCGGCGTGGAGGTCGAGCCGGTCCGCGAACTCGCGGTCGCCCGCGGCACGAGCCGCGCGGACCGCGGTCACGAGCGTGCGCACCGCCGGGTGATCGGGGTCGGCCGGCCAGCCCCGGCGTTCGAGGAAGGCCGCCACCTGGGCGGCGGCGACGTCGTCCTGGTCGTCCCGCTCTCCCTGGTGCGCGGCCACCTGCGGCGTCCGCAGCGAGGCCAGCACACGGCGGCTCACCGCACCGGACGAGCCGAGCTCCGCGAGGACCTCGCGGACCACGGCCGTGCTGAGGCCACCGATCTCCAGCAACGTCCGGATCAGCCGCAGCCTGCGCAGGTGCTCCTCGCCGTACACGGCCTGGTTCGCGCCGGTGGCGTGGCCGGGCGGCAGCATCCGCTCCCGCAGGTAGTACTTGATCGTCGAGACCGGGAGACCACTGCGCCTGCTGAGCTCGTTCATGCGCATCGTACGAGAATGCAACCCGGCAGCCGCGGTGGAAACCGGAACTCGCCGAAACCGTCAGAGTTCTGAGCAGAATCCGGATACGGCGGAGAGCACCCCCATACCGAAAAGCGTGGACCTGTTCCTCCAAGCTCGCGGAGTGATCGACGGCGCCCAGTCGGGTTCGCTGTGAACAGCAGCGAACATCGGCAAATCGGTGGATGCTGAAGCGAATTATTGGATTCTAATCTTCCGGCACCTGGCCCTACCAGGTCGACAATAAGGAGATTGACCATGAACCGCATCGAGAACGCCGCCTCGCAGTCCACCGAGCTGCTTCCGCTGCGCGGCCCCGAGGGCGTCGTGCCGATCGCTTGCACCCCGTGGCTCGCCGTCGCCGCCGGCGCCGCGTTCGGCTGGTGGCTCGCCAGCGGCAAGGTCACGGAGGACACCACTGACCTCGGCTTCACGAACGACGCGCACCAGATGTCCGTCGGAGACCTGCTCAAGTCGCGCCGCGACGCCATCTCCGGCTGAGCTCTCCGCAACCAGCCGCACCGTGCCGGGGCGCCCTCCGCCTCACGCCGCCCCGGCACGGTGCACCCAACCGAGATCATTCCAGGGCCAGGTGTGAACATGTCCGAAACCGACCTCGATCGCGCGATCCGGCAGACCGAGCTGCTCGCTGCCACCGGCGTGATCCTCTCCTCGCTGGAGTACCTGTGCCAGCCGCAGGAGTTCGACGACCAAGGCGGCCTGCTCAGCTGGGAGATCGGGCGGACCAAGTTCCGCTCGATGTCGAGGACGCAGTCGAAGCTGATCGACCGGGCGTTCCAGACTCCCGGTGTGCACGTGCTCATCGCGCTGCGTGTCGCGGCCGCCGCGCTCACCACCGCGCCGGGCGTCCACCCCAGGGTGAAGGCGGCGGCCACGGTGTACCTCGCCGCCTCGAACTGGGCACTGCATCTGCGCAACAGCTACGGCGCGGACGGCTCGGACCAGATGACCATCATCGTCTACGCGTCGCTCGCCGCCTGCCGGATCTTCCCGAACGACAAGCAGGTCAAGGAGATCGCCACGATGTTCATGGCGGCCCAGTCCTGCCTGTCCTACCTCGCCGCGGGCGCCGCCAAGATCGTTTCGCCGTTCTGGCGGGACGGCAGTGCCATGACGGGGGTGTTCCGCACGCGCACCTTCGGCCAGCAGCACGTCGCGGACGTGCTGCGGCGGTTCCCCCTGCTCGCGAAGGCAGGCGGCTGGGGCGTCGTGCTCGGCGAGATGCTGTTCCCGCTGGTGATGATCGGGAACAAGCCGATCGCCAGGGGACTCCTCGCCACCGGCACCGCCTTCCACGCGGGCAACGCGCTTTTCATGGGGCTCAACCGGTTCATGTGGGCGTTCAGCGCCACGTATCCGAGCGTGGCCTACCACTCCCGGAGTCTTTCCCCGAAGCGCTAGTGCGCCGAACCGTCCCTGTGAGGTCAAGTTGCAACCGAATCCCGCGGCGTTCGGCGTGGTGCGGACAATGCTGCGCCCCTATCGGCGCCACCTGTCCGCAGCGCTCGTACTCGGCCTGATCAGCACGGCCGTGTCGCTGACACAGCCGATACTGCTGGGCGACGTGGTCGGCAAGGTCACCGGCGGGCATCCGGCCGCCGCCGCCGTCGGCCTGCTCGCCACCTTCTTCGTCGTCGACCTCGTGGTCGGCGGACTCGAGATGTACGTGCTGGGCAGGGCCGGCGTCTCACTCGTGCTGTCCGCGCGCCAGATGGCCGTGCGCAGGTTGCTGCGGGCGCCCGTCCCCGTGCACATGGGGTTGCGCCGTGGCGACCTGAGCGTCGGAGCGGTGGCCGACACGGATCTCCTGCGCACCTCGCTCGTCCAGGTCATCGCCAACATCCTCGCGAGCGTCGTGCTGGTGCTGGGCTCGCTGACGCTGATGATGATCATCGACCCCGTCCTCACGCTCGTCGCACTGCTGATGCTCGGCCTGGTCGGCGTCTTCGGGCTGCTGGTCGCCAAGCCGGTGCGGCGGGCGGCCGAGGAGACCCGCGCGCACGTCGGGGCCTTCGGCGCCGCCGTCGAGCGGGCACTCGCCGCGCTGCGCACCGTGAAGCTCAGCGGAGCCGAGGACGTCGAAGAGGCGCGGGTTCTCGAGGCCGCTGGTCGCGCGCACGACGCGAGCCAGCGCGGAGTCTTCTGGGAAGCGGCGATGGCGCCCCTGGTGACCCTCGGCGTCCAGGGCGCGTTCGCACTCGTGTTCACGGTCAGCGCGTTCCGCATCGCGGACGGCGCGCTGACCGCCGCGGGTTTCGCGTCCTACCTGCTCTACCTCTTCTACATGATCGCTCCGCTGCTCACGCTGTTCCTCTCGCTGAACCAGCTTCAGCTCGGGCTGGCCGCGGCGGGCCGCGTCGCCGCGTTCGAGCGGCTGCCCGACGAGCGGGAGTACCGCGCGGAGGAGAGTCTGGCCGACCAGTCGGCACCGTCGTCGTGCGCCGGACCGGTGCTGCGGTTCGACCGCGTGTCGTTCGGCTATCCCGGCAAGCCCGAGTTGTTGCGCGAGCTGTCGTTCGACGTGCCGCGCAGGGGCCTCACGGCGATCGTGGGCCCGTCCGGTGCGGGCAAGTCGACGTTGTTCGCGCTCGCGACGCAGCTGTGGGACGGCCACTCGGGAACGATCGAGCTCAACGGCGTGGACGTGCAGCGCCTGCGGCTCGGCGAGATCCGCTCCCGCATCGGTTACGTGGAGCAGGACGCCCCGGTGCTGCACGGCACGATCCGCGACAACCTGCTCTACGCCCATCCCGACGCTTCGGAGAGCGAACTGCGCGCGGCGGTGGAGACCGCCGGGCTCGCCGAGTGGGTCGACCGGCTCCCGCAGGGACTGGACACGGAGGTCGGCGAAGCGGGCACCGCGATCTCCGGCGGTCAGCGGCAACGCGTCGCGATCGCCAGGATGATCCTGCCGCGTCCCGACGTCCTCCTGCTCGACGAGGCCACGTCACAGCTCGACGAGGACACCGAACGCGACCTGCTCGACGCATTGGCGAGGGTGGCCCGCACGTGCGCCGTCGTCGCCATCGCACACCGCCCGTCGATCGTGGCCGCCGCCGACCAGGTCGTCGCGGTGGGCGGGGCCGGCGCGGAAGCCGCACTCAGCGGCGCGGCGCCCGCGGGAGGCAAGGCATGAAACGGGTTTTCGCCATCGCCGCGGCAGCCGCGCTGCCGTTCCTGGCCGGCGCCGTGACCGAGCGGTACCTCCAGCGCAGGGACGACCTCCTGCACCCCGGTCTCGGTTCGCTCGTCGACATCGGCGACGGCCGCGCGTTGCACGCGAGGGTCATGGGCGAACAGCACCTCGGTGGTCCCACGGTGATCTTCGAGAACGGCATGTCGACGCCGCTCGAGACATGGGACTGGGTCCAGACCGCGGTCGCCGAGTTCGCCGCGACGGTCTCCTACGACCGTGCGGGCCTCGGCTGGAGCCCCGCCGGGCCTTCGCCGAGAACCGCCGAGCGGACGACCGAGGACCTTTCCCGCCTGCTGCACGCCCTCGGAGTGCCCGGACCGTACGTGCTGGTGGGCCACTCCTACGGCGGTTTGCTGGTCCGGCACTTCGCGGACCGGCACCGCCACCGCGTGGCGGGCCTGGTGCTGGTGGACTCGGCGCACCCCGACCAGTTCTCCCGGTCCACGCGGCAGCGGCAGTCGCTCAGGATGATGGTCAGCTCCACCGGGGAGCACGCGCGCTGGTCGCGGTTCGGCTTCCCGAGGCTGAACGCCGAACGGCTGATCCGTCCCGTCGTGACGCCGCTGCAGGAGCCCGCCGCCTCCACCGCCTTCGCCCGCATGCGGTCCTCGCACAACTGGCGCGGCGCCGAGGCCGAGACCACGGCCTGGCTCAGCTCGGTCAACGACGAGGTGCGCTCCACCTCGGTCGGGCCGAACTGCGCGCTCGCGGTCATCACCGCGGGAGCGATGGCCGAGAAGGACCCCGTGCACGGTCAGCTCCAGGCGGAGCTGGCCTGTCTCGCGCCGCGCGGCAGGCACGAGGTGGTCGACGGCGCCGGGCACATCGAGCTGGTCACGAACTTCGACCACGCGCAGGCCGTGGCCAAGGTCATCGAGGACGTCGTGCGCGAGGCACGGGAGGAGCGAACATGAAGCACAAGATCGCGATGAACGCCATCAGGGGCGTGCTCGCCGCGGTGTTCGGGACCTGGTTCGTCATGTCGTTCCTGAGCCAGGACCCGACCCGCAAGTGGGACAAGGTGCGCAAGAAGTTCGACCCGTCGGGCGCGTTCGTGCCGGACTTCCGGTTCTTCGCCCCGAATCCGGGCGTGCACGACTACCACGTGCTGGTGCGCGACGAACTGCCGGACGGTTCCACCACGAACTGGGCGGAGCTCGGCGGGCCGCACGTCCGCAAGCTGCACCACGCGATCTGGTTCACCGGCCGGCGCGCGGAGAAGGTCGTGCTGGACTCGGTTTCCGGCATCCTCGAGTACACCAACGACAAGGACAACACCCCGGAGGGCGTTCAGCTCACCATCCCGTACCTGACGATCCTGAACCACGTGACCCACCAGGCGCCGCATCACCCGGACGCCAAGCGCACGCAGTTCCTGATCTGCTCCTCCGACGGGTACTACGAGGAGGAGGAGCCGAACATGATCTTCCTCTCGAACCTGCACCCGCTGCCGTGAGTGACACAGCCGTGATCCGGGTCGTGTTCAGCGGCGGCCTGGATCTGGAGATGGGCAACTGGCGACGGATCAGCGGCGGTGCCCCCGACATCGTCCTCGCCTCAGCCTCCGACGAGCTGACCGGGACGTCGCCGGTGGTCACCGTCGTCGACCGGCAGGCGCTGAACGACTCGGGCAGAACACCGCACGACGGCGCAGCCACCATCGTCGTGGGCGGGAAGGCCAGCGCGGACGACGTGTGGGCGGCGCTGGCCGGAGGTGCCAGCGGGTTCGTGCAGCTCGAGAGCCCGGTGGAGGAACTGGTCACGGCGATTCGGGCGACCGCGGCGGGACATCTCTTCGTCCCCGCCGTGTTCCTGCCCGAGATCGCGGGCAAGGTGAAAAGGCTGTTCCGCGGGCCGGAGAGCTGGGCGCACGGCCTCACTCAACGCGAGTTCGACGTGCTGCGCATGCTGGCCGAAGGTTCGTCGAACTCCGAGATCGCGACGAAGCTCTTCATCTCGGAGTCCACCGTGCGGACGCACGTGCTGGCGATCCTGCGGAAAGTGGGCGCGCGCAACCGCACGGAGGCGGTCGTGATGGCGACCAGGAAAGGAATCCTCGGTGACGACTGACCGACCACTGCTGATCTTCGACGGGGACTGCGGGTTCTGCACCAGGGCCGTGACGCTGATCTTCGACCGGCTGCGGCCGCGCGCGGAAGCCGTGCGCTACCAGTCGGTCGATCTCGGCGGCTGCGGAACCACCGCGGACCGCGCCAGGTACGAAGTGCTGTGGCACGTACCGGGAGAAGAGGTCGTCGGGGGCGTGCGCGCGTTCTCGCGGTTGCTGCGCACATGTGACCAACCCTGGGCAGCCATTGGCGCGCTACTGGGCGTTCCACCTTTCCGATGGGTGGCGCACATGGTCTATCGATTGATAGCGAACAATCGCCACAGACTGCCAGGAGGAACCGAGGCCTGCGCACTGAGGATTACCGGGCGTCCCTGAAATCAGCATTTCTACCGAGGACGCCCGGACACCTGAACTATATAGTTTGTTCACCAGACGGACATTCTTCGTCCGACCGAGAGAAAGGCGAACACATGAACCGCGTCGAAATCGCCGCCCAGCAGCTCGCGCTCAAGCCGCTGCAGACCCAGCACGCGACCTCGCCCGTCGCCTGCACGCCCACCCTCGGCATCTTCTTCGCCGCGGCGAGCCTGTCGTACATCTGGAACCGCAACAACGGTTTCGTGGAGACCGACGACGTGAACTTCGCCGGCGCCGGCGAGTCGCTGGAGCAGCTGTCCGGCGACCAGCTCATCTCCGCGCGGCGCAACCTGTCCGCGAGCTGAGACCCAGCCGCGCCACCGGGCCCCGATCCGACCGGATCGGGGCCCGGTGCATTTCTGGAAACGTTCGGAAAGATTCGAGAAATGCCAGTTCACGACAGGTGACGGACAGGTTAATTTCGAATAGAACGACCGAAGGTCAGCATTTTTACCGATGACCTCCTGCCTTCTGGGCAAGTAGTGTTCCACCATCACCGAATTCCCGGTGCCCCTACCGAGAGGAAACACCGTGAACCGCGTCGAAATCGCCGCCCAGCAGCTCGCGCTCGAGCCCCTGCAGACCCAGCGCGCGGCCTCGCCCGTCGCCTGCACCCCGACCCTCGGGATCTTCTTCGCCTCCGCGGCCTTCGCCTACAGGTACTTCAGCAACGGCGTGTCCACGCTGCCCGACTCCGAGCTCGCCGACTCGGGCCGGCCCCTTGAGCTGCTGTCCGGCGACGAACTCGTCTCGGTCCGTCGCGACCTGGCCTCTCGCTGAACCACCCTCCCCAACGGCCCCTGATCCTCCGGGATCAGGGGCCGATGCTTT
>Ga0207692_10000446_pt1 | contig 14597 bp, 16 predicted proteins | sample LARL52metaG_FD_184345 | JGI IMG/M metagenome (GOLD analysis project Ga0207692, IMG submission 184345) | Corn, switchgrass and miscanthus rhizosphere microbial communities from Kellogg Biological Station, Michigan, USA - LAR L5-2 metaG... | ecosystem: Host-associated > Plants > Roots >...
GCATGGAGTCGAACGACGCGTCATGCGCGGACTCGGCGTAGATGAGGGCGTACGCGGCGAGCACGGCGAGGACCGCGGTGCCGATGATGGTCCAGCGGTGCTGACGCCAGGTCAGCCAGACGAAGTCCTTCACGCCGCACGCTCCAGGTGCGCCACGACCAGTTCCTCCAGCGTCACGTACCGCGCGACCCACGGTTCGGCGACCTGCGTGCCGCCGGAGCGCACGAGGTAGGACGACTGCGACTTGCTGTGCTTGGCCAGCACCACGGGTCCTTCCACCGGTGCGGTCGAGTCACGCGGACCCGTGTAGAGAACGTGCTCTTCCAGCAGTTCGTCGGTGTCGCCGTCCACGATCAGGCGACCGTCGGAGAGCAGCAGCAACCGGTCGGCCACGCCACCGATCTCGGCGACGACGTGCGTGGAGAAGATCAGCGTCATGCCGTTGTCGTTGACCTCGGTCAGCAACTCCCGCATGACCTTCCTGCGCGCCAACGGGTCCAGTTCGGACAGTGGTTCGTCGAGCAGCAGGACGTCCGGACGGGAACCCAGTGCCAGCGCCAGGGTCACGTGGGTGCGCTGGCCGCCGGACAGGTCCCCGATCTGCAACCGGCGCGGCACCCGGAACCTGGTGAGCCACCCGTCGGCGCGATCGTTGTCCCAGACGTCGTTCATGCGGCGGCCGAACTGCAGGACGTCTGCCACCTTGAAGGTCTTGTACATCGGCTTGTGCTGCGGCACGTACGCCACGCGGCCCGCGATCGACGCGTGCCCCGATTCCGGCGGCAGATGACCGGCCAGCACGTTCAGCAGCGTCGACTTGCCGGAGCCGTTGGCTCCCACCAGTGCGGTGACGCTGCCCGGCGGCAGCTCGAAGGAGACGTTCCGCACCGCCCACTTCGACACTTCGGCCGCGACCACGCTCATTGCGCTCCCCCACTCAGCACCTCGCGCAGCAGCGCGTAGATGTCCTCGTCCTCCAACCCGGCGGAGCGTGCCTCCGCGACCCAGCCGGCGAGCTTCTCGCGCAACGGGTCGAGGTCCTCGGGGGCGGCGGACCCCAGGGACGCCTTGACGAAGGTGCCGGAGCCCTGCCGCGCCTCGACGAGACCGGCGAGCTCCAGCTCGCGGTAGGCCTTGAGCACGGTGTTCGCGTTCACGCCGCTGGTCGCGACGACGTCGCGGACCGTCGGCAGCCGATCGCCCGGTTGCAGCCAACCGAGCCTCATGGCCTCCCTGACCTGCCGCCCCAGCTGCAGGTACGCGGGAAGACCGCTGCCGCGATCGACGTGGAACTCGACCACAGACGCTCCCCAGATTGTTCTACTGAACTAAGACACTAGAACACATCTGCGGGTGTTGGGAAGCGCACGCGGGGAGCTTTCGTACGCTCCTGGCGCACGGAAGGGCCCCGCGTGCGGTGGGGAACGGGGAGCACTCGGGCGCGGGACAGGGGTGGTCAGCGCCCGAGCGAGGTCAGGAGTGCGCGTGCCTCGTCGTAGGTGTCCGGAAGGCGTTCCGTCCAGACCTTGGCCGGACCGACGGGCCGCACGTTCGGGTCGTCGGCGAGCCGGTCGGCGGCGAGCACGCGCAGGTTCGACACCCTGCGCGCGAGCAGCTCGTCACGGCGTACCAGCACCACGGCTACGCAAGGGCCGAGGGTCGCCAACGTCTCGCCGCTGTCGAACACGGTCCGCAACGCGTCCGAGACGAGGGTCATCGCGACGACGCGTGACCAGCCCGAGGCGCGGTGCACGTCCAGACGCAGCAGCACGAGCGCGTAGTCGAGCGATGCGACCGGCGTCTCCCGGTACACCTCGCCGAGACGGGTCCGCAGGTACGCGGCCGTCGCCAGCCCGGTCAGAGGATCCTCGGCCGCGCAGTCGCCGGCCTGCTTCGTCACCACGTCCGCCCATCCCAGCGCTGTCATGCGCAGCATCCGTGAAGGGAGCGCGTCGACGTTCGGCGACACGATGTGCGACGCGTCGGTCAGCACGGCGTGCAGCGCGGCCAGGTCCAGCAGCGTCTCGCTCAGGCCCGCTCCGGCCTCGGCGCGCGCCCGGCCCAGCCGGATCAGCGCGTCGCCGGGGTCGGCGTCCTCCAGCATCGCCGCGCACACCTCGTCGACCTCGGCGAGCGGCCAGTCTGCGGGGAACGCCCAGCCGGCGGCCATGGTGGCGGTGCGCCACCTCGACTTCAGCAGGCGTTCCGCTTGTGCGACACCCACCCGGTCTCCCTTCAGCTCTCCCGATTCCAGGTGGGAGACGCAGTCACTTCCGGTTCGTGACGCAACCCGCGCGGGGGATTGAGATGACTCCATCCGGCGTCGTGCGTCACACTGGGCGCCGCGAGGAGGGACACGAGACTTGGCGACCGTTCCTGCAGACGTCCAGGGGCCCAGCGACGCGGAACTCATCGAGTCCGTGCGCGGAGGGACCATCGACGCCTACGGCCAGTTGTACGAACGGCACGTCTCGGCGGCCTACAACCTCGCCCGCCAGTTGGCCCGCTCGCAGGCCGAGGCGGACGACCTGGTGTCCGAGGCCTTCGCGAAGGTGCTGGACACGCTGCGGGCCGGTCGAGGCCCCGACTCGGCGTTCCGCGCCTACCTGCTCACCGCCCTGCGCCACACCGCGTACGACAAGACCCGCCGCGACAAGAAGGTCGACCTCACCGAGGACATGACCGACGTCGCGCCCGCGGTGGCGTTCAGCGACACCGCGGTCGCCGGGCTGGAGCGCTCGCTCGCCGCCCGCGCGTTCGCCGCCCTGCCGGAACGCTGGCAGATGGTGCTCTGGCACACCGAGATCGAGGGCCAGTCGCCCGCCGAGGTCGCCCCGTTGCTCGGGCTGACGGCCAACGGCGTGTCCGCGCTCGCCTACCGCGCCCGTGAGGGCCTCAAGCAGCAGTACCTGCAGATGCACCTGGCCGAGACGGACGCGGAACGCTGCAAGGCGACCGTCGACCGGCTGGGCGCGTGGACCCGCGGCGGCCTGTCCAAGCGCGAGGCGACGCAGGTCGAGGCCCACCTCGACGAGTGCGGCCGCTGCCGTGCGCTGGCCGCCGAGCTCGCGGACGTCAACGGTGCGCTGCGGATCTTCGTCGCGCCGCTGGTGCTGGGCGTGGGTGCCACGACCTACCTGGCGGTCGCGGGCACGACCACGGCCGTCGTCGGCGCCGGAGCGGCCGCCGGTGGCGCGGGTGCCGTCGGTGCCTCGATCCCCCGCCAGCTCATCACCCTCGGCGGCTCCGCGGCCGCCGTGGCCGCCGCCGTGGTGATCGCGCTGACCGCGGGCGGCGGCGACCAGCAGTCGCCGCAGGTCCAGGCCGCCGAACCGCCACCGCCCGTGATCACCACGGTCCAGCCGCCGGCACCCAAGCCACCACTGCCTCCGCCGCCGGCACCGCAGCAGCCGACGCCCCCAGCGCCGACGCCGTCGCCCACGCCCACGCCCACGCCGCCGGCCACGCCCCCGACGACCCCCGCGCCCGCGCCGACGCCGCCACCGGCCTCGCTCACGCCGACCACGCCGAGCGGGTTCACGCTCACGCCCGGCGAGGACCCCAAGGACTTCCCGATCACCGTCCGCAACACCGGCGGCACCGCGGCGCCGCCCGCGAGCATGGTGCTGAACCTTCCGCCGGGCGTGCTGTCGACGGGCGGCCCGGCGTCGTTCGCCGCACGCCTGCTGCAGCCGGACGGGTCCGCCGACCAGACCGTGAACTGCCCGGCCGGCAGCGGCACGATCACCTGCACAACGCCGCAGGGCATCGCGCCGGGCGGCCAGGCGACGTTCCTCTTCCGGTTGCGCGCGACGCAGGACGCCCAGCCGGGCACTATCACCGGCACGATCTCCGCGGGGACCGCGATCTCGGTCAACGTCAGCGTCGAGGTCAACGTGCCGCCGGTCGACGACGACATCGAGCTGACGGTGTCGACGTGGCACGAGGTCTACTGGGACCCGCGCGTGGACGTGCAGGTGCGCAACATCGGCCCGCGCGCCGGCACGCTGAAGCTCGACGTGTCGTCGTCGGAGAACATCGTGGTGTTCACGCCGTGCCGCGAGTGCTCGCGCACGGACAAGAACTCGATCCACTGCGTGACGGACCTGGACAAGGGTGCAAGGTTCCGAACGGCCGTGTGGGCGTTCGGGCTGCCGCACCGGGGCGGGACGATCACCGTCACCGCGTCGCTGGGCAACGCCACCAAGACCGTCACGGTGCCGGTGCACCTGCATCCGGACAACCCACCGCCCGGCGAGGTGGAACCGGCGCCACCGACGTCCACGCCTGCTCCGACCACCCAGCCGCCGTCGACCACCACCACGCCGCCGGTGAAGCCGACGAAGCCCGCCGAGCCCACGAAGCCGGGCACGCCGACCTTGCCGCTGCCGCTGCCGACCCCGGACCTGCCGCCGGTGCTGCCGCCGTCGACCGGTACGCCGACACCGTCCGTGCCGCCGTCGACCACGGTGCCCACCGCGCCGCCGAGGTCGGAGGAACCGTGCCGGCCGAAGCCCGGCCTGCTCCCGTGGTTGATCCCGGACCTGCTGGGGCGGCCGTGCACCCGGAGTTGATCAAAAGTTGATCTTTTTCCATTACCGAACGTGCAGGTCAGGTGCCTCTGCGTGGACTTCGGTAACACCCGGAGGCAAGCACCGTTACCTTGATCCGTAAGCTGGCGCGGTGCTGCCAGTCGTTCGCCGGGCCATGAGCCGGTTGCCAGAACCACTCCAGTTCCTGCTGCACAAGCACCGCGAGATGATCCGCTTCGCAGTGGTCGGCGGCACGACGTTCCTCATCGACAACGGCGTCTGGTACGCGCTGAAGCTCACCGTGCTGACCGACAAGGTCGTCACGGCGAAGGTCATCGGCGTGCTGGTGGCGATCATCGCCTCGTACGTGCTGTCCCGCGAATGGTCGTTCCACACCCGCGGCGGCCGCGAACGCCACCACGAGGCCGCACTGTTCTTCCTGGTCAGCGGCCTGGGCGTGGGCATCAACATCCTGCCGCTGTTCCTGTCGCGGCACCTCTTCGACCTGCAGGCGCCGTTCGTCTCGGCGCTGACCGAAGAGGTCGCGGACTTCGTCTCGGGCTCGATCATCGGCATGCTGCTCGCCACCGCCTTCAAGTTCTGGGCGATGCGCCGCTGGGTGTTCCCGGACGCCGGCGCTCGTCCTGACCGGCGCGTTCACCCGATCTCCGTAGACTCACCTCGTGTCCCTAGCCGAAACAGTGGTCTCCAGGTTTCCGGAGCCGATCCGGTCGATCGCGCTGAAGCATCGTGAACTGGTCAAGTTCGCCCTGGTAGGGGGCACCTGCTTCGTGATCGACACGGTCCTGTTCTTCGGGATCAAGACCGTCGTCCTGCCGAACAACCCGGTGACCGCGAAGATCATCGCGACCTTGGTCGCCACGATCGTGTCGTACGTCCTCAACCGGGAGTGGTCGTTCCGCACCCGCGGCGGCCGCGAACGCCACCACGAAGCCGCCCTGTTCTTCCTGATCAACGGCATCGGCATCGTGCTCAACTCGGCACCGCTGTACGTCGCCCGGTACCTGTTCCACCTGCAGGAACCGCACGTGTCGCGGCTGACCGAGGAGATCTCGGACTTCCTGAGCGCGCAGATCATCGGCACGCTCATCGCGATGGCCTTCCGCTGGTACGGCTACAAGAAGTGGGTGTTCCCCGAGGAGAACGCGCGCAGGCCGCGGCCGTTGGACGAGGAAGAGGCCCTGGGCCACTCGTGACGCGGTCGCAGGACGGGCTCGGGCCGCTCGTGGCCGGGAAGCCGTGACGCGCTGACTGCAAGACCCGCCACGATCCCAGACCCTCCGACCGCAGACGCGCGGCCCTACCGGGGCGTGCTCGGCGCCTTCCACGGGATGCCGACCACGTCCTGAGCCTTGGGCACCGGCAGGAACACCGCGAACGTCGCCGGCCGCGCCGTCGACAGCTCCAACCGGCCGCCATCCGCGTCGACCAGCGCGCGGGCCAGTGCCAGGCCCACCCCCGTCGAACCGCCGCCGGACACACCGCGCTCGAAGATGTGCGCGGCGAGCTCGTCCGGCACGCCCGCGCCGCCGTCGCTGACCTCGACCACGACCGTGCCTTCCTCGCCGCGAGCCGATACGAGCACCGAGCCTTCGCCGTGGCGCAGGGCGTTGTCGAGCAGCACGCCGATGGCCTCGCGCAGGCGGGCCGGAGTGGCGCGGGCGAGCAGGCCCTCGGGCACCCGGACGCGCAGTGCCCTGCCCTGGCCGCGCACCTGCTCGCGCCACTCCTCGGCGATGGCGTTCAGGGCCGGGCGGAGCTCCAGCGGTTCGGCGCCGACGGCTCGGGCCGCACGGGCGGCGGCGAGGAGCTCGTCGAGGACGGCGGCGAGGCGTTCGGCCTGTTCGAGGGCCGCGCGGGCCTCGGCCGCCGTGTCGGGTTCCGGGTGCTCGGCGAGGGCTTCCAGGCGCAGCTGCAGCGCGGTGAGGCGGCTGCGGAGCTGGTGGGAGACGTCACCGACCAGCTCGCGTTCGCGCTGGACCAGCCGCGCCAGCGCGGTGGCGGAGGTGTCGAGCGCCTCGGAGACCGCGTCCAGTTCGTCGATGTTGTAGCGCTGGCCGTCCTCGCGGAAGTCGCCGGCGCCCAGGCGGGACGCACGGGCGGCGACGTGGCCCAGTGGGCGGGCAAGCGTTTGCGCCGTCACCAGGGCCACGATCATGCCGGTGCCCACGGAGAGACCGAGCAGGAGCAGCACCAGGCCCGCCACCTGAGCCTGGGTAGTGCGCATCGGGTCCGACGGGATCTCCAGCCGGACGGTGCCCTGCTGGGCGATCGGCAGTTCGACGGTCAGCGGGTCCTCGCCCGGTGAGGGGCCGGTGACGGTGGTGGCACCGCCGGAGATCACGGTGAGGCGGCCGCCGGTCGGGATGGCGATCTGGACGGCCTCGATGTTGAGGCCCTGGCGGTTGGCGAGCTGGTCGTCGAGCTTCGTCGCGATGCCCTGGGCGCGGTCGGAGAGGTCGCCGCGGGCGTTGTCCTCCACGAGGGTCAACGCGGAGTAGCCCAGCGGAAGACCGAGCACGATGCCGGTCACGGCGACGGCGAGCAGGATCGCCCGCAGGATGCGGCGGCGCATCAGTCCGCGTTGAAGCGGAAACCGCGGCCGCGGACCGTCGCGATGCGCTTCTCCGCCGAGTTGGGGGTGCCGTCGCCGAGTTTCCGGCGCAGCCACGACATGTGCATGTCGAGCGTCTTGCTGCCCTTCATGTCCGGGTCGTTCCAGACCTCGGAGAGGATCTCGTCGCGGCTCACCACCTGGCCCGCGCGCTGGATGAGCACCTTGAGGAGCTCGAACTCCTTGTTGGCGAGCTGGATCTCGCCGCCGTCGACCGTGACGCGGCGGGCGGCCAGGTCGACGCGCACGCCGTTGACCTCCAGCGTGCCCGGTGCGCGCCGGCGCAGCAGGGCCCGGATCCGAGCCATCAGCTCGGCCAGGCGGAACGGCTTCGCCACGTAGTCGTCCGCGCCCGCGTCGAGCCCGACCACGAAGTCGACCTCGTCGGCGCGCGCCGTGAGCATCAGCACGGGTACGCCCCTGCCGTTCTGCCGGAGCCTGCGGCACACCTCCAGACCGTCCATGCCGGGCAGCCCGAGGTCGAGCACCAGGAGGTCGACGCCTCCGGCGATCGCCGCCTCCAGGGCACTCGGTCCGTCGCCGACGACCTGCACCGAATAGCCCTCCCGCGTCAACGCGCGGGAGAGCGGTTCCGCGATGGCCGGGTCGTCCTCGGCCAGCAACACCACGCTCACGGCTCCAGCGTATTCGTGCAACGATCGCCGCGTGTCACGCCACGATGCTGATCTCGAACTCGCCCTCCGCCTCGCCGACGCCGCCGACGCGATCACCGCGACCCGATTCCGCGCCCACGACCTCGCCGTCGAGCGCAAACCGGACCGCACCCCCGTCACCGATGCCGACGTCGCGGTCGAGGACGCGGTCCGCGCGGTGCTGGCCGAACAACGCCCGGACGACGTCGTCATGGGCGAGGAACGCGGTGGCACGCTGGACGCCTCGCGCGTCTGGGTGCTCGACCCGATCGACGGCACGAAGAACTTCCTGCGCGGCGTGCCGATCTGGGCCACGCTGATCGCCCTGGTCGTCGACGGCACGCCGGTCGTGGGCGTGGTGTCGGCGCCCGCGCTCGGCCGCCGCTGGTGGGCCGCCGCCGGTGGGGGCGCGTTCGCGTCGGACGCCACGGGTGAGCGTGCGATCTCCGTGTCCGGGGTGCGCGAACTCGAAGACGCGTACATCTCCACCACGGACCTGAAGACGTGGGTCGAGTACCACTCGCGCGAGGCGTTCCTGCGGCTCGTCGACGCGACCTGGGAGAGCCGCGCGTTCGGCGACTTCTACCAGCACTGCCTGGTCGCCGCGGGCGCCATCGACCTCGCCCCGGAGGCCGTGGCGAACCCGTGGGACATCGCCCCGTTCCAGGTGCTGGTGACCGAGGCGGGTGGCCGTTTCACGTCGCTGTCCGGCGAGGAGCGCTACGACGGCGGCGACGTGCTGACCTCGAACGGCCACCTGCACGAGGCGGCGCTCAAGCTGTTGGCACGGTGAGGGTTCCGCGCGCGACCTGGGCCCACGCCAGCCGTCCGAAGAGGTAGTGGCACGCCACGCTCTCGTCGTCGAACCGGGCCCAGTCGTACCGGTTGCCCTGCTCCTGCCAGAACACCTCGACGCCCTTGCCGTCCTCGTCGGCGAGGAGGCACCAGCGCTGGTCCGCCTCCGCGCCGATGCTGACGACGTCGTCCGGCACGCCGATCTTGGTCAGCCACTCGGGCAGCGTCTCGACGTTCATGCGGTGATCTCCGTGAGGTAGCCGAGCGCGACGAGGTCGGCGACGGGGTAGGTGGTCCGGTAGCGGGCGCCGCCGCCGGGCTGGCCGAACCACGGCGCGCTGATCGTGCGGTGGACGGGCAGATCCCTGGTGACGCGGTACCGGCGGTAGCCCTCGTCCGCGGCCTGAGGCGGCAACGAGCGCTCCTTGAACGGCGTGCCCGCCGCGGACAGGACCCGGCCTTCCGGCGTGCCGAACCGGTCGATCTCGGCGCCTGCCTCGAGGATCTCGGGCCGACTGTCCTCGTAGCCGCCCTCGCGTTCGACCGGCCAGCGCGGGGTGCCGTCCTCGTTCTCGAACAGGCTCGCCCAGTCGCGTTCGTGCATGCCCGCCAACGGGTCGTAGCCCGCCAACAGCTCCCGCACGACCGGGTGATCCTGGCCGAGGCCCTCCGACTGCTCGGTTGCCTGCGGGAACGACGTGTCGACCAGGTCGGCCTGCGGGTGGTCCTGCGGGGCGAACCTGGGGATCACCTGCCGCGGGTCCTCGGGCGCGGGCGCGGGGAGCTGCCTGGCCGGCTTCGGGGCGAGGCGCGGGGCCTGACCGGTGCCGACGAAGATCGCCATGAACCAGCTGCCGACCGCGGCCGCGGTGTAGGTGTGGCGGGCGAGGTCGAACGCCACGCCGGTGCCGCCGGACAGCGCCTGGTCGCGATGATCGAGGCGGTCCAGGCGGTCGGTGAGGGCACCGCCCTGGTGGCTGCCGAGGTCGACGCCGGCCGTCGGGGCGGCGGGCGTCGCGACGACGGTCTCGCCGGGCTGGTGGGTGCCGCGCTCGTCCGGGCTCCAGGCGGGAGCTCCGTCCTTCAGCGCGTCGAGGGCTTCCTTCGACAGGTCCTTGGAGTCCTTGGCGCCTGCCTGGGGCTGGCCGGAGGCTTGGTTGCCGGCTTGGCTCGGCGTCTGGCCGGTGGTCTGACTGCCGGACTGGCTCGCCTGACCGGCCACCGCCTGCCCGGCCGACGCCACCGCACCCGGCACGCCCGTCCTGGCCGCCGGTCCGGCCTGCGGACCGCCGGACCTGGCGTCACCGAGCCTGGCATCGCCGAGCCTGGCCTCGCCGGACCTGGCGTCACCAAGCCTGGTGTCGGCGAGCCTCGCGTCGGCGGTCTTGCCGCCCTGCTGACCGAACTGCCCCTGCTGTCCGGGCGGCTGCTGCCCCACAACGGCGCCGACCTGGGAACCCGTCGCGGGCGCCGCCGACGCGACACCACCGACAGCGCCACCCACGGCTCCGCCGACAGCACCGACAGCACCGACGCCACCACTCACCGGACCGCCCACGGGTCCGCCCATCGGGGCACCGCCACCGAGCGGGCCGCCGCCGAGGGACGGGCCGGACGGAGCGGCCGGAGCCGCGGGTGCGGCGGCGGCAGGTCCGGCGACCGGCTGGCCGTGCATCTCGCCGCCGCGGACGAGCGGCGGGTCGAGAACGGCGGCCGACGCCTGCGTCGTGCCCTCCGCGACCGGGCCGAGGGTGCCCTGAACGCTCGGAATGGTCTCCGCCACCTGGTGCACGACGGGCTGGGCGACCTGACCGGCCGTCTGGGCGACGTCCGCGACCAGACCGGGCACCAGTCCCCTGCCCTCGCCGCGGCCGGAGCCGTCGGGGCCGTCGGCGCGGCCAGGTCCGTCAGCGCGGCCAGGTCCGTCAGCGCGACCGGAGCCGTCGGAAGGACCGCCGAAGTGACCGTCGCCGTGGTTGCCACCGTGGCCCTGGCCGTCGGTCACCGCACCGACGACGTCATGGCCACCGGGCACCGCGTCGGCCACGGGCTGCACCACGGGAGCAGCCGCATCGACCACCGGTGCCACCGGAGCTGTCGCGGCGTGCACGACCGGCGCCACCGTGTCGGTCACCGTGTGGACCACGGGCGCGACCGGAGCCGTCGCCGCGTGCACCACGGGCGCGACCGCGTCGGTGACCGGCGCGACCACGCCGCCCACGACGTTCGTGACCGGCGACAGCAAGCCGCCGCCACCGCCGGGGCCGTGCGCGCCCGGTGCGGTGTTCACCGGCGGCGTGGCCTGGCTCATGTCCACACCGCTGTCCAGGCGGACCGCCGACGACAGCGTGTTCTGGAGGTTCGCGACGTTGGCCGCGGTGCCTCGGGTGAGCGTGTCGAGGCCGAGCAGCGCGGTGGGGTTGCCGGCCTTGGCCGAGGCGTTGGCGGCGTCGTTGTTCTTGGCGAGCGTCACCAGCTCGCGGACGATCTCGACCTTCGCGGCGCCCACCTGCTGGGCGGCGTGGTCGAGCCGGTCGGCGGCGGCGTGGCAGCCGCGCGCGGCTCGCTGCAGGTCGCCGTCCGGGGCCACGACCTTCGCCCAGCGCCCGCGCGCGGCATCGCCGGTCGCGCCGGTCACGCCCGCCAGCGCGCGGTTGGCGGCACCGTCGGAGGAGGTGCCCAGACCCTTGATCTTGTCGCCCGCCTCGCGCCACGCGGCGGCGCTGGAACGCATGGCGTCCTCGTCCGCCTTGGGCCACGACACCCCGGCCTTGGCGGCGACCTCGGTCAGTTCGGCGGGAAGCTCGATGCCCATGTCAGCCGTCCAGTCTCTGCATCGCCGAGGCGTTGCTCTGCTCGACGTGCCGGTACGTCTCGGCCGTCGCGGCGAGCTTGTCGCCCACCTCCCCCAACGTCGTCGACACCGCCGACAACGCCCCCTGCGCCTCCCCGGAAGGCTTCTCGTGCGAGGAGGCGAAGCTCCGCCCGACCGCGTCGTCCCCCCAGCAGGCGCCGAACCCGGCCAGCGTCCTGCCGAGCGCCGACGCGATCTCGCCCGCCTGCCCGGCGAACCCCTTGAGCTCCCGCGCTCCGGCGTCCAGCCGTTCGAGGTCGGCCTCGTACCCGGTCATCGGACCCTCCTGTCGATGAGCTCGGAGTCGAGCCAGCTCTCCCGCTGCTCGTTGTCCTCGTCGTCGTCCACCCGGCGGCGGACGGGACTGCGCCCGAGGTCCACGGTCTCCGTCTCGTCCGCCGCGTACTCGGCGGGCCGCAGGTCCGCGGTGCCGGCGACCAGCGCGGCCGGATCGGTCGAGGCGGGCAGCACCGTGCTCAACGTCTTGTACGTGTCCTCGGCGGCGGAAGCGGCGGCGGCCTCGACCGTGCGCACGATCAGCTCGGCCAGCTGCTCGGGCCGATGCCGCCGGTACGCGAGCTCGGACAGCTCCAGCCCCACGAGCTTGCCGCCCGTGCCGACCGTGGCCGTGACCGTTCCGTCCGGACTGGACGCGCGTCCGGAGACGGCCGCGAGCTCGCGCTGGACCGACGCCAGCTGCTCGCGGCTGCGCCGGTAGTCGGCGAGCAGCTCCTCGACCTGCGCACGGTGGTCGTCCACCGAGTCCCCCTCACACGCATAGCCCTGGGCTCGGGCTCTTGGACGCCGTCGCCCTTAGATCGGTTCCCAGCGGATTCAGTTACGTACGATCGAACGCGTGATCGCGTTCGAGGACCTGCCCGCAGGCCGAATCATCCCGCTCGGCGAGGTAATCGTCGACCGGGACGACATGGTGGACTTCGCGAAGAAGTTCGACCCGCAGCCGTTCCACCTCGACGAGGAAGCGGGGCGGAACTCGATTTTCGGCGGTTTGTCCGCCTCCGGCTGGTACACGGCCTCGCTGTGGATGCGCCGCTGGGTCGACGTGGTCCTGGCCGACTCCACCTCGCAGGGCTCACCGGGCGGCCGCGAGCTGTCCTGGCTGGCGCCGGTGTACGCGGGCGACAAGCTCACGTTCGCGGCCGAGGTGCTGAACGCCCGGCTGTCGAAGAGCAGGCCGACCCTGGGCCTGGTGGAGTTCGCGGGCACCGCGCACCGGCGCGAGGACCTGGTCTACAAGTTCGTGGCCACCGGCATGTTCACCGCGCGCGGCCGCTGAACCTTCACTTCGCGAGCGCCCGCACCACGCGTGACGGACTGGGCCGGCCGAGCTGTTCGGCCATCCACACCGAGGTCTCCACGAGCTCGTCCAGGTCGACCCCGGTCTCGATGCCGAGCCCGTCGAGCATCCACACCAGGTCCTCGGTGGCGAGGTTCCCGGTGGCCGACTCCGCGTACGGGCACCCACCCAGCCCACCGGCCGAGGAGTCCACAGTCGTGACGCCGCAACGCAAAGCGGCCAAGGTGTTCGACAACGCCTGCCCGTAGGTGTCGTGGAAGTGCACGGCCAGCCGAGTCACGTCCCGGAAGCCCTCCAGCAGCGACTCGACCTGTCCCGGCGTGGCCACCCCGATGGTGTCGCCCAGCGACAGCTGCGAACACCCCATCTCCAGCAGCCGCTCGCCCACCGCCACCACCTGGGCACGCGGGACGGCACCCTCCCACGGGTCACCGAAGCACATCGACACGTACCCGCGCACGTCCAGACCGGCGGCCAGCGCCCGTTCCACCGTCGGCTCGAACATCTCGAACTGCGAGTCCAGCGTGCGGTTGAGGTTCTTCGAGGCGAACGTCTCGGTGGCCGACGCGAAGATCGCGATGTGCGTGACACCGGCCTCCAGCGCCCGGTCGAGCCCGCGCTCGTTCGGCACCAGCACCGGGTAGACGACGCCGGGCCTGGTGTCCAAACCGGACAGGAGCTCGGCCGCGTCCGCCAGCTGCGGCACCCACTTGGGGTGCACGAAGGACGTTGCCTCCAAAACGGACAGTCCGGCGTCAGCCAGCCGCGAGAGGAACTCCAGCTTCACCGCCACCGGCACCACGACGGACTCGTTCTGCAGGCCGTCCCGCGCGCCGACCTCCCAGATCGTCACCCGTGAGGGCAGCGAACCGGAAGGCACCACGTCGGGCAGCCCGGCCTCACGCGCGCCCATCGAGCGTCCTCGGGTGGAAGTCGTCGTCGGGGTTGTCGTTCACCTCGCGGTACAGCAACGAGTGCACCCTCTCCACGGACGGGATGTCGTCGAACTCGAGCGGCTCGTCCGACGCCGACTCGATGATCAGCGTGCCGCAGCCCAGCACCCGGTCGAGCAGGCTGTGCTCGAACCGGACGCTGTTGATGCGCGACAACGGGATGTCCAGGCCGGTGCGCTTGAACACGCCCTCGCGCGCCATCACCCGGTCCGACGTGACGATGAAGTGCGTGGTCCGCCAGCGCACCAGCGGGGCGAGCGTCAGCCACATGATCAGCACCAGGCCCACCACGGCCAGCGCCACCCACGCGACGGGGGCCCACGACTGGTCCACGACGAGCCCGGCCAGGTAGGTGCCGAGCGCGACGACCACCAGCAGCCAGAACACCGGGAAGATCAGCATCTTCCAGTGGGGATGACGGTGGATCACGACGTGCTCGCTCGGGCTCAGCAGGTCGTCGGGATAGGCCATGGGCCAACCCTAATCACGCGGGGCGCAAATGCACCACGTCACCAGCGGACACGCCGTGATCCACGCCGTCGTTCCCGCGCACGACCAGCGTGCCGTCGGCCTCGATGCGTTGCGCGACCCCGAGCAGCTGAACACCACCGGAAAGTTCCACGCGCACGCGCTCGCCCACGGTCGCCGAGTGCTCCTGGTACTCCTCCAGCACCCCGGACTCGAACGCGTCGCCGCCGTTCTTGCGCCACACGCCTTCCAACTGGGCCAGTTCGACCAGCAGCCGGAACGCCAGCTCGCCCCGGTCCAGCTCGGAGGCGCCGACGTCCTCCAGCGACGTCGGCGCGAGACCGCCCGGCGCCGGCTGCACGTCGTCCGGCAGCTTGGCCACGTTCAGG
>Ga0207692_10000447_pt1 | contig 14593 bp, 10 predicted proteins | sample LARL52metaG_FD_184345 | JGI IMG/M metagenome (GOLD analysis project Ga0207692, IMG submission 184345) | Corn, switchgrass and miscanthus rhizosphere microbial communities from Kellogg Biological Station, Michigan, USA - LAR L5-2 metaG... | ecosystem: Host-associated > Plants > Roots >...
CGTGACCGTTGAAGACGACGATGTCCAGGTCCTTGGCATAAGAGGCTAGAAGCTTGTGCGGATTCTGAGACTCGGGAATCGCGCCCATCCCAGCGCGACAGAAAGCCGGACAAGGGAATCGCGATCACTTCGGCGATCAGATAGGCGGTCTGGACCCAGGAGACCTCGCTGGAGCTTGCCGAGAGGCCCGCCTGAATGTCGCTGAGCGAGGCCGAGACGACCTGGATGTCCAGGATCGCCATGAACATCCCGAACACCATGATCAGGAACGCGATCAGCCGGCGCGGTGCGATGCGCTCGGCGGGCGCGCCGATCGCGGCCGGTGATGCTGTCGTGGCGTTCGCCATGTCCTGACCGGGTCAAACAGGCGCGAGGCTTTCAAGGCCGGCGCGCAAAAACCTATAGCGGGTGAATCATCATTGGGGAATCGAGGTCGGTCTCGCTGTCGGCGTCCTCGGCTCCCTTGGTGGTGTCGACGGTCGCATAGACCGACATGCCGGCGCGCAGCAGGTTTTCGCGCGCCACGTCCAGCGGCACCCGAATGCGGATCGCGAGCCGCTGCACGATCTTGGTGAAGTTGCCGGTGGCGTTGTCCGGCGGCAACAGCGTGAACACCGAGCCCGCGGCGGGCGAGATGCTCTCGACGATGCCCTTGAACTTGCGATGGGCATAGGCGTCCACCGAGATCGTCACCGGCTGTCCGGGACGGATGCGCCGGAGCTGGGTTTCCTTGAAATTGGCGTCGATGAAGACGTCGTCGAGCGGCACCACATTGCCGAGCCGCTGGCCGACCGCGATGAAATCGCCGGTGTTGACGAGACGGTTGGAGAACATGCCGTCGACCGGCGCGCGGACCTGCGTGAAATCGAGATCGCGCTCGGCCTTGGCGAGCTGTGTCTTGAGCTCCGCGAGCTGCGCCTCGGCCTCGGCCTGCTGCGCCCTGGTCACTTCGACCATGTCGCGCGCATTGTCATAGGCCGCCTTGGCAGCCTTCACGCCGGCTGCACCCTGATCGCGCGCGGCTTCGGACTGCTCGAACGTGGCGTGCGAGGCAAAACCCTTGCCGCTCAGCATCTGCTGCCGGTCATAGTCGAGGTCGGCACGCTTCAGCCCGGCCTCGGCGGAGGCGAGATTGGCAGCGGCCTGTCCGGCCGCGCTGGCCTGGGCGTCGACCTGACGGCCGATCCGCGCGATCGTGGCCTCCTGCGTCGCGATCTTGGTGCGCGCGGCGTCCACGGCAATCCGGTAGTCGCCGTCATCGATCCTGAACAGGACGTCGCCGGCATGGACCAGGGCGTTGTCCCTCGGCAGGATCGCGGTGATGTGACCCGTCACCCGCGCGCCCATCATGGTGTTGTTGGCGCGGACATAGGCGTCATCCGTGGCAACGAAGAAACGTCCGACCAGCCAGTAATTGGCGCCGTAACCGGCGGCTGCGAGCGCCAGCAGGAGCCCGATTCCCATTAGGACGAAGCGGCGCCTGCCGGGCTTCCCCGGGGCTACGGCAGCCGGCGGAGGCTTGTCGATGGTGGGAGCGGGCTCGGCGGGACGCCGCTTGGTCTCGTCGGGGACATGGGCCCGGAGCGTTTCCCCCAGCCCACGGGACGCCTCGCTGGCGGTATCGCCCTCCACTCCGCCCGGCTCCTCGCGCAGAACGCGCGCGGCTTGATCTCTGACTGTGGCCATACGGCTTCCCCGAAACAAATCCCCTCGCAGCAACAAGCCCGATCCGGCCTTTGCGGCTTCGCACTATCGCATTTATCATTGACCGAACGGTTCGGTCAAGGTAGGTTCAATGCGGGAGTTTGACCAAGGGAGTCCTTCCGTTGGGTTTCCCGGGTTGAAAATGATTGCAGAGAAGCTAAACCAATGGTTGCGATGGACCATGGCTCGCTGAGAGCGGTGGGCGACGAGGACAGCTCGAAGCGCCGCCAGATCGTGGATGGCGCTCACAAGGTCTTCATGGACCTGGGCTTTGACGGCGCCAGCATGGGCGAGATCGCCCGCGCGGCCGGCGTCTCCAAGGGGACTCTCTACGTTTATTTTCCCGACAAAAGCGGGCTGTTCGAGGCCATCGTCGAGACCGAAATCGCCGAATACAGCAAGGAATTGTACAATTTCCATCCGGAGCGCCCGGTCGTCGAGACCCTGACCGAGTTTGGCCGTGCCTATGTCCAGATCCTGTGCCGGCCCGGCGGCGGATCAGCCTCGCGCACCGTGATGGCCATTGCCGAGCGGATGCCCGAGGTCGGCCGGCGCTTTTACAATAACGTGATCGCCCACACGATCAGCAAGCTCGCCGCCTATCTCGAAGCGCGCGCCGAGCTCGGCGAGCTCGCGATCGAAGACTGCCCTCTGGCCGCCTTGCAATTCATGCAGTTGTGCCAGGGGCCGACCTTCATGCCGTTCCTGTTTCAGGCGGCGCCCGCGCCTTCCGCCGAGCGCACCGCTGAAATCGTCGACAGTGCGACGCGGATGTTTCTCGCCGCCTATGGGGTCAAGCCCCGATAGCCGCGTCGCGGAGCCGCGCGGTCGTTTGACATTTCCGCTATCTTTTGCCGATCTCCTGGTCCGCGCTTGAGACTTTTGGAGACCGGACATGAGCAGCATCACGATCAACGGCCGCCCCGCGTCGCTACCCGACGACGACGATGCGTTCCTGGTCGACGTCATTCGCGACGATCTTGGCCTGACCGGGACCAAGCTGGTGTGCGGATCGGGCGTCTGTGGCGCCTGCACGGTGCTGCTCGACGGCGTGCCGGTGGCGAGCTGCCTGATGCCCGCGCAGGCCGCGGCCGGCCGGACGGTCACGACCGTCGAGGGCATCGGCGAATCCGAGCTGCATCCGGTTCAGAAAGCTTTCATGGCGCATGACGGCCTGCAATGCGGCTTCTGCACGCCGGGCTTCATCGTTGAAGCCACGGCGTTCCATGACCGCTGGCGCGCCGCGAACGACACGGCGACGCCCTCGCGCGAGGAGATCGGCGCGGCGCTGTCCGGCCATCTGTGCCGCTGCGGCGCCTATGACGGCATTTTTCGCGCCGTGGCAGATGCGTGCGCCGGGCGCTTTGACGGCAAGGAGGTGCGGGCGCCGCGGATGGAAGCCCACGCCAAGGTGACGGGGGCGGCGCGCTACACCGTCGACATCCGCCATGACGGACAGCTCGAAGGCGTGATCCTGCGCGCCAACATCGCGCATGGCAGGATTGCCGAGCTCGACCTCGCGCCGGCGCGCGCCGTCGAGGGCGTCGCGGCGGTCGCCTCGCTTTTGGCGCAGGACCGCATGGTGCGCTATGTCGGCACGCCGATTGCGGCGGTGGCTGCGACCAGCCGCAAGGCGGCGCTCGCGGCCATCAGTGCAATCCGTGTCGTCAGTGAACCGATGGCCGCCGCAATCGGATTGGACGCCGCGCGAAAGCCCGATGCCCCCACGGTGTTCGACAAGACCAGCCGCAAGCAGGCCGGCAATGTCGCCGAGGGCGCCGGCGGGCCGGCCCCCTGGAAGGGCAATGTGCGCGGCCCGACCGCGGTGTTCTCGCACCAGGCGAGGAAGGCGAAGGGCTGGATCGAGCGGGCCCGCAAGGTGCGCGATCCGCTGCTGGTCGAAGCTGTTTTTCGCGTCGGCACGCAGTCGCATGCCTGCCTCGAACCGCACGCCGCAGTGGCGCGCTTCGACGGCGACCGCCTCACCGTTCATGTCTCGACCCAGGCCGTGCACCACCTCGGCGAATTGATCGCCAAGCGCTACAAGCTGGCGTCCGACAAGGTGCGGGTCATCGCCAACCATGTCGGCGGGGGGTTCGGCTCCAAGGCTGCGCTCGGCGTCGAAACCATTGTGGCGATAGAGCTCGCGCGCGCTGCAAAAGCGCCGGTCCGGGTGGCCTTCGACCGCCATGAGGAGCTGTCGGTGACCGGCTATCGTCCGGCCGCCGAGCTCGAACTCGCGCTGCTCGTCTCCCCGCAAGGCCGCCTCAGGGCGCTGTCGCTCACCGCCCATGCCGACACTGGCGCGGCGACCAACTCGACCATCGCGGCGCTGGCGCGCCTGATCTATCCGGCCGAGGCCAAGCAGCTTGCCGACTTCGACGTCGTCAGCAATCTGCCGCCCGGCGCGCCGTTCCGCGGCCCCGGCGGGCCGCCGATGGCGTTTGCGCTGGAGCAGGCCGTCGACGAGGCCGCGCACCGGCTGAAGATCGATCCGATCGCCTTGCGCAAGCGCTGGGACCCCGATCCGAACCGGCAGCGGCTCTACGACTGGGCCGCCGGCCTCGAAGTCTGGCGCGACAGGACGCCGGTCGCGGCACAGAACGGCCGCTACCGCCGGGGCGTCGGCGTCGCCACCGGCTACTGGCTCTATCTTTGGCAGCCGGGATCCCAGGTCGAACTCGCCGTCAAGGGCGGGCGGATCATCGCAAGCAGCGCGGTGCAGGACATCGGCACCGGCATCCGCACGGTGATCGCGAGCACGGTCGCGCGCGAATTCGGCCTCGAACCCGACGACATCGACGTACGGATCGGCGAGTCGACGCTTCCCGAGGGACCAGCGTCGGGCGGCAGCCGGGTCACCGCGTCGATCGTGCCGCCGACGCTCGCGGCCGTGACCAAGCTGAAGGCCGCGATCGTGAAGAACGCCAAGCGGTCACCGCCGCAGGGTTCGAATGCGCCTTGGCGCGACATGATCGCAGCCTCTCCCGACCTCGCCGTCTCGGCGGAACGGACGAAGGACGCGGCGCCGTCAGACCCGCGCATTCGCTCGCCGTTCAAGGAGGTCGGCATCATGGGCACGATCTTCGGCCTCGTGCTGCGCTGGTTCTCCAACATCGTGGTCGGCGCCGGCGTGCCGAGCTCGGTGCAGGTGGTGGAGGTCGAAGTCGACACCTGGCTCGGCCATGTTCGCGTGCTCTCGGTGCACACCGGCCTTGCGATCGGCAAGGTGGCGGCTCCGGCACTCGCGCACAGCCAGGCCGCCGGCGCCGTGATCCAGGGCGTCGGTTATGCGCTCTATGAGGCGCGCGAGACCGATCCGGTGACCGGCCACGTGTTGAGCGCGAGCATGGAGGACTATCGTATCCCCGGCATCGCGGACACGCCGCGCATCGCCGTGCATTTTGACGAGGCCGGCTTCGACCACGTGGCGGGCGGCAGTGTCGGCATCGGTGAGGTCGCAACCGTGCCGACCTCGCCGGCGATCGCCAATGCGATCCACAATGCGATCGGCGTGCGGCTGACGGAGATTCCGTTCCGGCCCGACCGGCTCGCGGCGGCGCTGCGGAGGACCGCGGCATGACCACGTCTTCAGCCGAGCCGAGCCCCGAATTCCGTGCCGCCGCCACCGACCTGTCGGAGCGGCTGCGCAGCGGCATCGCCAGGGGTCCCGTGATCGACATCGCTTCCAAGCTCGAAAGCGGCATCAGCTTTTCCGATGATGGCGCGGCCACCATCGGCGCACTCACGACCATCGCGGCGATTGCCGGCGATACCGGACTTGCCGCGGCCTATCCGGGACTTGCCGCGACCGCGGGCGGGCTGGCAACGCCGCAGATCCGGCACCTGGCGACGCTCGGGGGCAATCTCGCCCAGCGCTCGCGCTGCTGGTACTACCGCAATCCGCACATCGCCTGCCTGAAGAAGGGCGGCATCGACTGCCCGGCCCGCACCGGCAACCATCTCTATCACGTCGCCTTCGACAGCGGCCCCTGCATCGCGCCGCATCCCTCCTCGATGGCGGTCGCGCTCTTGGCCTATGAGGCGACCACGATCGACACCGACCGCAGGGACGGCCTGTCCGTCGGCGACCTGCTCGGCGACGGCAGTGACGGCGGCCGGGATCACGCGCTGCAGCAGGGCGAGATGATTCGGCGCATCGTCTTGCCGGCGCCGGTTGCCGGCGAATGCGCGCTCTACAAGCGCGCGATCAGCCGCAGCCATGCCGAATGGCCGCTGGTCGAAGTCTGCGCCCGCGCTGTCGTCGCCGACGGCCGCTTCCGCTTCGTCCGCCTGGCGGCCGGCGGCATTGCGCCGCGGCCGCTACGTCTTTTGGCCTCCGAGGCCCTGCTGCTCGGCGCCGAGGCCAATGAGGAGACGATGCTCGAGGCCGCGCGCCGCGCGACCACCGATGCGAGCCCGCTGCCGATGACCGGCTACAAGCTCGATCTCCTGATCGGCCTGGTCAATGATCTCCTGGAGCGCCTGGCGAAATAGCCGCTGTCATTGCGAGCCACCCGGTCCGCGCGAAGCGCGGCCGGATGACACGCTCCGCGCAGCAATCCAGCAATCTCACCGCGAGGACGGACTGGATTGCTTCGTCGCTTGCGCGCCTCGCAATGACGGCTTTCGCTCATTCCACAATGACGGCCAGCCTCTCACATATTGAGAAATACCGGCCGCTCTGCAATAGTCCGCGCCGATCGGTGCGAGCAACGACACCGATGCAACCGGGAGGATCAGCATGCGAGGTATTGTCTCTTTCGTCTCAACCCTTGCCGTCACGCTCTGCGTCGGTCACGCGGCGCTCGCGCAGCAGGCGGCGCCGGCACCCGCCACGCCTCCGGCCAACGCGCCGGCCGGCGGCACGCCCGATGCCATGCCATTCGACATTCCCTATGGGCAGTCGATCGGCGAGGAGAAGGCCAAGCAGGTTCTCGCCGCAGCGGAAGCCGAGGCCAAGAAGCGCAACTGGAAAATGAACATCGCCGTGGTCGACACCAACGGTGAGCTGGTGCACTTCCTGCGGATGGACGGCGCGCAGATTGCCTCGGTCAGTATCTCCCAAGGCAAGGCGCGCACCGCGGCGCGTTTCCGCCGTCCGACGCAGCTGTTCTATAATGTCTACGAGGCAGGCCATAGTTATGTCGCCACCCTCGATCCGACCCTCGTAGCCTCGCCGGGCGGTTTTCCGCTGGTCGACGGCGGCAAGCTGATCGGCGCCATCGGCTGCAGCGGCGGCACCGGCGACCAGGACGCGGCGATCTGCAAAGTGGGCGCAGAGCTGATCAAGTAACACGACGGAATTGTAGGGTGGGCTGGGCGATTGCGAAGCCCGCGTCTCAAACATGACGCTCGCGCAAGAGAGGGTGGGCACGCTTCGCTTTGCCCACCCGACACTTCAATCAATCGTCCTCGAACTCGTCTTCCTCGTTGACGCGCTCGCCCTTCTTGCGCCGATGCGAGGCTTCCTTGGCGCCGCCGAGCGAACCGGTGACGGAGGGATCGCGCTGGCCGTAGCCGACGCGCTGCTGGGCACGCGCAGCCACCTGCTCGCCCGAGATCGCGGCCGGCTCGCAGATGATGCGGCCCGAGGCGCGGCGCATCAGGTCGACATGGATGTGATCGTAGTGATAGGCGTTGGAGCCCGGCGCCAGCACCGTGTTGAACCGCGCGCACGCCGCCCCCTGCACGTCGCGAAGAAAACCTTGCTCCTCGGGCAGGCCGTGCCAGCCGTCCTTCACCGATATGCGCCGTCCGTCGGCGAGCGTGAAGGCCGCGATATCGAGCGCGTTTCCAAACGCGTGCTCCGAGATGTGCGCGCTCGGATTGCCATTCATGCCGCGGCAGGAATAGGCGGAGATCTGCTTGATCTCGACGACGCGCGCGCCGAACCAGCGTTGCGCGGCCGGCTGCACGGAATCCGCCAGCCAGCGATCGAGCATCGAGACGATCGGACAGGCCAGCGTCGCGGTGGGTTTTACCGCGACCGGGCCGACGGCCGCGACCGGATCGCCGCGCGCCGGTCCAAGCGCTGGCAGGCCGTCGCTGGGCGAGGCAGCTGGCGCACTGCTGTACGGCGCGAAGGGACGCTGCGCGTTCGGCGCGGCATACGGCGCGCGCGGCGGATAGGTTTGCGCGCCGTAGGGCGCGGCCGGACGCGGCGGCGGAGAGGATCCCGGCGTCCCCTCGTCCGGCAGATCGATCTCGTCTTCCTCTGACGGAACGCCGGGCGCGGCCAGCGAGATTGGCGCGGAGGGCGCCTGCCCGTAAGCCGGCGGACGCGGCGGCGCATCCGGATAGTTCGGCGCCTGAAAACCCTGGGACGGCGGATAAGATTGCGGCGGCGGCTGATAGGTCGGCGGCGGCGCCGGCCGGACTGGCCAGCGCGGCTGGTTGCCGATGTCTGCGGGCGGCCGCAGATCCTCATCGGCAAAGCCGAAGCCAGAGGAGCCTTCGCCGAGCGCTGCGACCTTGAGCGGATAGTCGGCGCCGCAAACGCCCGGTCCGGTGATCGGCGAGATGCGGACGATGTCGGCGCCTTCTTTCACCGCCCCGGATTTCAGGCAGGCGATCTCGGCCTCGGCGCGCCAGGGTTCACGTTCGGCCTGGAAGAAGCCGCGACCGCAACCTGCAAGCGAGACAAGGACGAAGGAGCCGACGAGATACAAACGAACTCCGCGCGTCATGCTGCGCAGGTTCGTTCGTTTTGCTTAAGATTTTGCTTAAAGGCTGATCAACACATTGATTTCACGAATCTTTAACCACGTGCGCCGCGCAAGACGCGATTGCGCAAGCACGACGGACAGAGCGGCTGTCTTTTTGCGGTGTCCGCCAAGTGCTAATATGCGTGTTCTGAGTGCGGGGAGTGCGACGCAGACCCGGAGAAGTCCATGACTCTCACAAATCGGTTGAGCGCAGTCGCCGCGTATATCGCGTTTGCCTTTGTTGGCGCGATCGTGCTCGGGCTGTTCTAGTCCTGCTGCATCGGAAACGGCGCCATCCCCCTTGTCCTGATCCGGGTTGCGATGAGGAGTCGTGCCGGTCCTCGGATCACATCCTGCCGCCATTGCGAACGCACGCGTCGAGCGCAAGGAAACCGGGACCGCGGCGACGATGACGGCCACCGCCCGTGTCCGACATCATGGCTTGCAGTCTGCACTGGGCGTAGAGGGCCTCCGTCCGCTTGGAGCTCGCCGGACCTTCCGCCTCGGCGGGAGCGGGCACGCGGCCGGGCGCCGGTGTGCTGTGCTCGGGACTTGCGACAGCCGGCCGCTCGCGGCTGCGTTTTTTGGGGCTTGTGCGTTCGCAGACATTGTCGTCATTGAGCTCGTAGCCGTCCTTGCAGACGATCTTGACACAGATATCGCCGTCCGCCTTGAAGCCGTGCGCACAGATCAGTGGACAGATTCGTCCTGATTTGGCGCGAACCGCTTCCAGCGCATCCGCGCTCGCCAGATTGACGTCGAACTTGGTGCCGATACTTTTGTTGAACTGATGCAGGGCGTTCTGCGCACGCTCGTCCCAGGTCTCACTGACCGCTCCAGAGCCGCAGCCGACCCGGTGCAATTCGTTCTGCAGAGCGCGGACGATATTCTCGTTCGGCATGATCGCGCCCTTCTCGCCCGGCGGGGTGAGCGCCGCGAGCGGGCCGATCGGACGCTGATTGGGATCCGCAGCCGTCGGTTCGGGCTTTGCCGCCTCCGCTCGCTTGCCGGCTTCAGCCGCCTTCGCGGCGAGCGCCTTGGCCTCCTCGGCCCTGGCCTCGGCTTCAGCCTTGGCGCGCGCGGCTTCCGCCGCCTGGGCTTCGGCCAGCACTCTGGCCCTCTCCTGCGCCAATCGCTCCAGCGTGGCCTTGGCTTCGGCGGCGGCCTTGGCGTTCTCCGCCGCGAGCCGCGCCTCCTCCGCCAGTTTCGCTTCCTGCGCCTGTCGCATCCGTTCCGCCTCGGCCGCCTTTGCCCTGTCCTCCTCTTTCTTCTTTTCGGCCGCGAGCCGTGCCTGTTCGGCCGCCTTGCCCTGCGCGCGCACGGCCTCCGCGATTCTGGCTTCCTCGATCACCTTCTGCTTCTCGGCAGCGATGCGAGCCTCCTCCGCGGCCTTGGCGTCGGCGGCAGCCTTGGCCAGCGCACCGGCCCGCGCGCCTTCGGCCGCAAGCCTGGCGCGCTCCTCTTCAAGCTGCCGGCTTTGCTCGACCGCGGCGAGCCGGCCCTGCTCGGCGATGATCTTGTTGCGTTGCGCCTGCGCGAGCTTGGCATAGAAGCCGTCAGGATAGGTCGAGAGGAAGGAATCCCACCCCTCGACCGTGCCAATGCGCTCGGCGAGTTCGTAGTCCTGCCGGATCGCCTGCGCGGTGTCGGGCACCGGCTTGGTCGCGGCCGGAACGAGCGGGTAATCCTCGCCGCCCAGCGAGCCGTAGATGAACGGCTCCTGCCGGTTGTTCGTCGCTTTCAGAACCTCGTCGCGCGTGAATCCGAAGGCCCTGCGCACGTCCAGCCCCGGCCGTGTGAGATATTTGACCATTGCGGCCGTGAACGGGCTGTTCCTGCCATTGCCATCTTCGGCGGTCGAGCCGGCCTTGGCCGCAAACGCGACGAGCGTGTTCGGACTCCCCGGCTCGATCCTGGCCAGCCCCTGTCCCCCGCCGCCGCGCGCCGAGATGGTACGCCGCATGCTCTTGATGAACGGATTGTCGCGACAGGCATCGAGGATCACCAGGCGAAGTTTTCTGGCGGGGTCGATGACGGTCAACAGGCGATCGAGCGGGACAGCCTCGTCGAATGCGTCGATGTCGCGCTCCAGCACCGCATCGACCGGAATCAAATAGTTGGCGCCGTCGATCTCGATGCCATGGCCGGCGAAATAGATGATCGCCACGTCGGCGCCCCGTGCCGCGTCGGAAAAATCCCGGATGGCGCGGCGCATCGCGTTGCCCTTCAGATCGCGCCTGAGTTCGACGCTGTCGAACCCGGCGTTCTTCAGCCCGTCGGCCACCAGTTCGGCGTCGTTGAGCGGATTGCCGAGTTTCGGGACGTTCTGATAGGTGGCATTACCGATCACGAGCGCCACGCGCTTGTCGGCCAGCGCGGGATGCAGTCCGAAACAGAACAGACAGGCCGCCAGCAGAATGGCCCTGAACGCATGCTGCTGGTATCTCGCGCGTGCCATGCCTCAGCAGGTGGGTTTCCGACTGCACCAGATTCGTGCCATCTCGGGCGTCATGTTCCGGATCGACCGCTCGTAGCAACCCGGCCGCGGACCCATGCAGTTGCGGTAGGTCCCGCCGCTCGCGGCCTCATCGGCCCGCTTGATCCCGCCCGCCGCCGTTGCCCCGCCCGGCAGCGCCGCCGGCCTCTCTCGCGACGTCTCGGCAGGCAAGGACCTCGGCTGCGGCGCGGTTGCGACAGCAGGCGTCTCCTTGCGCCTGGTGCTTCGCGGGATCGGCTCACAGGAGTTGTCGTCGGCGAGTTGATATCCGTTCTTGCAGACGATTTTCACGCAACTATCGCCATCGGCCTTGGTGCCGCGTTCGCAGACCAGCGGACAGACGCGGCCGCTCCTCGCGCGAAGGCGATCCAGCGCATCGGCACTGGCAACGCTGGTGTCGAACGTCGTGGCGGCATTCTTGTTGAACAGCGCGAGCGATTTTTGCGCCGGATCGTCCCACCTTTCGCTGATCGTCGCAGGGCCGCAGCCGACCCGTTGCAATTCGATCTGAAGCGCCCGCGCCGTATTGTCCTTGCTGCCTGGCGCCGAACCGTCCGCTGGCGCGAGCGCGGCGAGCTGACCGACCGGCTTCTGCGTGTCCGCCACCGCCTGCTGCGCACTGCTGCGGCGCGCGTCCTCCTCGAGCCTCGAGCGGACATCGGCCTGGATCCGGGTCAGTTCCGCGACTTTCGCGTCCGCCAGCGCCCTTGCCCGTTCCAGTGCAAGCTGTTCGCGCGTTGCATCTGCTTCGGCGGCCGCTCTGGCATTTTCCGCTGTCATGCGCGCCTGCTCCGCGGCCCTCACCTGCTGCGCCAGTCGGGCGCGCTCGGCATCCGCGGCTTTCGCGTCGTCCAGCGTCTTCTTTCTGTCCTCGGCACGGCGTGCGACCTCGGCCGCCTTGCTTTCCGCACGTTCGGCGTCCGCCTTCCTCGCCGTCTCGAGCGCCTGCTTCTGTTCAGCGGCGATGCGCGCTTCTTCCGCAGCCCTGGCTTCGGTCGTCGCTTTGGCCTCGGCATCGGCCCGCGCGCTTTCGGCCGCCAGCCTTGCGCGTTCCCGCTCGGCCTCGCGGACCTTTGCCGCTGCGGCAGAACGGGCCTGTTCGGCGAGCAGCTTGTTGCGTTGCGCCTGCGCGAGCTTGGCGTAAAAACCTTCCGGATAGGCCGACAGGAAGGAGTCCCAGGCCTCGAGCGTGCCGACCCGCTCGGCGAGTTCATAATCCTGCCGGATCGCCCGCGCGGGATCTGCCTGCGCTGGCGCCGGGACCAGGATGAAATCCTCGCCACCCAGCGAGCCGTAGATGAAGGGCTCCTGCCGGTTGTTGGTGGTTTTCAGAACCTCGTCGCGGGTAAACCCGAAGGTCTTGCGGATATCGAGCCCCGGTTGCGGCAGGTAGCGAACCAGCGCCGTCGTGAAAGGGCTGTTGGTGCCCTCGCCATCGGAGGCAGTCGAGCCGGCCTTTGCCGCATAGGCCACCAGCGTGTTGAGCGTCGTAGGCTCCACCTTTGCCAGTCCGCGCTCCACGCCGCGTGAGGCGACGGAGCGCTTCATGACCCTGGCAAACGGATTGTCACGGCAGGCGTCCAGGATCACCAGCCGCAATTTGCGGGCAGGCTCGATGGCGCCGAGCGCGCGATCGAGCGCAATGGCCTCGTCCGCGGCATCGACGTCGCGCTCGAGCACGGCATCGACCGGAATGAGATAGTTGATCCCGTCGATCTCGACGCCGTGGCCCGCGAAATAGAAGATCGCCACGTCGGCACTGCGCGCGGTGTCGGCGAAGTCGCGGAGCGCGCGGCGCATCTCGCTGGCCTTGAGATCCCGCCTGAGCTCGACGGCCTCGAACCCGGCAGCCCTCAGCGCCTCCGCAATTGCCGCCGCATCATTCGGGGGATTGGTGAGCCGCGCGACATTCTGGTAGGCGCCATTGCCGACCACCAGCGCGACGCGCCGATCCGCGCAAGCGGGCTGTCCGAATGAAAGAAAAAAACAGCAAAGCAAAAGGGAGAAAAAAGAGGCGCGCATCGGAGCCACTAATCTCAACGTTCAATTCCTACATCCAGTATCAAAGTCCAGTACAAGGTTTGACGAGCCCGTGGACAGATTAGCTGCGTCTCTGGTTCCATCACAACCCGGCTCGCGAGATTTTCACGCCGTGCGGTTACCGTCGGTATCTTCCTCTGATACCTTCTGTCGCCGGCCTGCGCGCGAAATCGAGGCCCATATGCGGGCAACGACTCGGTTGCCCGCGCGGACGAGACTAGGCTGCCGCCGACGTTCTGCATGTGACGTTGGTCACCTGCCATTGATCTGCGGTCCGTTGCCGTCGTTCGACGCGCGCCGCAATCCTGTGACCTTCATCACGGAAGCCGCGGCCGCGGCGCCTTAAGGTTTTCGGCGAGTTGCAACAACCCGCTCGCCGGAGGCTCTGATGAAAACGCTCACCTTCGCTGCTGCTCTCGTGCTGGCCTCGACCGCCGCCCACGCCGGGCAGGCGATCTCGCTGGACATCGACGGACACCGGATCCGGATCGAAGCGCCGAAACACTGCGACGCGCTGTCGTGCCTCAAGATCACGGGTCTCGGCGGCATCAATCTGGGCGGGCTGACGTCCGGTCGCAATGACGAGGACGAGACGGCGATCAGTCCTTCGGCTGCACCGGCACCCGCTCCCGCTCCGGCGCCAACCATTCAGGCCACCGTACCGCAGACGACGATACCGGCCGCCGGTCCGGCGCAGCCCGCGCTGCCGGCGCCGCCAACGACGACGTCGAGCGCGCCCGCCGCGCCGATGCCGACCACGAATCACCTTGCTTCCGCCGACGCCGCCGGCGCATCCATCGCGCCGCCCGCGCCCGGCCCCGCCGCCGCGCCAGCCAGCCCTGCCGCCGCTCCTCCCGCGGCGCAGTCCGCGCCGACCACGCCGCTCGGCCTGTGGGCCACCGAGGAGAACAAGGGCAATGTGCGCATCGAGCCGTGCGGCGCCAATCTGTGCGGCTATGCCGAGAAGAGCGGCGAAAAAATCCTGATCAACATGAAGCCGTCCGACAGCAAATGGGTCGGTCGCATCCATGATCCGGACGGCGGCGGCAACTACGACTCCACGATCGCGATGAAGGGACCGAATCTCTTGAAGGTGCAGGGCTGCGCATTCGGTGGCCTGTTCTGCGGCGGCCAGACCTGGAAGCGTCTGAGCTGACATCGTCGATCGCAGTGCGCCGAAGGCCCCGCAACGGTATGCGGGGCCTTTCGCATCGTGCGCGTCGATCCTCCATCATCGGTTCCGCCGCGGTGGAACCCAGATGTCCGTGGATAAGATTCAATTTCGCTCATCACGGCAAATGACTGCAAACCACGCTTCGTTATCCTTCTGTGGAGCGGCGCTGCTTCGGCGGGCGGTGATCGCATGCGCTTCAGCTTCAGGGGGACATCAGGTGGCTTGCTTTCGATCGATCAAGAGTAACGGCGCGTTGCTGGCTGCAACGTCGCTGGCGTTGGTGACGTTGACGTCGGTTTCACATGCCTACACGCAGGATCAGGCGCAGCGCTGTACCGGCGATGCGATGCGTCTGTGCAGCGCGGAAATTCCCGATGTCGACCGCATCACGGCGTGCATGGCGAAGAAGAAGGCCCAGTTGAGCGAGGGCTGCAGGGCGGTGTTCAAGGTGGAGCCTTCCGAGCGGACCAC
>Ga0207692_10000448_pt1 | contig 14592 bp, 14 predicted proteins | sample LARL52metaG_FD_184345 | JGI IMG/M metagenome (GOLD analysis project Ga0207692, IMG submission 184345) | Corn, switchgrass and miscanthus rhizosphere microbial communities from Kellogg Biological Station, Michigan, USA - LAR L5-2 metaG... | ecosystem: Host-associated > Plants > Roots >...
CCGTCGGCGCGTGCTCCTCGTCTTGGGGCACCGGAAATCGGGTATGTTCGATATTTGCTTCGATCTGACTGCTGTTGATTTGGCTAAGCCCGATTTTGCCGAAGCGCTCGCGTACGAACAGTTTGGATCGAGCGACATGATATGGCGTCAACGCAGCATCCGTAGCCCCTTCGGGCAGGCTCACCTTATCTCCGGCCAAATTTGTGACATAGAGACCATCACCGTCACCGCGACAGACCCCGCGAACGTACCCGATGTCGTGACAGAGAAGTGAGACGATGAAATGCAGCCAGTCCTGCGGCGTGACGCCGCCGACGCTGAGGTGTCTGCCGCGCAAAATCTCCTGGCCGACCGATGTGACCATAATGGTGTGATTTACATCGTGGTAGGCCGCATCACTGCTGGAAATGTTTTCGAGAGAGAGCCGTGCCACAAAACCGATGACGCCGGGATAGCTCGGCTCCAGCAACCCATAGGTTCGCTCATAGGTGAGCTTGAGTTCGCTAACAAATGTTTCGATGACGATTTGCGTCGGGTTGAACATTTTGGTCACCTTCGCAGCCTCGCTTTGGCAATTTTGTCGAGAAGGTTCTCAAAAAACCAGGATATCGTAACGGCTAAAGCCAGCCCGCTGGAAGGGGCTACCGGCGCCCGCTTGTCATAAGTTCGTTGCACTGAGGGATGTCGGCCGCGAAAACCATCGAGCTAGGCCGCAATTTTGCGGCGTATCCGTGATGCGCGGACGTATGTAAAGAGCCCATGCGCAATCTTTGAATGACAGGCAGCCTTGTCGTGACTAGAGCCTCATCAATTCAAACTCAGCAAGAGACGCTTCAATTTGATGGATATGCTCGCGTATTGTGTCGAGGTGCAGTTTTAGCAAGTCTCTATTGGACACTATTCCGGCGAGACGCCCGTTTTCCAACACGGGCATGTGACGAAACTTACCTTTTGTCATGCGTTCCATGACGCTGCTTATTGCATCATTCACATCGCAGGTGGACACACTCCGGGTCATGACCTCAGCGACCGGCAATTGCAGCGCGGCAATTCCGTTCTCAGACATCGCGCGGACAATATCGCGCTCGGACAGGATGCCGACGAGACGACCATCAACATCAAGGACAACCAGCACGCCAATTGAATGCTTGGTCAGAAGTTTAGCCGCAGCGGCAAGATCGGCAGCAGTATCGATGCTTACGACCTGATTGCCTTTGTTGATGAGAATGCTCTTTAAGCTCATACAACGCTTTCGACTGCCCTATGATGACAGCACTCTCTCAGCCTACAAAGTGGGCCAAGCTCAGCCCCAGGCTGCAGAAAACGATCGTGAAAAGAATTGCCAAAACAGTACCACGAAAGGTTGGGTCGTCCATTCGCAATCTTGGTCAGGTATTTGTGACGCCGCTGCGAACCTGGTGTGTCAGTGGACGCCGCAAAGATCCCAGTCGCACCCGCCGTCCATTCAATGCAGGTTCGTCATTCCGTGTGACTCCAGCGCCTCGATGACGCCGTCGAAAATCAGCGCGACGCCGATTGCCGAAACGAAGAAGCCGACAATCCGGGTGATGGCGTCGATCCCCATCGGGCCCAATGTCTTTGAAAGCCTGCTCGCATAGTTCAGGCACAGATACGTCACGAGCATCGTGGCAACGATGGCGGCGACCACTGCGATGAATGAAGCGAGTTCAGTCGGGGATTGCCTGATGGTCGACGTCATTCCCAGAATCGTTGCGATCGCACCCGGACCGCACATCAGCGGCATCGCAAGCGGCACGAAGGCGATATTCGCACCCTTTGCAGCGGACGCGACCATTCCGCCTGATGCGGGCGGCGAGAAAAGTTCAAAGCCGATCTTCACCAGGATGATGCCGCCGACAATGCGCACCATGGCCAGCGGAACTCCGAACAGGCGCAGGATCAATGTGCCGAAGATCAGAAAAAAGAGACTCAGCAGCAACGCATAGACGCACGACTTCCACGCGACCTCGCGATGTGTCGCCGCATCTTTTCCATTCAGCAGCGTCAGATAGACGGGCAGCACCTCGAGCGGGTTTATGATCGCGAGCAATGTCGTGAATGTGCCGATAAACAACGAGAGTTCGCGACTGATCACCCTGATGCTCCAGTTTGTTTTCCCCGCACGTCAATCAATCTCCGGCGGCCGTCAGGCTGTCCAGAGCTTGCGATCGCCAATCCACCAGAACAATGCGCCGACCCCAATCAGCGCGACCAACGCGAGCAGCACGATCAGCGCCGCTTCCTCGATCCACGCAATCGCCGGTACGAAAAGCCCCATGACAAGGCCAAGCACGCAAACTTGCCACGCCGGAATGTGCACGCCCGCGACAAATGTTCCGAGCGCCAGCAGGAGAAGAATGGCGAGGCCGGTCGCGTCCGCGTTCAGCATGTTCTGCACGCTTGGCAGCAACACGAGATTCATGGCGACGAAGAAGGCGAGCCAATGCAGCGCCTGGCTGCCAATGAGACGGACCTTTGCCTTCTTGCCCGGAGCGTATGGCCAGCCACCCCAGATACAGGCCGCCGCGGTTACAAGCACAAGAAATTCCCAATAAACGATGGTCGGCCGTCTCGTGACGCTCGTGTAGGCGACACCAAGAAGTGTGAGAACCAGCACAATGACGTATGGCAATTCCCTGAGCCAGATACTGGGATGTGGCAGCCAGCGTTTCGCCGGTGTCGCGGAATCTGAGTCATCGTTTGGCGCGAGGTCGCTCATCACCGTCACCCAATCAATTCGTGCATCGCAGTCATTATTGTGCCGGTCCCTTCGCTTCCCGCAGGTGCCGGATGTACAAGCTCACGCCAAGGACCAGCCCGACGACGATCAGGAAGCTCACGACCACTATCTTGTGATGCGCGAGCGTAACAATGAAGGCCAGATGTTCGCTGAAATAGGCGGGGAGGAACACCCAAACGCTCACCCAAAGTGCTGCGCCTATGGCATCGAACAAGGCGAAGCGCCACCAGTGCATTCCGAGCATTCCGGCCACGATGCCGTTGAGTTGACGCAGGATGCTGAAGAAGCGCGCGAACAACACCGTCGCCGAGCCGTAGCGGGTGTATTTCTTTTCGATCCCGCTGAAACGTTCATTGGTCAGACCGACCTTCGCGCCGTAGCGCAGGACGGTCGCGCGTCCGAGTTTTCTGCCGATGAGAAAGCCGAGATTGTCGCCGATAACCGAACCCACCCACGCAGAGATGAGCAAAGCCGGCAGCGACAACTCTCCGCGCCCGGCCAGAATTGACGCAAATATCAACAGCGATTCGCCGGGGACCGGAGCGCCGATCGCCTCGATCGCCAGTATTGGCATGACCGCGAATGCGCCGTAGTGGCGAACGAAGCTTTCCAGGCCGGCAACGAGTTGGCCGATATCTTCCACCGCTTTGCCTCATCGTTACCCAAGCGCCACGGATGAACTGTGACCCGCAGATTTGTGAAACGAAATTACCCTTAAGGGCAATGACCTCTCGTTGGATTGCCCCTAATCAATGATCGCCTGATACACCATCGTGCGCATGAGATAGCGGTAGTGCAGCCGCTGCAGCGGCGCCTGCGTCATCAGAATGGCGATCAGTTCCTTCTGCGGGTCGATCCAGAAATACGTGCCGGTGACGCCGCTCCACGAAAAATCGCCCACCGATCCGGGCAGCGGATTACGTCCGCTGTGCGTACGGACCGCGAAGCCGAGGCCGAAGCCGAGACCGAGCTCGGGCGTCGGCGCAAGCGCGCCGAACAAAACTGGAGTTGACGGGCTTCGGCGCGTTTCCGGTGTCAGATGATCTGACGTCATCAAAGCGATACTCGGCGGCGCGAGCAATCGCGCGCCGCCAAGTTCGCCGCCGTTGAGCAGCATCTGGCAGAAGCGCACATAATCGCCGGCCGTCGACAGCAATCCGCTGCCGCCTGAAATCCAGGTCGGACGAACGGACGTATCGCGCATCGGCGGACGCTTTCCCGAAGCGCTGTCGATTTGTGGCTGGGCTGAGCGAGAACCGTCGATCGGCCCAAAACTGGTTTTGAGGAGGCCAAGTGGTTTGCAGATGCGTTCGTCGATAAAGCGATCGAGGCTCGTGCCGCTTGCGACTTCAACAACGCGCCCGAGCATGTCGGTCGAAACACCGTACTGAAAGGTCGTGCCGGGCTGGTAGGCGAGGGGGACCTTGGCGAGTTTTTCCGCCATTTCGGCATTGGTTTGCCGCTCGTCGACAACACCCGCGGCTTCGTAGGCTTGCTTGAGATGCGGGCCGGTGAGATGCGCGTAGGTCAGCCCGGAGGTGTGCCGCATCAGGTCCTGGACGGTCATTTCGCGCTGCAGTGGCTCGAGCATCAGCGCCTTTGCGCCGGGGTCGTCGGAATTGGCGGCGACCTTGAGATCGGCGAAGGCGGGGATATAGCGGGACACGGGATTTGCAATGAGCAGCTTGCCTTCCTCGGCGAGCATCATCGCCGCGACCGAAACGACGGGTTTTGTCATCGAGGCAATGCGGAAGATCGTGTCAGGCGTCATCACCGCGCCGTCCTCGCGATCGCGGTAGCCAAGCGCCTCGGAATTCGCGATTTGTCCGCGCCGCGCGATGAGCAGCACCGCGCCAGGCACGAGGCCCTTGTCGATGTCGGCCTGCAAGGTATCGCGGATGCGTTGCAGGCGCTGCGACGACAATCCGACATCTTCGGGTTTGTTCGCCCGCGGCATTTCGAATGCCATTGTCCGTCTTCCTATTTCCAGAATTGGCGGGAGGCGATGGCGGCGCCGTCTGCCATGGCCTTGAATTTGGCGAAGACGACATCCGGATCGACCGCCGCCTGGCCGACCCAGGTGCCGTAGCCGCAATCGCTGCCAGCGATCACGTTTTCTCGGCCGACAAGTTTGGCATAACGCCCGATGCGTTGCGCAATCAGCTCGGGGTGCTCGATGAAATTCGATTTCGATTCGATGACCCCCGGAATCAGCACCTTGCCGTCGGGCAGCTTCACCGTCTCAAACAATGTCCACTCGTGGGCGTGTCGTGGATTGGCTGCTTCGAGCGAGATCGCTATCGGCTTGGCCTTGAAAACGATGTCGATGACGTCGGCGAGCGGGACATCGCGATGATGTGGGCCTTCGTAGTTCCCCCAGCAGAGATGCATGCGCAGTTGCTCAACCGGGATATTGGCCACCGCATGATTGAGCGCCTCGATATGCAACTGCGCACGCTTGCGGAACTCGGGCACGCTCAGATCCGCATATTGAATATGCCGGCCCATGCCGAGATCGGGGCAATCGATCTGCAGCACGAACCCGGCTTTGGTGACGGTCTCGTATTCGTGCCGCATGGCATCGGCGATGGCGTAGATATAGGTCTCGAAGTCCTTGTAATGATCGTTGCGGAAAAACAGCGACACGACACCGGGTGACGCCGCACTCATGAAACCGCCAACGGCTTTGACCTCCTTCAGCGCGGCCTTGAGGTTATCTGCATCGACCTGGGGGGCATTTCGGTCGCGCACGCTGATCGGCGCGTTGCACGCCGGCGTCTTGCGACGGGAACGGCCCGGATCGCCGAAAACCCGCTTTTCCAGCCGCGGGAAATCGGACAGGTCCTGATAGACGAAGGTATTTCCGGTACCGCCGAAGCCCTCGAGCCGATCCTTGATGTAGGTCGCATAGCTCGGCTTCGACATCTCGCCATCATTGATCAGGTCGATGCCCGCATCGGCCTGTTTTTTGACGACTTCGCCGACCGCCGCCTTCACCCGCGCCGCCAGGGCATCCGGGTCGACCGGGACGCCTTCCTCCTTGGCGTACATCATGCGGATCAAGTCGTCCGGCCGGGGCAGGCTGCCGGTGTGGGTGGTCAGGAAACGGTCACGGCTGCGCTGCATGGCTTGAACTCCCGGGCCCAACTGTAGAGCAGGGCGGCGGCCGCAACCATCGTCCGGCTCGCGTTGACAGGACGGGGTGGGCTGCGTATGTACCCGGCAAAACAGCAACTGAGATCGACATGAAAGTCCGGAATTCCTTGAAATCCCTGCGCGGCCGGCACCGCAACAATCGTCTGGTGCGCCGGAAGGGCCGGGTCTACATCATCAATAAGACCAATCGCCGCTTTAAGGCCCGTCAGGGCTGATTTCCGGCGCCGCTGGCGCCTGTTCCATCGCGCATATTGGTTTGCCATAGCAGGCGGAGGCACTACACTCCGCCGATGCTTCTGCGCGCGCGATTCTTTTCAGCACTCCTCACTGCAGCCATGGCCGTCAGCTGGGCTGTGCCAGCCACCGCACAATCCGGTAAACGGGGCGAACAGGCGGCCAAGCCGCCGGTGTCGCGTATCGATCGCACCCGCAATCTGGATTTCCTGTTCGGCGCGCTCAAGCTCGCGCCGGACGAAACGACGGCGAAGGCGATTGAGGAACGCATCTGGACGGTCTGGACGGCCTCGCGCAGCGACACCGCAAATCTTCTCATGATGCGCGTGAAGACCGCGATCGAGGCGAAAGACCTCGACCTCGCGGTCACGTTGCTCGACGGGATCGTCAAGATCAGGCCGGACTACATCGAAGGCTGGAACCGGCGCGCCACCATTTTCTATATGAAGAAGGATTACGGACGCGCGATCGCCGATATCCGTCAGGTGCTCAAGCGCGAGCCGCGCCATTTCGGCGCGCTGGCAGGACTTGGGTTGATCCTGCAGGACATTGGGGACGACAAGCAGGCGCTCGAGGTCTATCGCCGCGCGCTCGAAGTCTACCCGCGCATGGAACGCATTCCCGACGTCGTGAAGACCCTGCAGGAAAAAATCGAAGGCCGCGATATCTGAGCGCCGAAGTGGCTTCTTCCTGCTGGTCTGCGCTGAAAAATGACGTGGATGCCGCCGTCAATCTGATTGATGGATGTGGAGGGCGTTGCAATCTAATTCGTCAGAACTGACTGATTCTTAAAAACGTCAGGCCAACTACGGATGTGGGAAACGCCTCTCTCGGAAAATCTCCAAAAGGAGATCGTCAGCGCTTACGAACGTCTCTGTCGTCCGATCCCGACGAACCCGATCGAATTGCTCGGCTACAAGATCTCTTTCATGGGCGAAGCGCACCTGCGCTGGCTGTTCGGCGAGATCTTCATGGACGCTTCGTATTTCTTCCACGCAGACAACGATCGGCCGCTGATCTTCGATTGCGGCAGCAATATCGGCATGTCGGTCCTCTTCTTCAAAAAGCTTTATCGGAACGCCCGCATCATCGCGTTCGAACCCGATCCCGCCACTTTCGCAACCTTGCGACAGAACGTCGTGCAGAACCGCCTCTCGGATGTCGAACTGCATTCCGTTGCGATCGGCGGCCATTCCGGCCAGATCGAGCTTTTTCGCGATCCGTCGCCGGAAAGTTCAAGCCTCAAAATGAGCACGTTGCGGCAGCGTCACGATGGGCCGGGTGTTGTCGTGCCGTCGCGGCGTCTGTCGGAATTCATTAAATCGGATATCGATCTGCTCAAGCTCGATGTCGAAGGCGCCGAAGATGCCGTGATGGACGAACTGGCGGACAGCGGGAAGCTCCGCTACGTGCGGCGACTGCATCTGGAATATCATCATCACATCGATGCAACAGCCGACAAGCTTTCATCGATGCTGCGTTTGATTGAAAGTAACGGCTTCGGGTATCAGCTTCGGAGCATCGCCAAGCCCTGGCCGTCCGAAGCCGTGTTTCAGGATATCTCGATTTATTGCTACCGGAAGTGAGCGGCGCGCGGCGCTAATTCTTCGCCGCGTCAGCTCCGATATAGGCGATGCGCAACATGTTGGTCGCGCCGGGCGTGCCGAGGGGGACGCCGGCGACGACGATCACGCGCTGTCCCGGTTTTGCGAAACTTTCCCTGACGGCGATGCGGCACGCGCGCTCGACCATGTCATCCTGGTCATGCGCATCCTCGGTGACGACACAATGGACGCCCCAGACAACGGCGAGGCGCCGGCCGGTCGAGATATTTGGCGACAGCGCAACGATCGGAGAGCGTGGCCGTTCGCGGGCCACGCGTAGTGCGGTCGAGCCTGAGGACGTCCAGCAGATGACGGCCGCGAGATCGAGCGTATCGGCGATCTGGCGCGCCGCGTCGGCGATCGCGTCGGCACCCGTCGCCTCGGGTGCCGCGCGCTGCGCGGCGATGATGTTGCGATAGAGCGCGTCGCCTTCAACTTCTTCGGCAATGCGGTTCATCGTCGCCACGGCCTGCATCGGGTAGTTGCCGGCCGCCGACTCCGCCGACAGCATCACCGCATCGGCGCCTTCGAAAATCGCGGTGGCAACGTCGGACACCTCCGCGCGCGTCGGCACTGGCGAGTTGATCATCGATTCGAGCATCTGCGTTGCCACGACCACCGGCTTTCCGGCGACGCGGCCCGCGCGCGTCATCTGCTTCTGCACGCCGGGCACTTTCTCGAGCGGCATTTCAACGCCGAGGTCGCCGCGTGCCACCATCAGCGCGTCGGCAAGATCGATGATCTCGGCGAGCCGGTGCACGGCCTGCGGCTTTTCGATCTTGGCCATCACCGCGGCGCGCCCGCGCGTGATTTTTTTGGCCTCGGCGATGTCTTCCGGCCGCTGGATGAAAGACAGCGCGACCCAATCGATGCCGACCTGAAGGGCGGCTTCGAGATCGGAACGATCTTTGTCGGCAAGCGCCGAGAACGGGATCGTCGTATCGGGAAGGCTGACGCCTTTGCGGTCGGACAGCTTTCCGCCGATGACGACGCGCGTGACGATGCGTTTGGGCTCCGCTTCCGAAACCGTGAGACGGACCTTGCCGTCGTCGATCAGCAGCGTGTGGCCGGGCTTGATCGTTACAAAAATTTCCGGATGCGGGAGGTACGCGCGCGTCGCATCGCCGGGTGCCGGATCGCTGTCGAGCACGAAGCTGTCGCCGGTTTTGACCATAACGGCGCCGCCGGCGAAGGTGCCGAGGCGAAGCTTCGGTCCCTGCAGGTCGATGAGCACGCCGATCGGCCGGCTGGTGTCGCGTTCGACGGTGCGAATCATGCCGACCAGTTCGCGCATGCGCTCCTGGCTGGTGTGGCTCATGTTGATGCGGAAAACATCGGCGCCGGCTTCGAACAGGCGCGCGATCATCTCGGCGCTCGATGACGCCGGTCCGAGCGTAGCAACGATCTTGGCCCGCCGCAGACGTCTCATGGTCGGCCGCCTCCGGGCGATGTCGCCGACGGCGGCGAGGCTGGCAATGGTCCTGATGGCGGGGACGTCGTCGACGATGGCGGCGATAGTGGCGGTGGCGGCCCAAGCGGAAGCGGCGACCCAGGCGACTGCAGTGGCGACCCAGGCGACGGTGGCGACGTAGGCGACGTCGTCGGCGGTCTCGACACCCCTACCGGCCCCCGCGGCGCGAGAGGACGCTCAGGTGATTGTTCGGCGGCATCTGTTAATTGCACTGTCCAGGACCGTTGCTCTCCGGTGTCGACCTCGAAAAAGCCGGTGCGATCATAGCCGCGCGCCAGGCAGTTGTCGGTACCGCGAATCGTGAATTCTTTTTCACGGGAACACATGTACGCCTTGCCGGACCATTCGCCGCCACGATCATAGTCGACGGCGTAGATGTAATAGTAACGCGCGACCAATGCGCCTCGCAGCAACGTCTCGCAAGAGCGTGATGAAACGTTCCACCAGCCTTCGGTGGTCCAGCCTTCGTTGTCCTTATAACCAATCGCGACGCCAACTCGGCTGCCAGTATTGTTGCATAGCCGAAAATCAGCATTCGCTGGAAAGATTGATGCGGCCAGCAACAGCGCGGCAATAACCGCTGGGCGGGCAATGGAAAAGGAAGGGTGACACCTGACGTCAATGAGCTGTGGTGCGGTCACTTTTGTCGCGGTTTCCGAATAATGCGGGGGTTCTGGCGTGATCCGCTACGGTCTGTCAACGATGATGGCACGGAAGTCATTAACGTTGGTGAAAGTCGGCCCCGTCGCCAGTAAGTCTCCAAGCGCCTCAAAAAATGCACTTGAGTTGTTGTCTGTGAGAAAGGCGGCGGGATCGAGGCCGTTCGTTTTCGCGCGCGCAACCGATCCGCCATCGACCAATGCTCCGGCGGGGTCGAGGGGAGAGCCGGCGCCGCCGTCGGTTCCGTCGGTGTCGGCGGCGATGGCGGCGACCGCCGGCATGCCGTCGAGCGCCATCGCCAGCGCCAGCGCATATTCCTGATTGGGCCCGCCGCGCCCCTTGCCGCGGATCGTGACCGTCAACTCGCCGCCGGACAGGACGACGGCGCGCCGCCCGCTCGCGCGCAATTCGCGCACGATGCGTGCATGCTCTGCGGCGACCTCGCGCGCCTCGCCCTCGACGCGATCGCCTAAAAAAACGCACTCGTAACCGGACGCGAGAATGGCCTCCTCGGCCGCGCGCATCGCATCGGCCGGCCGCGCGGCGAGCATCACTTCATTGTCGGTAAAAACCGGATCACCCGGCTTCGGCGATTCATTGCGCTGATCCACAAGCGCGCGCGTGACCGCATCGGGAATCTCGAGGCGATACTTGGCAACGATCGCGCGCGCATCGCCTAGCGTCGTCGGATCAGGCACAGTGGGTCCCGAACCGATCGCGGAAGGATCATCGCCCGGCACGTCGGAAATCGCGATCGTCACGAGTTTCGCCGGATGCGCATGCGCCGCGAGACGCCCGCCCTTGATGCGCGACAGATGTTTGCGCACGACATTGATTTCGTTGATCGTCGCACCCGAACGCAACAGCGCGCGCGTGACCGCCTGCTTGTCCTCGAATGAAATGCCTTGCGCCGGCGCAACCAAATTGGCCGATGCGCCGCCCGACATCAGCACCAGCACGAGATCGTTCTTGCCGGCGTCATCGGCAAGCTTGAGCGCGCGATCGGCGCCCTCAAGCCCCGCCGCATCGGGGATCGGGTGACCGGCCTCGATCATGCGCACGCGCCGCAGCGGCCTTCCGTAGCCGTGACGCGCGACGGCAACGCCGCTCAGCCGCTCGGCGGCAATGTGCAATTTGTCGAGGTAATGCGCCTCGGCAACTTCGGTCATCGACCCCGCCGCCTTGCCGGCCGCGACAACAATCAGCCGTCCCAAAGGAGGTGGCGGCAAAAGCTGTGGCAGACACGACGCGGGATGCGCCGCCTCTACCGCAATGCGGTAGAGGTCTGCGAGAAAAGAGCGCAGGGGCTGATTCATGATCCCATCATAGCTGCCCACCCTCTGGGAAATCTGCTTATAATTATCGACTGACTGACGCGGCCCGGCGCCCGCCGGAATTTGCGCCGAGACTTCGTTGCCACTGCCGCAGGGGTGCGGACAAGGCCACCAAATGCGCGGATCAAGCGCAATCCAACACAACAAAATCACTCTCGAGGGAGAGAAATCGTATGGCTGCAACATCATTCACAATCAATGGCAAGACGGCGAACGTCGAGGCTGAGCCCGACACGCCTTTGCTCTGGGTCGTGCGCGAGCAACTCAAGCTCACGGGCACAAAATTCGGCTGCGGCTCCGGCCTGTGCGGCGCCTGCACGGTGCACGTCGACGGCAAGGCCGTGCGCTCCTGCCAGATTTCCGTTTCGAAGGTGGCGGGCCGCAAGGTCACCACCATCGAAGGCCTGTCGCCGAACGGACAGCACCCGCTGCAGAAAGCTTGGATCACCGAGCAGGTGCCGCAATGCGGCTACTGTCAGTCCGGACAGATCATGCAGGCGGCGACGCTTATCGCGGCGAACAAGAAGCCGACGCGCGAGCAGATCGTCGCGCACATGGACGGCAACATCTGCCGCTGCGGCACCTATCCGCGCATCGTGCGCGCCATTCAACGCGCCGCCCGGGAGGCCTGAGCCATGACCATTCAGATCAGGAACGGTTCTGTCGACACCAACATCAGCCGGCGCGGCTTCGTGGCCGGCGCTGCGGGAATGACGTTCGCCTTCACGCTTGGCGGCATGGGCCACGGCGGGGAAGCGCTTGGAGCGACGCAACCCACCAAGTTCAACGCCTGGGTCAGCATTGCTCCCGACAACACGATCAGCATCGTCTGTCCGGCCGCCGAAATGGGGCAGGGCGTCTACACATCATTGCCGTTGATCCTTGCGGAAGAGCTCGACGCCGACTGGTCGAAAGTGAAGACCGAGTTCGCGCCGGCCAATCCGAAGGTCTACGGCAACCCGCATGAGCTGTTTCATGGTGCGCAGATCACGGCGGCCAGCGTGTCGGTGCCCGGCTATTTCATGCCGTTGCGCATGGCCGGCGCGCAGGCGCGCAAGGTTCTGCTCGATGCGGTTGCCGAGAAATGGAAAGTGCCGGTCGCCGAACTGACGACGGACAAGAGCACGATCACGCACAAGAAATCGGGCCGCAAGATCACCTACGGCGAAGTCGTGGCGTTTGCCACCGTGCCGGCGGAACCGCCGAAGATCAGCGAGGCCGATCTAAAAAAGCCGGCCCAGTTCAAGCTGATCGGCCGCAAGGACATCGGCCGCAGCGACGTGCCCGCGAAAGTCAACGGCACGGCGAAATATGGCATCGATGTGCAGGTGCCAGGCATGGTCTACGCGTCGGTGCTCCAGGCGCCGATGGAAGGCGCCAAGTCGAAGGACGTGAACCTTGCCGACGTGATGCAAGTGAAGGGCGTGACCAAGGTCATTCCGCTTCCTTTCGGCGTGGCGGTGATCGGCGATTCCGTCGAAGCCACGCGCGCGGGCGTGCAGGCGCTCAAGGTTACGTGGGACACAAGCGGTGCCATGGCCGCAAACTTCGACTCGGATAAGGCGAAGGATGACTACGCGGCGAAGGCCAAGGATCCGAACGCCGAGACCAAGGTCGAATATCAGGTCGGTGACGTGAAGGCCGGGCTGAGCGGTGCGGCGAAGACAGTCGAAGCCGGCTACTGGTCCGAATACACCTATCACGCACAGATGGAGCCGATGAACGCCGTCGCTCAGGTTTCCGAGGACGGCAAGTCGGCCGATATCTGGACCGGCACGCAGTTCGGCGCGCTGGCGTCGCAAATTATCTCCGGCATTCTGAAGACAACGCCGGATCAGATCCGGGTGCACCAGCAATTTCTCGGCGGCGGCTACGGCCGGCGCATCTGGCCGGATGCGGCGATCCAGGCCACCATCATCTCCAACATCACCAAGAAACCGGTGAAGCTGATCCTCACGCGCGAAGAGGACATTGCCGCAGCCCGTCCCCGGCCGATGACGCATCACCTGATGAAGGCCGGCATCGACGCACAAGGCAATGTCGTCGGCTGGCATCATCGACTGGTGTCGGAAAACGTCGATGCGGTCGCAGCACCGCCGCGCTTCAAGGCCACCGGCGGCAAGGACTACATCGGCGCGCGCGGCCTCGATCAGGCCTTCTACGCCATTCCGAACGCACTCGGCGAATATGTGCGGGAGGATCGCGGCATGCGCGTGCATGCCTGGCGCGGGATCGGCTCCGGCTACAACAAGTTCGCCGCTGAAGCCTTCCTCGATGAAGTGGCGCAGGCCGCCGGCAAGGATCCGCTCGCGCTGCGTCTCGAGCTGACCAAAAACAAGCCGCGCGCCAATGCCGTCATCAAGGCGGTGGCCGAGATGTCGGACTTCAAACGCAAGCGCCCCGGCCACGGCATGGGCATCGCGTTTGCCGACTATCACGACAGTCTGTCGGCGGGCGTGGCGGAGATATCGCTCGACCAGAAGACCGGGAAGATCACGGTCCACAATTACTGGGTCGTGGCCGATCCGGGCCTTGTCATCCAGCCCGACCACGTCCATGCGCAGCTCGAAAGCGCCGTGGTCTATGGCTTGAGCGCCGCATTGATCGAGCAGTTCGCGGTCAAGGACGGCACCGTGCAGGCCACGAACTTCGACAGCTATCCCGTTCTGCGCATGAGCGAGATGCCGGAAATCCACACCAGGATCCTTGCCACCGACAATCCGCCGAGCGGCATGGGGGAGATCGGCGTGGTGACGGTTGCTCCGGCGATCGCCAATGCCGTGTTCCAGATCACCGGCAAGCGGCTGCGCCACCTGCCGATGACGGCGGACCGGGTAAAGAAAACGCTGGTCTGAGCGGTGAAAGTCAAAGCCCGCCGCGTTCCGGAAGGGACGCGGCGGCACACTTTCTGGGCTGAGACGAGAGTTTGGACCGTCTTTGAACGGCATCATGGATTGCCGGGTCTTCAGGCGCAAAGACGGCGCTTCGCGCCTTTCGCCCGGCAATGACCTCTTGAGACGCGGTGCCACACACTGTGAGTCATGCGCGGGCTTGACCCGCGCATCCATGATGCGGCGCAAGCCCAAAGTTCTACCGGCTGATCATCGGCGATGCCTCATGGATGGCCGGGACAAGCCCCGGCCATGACGGCGGAGAGGTTGATGATGTGGGGTGTGCGGGAAGGCGGCGCTTCACGCCTTTCGCCCGGCAACGACGAAGGGTGGGCCTGGCACACCATCTCAATCCGTCATGCGCGGGCTTGACCCGCGCATCCATGATGCGGCGCAAGTTCAAAATTCGTGCGACTGATCACCTGCGATGCCTCATGGATTGCCGGGGCAAGCCCGGCAATGACGGCGGAGAGGCTGGTGA
>Ga0207692_10000449_pt1 | contig 14590 bp, 14 predicted proteins | sample LARL52metaG_FD_184345 | JGI IMG/M metagenome (GOLD analysis project Ga0207692, IMG submission 184345) | Corn, switchgrass and miscanthus rhizosphere microbial communities from Kellogg Biological Station, Michigan, USA - LAR L5-2 metaG... | ecosystem: Host-associated > Plants > Roots >...
CCAGCAGATGCCCGGCCGGTCGTCGGGACGGCCCTCGACGGAGGCCAGCACGTCGCGGTACCCGGCCACGGCCGCGCGGATCTCCGCCGAGGCCGGGCCCTCCCACTCCTGCACGGGCGAGGCGAGGAACCGCTCCACCCGGGTCACCCCGGTCCGCAGGTGCCGTCGCAACGGTCTGCGGTCGGAGTCGCGCACCCGCACGGCCGCCTGCGTCACGTACCGGGCGATCTCACCGCGCCGCCGTGACACGTCCAGCTGGGCCGCCATCTGCAGCAACGCGTTGACCGGCGCGCTCAGCCCGGTCGCCACGGTGTGCTCGACCAGCCGGGCGTCGATCCGCGCCACGATCGTCTCGCCCTGGTGCCGCAGCACCGCCAGGGTGACGGGGTCCTCGTCGCTGTGCTCCGCCCGGCGCAGGATGTCGGCGATCCTGGCCCGCAACGCCTGCTGCCCGTCGACGCTGAGGTCCTCCAGCTGGTCGTCCCAGCCGGGCAGGCCGTACACCGAGGGCAGGAACGGCGACCAGTCCATTGCCGCGGCGAACATCTCGTCCGCGAGCGACATCAGGCCCGCCCGGCCCAGTCGGCGACCAGGTCGCCGAGCGTGGACAGCGGCACCGCGCCGTTGTCCAGCACCAGGTCGTGGAACGCCTTGATGTCGAACCGGTCGCCCAGCTTCGACTTCGCCTCACCGCGCAACCGCTGGATCTCCAGCCGTCCCACCATGTACGCGAGCGCCTGGCCCGGCGTCTCGATGTACCGGTCGACCTCCGAGTTGATCTCCGTGTCGTCCATCACGGTGTTCTGGCGCAGGTAGTCGACGGCCTGCTGCCGCGACCACCCCATGGCGTGCAGGCCCGTGTCGACCACGAGCCGCCCGGCGCGCATCGCGTCGAGGCTCAGCATGCCCAGCCGTGCCTCGTCGGACGAGTACAGGCCCATCTCGTCGGCCAGCCGTTCGGTGTAGAGGCCCCAGCCCTCGATGTAGGCGTCGATGAACGCGAACTTGCGCAGGTTCGACAGCTCGGTCTCGGCCGCGATCGAGAGCTGGAAGTGGTGGCCGGGAATGGCTTCGTGGAACGCCGTCACCTCGGACACCGTGCGGCTGCGTTCGTTGGCGCCCAACGGGTTCACGAAGTACGTGCCGGGGCGGGACCCGTCGAGCGCGGCGTCCACGTAGTAGGCGAACGCGGCGTTCTGGCGGTCGACCTCCGGCACGAGCCGCACCTCGCAGCGCGCCAGCGGCTGGCGGCCGAACCAGTTCGGTGCTTCGGCCTCGGCTCGCGCGACGGTCTCCACCGCGCTGACGAGCATGTCGTTCTCGTTGTCCCACAACAGATCCGCGCGCAACCGCCGGAAGATCTCCGGCACGTCCGCGGTGCCCCACACCCGTGCGCCGACCTCGGCGTACTCGTCCCGCAACGAGGCGATCAGGTCGAGCCCCAGCCGGTGGAGCTCGGCGGGGGTGTGGGACGCGGTCGTGTAGTCGCGGACGAGCTTGCGGTAGTTCTCCTCGCCGTCGGGCAGCCAGCACAGGCCTGCCTGCTCGTCGTCACGTCCGGGCAGGCCGAGCAGGACCTCGCGGTAACGGGCGAACGCCGGCCGCAGGTCCGCGTCGCCCTCCCACTCCTGGCGCGGTGAGGCGAGGAACCGTTCTACGTGGGCCGCCCCGCCCTGCACGTGCCGGCGCAACGGCCGGCGGTCGGTGTCGAGCAGCCGCTGCGCCGCCTGGTCGAGCAGGCGCGGGACGAGGTGCCGCCGCCGCGAGTAGTCGATCTGGGAGGCGAACCGGAGCAGGACCGCGACCGGCGCGTTCAGCCCCCTGGAGACGGAGTGCTCGACCAGCCGGGCGTCGATCCTGGTGATGATCGAGGTGGCCTGGTGCCGGATCACGTCCTTCGCGACCGGGTCCTCGTCGCTCTCGTCGACCCGGCTCAGGATGTCCCGCAGCCGCGCGCGCAGGGCCTGCTGGCCGTCGACGCTGAGGTCTTCGAGCTGGTCGTCCCAGCCGGGCACGCCGACGAGCGTCGCGAACGTCGGCGACCAGTCCATCATCGCCCGGAAGGTCTCATCGGAGAGCGAGGTCACGCTCTCCTTCTTAGCTGCGCCGGAAGCGCTCCGCCAAGGAATTGACGACATCCGTGAGCTCGGCGTGGATCCTGTGCACGACGTCGGCGGCCGGTTCGGCGGTCGCCAGCGGGTACGTGGTGCCCGCCCACAGCGACATGACCTCCAGCTCACCGGTCGCGCGCACCGGCTTGGTGAGGTGGTGCACGTTCGGGTACGCGGCGGGCGCGTGCGGGCTGTTCTCGATCAGGAACCGGTTCACGAGCCCGCGGGCGGGCCGTCCGCTGAACGCCCGCGTCAGCGCCGTGCGGCGCGCCCCTTCGGCGAGGGCTTCCCGGTGTACCGCAGCGGTTCCGGCCTCCGGGCTGCCGAGGAACGCGGTGCCGAGCTGGGCCGCCACGGCCCCTGCCGCCAGCACCGCGGCGACGTCCGCGCCGGTCATGAGCCCGCCGGTCGCGATCACCGGCAGGTCGACGGCGCTGCGCACGAGCGTCAGCGCGGCCAGCGTCCCGTACAGCTCGCCACCACCGGGCGAGATGCCGTCGTCGGTGAACGTGCCGCGGTGGGCACCGGCGTCCGCACCCTGCACGCACAGCACGTCCGCGCCGACCTGCTCCGCCTGCCTGGCCTCGCTCGGTGTGGTGACCGTCACGACGATCGTGGTCCCGGCCGCCTTGAGCCGCTGCACGTCGTCCGCGTCCGGCAGCCCGAACGTGAACGACACCACCGGAAGCCGCAGCGCCAGCACCAGCTCCAGCTTGCCCCCGTAGTTGTCGTCGTCCCAGCGCGGGTCGCCGGGCACCGCCCCGACCTTCTGCGCGCACGACGTGACGCGGTCCACGTACGACGAGATGTCGGCGGTCGGCCGCGTGCCCGGCACGAACAGGTTGACCCCGAACGGCTTGTCCGTGAGCTCACCGGTCCGCTTGATCTTCTCCGCGAGCTGCTCGACCGTGAGGTAGCCGGCCGCGAGGAACCCGAACCCGCCCGCCTCGCTCACCGCGGCGACCAGTTCGGGGGTGGAGGCGCCGCCCGCCATGGGCGCGGCGATCACGGGCACGGCCAGCGTGTGGAACATGAGCACAACCTAGTTGGACCGGGCGGTGGATGCCCGGCGAAGCGCCTGTGTCCTTGATGACGCGAAGAACACCTCGTTACTCCACTCGGACCAGGCGCGGAACGGTTGCCGGAGCTGGGTTTCCACCACGCTTGTGTCCACTGTGGATGCCACCCGCCGGCGGCTCGGCCTGCCCGAGCCGCCGGTGGTCACGGGCCATCATCTAGGGCAGGGAGTCCAGATGAGGGGCGACCGTGTTGGCGAACTGCCAGTTGTTCGACGCGTCCCAGTTGATCGACCACGTCATGGCGCCGCGGATGGACGGCCAGGTCGTGCTCGGCCGGAACGTCCCGCAGTTGGTGCCGCGGGCCAGGCAGTCGAGCGCGTTGTCGACGTTGGACGGCGACTGGTAGCCGCCACCGGCTCCGGACGGTGACGCGGGCAGGCCGAGGCCGACCTGGTCGGCGCGCAGGCCGCCCTGCAGCTGGACGCACGCGAGCGCGGTCAGGAAGTTGACCGTGCCCTGGCGGTAGACCTGCTGGTCGCAGCCGTTCATCGAGCCGGAGTTGTAGTACTGCATGTTGACGATGGTCAGGATGTCCTTGATGTTCAGCGCCAGCTTGAAGTACTCCATGCCGGTCGACTGCATGTCGATCGTCTGCGGTGCCATCGTGATGACGGTGCCGCCACCGGCGTGGATGCTGCGCAGCGCCTGCCCCATGTAAGTGGAGTTGACGCCGTTTTCGAGGTCGATGTCGACGCCGTCGAAGCCGTAGTTCGTGATCAGCGACTTGACGCTGTTCGCGAAGTTGGTGGCCGAGGTCGAGTCGCTGACGCTGATCGTGCCGTTCTGGCCGCCGACGCTGATGATCACCTTCTGGCCGCGGTTCTGCAGGGTGCTGATGTCGGCCTTGAACTGCGCGTCGGTGTAGCCGCCGAGCTGACCGCTCAGCCCGGAGTCGAGCGTGAACGACACCTGTCCCGGCGTGCCGGTCGCGTCGGCGAAGGCCACCGCGACGATGTCGTAGGTGGTGGGGACGTCCGCGAGCTTCAGTGCGCGCGCACCGTTGTAGAAGTTCTGCCAGTAGCCCGTCAGCACGTGCTTGGGCAGGCCGGTGTTCGGCGGGTTGCCGGTCGTGGTGGTGGTCGTGGTCGTCGTGGTGGTGGACGTCGTTGTGCTCGTGGTCGTTGTTGGCGGTGTGCCGGGGCCGTCGAGGTTGAAGTCGTCGGCGTAGTAGGTGGGCTGGCCGTACCAGCCGTGCACGTAGATCGTGACGCTGGTGGCGCTGCCGCTGGTGAAGTCGACGGTGAGCTGCTGGAAACCGCTCGTGCCGGGCGTCCACGTGCTCTTCTCCACGCCGCCGGTCACACCGAGGTAGACGTAGCTGCCCTGCACCCACGCGGACAGCTGGTAGGCCGTGTTCGGTTGCACCGTCACGGTTTGCTGACACTGCGCGTTGCTCTGGCCGACCGGTGTGCCCTGCAGGGCGTAGCTGCCGGTGCGCTTCGTGCCCGTGGTGACGCCGGTGCCGTCCGTGCAGGTCCAGCCGCTCAGGTTGCCGGCCTCGAACCCGCTGTTGGCCGCGAGGTTCGCGGCGGCGGCGCTGCCGTTGATCACCAACACCAGACCGGCGCAGGCGAACAACGCGGACAGCAGCACGATCGCTGCTCGTCTGGTCTTGGACATGGTCCACCTCCACACATTCATGCGGCGACCATGTTGTGAGTGGACTAAAAATGGACTAGACCACTACGCCGGGTCAAGCATTGCGCTGGTCATCGGATGTATTTAGGGTGGGCCTGCCGCTGCCCGTAGTTGAGGAGTGGCATGCGCTTACTCGCTGTCCTGGCCCTGCTGCTGGGTTTCACTACCACGGCCGAGGCTTCGCCCGGTTGGGTGGCGTCGTGGGGGTCCGCGATGCAGACCCCGGTTACATCGGATGTCAGCGGCACCTCCTACACCGTGCGGAACGTCGTCCGGCTCACCGTCGGCGGCGCGGCGGTCCGGGTGCGACTGTCGAACGTGTTCAGCGACGGCGACCTGACCATCGGCGGAGTCTCCGTAGCACCGGCCGGAACCGGTGCCGCGCTGGGAGACGAAGCCCGCCGGGTGACCTTCCACGGCCACAAAGCCGTCGTGGTGCCACGCGGCGGCGAGGTGCTGTCCGACCCGGTGGCCCTCCGAACGACGGCCGACTCCTCCGTGGCCGTGTCGATCTGGGCGTCGTCCGCACCTGCCGTGGCGACCTATCACCGCAGTGCGCTGTCCTCCAACTACGTGGCGCCCGGCGACCACGCAGCGGACCTCGACGGTTCGGCGTTCACGCAGAAGGTGTCGTCCTGGTACTACCTGTCCGAGGTGTCGGTGACGTCTGCCGTGCGCGGGTCCGTGGTGGCACTGGGCGACTCGATCACCGACGGCTCGGGCTCGACCGGCGGCGCGAACCGGCGGTGGACCGACGTCCTCGCCTCGCGCACGTCGTTGGGCGTGGTCAACTCGGGCATCTCCGGCAACCAGCTGTTGCGTGACGGCACGTACGGCGCTTCCGGCATCTCGCGGACGCCTCGGGACGTGCTTGCGCGGTCAGGCGTGCGGACAGCGATCGTGCTGGAGGGCATCAACGACATCAAGGCCAAGTCCGACGCCACGTTCGAGGAGCTGCGCGACGGTTACCTGCGTGTGATCTCTCTCGCGCACACCCAGCGCGTCCGCGTGCTCGGCGGAACCATCACGCCGATGGGCGGCTACGCGAACTACACCGACGCACGCGAGGCCGTGCGGTCCGCCGTGAACTCGTGGATCCGCACGTCCGGCGCGTTCGACGGCATCGTGGACTTCGACGCCGCGGTCCGTGACCCCGCGAAGCCGACGTGGCTGCGCGAGGACTTCGCCAGGCCGGACCACCTGCACCTCACCGACGCCGGCTATCAGGCCATGGGCCAGGCGGTCGATCTCTCGCTGCTTTAGCTTGATGCGCGTGTTCACGCTCTCCGACGCGATCGCCATCGCCACCGCCGCCCACGACGGCCAGGTCGACAAGTCCGGCCACCCCTACATCGGACATCCGCTGCGGGTGATGAAGTCGGTAGAGGGTGAACACGCGCAGATGGCCGCCGTTCTGCACGACGTCATCGAGGACACCTCGGTGACCGCAGAGGAACTGTTGGCGCGTGGCTGTCCCGCCGCCGTGGTCGACACCGTCGTCGCGTTGTCGCACCTGCCGGACGAACCGCAGGACCTCTATCTGCGCCGCGTAGCCGCCAACCCGTTGGCACTCACCGTGAAGCGCGCGGACATCGCCGACAACCTCTCCCCCGCGCGCATGGCTCGTCTCGACGCCGAGACACGGGCTCGCCTGGAGATCAAGTACGCCACCGCGCTGAGGTTGCTCGCCGAGTTCGTGAGCTAACTAACCTTCTTCATCGGTACAGGCCATCTGAACAGGGTGTATTATCGAATCGTAACCAAGATTGGAAGGACAAGATGATCCGCCACGACCTGTCCGTGAAGTCCCTGCGCTCGAGCCTGGCCTCCCGCCGTGCCGCTCGTCATCAGCGTCAGAGCCTGGAGCGGCAGTTGGCCAGCTACACCACCGAGAGCGACCGGCTCGAACTGGACGCCATCCTCGCCCGGCACACCGCCGAGGAGACGAGCGAGCTCCGTTCGATCATCAACCGCCAGGCGATGGACCGTTTGATCCGTTCCGCCTGACCCCGGTTCATGTGTGGGCCACCCCCGGCAACGTTGCCGCGGGTGGCCTTTGCGTTTCCCGGCAACCGTGAAACGGGTGCCGTCTCGGTTGGACAGCGCTAACGTCCGGCCATGCGTCGCTTCCTCGCCACGGCGTTGGCCGTGTTCGCGCTGATGCCGGTACCCGCGGCGTTGGCCGACCGGGTGGTCACCGACTACCAGGACCCGCTCCAGGCGATCCCCGCGGTGAGCCGGCCACCGACGAAGTCCTGCACGGTCACGGCGATGCGGTACACGTTCGCGAACAGCTACGGCCAGCCGTTCGTGGGCACGCTCACGCCACCACCGGAGTGCGCCGGGCCGTGGACGAAGGTCGTGCTGGACTGGACGGGCCGCAGCAGGGGACGCCAGTTCGACCGGCTCGCCGGGCTGTGGATCGGCGGCGCGGAAGTGCTGCGGACCTCGACGCCGGAACCGGACCCGTCGGGCATCGTGTGGCACTTCGACCGGGACATCACGGCTTTCGCGCCGCTGCTGACCAAGCCGCAGCCGTTCGTGGTGGACCTCGGCAACGTCGTCAACGACACCTACACCGGCCCGTTCGACATCGAGGTCACCGTCACCTACTACCAGGCGACGAAGAAGTACCCCGCCCCCGCGCAGGCCGACGTCGTGCTGCCGCTCTCCGCCGATGCGAGCAAGCCCGGCTGGCAGTTCCTCAAGGACGGCAAGAACTTCACGAAGCAGCTCACCGTTCCGCCGAACACCGCGAAGCTGACCGCCGAGATCTACGCGCGCGGCGGCGGCTGCGAGGAGTTCTGGTGGTCGAACGTGCCGAGCGACCTCGCCGCCCGGTTCCCGGACGCCGGACTGTGCGGCGGCGGCACGTACCGCGAGGTCGAGGTGCGCGTCGACGGCCGCCCCGCCGGCGTGGTCGCCCCGTACTCGGTGATCTACACCGGCGGCGTGGCACCGATGCTGTGGCGGCCGATCTCGGCCGTCGACGCCATCGACACGCTGCCGTACACGATCGACCTGAGCCCGTTCATCGGAACGCTGACCGACGGCAAGGCGCACACGATCGACCTGGTGCCGCCGCGCGGGATCGTCGACGACTGGACGTTGGGCGGAAACCTCTTCGCCACCACGGATCCGCACGTTCAGCGCGTCACCGGAACGCTGACCTCTGCGGATGTGCCCGCCGCTGACGTGAAGACGACCACGACCGGCACCGACCTGGACGTGACGATCAGGACGCAGGTGCACCGGACGTGGCGGACCAGCGGCGTGATCAGGACTTCTCACGGCCCACAGCAGGTCTTCTCGCAGGGCTCTTGGACGTTCGACAACACGACCTCACTCGCGGAGAAGGCGACCAAGCAGAAGACCGCCCAGAAGGTGACCGGCGCCTACTCGTCCCGCGGGCGGGTCGACGGGTTCGACTTCCCGCTCGACGTCGACGTCACGCAGAACATCGTCAACGACAACAACTACCGCATCGACGCGAAGGTCCACATGGGACGGCGCTTGTGGACGGCCGGCGACGGCGCGAAGTTCAGCGACGACACCATCGACACGCAGGGCGGCTTCGGACGGACGAACGGGGTGCTCTCCTACGCGGACGGCTCGTCCAGCGAACGCTGGCGCGGCACGGTGGACGGCCGCTTCCACCAGCGCACGCTGAAGACCGAGCACGGGTACGTGGTCGCTCAGTAGAGGCGCTTGACGGTCAGGACGTTGTCCTTGCGCGACTCCTCCTGACCGTCCGGCCCGACGAGCGGCCGCTCGACCACCTCATCGGTGATGATGATCCAGTTGTCCCTGAGCTGGAGGTGGTCGAGCACGTCCTTGGTGGTCGGGAAGTAGTGGTGCTGGTGCTCGGACCACGACGGCGCCCCCGCGTGCCCGCCGATGACCAGGTACCCACCGGGAGCCACCGCCTCCGCGGCCCGCTTCAGGATGCTGTTGCGCTCCCCGTCCTCCTCGACGGGCGAGTGCAGGAACTGAGCGCTGACCAGGTCGTACAGCCCTTCGGGGAACGTCTCCTTGAGGTCGTGCCGCTCCACCGCGATCTCGACACCCTCGTCGTAGGCGTGCTTCAGCGCCCGGTCCAGCGCCACCTGCGACACGTCCACACCCAGCACCCGCCAGCCGCGCTTCGCGAGCCACACGGCGTCACCACCCTCGGCGCACCCGACGTCGAGGGCGCTGCCGGGCGTGAGGTGCTCGGCTTCCCGCACCAGCAACGGGTTCGGCTTGCCGGACCACACCTGGTCCCGCTCCGAGTAGAAGGACTCCCAGAACTCCTGCGCAGTCGTCATGCTCCCAAGATGCGCGCCACCGTGCCAGGTCGGCAACTTCCGTTGCCGGTTCAGCAACACCGCGGTACGGCATGATGAACAGATGACCAAGGTGACCTGCGACCTGACGATCTCACTCGACGGCTACAGCGCCGGGCTCAACCAGGCCGAGCACCGCCCGTTCGGCGACGACGGCGGCGACGGCTGGGGCAGCAAGCTCCACGCGTGGATGGAAGACCCCGCGGAAATGCGGCGGCAGCTGGATCTCCTGGCCGAGACCAAGGCGTTCATCATGGGGCGCAACATGTTCGGCCCGATCCGCGGCGACTGGGACCGCGAGTGGAACGGCTGGTGGGGCGACAACCCGCCGTACCACGCCCCGGTCTTCGTGCTCACGCATCACGCGCGCGACCCGCAGCCGATGGACGGCGGCACCACGTTCCACTTCGTCACCGACGGCATCGAGGCAGCGTTCGAGCTTGCGCGCGAGGCAGTCGGCGACGGCAACATCTCGATCCACGGCGGCGCGACGACCATCAACCAGTACCTCGCGAAAGGACTGATCGACGAGCTGCGGCTGCGCATCGTGCCGCTGACGCTCGGCGCGGGGACGCGGTTGTTCGACGGCGTGCCGGCGCTCGACCTGGAGCAGGTGGAATCGCGGGCGGGCAACGGCTTCACCCACGTCACCTACCGCGTGGGCAAGTAGCTCGTTCTTGCTCTTCCTTCGGCTGTTTCGCGGACCAGCAGCGGCCGGCTCGGACCTGACGAGGTCCCGATCGGAGTTGCATCTCCGAGAGCTCGTGTGCCGTCATCGTCATACGACCGCGAAAACGCCGAAGTCGCCGAAGAGGCGAGAAGTTACCTCAGGGTGCCCAGCAGTTCGGCGGGCGAGAACCGCACCGGGAACGGCGCCGTCGCTTCGAACACCTCATCGGCCTTGACCACGGCCGTCTGCTCGTACAGGCCGTCGGCACCGAACTCGAACACGGTCAGGGTCGGCTCCTCCGGATCGATGACCCAGTAACTCGGCACGCCGAGCCGCTCGTAGACCGCCTTCTTCGTGTTGAGATCGTTGAGCCCGGTGCTCGGCGACAGGATCTCGACCGCGAGCAGCGGTGCCACCGGCAACAGTTTGTCCGTGAGATCGCTGTCCCTGCAGACCAGCAGGTCAGGCTGCACTTCCAGGACGTCCGATGGCCGCACGGCGAACGGTGCCGCGAACACATGCAGGTCGTCAGGGCATGCGGTGTCCAGCCTGCTCCCCAGCTTCATCGAGATCTTCTGGTGCCTCGGGGCCGGCGCGGGGGTCACCAGAAGCGTCCCGTCGATGAGCTCATAACGGCGGCCGTCATCAGGCATCCCTTCCAGGTCTTTGACCGTAAAGGGACGCTCGCTCATGTCAATCGCCATGACCGTCATGTTCCCCTCCTTTCGGTTGTCCTGCCAACCATCGCAGAGGGGTCTGACAGTTTCGGCCCAAATCCGGGCCTCAACGGAGGCGCCACCCGTTCGTGTGACGCCACCGAACACCAGGGCTACTCAGAACAGGGTCGCGGGCTCAACCGGCTCGGGCTCGGGCAGCGCGTCGAGGCCGGGCACGAGCGTTCGCACGTCGTCGTGGAACCGGCGGGCGAGCGCCGGCGCGTCGTCGTTGTCGGGGGTGTGCACGAACACCGTCGGCGACCGGCCCTCCCGCAGCCAGTCGGCGACCACCTCGGTCCACGACTGCCACCCCTCGACCGTGTCCTCGACGGAATCCCGGCCCAGGTAGCGGACGATCGGCTGGTCGGTCAGCGCGCGCGTCCGCCGCGGCAACCGCGGTTTCCTGTCCCAGGCCTCCCGCTCGGCCTCACTGGTCGGCGGGCTCCGGAAGAAGACCGTGGTGTCGAACGGCACCCACTCGGCGTCCGCGCCGGCGAGCGTCCCCTCCAGCACCGAGGTCGCGGCGGCGTCGGTGAAGAACACCGGGTGACGCACCTCCACGGCACGCCGGAGGTTTGCGGGCAGCCTGCGCAGGAAGCGGCCCAGCGCGTCGACGTCCGCGGGACCGAACGAGCCGGGCAACTGGGTCCACAGGACCGCGCGTTCGCCGAGAGGTTCGACCGCGTCCAGGAACGCCCGCATCTCGACCTCGACGCCGGACAGCCGTCGCTCGTGCGTGACGGCCTTGGGCAGCTTGACCACGAACCGGAAGCCGGGGCCGATCTGCCGCGCCCAGGTCTCGACGGTCTTGCGGGCGGGCGTCGCGTAGAACGTGGTGTTGCCCTCGACGGCGTTGCACCAGCCGGCGTAGGCCCGCAGTCGCTCCCCGGCGGGTTGCGACTGCGGCAGGAACCGCCCGAGCCACGCCCTGTGGTTCCACATCGCGCAGCCGACCTGAAGACGTGTCACCGCGCCTACTTCTTGCCCTTCGGCTCCTCAGTGGACAGCGCGGCGACGAAGGCCTCCTGCGGCACCTCCACGCGCCCCACCATCTTCATCCGCTTCTTGCCTTCCTTCTGCTTCTCCAGCAGCTTGCGCTTGCGGGTGATGTCACCGCCGTAGCACTTGGCGAGCACGTCCTTGCGGATCGCCCGGATCGTCTCGCGGGCGATGACCCGAGAACCGATCGCCGCCTGGATCGGCACCTCGAACTGCTGCCGCGGGATCAGCTCGCGCAGCTTCGTGGCCATGCGCGTGCCGTACCCGTACGCGTGGTCCTTGTGCACGATGGCGGAGAACGCGTCGACGGCCTCGCCCTGCAGCAGGATGTCGACCTTGACCAGGTCCGCCTCGGCCTCGCCGGACTCTTCGTAGTCCAGCGACGCGTAACCGCGGGTGCGCGACTTCAGCGAGTCGAAGAAGTCGAAGATGATTTCACCCAGAGGCATGGTGTAGCGGAGCTCGACGCGGTCCTCGGACAGGTAGTCCATGCCGCCGAGCTGGCCACGCTTGGCCTGGCAGAGCTCCATGATCGCGCCGATGTAGTCCGACGGCGCGATGATCGTGCACTTGGTGACGGGCTCGTACACCTCGGCCCGCTTGCCCTCCGGCCAGTCGGACGGGTTCGTCACGACGTGCTCGGTGCCGTCTTCCATGATCACGCGGTAGACGACGTTCGGGGCCGTCGAGATGAGGTCGAGGCCGTACTCGCGCTCCAGCCGGTCGCGGGTGATCTCCAGGTGCAGCAACCCGAGGAAGCCGCAGCGGAAACCGAAGCCCAGCGCGGCGGACGTCTCCGGTTCGAACGTCAGAGCAGCGTCGTTGAGCTGCAGCTTCTCCAGCGCCTCGCGCAGCTCCGGGTAGTCGGAGCCGTCGACGGGGTAGAGCCCCGAGTAGACCATCGGGCGCGGCTCGCGGTAGCCGGCCAGCGGCTCGGAGGCGCCCTTCTTCTCGGACGTGACGGTGTCGCCGACCTTCGACTGGCGCACGTCCTTCACGCCGGTGATCAGGTAGCCCACCTCGCCGACGCCGAGGCCGCGGGACGGCTTCGGCTCGGGCGAGACGATGCCGACCTCGAGGATCTCGTGGGTGGCACCCGTCGACATCATCTTGATGCGCTCGCGCGGCGTGATCTTGCCGTCGACGACCCTGATGTACGTGACGACGCCGCGGTAGGTGTCGTAGACCGAGTCGAAGATCATCGCGCGGGCCGGGGAGTCCGCCTCGCCGACCGGGGCCGGAACCTTCCTCACGACCTCGTCCAGCAGCTCACCGACGCCGAGACCGGTCTTCGCCGAGACGCGCAGCACCTCCTCCGGCTCGCAGCCGGTGATGTGCGCGATCTCCTTCGCGTACTTGTCCGGGTCCGCGGCGGGCAGGTCGATCTTGTTCAGCACCGGGATGATGGTGAGGTCGTTCTCCATCGCCAGGTAGAGGTTCGCGAGCGTCTGCGCCTCGATGCCCTGCGCGGCGTCGACCAGCAGCACGGCGCCCTCGCAGGCCTCCAGCGCGCGGGACACCTCGTAGGTGAAGTCGACGTGGCCGGGCGTGTCGATCATGTGCAGGACGTGGTCCTGCCCGTCGAGCTGCCACGGCAGACGCACGTTCTGCGCCTTGATCGTGATGCCGCGCTCGCGCTCGATGTCCATGCGGTCGAGGTACTGAGCGCGCATCGCCCGCGCCTCGACCACGCCGGTGATCTGCAGCATCCGGTCGGCCAGCGTGGACTTGCCGTGGTCGATGTGAGCGATGATGCAGAAGTTCCGGATGAGCTCCGGCGGCGTGAAGGTCGTGTCGGCGAACGTGGTCAAGGTGGTCCTCAGCAGGAAATCGGACGGGTGTCCCCTTATGGTCCCATAGCGGCCGACGTGCTCTGCACCACTAGGGTGCGTCCGTGCTGATGAACGGCGAGGACCCCCGCCCGGCCCACGGTGCGGTGCGAGAGATTTTCGACGCCGCGGACGCCGCCAAGCTCGAGTACGAGCCCTCGATGGACGGCGACGCGGACCCCGGCGAGGTCGTCTGGGCCTGGGTGCCCTTCGAGGAGGACGCGTCCCGCGGCAAGGACCGCCCGCTGCTGGTCGTGGGCCGCGCGAACGGCGAGCTGATCGCGCTGATGCTCTCCTCGAAGGAGCCGCGCGACGACTACCTGGAGCTGGGCGCGGGCGCGTGGGACCGCGAGGGCCGCCCGTCCTACCTGCGGCTCGACCGGGTCTTCGCGCTCGACTCGGACGACGACATCAGGCGTGAGGGTGCCGTGCTGGCACCCGCCGCCTTCGGCCAGGTCGTGGACGCCCTACGCGAACGTCACGGCTGGCGCTGAACGAACGCACGCCACGCGGGTGCGCTGAACGTCAGCGCACCCGCGTCGGCGTTCTTGGAGTCACGCACGCGCACGTCCCCGGCAAACGAGATCTCGACGCAGTTGCTGTCCTCGGTGGCGCCGCTGTAGCTGCTCTTACGCCAGACGCGGTCCTCCGCCATCGAAATCCTCTCGCGGTGGGCTGACGTACTCCGCCAGCTTCCTCCGCGGTTGTTCCTCATCCAACGCGTCCAGATCGGCCGCAACCACGCCCGCGAAGTCCTCGCCGTCACCAACGACGAAACCACCATCCACGTCCACGACGGCCCACACCTGCTGGTCACAGCACCCCGTACGACCACCCACACCGTCACGCCGAAACGGGCACAACACCACTAGATTGGCCAGGTCCGACGTCAAGGATCAGGTGAAGCCGAACCGTCAACCATCACCTGAAGCCCGACAGTGAGGTACTGCACGAGATCGGTCGGCGCACGTCTCCCGAAGCCGTCGCAGCTCATCGCCCAGAGCCCTGCTGCACACCGTCGCTGTGATCACAGTCATGGACTCGACGCCAGGTCTTGCCCCGACTCAAATGAACAGGCTCGTTCGGGTGAAAACAGCTACTTCGAAGGGCCGACCCAGCTCGACGGCGTGCCGGTGCCCGGCGGGACGAAGTGGACGTCGTCCCGGTCTTTGCACGCCGTCAGCGCGAGAGCGGCGGCAAGGAGTACCACCAGTCGCACGATC
>Ga0207692_10000451_pt1 | contig 14571 bp, 9 predicted proteins | sample LARL52metaG_FD_184345 | JGI IMG/M metagenome (GOLD analysis project Ga0207692, IMG submission 184345) | Corn, switchgrass and miscanthus rhizosphere microbial communities from Kellogg Biological Station, Michigan, USA - LAR L5-2 metaG... | ecosystem: Host-associated > Plants > Roots >...
GCGCATCTCGTAGGCCCAGCCCAACACATCCGCGTTGCCCGCTTCGGTGCCGAGGCTCAGCGCGGCCCCTCGGGTCGCCTCAGCGGACCGGCGGTCTCCCATGTCGTATTCGACGCAACCGACCAGCAACGCGAGCATCCCGGCAAGCGTGAGCACTTCCCGGTGCTGGCTCAGCGTCAGTCGGCCGTCCGGCAACTCCGCGACTCGCCGCAGCCAGTCACGACCTTCCTGCAGGAGCTGTTCAGACGGCATGTACGCATACTCCGAACACAGCCGGTCAACGGTGATGGAAAGCGCGTCCAAGGTGACCGCGTCGACGTCCGACCGCTGAAGCCGGCTCAAGATGTCGAGCGTGTCCATTCCCGTTACTGCAAGGATCTCGGCGTCCCCGTTCCGTCGGCCGGGCCTGGGAAAGAACGCGTGCGTGACGGTGCCGAAAGCCTTGGCGATGAGTGGCTTGTAGAAGTCGTCCGGCGCATTGTCGCCGGCCTCCCACGCCTTCCACCGACGGAGCATGCTCGAATCGCTGGGGAGCTCGTCCTTCGAGTGAGCCCGAAGCGCACGAACCGCCTCAGCCTGCGACCAACCACGTGCATCTCGTTCGGCCCGGATGCGCCGCGCCCAGTCAGGCCGCTCCATCGTCATCGGCTGCTCCCTTCACCGGTGACTCCAGTCTGACACTCGCGGGGTGACACGGGCGGTGATGAGCCGGTGTCACCAGGGTGACATCTGTTCGTCGAGGATTCCTGGCTCGATGGTTCGAGCATGGACAAAGAACTGGTCAGCCCGACACGTGATCGCCCGAGTTGGCGCTGCTCTGCCACCTCGCCCGCAAAGCGCCGCGCAGTTCGACCACGGCTGACCCGACACCATCGCTCTCCCGACACGCCGCACTGAGACGGGCCATGATCACGATCATCTTCGGCATGGTGGCCGCGGCGACATGGACCTGGATCGTCGGTGACCACTTCGATTGGTGGCAACGAGCAGCTGCGCGCCGCCGTCACCAAAGGCCTCGCCACTAGGCAGGCGCTTGGATGAACGATCTGGCGAGACCAGGTTGTCGCTCTCCAACGAACAGCCATCCAGTCCTGCGACCACACAGACACCAGGCTTCTCATCAAGTTCTTCGCACCAGGGCAAGGAATCAGAACATGCCGAAGAGATACTCCACCGCGCGCGGGCGTGAATTCGGCGAGAGGTTGCGCGCGGCCATCGCGCAAGCGGGCATGACCTCCCGGCAGCTCGCCGACCTGCTGGGCCGGCATGAGGCCAAGGTCTCGGACATGGTTAACGGCAAAGGAGGAGTCACCACGCTGGAACTCGCGGTGGTGCTCGGCATCTGCCGAGTCCCCAAGCCCGAGCGCGAGCACCTGCTCAGCCTCTTCCCCGCTACCGAGCTGAACGGCTGGTGGCAGCCCCACGGCAAGTGCGCACCAGTCCGATTCCACACCGCCCGTACCAACCTTGCCGCGGCTAAGACTCTCGTCAGCTGGCATCCGCATGCGATCCCGGATCTCCTCCGGACCGCGGACTACGCGCGTGGGGTGCTGGCCGCATCTGCCACCGTGCCGGCGACCGAACTGGATGAGCGGCTGCGTGCATGGCGCGAGATGCAGGCGCTGCTTCGCGACGGTCTCGACTGCACGTTCTACGTCCACGAGTTCGCGCTGGAACTTCAGGTCGGTGGGCGCGAAGGGCACATCGCCGAGCTGCAGCACCTCATGCGAATGGCGAACAGGAAGAAGCTCAGGATCTTGATCGTGCCCGCGGCGGCCGGTGCGCATGCCGGTATGGCCGGAGCGTTCACACAGCTCACGTTCCCGAAGTACCAGCCGCTGATCTGGACCACGACCGAGAACTCCAGCCTCTTCGTCGAAGAGAAACACGCGGTCGAAGGGTATGCGGCGGTCGTCCAGGCACTCGACGAGATCAGCCTCGACGAGGACCAGTCGCTGAAGTGGATCTCCCGCCGATGCGTACGCCTCCAGGAGTCCGATGGAGCCGCAGACATGATCCGTGAAGACGAGGACGAGCCCTTTCCGCCGCTGTAGGCGACCCAGCGCTTCGCCACCGAGAAGAGAGCGAGCAGACTGATCGTGAGGCGTCGATTCCCTCATGCCTAAGGACTTCCGAGCTACCGCGCTCGAACGCGCTGTCGGCCGAAAGCTGGCCAGGTGGCGAGACGACCGCGACCTCAGTCTTGTCGAAGCGGGCAAGCTCGTCGGGTTCAGCAGCGCCAAGCTCTCGATGATGGAGAACGCGATACAACCCTCTGCGGCCGTCGACATCATGGCGCTGGGCTACGTCTACAAGGTGCCCATCTCTGAGTGGCAGTTCGTGATGTCACAGGCTCAGCGCGCTGCGGATCTGAGAGCGCTCCAGCAGCCCCAACCGGCCATCTTCGACCCGGCTGAGGACTTTCCACTTCTGATCGCCGATGCGACACGGCTGCGCACATTCGCCACGGACACGGTGCCGACCATCTTTCAGCTCCCCGACTACGTGGCAGCAACGACACAGCAGAACGAAACAGCCGAAGCCGCACAACTCACGCGTGTCAGGGAGACATGGGCAACCCGTTCAAGCGGTAACGACCCGCTTGCGGTCGAGGCAGTGTTTCCGGAAGCGGTGTTGCGTCAGGTAGTAGGTGGCAAGCGGGTGCTGAAGGCACAGCTACTTCACCTCATGGAGGTGAGCGAGCTGCCAGAGGTCAGTCTTCGGGTGGTGCCGTACTCGGCTGAGACCTATCCCCCGATGAGCTGCCCCTTCACGTGGCTGAGCTTTCCAAACCGCCAGCACAACGACGTGGTGTACACAGAAACATTCCTGCGCTCCGAGTATGTTGAAGACGAAGTGTACGTGGAGCAGGTGGCCACGCGTTTCTGCGCACTACGGATGTTGACACTTAACGAAGGTGAGTCATTGGAACTCATCGCCGAGGCCGCCACACACGTTTAACTGTGCCAGCTGTCTCGCTCACCGCTTTGAAGCGCGCAGACAATTCCAGTATCAACCCAATCCTTCGCCTATTTTCGAGACGCCGGACGGCGCGCGCGCGGAACGACAACACGAACATTGTCGCCGATCCGCACCTCCGACACCATCGAGTTGACAGAGTCGAACGAAATATCAAGCGGTACTTTATGATTCCGAAAACATTGAAGATCATCGATGTCCATAGGATCATCGTAGATTCTCAGTTCACGCAATCCCGCACACCTAGCAACAAGCGCAAACTCAGAGCGAGTTAGCGAGGTCAGGCCAAGGCCTTCCAGATTCGGAATACTGCTCAAGACTTCTATGTGGTGAAGCTCCGCCCGTCCGCCGAGCCGGATCTGCTTAAGCCCGACATGCTCCTTTAAAGGCGACAGATCTAATGGACTATAAACGTTGGCAATAACATCGGAGACCGAAGGTGCGTCCGCCAGGAAAGAGAAGCCGCCACTAGCAGGCAAAGATTGAATAAAGACGGACGCTTCGCGCAAATGCTTCAAATACTTTAAACACAAAACCTGCGCTATCTTGGTCACATGAACACGACCGTTCAGAAGATGCGAATCAGCCAGAACCTCCGTCGCGTACCGCTCTGCTGGGTAGTAGTTCCAACCTTCAGTCAATTCGACTTGAACTTCCGCCCTATTATCTTCAGAGTACTGGCGCAGCAAATCAATTGCCGAGTCTCCCCCAATAAATACCGCAGTTCGCACGCACGCAACCGCAGCTGCCACCGAAAGGTCAGTTAGATTAGAAGGCAAATGACGGAGAACTCGATCGCCAACCCTGGCAAGAGACCGCGCCTCCACAGCACGTTTCGGGGGGATAATCTTGGAAAGACCTTCTTCGACGCGGCGTGTCGTCGCTTGATCTAGCACTCTTGATGTTTCAAGAGCTGCCCCAGCAAGCATTCGTAGCTTTCTCGCATTCCGCGGTTCAGCTTCCGCCCGATCAAGCAACCCGCCGATAGTTGCAGCACGGATAGGAACGGATGCATGACCCACACACATGACAACTGTTTCTCGCCATTGATCCAAATGAGCGTTTCTAACTAAAACGTCCGAATAGTGCTCCTCGGCTGCATATTTTCCTGCTAGAAACTCTTGAAATGTACGGTGAACGAAGTCGATCCTGCCCGACACCGGCTCGCGAATTACTCCGCTACGTTCCAACAGGTACTTAAGTACGACATGAGGATCAACCTCATCAATATCCGGAATGCGTCGAAGAGCCGAGGCGATCTGATATTCGGCCTCCTGCGTAGATGCCTCCGAGCGCACGCAAAGAGTCAACCACCAGGCGAGGTGCTGAAGTATGCTTATTTTCACGGTCGCATTCAGCTTGAGGAGCGAGGCAGCGGGTACGTCACGCTCCGCGTCCCGCCTTTCAAGCAGAAGCTCCAATGCAGATTCATACAACTTCATGCGATCAGAGGGCAGTTGTTTGCGTCTGTCGAGGTTCAACGCACACAGCATGGCACAAAGCAGCGGACTAGTTGCGAGCGTCCTCAGATGCCGCAAGCTTTCGAATCGACGTAGCAGCGACGTCTCGTAATCGTCCAGCTCATCCAGGGCACACGGCAATCCGCCTGTTTGTTTCCCCCACTCGCGAATCGCTGCATGCCACCTGTGACTAAATTCCGTTATATCCGCAGGCGTCATCGACTCCAAGAACAGCGGATTGAAGTTTAGTTCACTAAGCCATTGTGGCTCTGCAGCGCCCGGTCGAGATGTGACTACTACATCAGCATCGGGGAAGGCAGCAAGAAAGCCCGAAAGCCACTTTTTGACCTTCGACCTTCGTTCCGTGCGCAACTCGTCGACACCGTCTACAAGAAGCAGTGCCTTTTCTCCCGCGAAACACCTAATCGCCCAATTCTTTGGCTCAAGCGATGCTATTGGTGCGGCATTTGCTCCGACAAGGTCAGACGGCTGAGGAAATTCGCCTTCCGCGTAGCTACGAAGGCGCACGATAAACGGGATCTTTCCGTTCCATCTAGCGAGCGGTCCCGAGAATTGACCCCGGGCTGCCGTGACGGCAACCCACTGCAATAAGGTCGTCTTGCCGGAGCCAGCCAGCCCGCGAAGAAGAGTCCGCTTCGAGTCGCCGAGAGCAAACTCTACTCGGCTCGTACGCTCGACGTCTCCAACATCGTCAGCTGTAAGGCGCATATCGTTTTCAAATGGACCTTTACTCTTCTTCGAAAACCTCCGAGACACAGTGAGGCTTAAATATGCCACGGTCACAGAGGTGCGCGGCTGATATCTACGAACGTCGACGCCAAACAGCTCCAGCTCGTCCAATGTGTTGCTTATGTACGACAGGTACTTATTTGTAAACTCCGCGTCGTGCACAGTGCCTGACGGCGCAATCAAGGTGGCCCGCGGCAAGCGTTCGAGGATTAGCTGGATTCCCTCCATTACGCTGCCCAGTCTCTCCAACAGCTCCACAATAGCTCTAGGCTGAAACGGTGGAAGTTGTAGGACGATCCCGACCAGACAAGCGCAACTTTCCTGCAACACGAGCTCAAATAGGACCGCACTTTGCTCACTAAGGCCAGCTCTACTGATAGCATTAGGTACCTGCGCGCGCACAACCTTAACAAGCTCGTCGGGATTCAGATTTACATTTAGCATTAGGGAGTCAGTCAGCTCAGCATCAGCAAGAGCGTCAACGACGGCGTCGAGCGCTGCTTCACGCTCATGAGCCGGAAGACCTCGCATTTCGAGCTCGATCAATGGACCAAGACGTTCGGCGATGCGATCGCCGATCTCATCGAGCTGCCTTACCAACTTCCGTCTCACGAATCGATCAACGGTACCCACATTCATGAGGTCCGTGAGTTGCGAATCGCGTTCCACGCGGCTTGTCCGGTCGCCCAGCCAGGCCTTCGCACAGTGTGTAGCGACTTGTCGACCGATAGTCAGAGCAAATGTCTCCAGCACGAGGCAGCCCATCCTTCTTCCCTAGCAATGTAGGGCTTGATTGCCCTCAAGCTAAAGGTTGACATATCTCTGATAGCGTCGCGTTACCGCACTCCGTTACATGAAGCGCGAAGATGACGGAGAATCACCCATTTAGGCTAACGCTAACGCGCCTGTAGTCATGCTGAGTACACGGCTACAGCGGACGGGCTACCCCCTGTGCCAGCGGCCCCATCAGGCTGGCTGCCTTCGACAAGGTCAACCACAGCTTCAGCACACGGGACGGGTACGTTCCCGGATTGTGCTTCTACGGCTTCGTTTGAACTCGGCGGCTCGTGGTAGCGCTGGAACGGTACTTCGTAGACGTGCCTCACGCCCCAAAGAGGACGTTATCGCTGGCAAAGGTAGGAAGCCATGCAGGAGATCGAAGTAGGGGCCCCATCCTGCGTAGAGTGCGAACGGGGCCCCAAGTCTGAAACGGCGGACAGATGGCATATGTCGGCAGAAGCATGCCCGCCATGTTCGCCGACGAGCCCTCAGGCAAAGTCAGCCGTCCCGCAACGCACCTTCGTCCATCCGCTCCGAGACGCGCGACTCCGCGCCGGGACGCGCGTGGATCAAGCTGTCCCGCGTCCTAAGACGCGAATATCTGCAGCTACAGACTCTGAACGATTAAGGTCCAACGTCCCATAGCGGACCGGGAATTGCCGGTTGGACACTGGGTGGATGCGGTATGGCGACGGTGGTGGGCTGAACGAGGCCGGTAGACGGCGGCGGGAACAGGTACGCGAGCAGGCTGCCGAGTTGTTCGAGGCAGGGATCGGCGCGGTGGAGGTGGCCGCGCGGCTGGAGGTGTCGACGAAGTCGGCGTACACCTGGCGGCGCGCGTGGGTCGCGGGCGGGCCGGATGCCTTGAAGTCCAAGGGATCGGTCGGGGCGCCAGCGAAGCTGAGCGACAAGCAGGTGGAGCGGTTGCGGCAGCGGCTGGAGGCCGGGCCTGCGGCCTCGGGGTACACCGAGGATCAGCGGTGGACGCTGGCCAGGGTCGTGAAGCTGATCGCCACCCTGTTCCACGTCCGGTACAGCCCCAAGGGTGCCTCGTTGCTGCTGCATCGGATGGGCTGGACCCCGCAGATGCCCCGGCATCAGGCCACTGAACGCGACGAGGACGCGATCGCGCGGTGGCGCCGCTACCAGTGGCCGGCGGTAAAAGGGTCGCGCGCAGGCTGGGCGCCTGGCTCTGCTTCGCCGACGAGGCAGGACAAACGCTGAGACCAGCCAAGGCCCGAACCTGGGCCCCGCGTGGCCAGACCCCGGTCGTGAAGGTCACCGCGAAAGGATCAGGACGCGTCTCGATCGCCGGGCTGACCTGCTACCGGCCTGGGCACCGCAGCAGGCTCATCTACCGCACGATGATCCACAAAGGACGAAAAGGTGAGAAGAAGGGCTTCCGCGCGCCCGACTTCGCCGCCCTGCTCGACGCCGCCCACCAGCAGCTCACAGGCCCGATCGTGCTCGTCTGGGACAACCTGGGAGGACACACCTCCGCCGCCATGCGCGCCCTGATCGCGACCCGGCCATGGCTACGCGTCTACACCCTCCCGTCCTACGCGCCCGAGCTCAACCCGGTCGAAAGCGTCTGGTCCCACCTCAACCGCAGCCTGGCCAACCTCGCCACCGGCAACGTCACCCACCTCGCCGAACTCGTCAAGAACCGCCTCAAGAAGATGCAGTACACCGACGATCTCGCCGACGGATTCCTCAAAGGAACCGGACTATCGCCCCCATGACCCTCAGACCTCAATACTTCAGTGTCTGTAGCGGCCGACATGCACAACGCGTGAGGCCCGTCCCGCGTGATCACCTTGGGACGGGCCTCACGCACAGAACGGGCCACGTCCCTATCTGGAGCCACGAAGGGCTACGTGGGTGAATAGTGTGCGACTTCGTCCTGGGAGTCGAACCCACCGGGTCCCGCGCGATGGGGTGACCGACCGGACTCGCACCGGCTTCGACCAGGACCACGGCCTGGCGCCTCGACTGCTTCGGCTTCGGTCACAGCTGCCCGCCGAGGACTCGAACCTCGATCTCCACGTCCAGAGCGCGGCGTCCGTGCCGATTGGACCAACGGGCAACAAAAAAGCCGCTCGTCGCGGTCGCGACGGGCGGCTCCCTCGAGCATGAGTCAGCTCATGCCGGGGAGCACCAGATGTGCTGGTGACAGCCGTGCATCTGCTGGTTCCGGAGCACAACTGCCTCCCCTCGGGTTCGTTGGACACACTGTGCCGGGTCGGTCCACGCCTGGGCAACGCAATTTCGCAAGTCTTCTGAAAAAGTTTGCAAGATTGCGGGTAAAACTCAAGCGATCCTCATGTCGACTTGCGGAAAACTTTTGCAACGTCTTTCCTGGAGCGCTGACACACCCCATCGGAAGGCATGGACATGTCCCAGGACTGGTGGCGCCACGCCGTCATCTACCAGGTCTACGTGCGCAGCTTCGCCGACTCGGACGGCGACGGCGTCGGTGACCTGCCCGGTATCCGCTCACGCCTGTCCCACCTCCGCGACCTGGGCGTCGACGCGGTGTGGATCACGCCGTTCTACGCCTCGCCGATGGCCGACGGCGGCTACGACGTCGCGGACTACCGGGCGGTGGACCCGCAGTTCGGCGGACTCGACGACGTGCGCGCGCTGGTCGCCGACGCGCACGAGCTCGGCATCCGGGTGATCGTCGACATCGTGCCGAACCACAGCTCCGACCAGCACGAGTGGTTCCAGGAGGCGCTGGCCGGGCGTGGCCGCGAGCGCTACATCTTCCGCGAGGGCGTCGGCGACCAGCCGCCGAACGACTGGGAGTCCGTGTTCGGCGGGCCGGCGTGGACGCGGGTCGAGGACGGGTCCTGGTACCTGCACCTGTTCGCGCCCGAGCAGCCGGACCTCAACTGGGAGCTGCCGGAGGTGCGCGCGGAGTTCCGCGACGTGCTGCGGTTCTGGCTGGACCTGGGCGTCGACGGGTTCCGGGTGGACGTGGCGCACGGGATGGTCAAGGCGCCGGGGCTACCGGACATCGGGCACGCGGACCAGCTGAAGCTGCTGGGCACGGAGCCGTTGCCGTTCTTCGACCAGGACGGCGTGCACGAGATCCACCGCGAGTGGCGTGCCGTGGTCGACTCGTACCCCGGTGAGCGCGTGCTGGTGGCCGAGGCGTGGACGCCTTCCGCCGAGCGGACGGCGCTGTACCTGCGCCCCGACGAGATGCACCAGGCGTTCAACTTCCACTACCTGACCGCGGAGTGGAACTTCGAGGCGCTGCGGACGGTGATCGACTCGTCGCTGGCGGCCGTGGCTCCCGTTGGTGCGCCTACTACGTGGGTGCTGTCGAACCACGACGTGCAACGGCACGTGACGCGGTACGGCGGCGGCGAGACCGGTGTGCGCCGGGCGCGCGCGGCACTGGCGTTGATGCTGGCGCTGCCGGGTTCGGTGTACCTGTACCAGGGCGAGGAGCTCGGGCTGCCCGAGGTGCTGGACCTGCCGGACGAGGTGCTGCAGGACCCGATGTGGGAGCGGTCCGGGCACACCGAACGCGGCCGTGACGGCTGCCGGGTGCCGCTGCCGTGGTCGTCCTCCGGCCCGTCGCTCGGGTTCGGTCCCGGTGGCTCGTGGCTGCCGCAGCCCGCGGACTGGGCCAAGCTCAGCGTCGAGGCGCAGTCCGGTGACCAGGACTCGATGTTGTCCTTCTACCGCACCGCTTTGCGCATCCGGCGCGAGCACCCGGCGCTGGGCGCGGGCGACGGGGTGAAGTGGGTGGACGGTCCCGCGGACGTGCTGTGGTTCGAGCGCGACGGCTTCGCGTGCGCGGTCAACCTGTCCGGTGAGGTGGTCGCGCTGCCGGATCCGGGTGCGGTGCTGCTCGCGTCGTCGTACTACGGCGTGCGCGACGGGCAGCTGCTCCTCCCGCCGGACACCGCGCTGTGGTGGGAGCTCTGACCAGCACTTTCGCTTGATCATCAGAACTGTCAGACCCCCTGGGTAACGTTCGTCGGCAGCAGCTCCGAACCGCTCTCAGGGGGTCTTTCCGTGCACGAGGACGACTGGGTCGTGCCGGCCGCGTGGTTGCGGCAGGCGTTCCGCAGGCGCGGCGGCGCGGCAGGAGACGATCGCCGAGGTGCTGGCCGACGCGCAGGACGGCGAGGTCGCCCTCCCCGAGACCGCCACGGTCCGAGTGGCCCACCCGGTGCAGCTCCACACCACGTGGATCACCCGCCCGCTCCCGTCCGGCGGCGCCCTGGAACCCGGCATCGCGATCGGCGCCGTGGACATCCACCCCGAGGTGAAGCTCAGCGCCATCTGGTTCTCCGAGACCGGCGAAGGCTCCTGGAGAACTCCTCAGGACGGCGGCCCGGACACCTTCGACATCGACCGGGTCACGGCCTCGGAAGTCCTCGCGGACCTCGCATCGCTGCACGCATGACCAGCCTCTTCGCGTGATCGAACAAATTTGTCGGACCGGCTGAGTACGGTCCCCTGGCATCACTCCGAATCGGCCCAGGGGGTAAGGCAGTGCGCAGGTGGGAGCTCGTCGCGGGCGGCTCGGCGAAGTTCTGGGAGATCGGCCAGACGGGCAGGAGCGTGACCGTCCGCTTCGGACGCCTGCACACGACCGGCGGCCCGAGGTGCCCGGACGCGAACGGGGCGCCAGCTATCTCGTGCCGTACTCGCACGCGCGGCTGGACGCGTTCACCGGCTACCAGTCCGGCATGCCCTCCCCCGGCTACTACCAGCAGGTGTGGCAGCACGGGCCGCAGCGCGCGGCCGACTGGCTCATCGAGTCGGTGGCGACGCGGCTGCGCCGGAAACAGCAGCCGGTGTCGACCGCGGACCTGATCGCGGCACACACCCAGGCCGGTGCGCTCGCGCGGTTGCGCGGGCACGAGAACCTGGCGCGCACGGACGTGCTCGACGGCCTGACCAGCGCGTTGATCTCCGAGGACCTCACCCAGCCGCCACCGTGGACGCGCCGCGGCACGCTGCAGCGCGGCGCGCACCCGGCGCTCGTCGAGATGATCGCGGCGCTGCGGGGTGACGGGGTCGGGCGGCTGCACCCGGACACTCCCGCGCCGCCGTTGGTGGACGCCGTGCTGCACCTGCTCCGCGAGCATGGTCTCGACCAGGAGGGCAAGGTCGCCCTCGACCTCACCGATCCGAAGGCGTTGGAGCGCAGCAGGATCCTGCACCGGCTGCGGGTGCTGCGGATTCCCGGCTTCGACCGCGCGAGCGGGCCGTCGCAGGGCGCGCGGCCGCAGCTCGACGAGCAGTGGGTGCTCAAACCGGTCGAGGAGCGGCTGGCCGCGTTGATAGAGGCCGCCGAGAACGGCGCCACCCTGGAGGAGGCGGCCGGGGCGGTGCTGGAACGGCGTTCCCGGCACGGCCGGCTCGACCAGTTGGCCGAGGTGCTGTTCGACGCGGTGCTGTGCGGCATCACGACGTTGTCGGGCAAGGTCAAGGAGTCCCTCAACGAGGGCGTGCGGGAGACGGGTGATCTCGCGGCGCTCGGTCACGTGCTGAGCGGCGTGCTCGGGCTGTGGCGGCACGACAGGTTGTTCGGCACGGCGAAGGACCCGCTGCTGGGCGCGGTGATCGACACCGGCACGGCCAGGGTGCTGTGGCTGATCGAGGGCCTGCACGGCGGTCCGGCACCGGCCGACGAGAACCGGCTGCGGGCGATGGCGGCGGCCAGGGACGCGGTGCTGCACGCGAAAGCCGCGCTGTCGCTGGACATCGCGGACGTCACGGGCGTGGCGACCCGCGTGAGCAACGACGTGCAGGCGCCACCGGACCTGCGCGGTGCGGCGCTCGGCCTCGCGTGGGCGCTGGGCAGGCAGCCGGACGTGCGCAAGGTGCGCGGCATCGAGGCGCTCGGCGACTGGCTGGCCGGGTTGTTCGCGGTGGCGCGGGAGGAGGTGCTGGCGAGTTCCGAGCTGGTGGGCGTGCTGGACGAGCTGGTCAGCGCGATGACCGAGGAGGAGTTCCTGGTGGCGCTGCCCGCGTTGCGGCTGGCCTTCACCTACTTCCCGCCCAGGGAACGGGAGACGATCGCGGCCACCGTCCTGGACCACCGCGGCGTCGCGGGCGACGCGCGGAGCGTCACCCGTCTCACCGCGGATCCGCTGGTCGTCGCGGAGGCGCTGGCGGTGGAGAAGCGCGTCGACGCGTTGCTGGTGAAAGGCGGCCTGGCATGACGGACATGGAACGCTGGCGGTTGATCCTCGGCGAGCCCGCCTCCCGGTGCACCGGCAGTCTGCAGGGCGGCGACGCGGCCAGGGACGCCGCGCTGGAGTGGCTCTACGGCCGCGATCCCGGCCTGGCCGAGCGCGGCGTGCGCAAGGGCGGCGACGCGGACTCGGTGCTGCAGACCGTCGACTGGCTGGACCAGATGCACCGGCTCTTCCCCAGGGAGACGATCGAACGCCTGGAGCGCGATGCCGTCGAGCGCTACGAGATCACCGACGTCGTCACGGATCCCGATGTGCTGCAACGGATCGAGCCGAACCCGGCGTTGCTGCGCGCGGTGCTGCGGACCAAGCACCTGATGAACCCCGCCGTGCTCGCGATGGCGCGCAAGATCGTCGAGGCGGTCGTCCGGCAGCTGATGGAGAAGCTGAGGACCGAGGTGCGGCAGGCGTTCAGCGGCACGAGGTCGCGTCGGCCGAGCATCCACCGCAACTCGCGCAACTTCGACTTCTGCGCCACGATCAGGGCAAACCTCCAGCGCTACCGACTGCAAGAGCGCAAGCTGTCGATCGAGCACGCGAAGTTCTTCTCCCGCACGCGCAGGCACGTCGAGCAGTGGCAGGTGGTCCTGCTGGTCGACCAGTCCGGTTCGATGACCAGCTCGGTGATCCACTCGGCCGTCACCGCCGCCTGCCTGTGGAGCCTGCCCGGTCTCAAGACGCACCTCGTCGCGTTCGACACCAACGTCGTCGACCTGACCTCGGACGTGACGGACCCGGTCGAACTGCTGATGAAGGTCCAGCTCGGCGGCGGCACCGACATCGCGAAAGCCACCGCGTACGGGGCGAGCCTCGTGGACAGCCCGCGCCGCGCGATCGTCGCGATCATCAGCGACTTCTACGAGGGCGGGAACTCCGAACACCTCGTCCGCACGGTGAAGGGCATGTGCGAACAGGGCACCCACGTGCTGTGCCTCGCGGCGCTGGACGAGGAGGCGAACCCGGACTACGACCGCGTGCTGGCGCAACGCCTCGCGAACGCGGGGGCCCACGTCGGCGCCATGACCCCAGGCCAACTGGCGGAGTTCGTTGCGGAGAAGCTCGCGTGACCAGACCCGATCTGCTTGCCCTCACCCCGGACGCGCTGGCGGCCCTGGCCAACCGCGGCCTGGTGAAGCGCGCCGCCAAGGAACTCGACGCGGGTGCCGTGCCGGCCCTCGACACCGACCCGTCCGGCGCCGTCCAGGGCAAGTTCCCGGACGGCACCGTCACGACCTTGCCGCAGGGCACCACGCTCGACGCCGCGCGATGCAGCTGCGGCGCGACGGGCGTGTGCCGGCACCGCATCGCGGTGGTCCTCGCCTACCAGCGCACCCGGGAGTCGAGCGCCCCGGCCGAACTGTGGTCGCCGGCCGCGGTGACCGACGAGGACCTGGCGGCGTTGATGGGCGAACGCACCCTCCGCCGGGCCCGCCGAGTGCTCCAGGCCGGCTACCGCGCCAAGCTCCGCCGCCCTGCCGCCGACGACCAGACCGCCCAGGCCGAGCTGCCCACCTGCACGGTGACGTTCCTCGTGCCCGGCGACCTGTCCTACGTCCACACCGACGCGGTCAACCGCGACGAGGCCACGGCACTGGCGGTCTGGGCGTTCCGCGAGGCCGACGCCCACGGCACCGACACGGTCGACGTCGGCGGATCTCCCACCACGGCAACAGATCTGACCGCCGTCACCGACCTGCTGGAGCAGTTGCTCCTCGACGGCGCGGCGAACGCGAGCGAGGTCCTGGACGTCGCCTGGCAACGCCTGCACCGCGACCTGACCGCCCAGCGCCTGCACTGGCCGGCCGCCGTGATCACCGACCTCCTCGCCCAGCTGACCGCGTACCGCCGGCGCAGCGCGGACTACGACTCGACCCAGTTCGCCGCCCTGCTCACCGAACTGCACGCGCGCACCACCGCGACGGGCCCGCGCGCCGAAGTCCTCGGCTTCGACGAACCCGCCGAGACCCCGCTGCGCCGAGTCCGCCTGACCGCCCTCGGCGCCCGTCAGCGCACCGCCACCACCGCCGACGTCTACTTCGCCTCCGGCGACGTGGTCCTGGTGCAACGCGACACCGCCCTGCGCACGGCCCAGAAACTGGCCGCGTCGAACGTCGTCTCCGAGTCGGCCACCCGCAACGCGAGCCGAGTGGTGACGCTGAAGACGAGCCGGGTCGCCAAAACCTCGCTCACGCCGGTCGGCACCTCCTGGGACGACCTGCCGCAGGCGCTGGTGATCGACGACTACCCGGCCGCCGCCGCCCACCTGGCGGAACTGCCGCCGCGCCAGGTGCGGGCGAGGGTGGAGGCGGAGCTGGTGCGCGCGGTCCGGGTCACCGAGGTGTCCGACATCGCCTACGACCCCGCGGCGCAACGCC
>Ga0207692_10000454_pt1 | contig 14492 bp, 11 predicted proteins | sample LARL52metaG_FD_184345 | JGI IMG/M metagenome (GOLD analysis project Ga0207692, IMG submission 184345) | Corn, switchgrass and miscanthus rhizosphere microbial communities from Kellogg Biological Station, Michigan, USA - LAR L5-2 metaG... | ecosystem: Host-associated > Plants > Roots >...
AGGCGCCAGGCTGGGCGCAGGAGCTGGCGGGCGGGCACACCCCGGAGACCGCGGAGTACGGGATCAGGTCGGTCACCTACCGCGCGGACCGGCCGTTCCACCCCGCCCGTCTGGTCCAGGCGCTGGCGGACTGGGAAGGCGTGTTGCGCAGCAAGGGTTTCTGCCACGTGGCCTCCCGCCCGGACGTGCTGGCCGTGTGGTCGCAGGCCGGTCCGAACCTGACCCTCGAACCCGGCCAGCTCCTGCCGTCCCCGTCGGCACGGCAGGAGCTGGTCTTCATCGGGGTCGGCCTGGACGTGACGGAACCGGCCCGCCGCCTGGATCCCGCGCTGCTCACCGACTCAGAGCTCGCCGCAGGCCCGCCGGGGTGGCGGACGTTCGACGACCCGCTGCCCGAGTGGGACACCAGCGAGCTGCACGACCACTCCGGTCACAGCTTGCGGGCGAACAGCTCCAGCAGCGCCTCCCAGTGACGTTCGGAGGCCTCCTCGCTGTACATGGCGGTGTCGGCCTGGGTGAAGCCGTGGTTGGCGCCCGCGTAGACCTCGCTCCGGTGGCTGACACCGGCCGCGGCGAGCGCCTTGCCGAGCGCCTCGATCTGTTCGGCGGGGTTGGACGAGTCCTGGTCGGCGTGCCCGAAGTACAGCTCGGCGGTGATGCGGTCGGCGAGCAGGTGCGGGCTGTCCGGCGCGTCGGTGGCCAGGCGGGCGCCGTGGAACCCGGCCGCCGCGGCGACCCGGTCCGGGTAGGTGCCCGCGGTGCGCACGGCGAGACCCGCGCCCATGCAGTAGCCGGTGATGCCGACCGGACCACCGGTGGTCAGCGGCGAGCTGCCCAGCCAGTCCAGGTAGGCGGCGGCGTCGCGCATCGTCGCCTCCGGCGTCAGCTCCCCGATCAGCGGCATGATCTTGCCGAAGAGCTCCGGACGCGCGGTGGGGTCGATGAACTCGGGCAGCTCCAGGACCGGAGCCCGGCCGGCGCGGTAGAAGACGTTGGGCACCAGCACGACGTACCCGGCCGCGGCGAGGCGGTCCGCCATGGCCTTCAGGTGCGGCCGCAGCCCGAAGGCGTCCATGTACAGCAGGACACCCGGATGCGGGCCATCGTCGACCGGGTGGACCAGGTAGGCGTCGGCGGTCCCGTCCGGCGTGGTGATGTCGACGGACGACCCGTGCACAGCAGTGGTCATGACAGTCCTCGGTTCGAAGTGTGAGCCTCGGTGCCACGTTAGCCACTTCGCGCGCTGCTCCGTCGCGAAGGAGGACGCCGTACGCACCGTGACGACTTTCCTCGATCCGAACCGCGGGCGGTCGCTTCGAAGTCCGGAGATTCCCGCCACCCGGCGGAGGCACCTCCAGCCAGGTGGCGGGTTGTTCCGGACGCCCGGCAGCTGCGACCGTACCGGCCCCAGTAGTTTGCTGGTCCTCGCCGGGGTGCCCCGGAACCTGCTGACGAACGGACCGCATGCTCAGCCCACTGGACCTGTCGCTGACGAGCGGCCCGATCCCCACCGCCGCCACCGTCGCGGGCGCGATCGCGTTGATCTCCCTGACGATCCGGAAGAACCGGACGTGGTGGACCCGAGTCGTTCCGGTGGTGATGCTCGCGTGCGCGGCCGTCATCGCCGCGCTGGTGTTCGTCGTCGACCACGTGTGGAAACCCTGGCCGGAGCCGTTGCCCCCGATCCTGGCGGTGTGGGCGGGCGCGGTGCTGCTGGCGCTGAGCCTCGCGGTCGCGCGGCTGCGGGCCGGACGGTGGTACTGGCACACGCTGAGCGTCGTGCTGGCGCTGGTCGTGACGGCGAGCGCGGTCACGGCGGCGAACGCGTTCTTCGGCTTCTACCCCACGTCACGCGCGGTGCTGGAGGTGTTCACGAACAGCCGGGTCGACCTCGACGCGGCCGCCAGGCCGACGACGAGCGTGGTCGACGTGCCGCCGGGCGGCAAGCTCGCCGACGTCTGGCGCAAGCCCGCCGGCCTGCCGGAGAACGGCACGGTGTCGGAGGCGGACGTGCCCGGTGTGTTCAAGGCGCGCAAGGCGTGGATCTACCTGCCGCCCGCGTACGCCGCGACGCCGCGCCCGCGGTTGCCGGTCGTGGTGCTGCTTCCCGGGCAGCCGGGCGCGCCGCGCGACTGGTTCGACGCGGGCCGGATCACCGAGCGCCTGGACGCGTTCGCCCGCGAGCACGACGGGCTGGCGCCGATCGTGGTCGTGGCCGACCAGCTCGGTTCACGCTCGGCGAACCCGCTGTGCCTGGACTCGAAGCTCGGCCAGTCGGAGACGTACCTGGCCCGCGAGGTGCCGGCGTGGATCAAGCAGCGGCTGACGGTGGACGAACGCCGCGAAGCCTGGACCATCGCGGGGTTCTCCCAGGGCGGCACGTGCGCTCTTCAGCTCGCTGTGCGCGCGCCCGACGTCTACGGCAACTTCATCGACCTCACCGGGCAGCGTGAACCGACGCTCGGCACGCGTGCCGAGACGGTCAAGGCCGCGTTCGGTGGCGACGAGGCGGCGTTCACGCGGGTCAACCCGATGGACGTGCTCGCTCGCGACCGGTTCCCGCAGACCTCGGGAGTGGTCGTCACGGCCCGGGGCGACGCGCTCTACCGCCAGGCCGGTGCCGACGTGTACGAGGCCTGCCGCAAGGCCGGCATGGACGTGCAGCTGAAGGAACTTCCTGGCGCGCACGACTGGAACGTGTGGCGGCCGGGCCTCTACGACTCCCTGCCGTGGCTGGCCACGCGCACCGGCCTGAGCAACTGACCCCCTGCCCGTTCGACCCTCCGGCGGAGACGACGACAGCCATGAAAGCCCTGCTGGACCGCATCACCCGACAGATCGGCCTGCTGTTCCGGACCGCTCCCCTGACCTGTGTCTTCCTCATCGTCTTCTGGACCCTCGGCGCGCTGACCGGCGCGATCGGCGACGAGAACGACACGCTGCTGGCCCGGATCGGCTTCGGCACCGACAGTCCGCTGTGGACCGCGTTCTCCTCCGTGCTGTGGGCCATGGACGTGCTGGGCTACCTGGCCACCACCGTGCTGCTGCTCGTCTTCGGCACGCTCGCCGAACGCGAGCTCGGCACCCTGCGCGCCGCGGCGATCTTCCTCGCCTCCCACGTGATCGGGGTGTTCCTGGGAGCCGGTGTGGTGGTGCTCGGCAGCGAGCTGCAGTGGTCCTGGCTCGACTCGCTGCGCGGCGGCGTCGCGGCCGGGCCGTCGATCGGCGGCGTCGGGCTCGCGCTGGCGCTGACGTTCCGCATGCCGGTGTCGTGGCGCCGCCGCGTGCGGCTCATGACGGCGCTGTCGGTGCTGGTGCTCACGTTGTACTCGGGCTGGCTGGAAGACCTGCTGCGGCTGACCGCCGGCGTGGCCGGGCTGGTGATCGGCGCGGTGTTCCTGCGCGGCCGCACCGCCCGCGAGCCGCGGACGTTGACGGAGACCAGGGTCCTGGTGGGACTGCTGATCGCGGCGTCGGCGCTCGGGCCCGTGGTGTCGCTGATGTCGCCGTCCCCGAACGGCCCGCTGTCGTGGTACTCCGAGGTGGTCGCGGTCGCGCAGCCCGCGGCGGAGGACGTGGCGCTGGTGTGCGGCACCGAGCTGGTCGAAGCGTGCCGGACGATGACGATCCAGTTGTCGTACGGGCGGTTCCCGGCCATGGTGATGTCGCTGCTGCCGGTGTTGCTGCTGCTCGTGCTGGCCGAAGGCCTGCGGCGCGGGCGGCGGTTCGCGTGGTGGTCGGCGCTGGCGTTCAACGTGGTGTACGCGGCGTTCATCGCGTGGTTCGTCTCGGACAACGCCGCGCGGATCCCGAACAACGGTCAGCTGGAGGTCAGTTTCGCGGCGAGCTTCCCCGTGCTGGCACCACTCATGATCGCCCTCGTGCTGCTGGTGACACGACGGCACTTCACCGTGCGGATGCCGCGCCACGCGGCGCGGAAGTTCCGGCGGTACACGCTGGCCAGCATCGGGGCCCTGTCGGCGTTGTACGTCTTCGGCGGGTACCTGGTCCGCGACCAGTTCACCCCGGAACCGGGATTCCTCGGGCTGCTCGCGGACCTGCCGACGCGGTTCCTGCCGCCGGGTTACCTCGGCGCGGTGCCGTTGCGGTTCCAGGCGGACGGGTTCATCGGCACGCTGCTGTTCGAGTACACCGGCGTGGTGTTCTGGCTGATCGTGCTCGCGGGCCTGCTGATGGCGTCGTGGCGCGCGTGGCCGCTGTCGGGCTCGAAGGAGGCCGAGCAGGCGCGTGAGCTGATGCGGCGGCACGGCGGTTCGTCCCTGTCGTACATGACGACGTGGCGCGGCAACCAGTACTGGTTCACCCCGGACGGCGAGACGATGATCGCGTACCGTGTGGTGGCCACGATCGCGCTGACCGTCGGCGACCCGATCGGGCCGGACCGGGTGGACGCCGTGCGCGGGTTCGCCGAGTTCTGCCAGGAGAACGGCTGGACGCCGTGCCTCTACAGCGTCGGAACCGAGACGCGGGAGGCCGTCACCGGACTCGGGTGGTCCGCGGTGCAGGTCGCCGAGGACACCGTGATCGAGCTCGACACCCTGGCGTTCACCGGCAAGAAGTGGCAGGACGTGCGGACCGCGCTGAACAAGGCCGCCAAAGAGGGCATCACCGCCGAGTGGTGCACCTACGCCGACGCGCCGTACGCGATCACCGACCAGATCCGGTCGATCTCGGCGGAATGGATGGCGGACAAGGGTCTGCCGGAAATGGGTTTCACCCTCGGCGGCGTCGAGGAGCTCGCGGGCGACGGCGTGCGGTGCCTGCTCGCGATCGACGCGGACCGCTCCGTGCACGGCATCACGAGCTGGCTGCCGGTCTACGCCGACGGCGAGGTCGTCGGCTACACGCTCGACTTCATGCGCCGCCGCGCCAACGGTTTCCGCGGCTCGATGGAGTTCCTGATCGCCTCGGCGGCACTGGAGCTCAAGGCGGAGGGAGCCCGGTTCCTGAGCCTGTCCGGCGCCCCGCTCGCCCGATTGGACCGCGGTGAACACCCCGGCCTGCTGCAACGGGTGCTGGACGTCACCGGACAGGTGATGGAACCGGTCTACGGGTTCCGCTCGCTGTTCGCGTTCAAGGCCAAGTTCCAGCCGACCTACCGGCCGATGTTCATGGCCTACCCGGACTCGGCCGCCCTGCCACGCATCGCGAACGCCGTGAGCCGCGCCTACCTGCCGCACGTCAGCATGCGCCAGGGCGTCCGCCTCGCCACCAAGATGATCACCCGGTCGTGACCCGGGCGGGCCTGGCCAGGCCCGCCCGCGACCGCGTCAGTGCTCGCAGCAGACGTGCTCGGCCCACTCCGGCTCGTGCCACCAGTGCTCGTTCTGCGCCGACGGCAACGGGTCGAGAGCGTCCGTCGTGGACAGCGGCTGGGCCTGCTTCTGGTACGGCTTCAGCAGGTCCGCGACCGAGTGCAGCCGTCCGCCGACCATGACCTGCCGGACGTTCGCCGCCGCCTTGATGTCCGCGAGCGGGTTGCCCTCGACGAACGAGATGTCCGCCGGTGCGCCCGGCTTGATCGCGCCGAGCGGCAGGCCCAGCCAGCGGGCCGGGTTGCGGGTGGCGGTGATCAGGGCCTCGCGCGGGGTGAAGCCGTACTTGACCATGGCGCGCAGGTTCATGTGGGTGGCGGTGGCCGGCGAGTCCAGCGGCGCGTCGGTGCCGCAGATGACCAGGCCACCGCCGCGGTGCACGGCGAGGGCGAACGTGACCCAGCCGCGCAGGACGTCCGGCGACCAGGACGAGGCCGGGGTGCCCGCGTTGCCGGCGTCGGTGACGTAGCGGTCGTACTCCCACGGCGGGAACAGCACGCGGGTGCGCTCGTCGGTCACCAGCGACTTGTCCTCGGTGAACAGGGCGCGGCTGTGGAACAGGGTCGGGGTCATCGACATGCCGGACCTCGTGAAGATCTCCACCACGTCCTGGTAGGCGTTGCCCTGCCGGGTCACGGTGTGGGAGTAGCCGAGGCGGTTGGTGGCACCGACGTGTTCCATGCCGTCCATGCCGAGGTTCGCGGCCGGGTAGTGGTAGTGCGAGGACAGCGGGACCCTGGAACGCTGGACGGCCGCGCGTTGCAGTTCCACGGGCAGGCGGACGTAGGTTTTGATCATGTCGTACGCGAGCTCGTGGGCGCGGCGCAGTTCCAGGTCGAGCTGGGCCCGTGACAGCGTGGGGCGCATGAAGTTGTAGTAGACGCGGGAGCCGTCGACGGCCTCGCCGGTGCCGTAGAACCGCGGCCCGGTCAGGGTTCCCGCGGCCAGCGCCTCGCGGGTCTCGACCATCTGGTAGACCGGGTCGCCGGGCGAGCGGACGGTGGTGATGCCGTAGGACAGCCACAGGTTGCCCTGGCGCGCACCCCACTGGCGGCCGCGCAGGTGCCAGTGGTTGTGGGCGTCGATCAGGCCGGGGATGGCGGTCAGGGCCGACGCGTCGACGTCGGCACCGCCCTGATGCGGACGGATTTCCCTGACCACGCCGTTCTCCACGACGATGTCGACGTTCTTGCGCAGGTCCTGCGCCTCGCCGTCCCAGTACGCACCGACGTGGACGACCTCGCGCTCGGGCGCCTTGGGCTTGGCCCAGTTCAGGTGCACGCGGATCGTGGCGGTCTTCCCGTCCAGAGTGGACTTCCGGAGCCTGCCGTTGTTCAGGTACACCAGCGCATCGCTGCCGTGCCACGCCAGCGAGTCGGTGACCTCGTGGGTGACCTGGCGCGGCTCGCCGGTGAAGTTCCCCTTGGCGTCGACGGGAACGACCCAGGCCACGCTCTCCACGACGAACGCGAGGTGCTTGCCGTCCGGCGACCAGACCGGGCCGTCGTCGCCGCGGGTGGCGATCGACCGGAACGGCATGGGCTCGGTGTACTTCAGCTCGCCGCTCACCAGGTCGACGCTCAGGATCTGGCTCGTGCCCTCGCGGAACCGGCGCGAGAACGGCTTCACCGCGGCCAGCGCGACGACCGTGCCGTCCGCGGACCAGGTCGGGCGGCCGGGCTGGAAGAGCGTCGGCGTGATCTGACGACGGCCGGTGGCGTCGACGACCCACACCTGGCCGTCCTGGTCCACGTAGGCGACCTTGGTGCCGTCCGGGGAGAAGCGCGGCGTGGTCTGCGCCCCCGGCGCGGGCGCGTAGAGCTTGTCCTCACCGGTGTTCAGGTCGCGCAGCCAGAGCTGGGCGACGCCGGTGCGGTCGCTCGCGTAGATCAGCTTCGTGCCGTCCGGCGAGAAGTCGGGGTCGGAGTCGAAGTACCCGCCGTCGGTCAGCTTGGTGGTCTTGCCGTTGCCGATCAGGTAGAGCGAGTTCAACGCGCGGAACGCGATCCTGGAGCCGTCCCTCGACACGACCGGCCCGGCGATGCCCTTGACCGGCCCGGCGACGAGGTTCCTGGTGCGCCGCTGCGGCCGTGTCGTGCGCACGGGAACGGTGACCTCGAACGGCACGTCGGTCACGGAACCGTTGGCGTACCAGCGAATCCTGCCGTCCGCGGTGTAAAGGGCGCGGTCGCCGTCCCACTGCGGCGCGAACCCGAACACGTCCTGACCGGTGACCACCGCCGTCGTGCCGAGCACCAGCTCGGCCTGCCCGGGCCGCATCCGCGTGTAGCTGGGCTGGTCACCGGGCCCGAACGCGGCACCGAACAGCTGGAAGCCGGCGGGTGCGGTGACGAGCCGTTCCCGCTTGCCGTCCAGCGTGACCGTGTCGACGGCCGCGTTGCCGACGGTGAAGATGATCCGCTTGCCGTCCCGCGACCACTGCGGCGCGGCCGCCTCGTCCGGCACCCCGGTGAGCTGCGTGATCGCTCCGGAGGCCACGTCCAGCACGTGCACGCCGTAGCTGCCCGCCCGGTCGCTGACGAACGCGATCTGCTTGCCGTCCGGCGAGAACGCGGGCTCGCGGTGGTCGTACCGGCCCTGCGTGAGCTGCCTGAGGCCACTGCCGTCGAGCTCGATCACGTAGAGGTGGTAGTTGCCGTCCCGATAGGACTGGAACGCGATCCGGTTGCCCGGCCCGAACGACGGCAGCGTGGCGTCCTGCAACTCGTCGGTCAGCTTCCGCGCGGCACCACCCGCGGCCGGCAGCACCCAGATCGCCGTCACCAGGTCGATGGCGAGCCATTTGCCGTCCGCGGAACGGGAAACCGAGATGTTGGTGCCCTGCGTCAACCGGACACCGGACCCGGCGGCCTGCGCGGCCGCGGCCTGCGCGGAGCCGATGGTGAGCGTGGACGCGGCGGTGGCGACGGCGGCGGCCTGGCCGGTGCGGGTCAGCAGTTCACGACGTGACAGATCCATGTTGCGTGGCACTCCCCCGAGAGTTGATCCCCAGTGAGCTCCACCCTGCCACCACAGGTGCGGAGCACATCGGCCATTCAGCCTAGCGTCCGCTCACTGGACGATCTCGGCTCCCGGTGCCTCAGCGGGAAATCCCCCACGGCCGAAAGCGCCGCACGCCACGGGTACGAGTCCATCACCTGCCCGCCCGTTCGCGGCGGGTGCGGCACGAAACCACCTTCACCGAACAGCACGGTCACGCCCGACGCACGCAGCTCCTCGACGCTGCGCCGGAACGGGCGGTTGCCGGCGAGAGCGGTGTTCACGAACGGCAGGACCGCGATCGGCACGCCCAGCCCGGTCAGCTCGGCGAGCTGGGTGAGCACGTAGGTGTCGGCGATGCCCGCCGCCCACTTGTTGATCGTGACGAACCAGTTTCGCAGGCTCGAAGCTCCAGGCCGGAGAGGCGATCCCCCAGCGTCACTAGATGGCGAGCGCACCCTCGATGCGGGCCACCATCGCGTCCTCGGTGTCCACCACCACGCCGTCGGCCTCGGCGACCTCGCGGCAGATGGCCACCACGGCGCGCGGGAACGACGCGGCGTCCTCCGGCGAGCGGGCCGAGAGGATCTTCATCGAGCGGCGCAGCGCCTCCAGGATGACCGGCTCGATCTCCTCGTCCGTGCCGGCCGGGACGGACGGGCGGGCCGCGCCCAGCACGGTGCGCAGGTCGGGGCCCAGGTTGCTCAGGGCGCGCAGGCCGGCGAACCGCTCCTCCAGCACGGGGCCGGGGTCGGCGTGGGAGACCAGCAGCATCGCGCCGTACACGGCGGTGCGCAGCGTGCGGCTCTCCTCGTCGGTGTAGAAGATCATGGGTCCTACTCTATGTCGGCTCGTCTGGACGTCGGTCGACGGTTGTGCCGTTCCGCCTCGACCGGACGACCACGGCCGGTCGAACCGAGAAGCTGACCGTGGACGTGTCCTACGACGACGGCACGACGTGGCAGCGGGCGTCCTACGCGCTGTTCGGCGACCACGGCGTTCTGCTCAAAGTGAAATCCGGCCCGATTTCGCTGAGAACACGTGTGATCGACGTCAACGGCAACTCAGGCGAACAAACCCTCATCCGCGCGTTGACCTAAATTGGAAATAACGACTCAGGAGGATGAGCGATGACGACCACCGCGGCCCGGCCCCGCATCACGGTACGGCGCGTGGTCTTCACGCTCGTCCTGCTGAGCGTCACCACGCTGCTGTTCTGGGTCCCGTTCGAGGGCCTGTTCGCCGCGAGCGCCGAGTGGCCCGACCCGGTCCGCCCGATCGCCGCGGTCGTCTTCGTCGCGGGTGCCATCAGCATGATCGTGCTGTTCACCCAGCGCACGAGCGACCGCGCCGCGCGGATCTCCCAGTTCCTGCTCGGCTTCGTGTGGATCGCGTTCGTGTGGACGCTCATCACGGACGTCCTGCGGCTGGCCCTGGCGATCGGCGGCGTGGAGAACCCGTTCCGCTCCCGCCTGACCGCCGTGTTGCTGGCCGTTCTCATCGTCACGATCACGGCCTACGGCGTGTACGAGGCCATGCGGGTGCCGCGGATCAAGCGCCAGGACGTCACGATCCCGCGCCTCGACCCGGCGTTCGACGGCCTGACCGTCGCGGTCATCACCGACACCCACTACGGCGCCATCAACCGCACCAAGTGGTCCGAGGGCATGGTCAAGGCGGTCAACGAGCTGAACGCCGACGTCGCCGTGCACGTCGGTGACATCGCCGACGGCACCGCCGAGCAACGCGTGGAGCAGGCCACCCCGCTCGGCGACGTCAACACCGGGCACCGCTTCTACATCACCGGCAACCACGAGTACTACTCGAACGCGCAGGGCTGGATCGACCTGATGACCCGCCTGGGCTGGAAGGCGCTGCACAACGAGCACGTGGCGCTCGAACGCGGCGACGCCCGCCTGGTGTTCGCGGGCATCGACGACACCACCGCCGACCACTCCGGCGAACCCGGCCACGCCGCCGACCTCACCCTCGCGCTGCGCGGCACCCACGGCAGCGACCCGGTCGTGCTGCTCGCGCACCAGCCGTCGGAGATCCGCAAGGCCGCCGAGGCGGGCGTGGACCTGCAGCTGTCCGGGCACACGCACGGCGGGCAGATCTGGCCGTTCCACTACCTGGTGCGGTTGCAGCAGCCGGTGGTCGCCGGCCTGAGCAGGCACAGCGACCGAACCCAGCTCTACACCAGCCGCGGCGCCGGCTTCTGGGGCCCGCCGATGCGCGTCTTCGCCCCCAGTGAGATCACTCTGCTGACGCTCAAAGCCGGGTGAGATGCTCCCCGGATAGATGTCCACTGTCGTTGAACCGCAACAACGACGGCGGCTTCCCTGCCGTGTAGCGGATGACGGTCAGCGCGGCGTTGTCGTGGTTCAGCGACAGCCACCGCTCGGGCGGGGCGTCCAGGGCGTCCCGCACCAGCCAGCCGATCAGGAACGAGTGCGTCACCACCAGCACCGGGCCGTCGCCGGGCCGCGCGAACCGGGTCTCGGCCTCGTGCGCCAGAGCGGGACCGCGGGTGCGTTCCGACTCGGGGAACTGGTCGAAGAACTCGTCGTGGTCGGGAACGAAGTGCGGCACGAAGTCGTCCGCCGCGGCCTCGACCCGGCAGGGCACCTTGAGCACCTCGGCGATGATCGACGCGGTTTCGGTCGCCCGCGCCGCCGGACCGTGGTGCACCGCCGCGAAACCCGTGCCCCGCAACCGTTCCGCGAGCAGCTCGGACTGCCTGCGGCCGCGTGCGGTCAGCCTCGACTCGTCCTTCGTCGCCTCACCGTGCCGAACCAGATGAAGATCTCTAGTCACGCCGTGCAGTCTGCCTTGATGGCACTCGCGGCGTGATGGGCGTAGGTCGGTCCGGCGTTGTTGAAGTCCTGACCTCGGGTGAGCAGCTGCACGGTGAGGTTTCCGCCGGCCTTGAACTTCCCCACGCCGACCCACTGGCCGCGCTTCTCGACCTGCTTGATCGCGAACGACGCCATCGGGGTGCCGCCGATGTCGTCGCGGTCGAAGACGTAGTACACGGTCGGGTTACCCCCGACCTCCTCCAGGCTGCCGTTCGGGACGTACACCGAGAGGTCGCAGCTGCCGCCGGCGGTGAACGTCCACAGCCCGTACGCCGAGGGGTCGTCGCGGCGCGCGTCGCCGGACATCGGGATCGACACGAACGTCGACCCGCACTTGCCGTCACCGTGGTCGACCCAGCCCTTGCGGCCGTCGCGGTACGCGCCGACGCTGCTGTAGCCGCCGCAACCGGGTCCCATCGTCACCGACCCGGAGCCGCCAGGAGCCTTGTTGCCGGCGGGCGGTGGCGCGGCGACGGGCGTCGTCGTCGGCGTGATCAGACCGAGCGCCGAGGACGCGAGCGTGGGGTCCATGCTGTTAGACGGTGCCGATGACGACTCGTCCGGCAGCTCCTCCGGCGGCGTGATCAGGCCGGGCAGGTAGCTGTTCGAGGGCTGCGCGACGTTGGGGTCCCCCTCGCCCGGCCCGCCGCTGAACGTCACGATCGTCACCCCGGCGAGGACGAGCAGCGCGACCACCGCGGCGATGACGGCGACGCGCGGCGTGAGCCGGCGGCCCGGCGGCTTCTCCTCCGGTGCCGGCAGGTCACCCGCCGCGGCCCAGCGTTCGCGGCCCCTGGCGCGGGCGGCCTCCATCAGCGCCGGGTCGGGCGCGAGGTGACGCTCGGTCGGTTCGTCGGGGTACTGGGTCGGCACGGAGCGCAGTGTGCCAGCACCACAGGGTCACCCGAACGCGTTGTTGTTTCACGAACGGGTCGTTTGCGGCCAATTAACCGCACGCTGTGTTGACGGTCCGGCAGTTTCGTCTACGTTCCGTCACAACCGGCAGGCAGGCCACTTGACCATTCTTGACTTGCGAGTCAGGCCAACTACCGCCCGCACCTGCGCACACGCGCTCCGCCTGTGACACACGACCGGATCTTGTCCCACGCGTCCGGTCACGGTCAGGAAACACCTGCGGCACGCCTTGATCTCACGGGCGGTTCAGCGCAGCGGAACCGGTTCGGAACGGCGGATGAACCTGCCCGCAACGAGAAGCAACGTCAGCCCGAACACACACATCGTGAGGGTGAACCCGTAGATCCAGCGGAACCCGAGCTGCTGCGACACGCCGAGCAGCGCCCCCGAGATCATGCCGCCGACGATCTGGGTGTTGCTGAAGATCGTCGTGGCGTGGCCGGGCCGCCCCGGGTCGAGGCTCTGGAAGTACGTGATGCCCACCCCCATCACCAGCGAGATGACGGTGGCGTGCAGCACCTGCAACGACAGCACCTGCCAGACGGCGTGGGTGAACAGCATCAGTCCGTGGTAGCTCAACGAGATCGCGGCACCGATCACCACGAGCTTGTGCTGCGACATGCGGTTGGCCAGCGCCCCGAACCACAGCATCATCGGGATCTCCAGCGCCGCGCACAGCCCCATCGCGAGTCCGGCGTCCCCGGCGGTGCCCTTCAGCTCGGTCGTCACGAACAACGGCAGGCCACCCACGGCGAGCCCGACCGAGCCCTGCAGGAACACGAAAGCGGCGGCGACGAACGGGAAACCGGCGCGCGTGTGGCCCGTTTCCTCGACCACGGGCGTTTCTTCCGGCTCCGCTGCCGGTACCGGCAGCAGCAGAGCGAGCACCGCGACGCCGAGTTGCAGCAGGGCCGTGGCACCGTAGAGGCCCACCCAGCCGACGTTCGCGACGACCAGCGCGGCCAGCGGCGGACCGGCCACCCACGCGACGGAGAGCAGCGTGCGCAGGACGCTGACGACCATCGACGGTCCTTGGGAGACCTGACGGCCGTACGCGAAGAGCTGGGGCAGCAACGACGACGTGATCGCCACGAAGATCACCGCGGTGCCGAGCAGGAGCCAGTAGTCGCGCAGGACGGCGAACAGGCCGTAGCCGATCACGCCGGCGACACCGCCCGCGGCGAGCGTGTACCGGCGCTGGACCCGGCCGTCCGACAGCTTGCCCAGGATCGTGCTGGCGACCACGGACGCGAGCGGGCTCGCGATCAGGAACACGCTGAGCTGCAGCGGCGTGACCTTGACCTCGGTGGTCAGGAACAGCGAGTTGAACGGCAGCGCGAACGCCATCGAGACGCCGCACACGACGCTGATGACGGAGAGTTGCAGGAACGTTCGGGAAAGGAGCGGCGAGGATGTTCTCTCGCGAAGTGCCGTCACCGCTCCATCGTGCTTGTCGACCCGTCAATCAGGAACTGGATTTCCCATTCTGCGGGCAAAGTCTCACACAATGACCACCGCACCGTCGCGACGGTGATCTCCACCACCCCTGAGCAGGCCTGATCCGGTCATCTCGACGACCTGACAACCACCGAAGAACATGTTCGGCGCGCGAAAGCGGGTCACCGGGAGTTCACTTTCCGGTCGAATTCCCGGTTCGACGTGGAGATGGTCTCCGCCGAGGTGCAGCCGGGGCGCGTCGACGGCGTCCTGGGCGGACATGCCGCGGTCGAGGACGTTCACGAGCACCTGCAGGATCGCGCCGCAGATCCGGCTCGACCCGGCGCTGCCCAGCACGAGCTCGGCCCGGCCGTGCCGGGTGACCGCGGTCGGCGCCATCATCGACGGCAGCCGGTCACCGGGCGCGTGGCTGAAGAACCCGTCCGGTGACAGGTCCTCCTCGCCCATCATGTTGTTGAGGTGCACGCCCGCGATGGAGATGCCGGAGCCCGCGCCGTTCGTAGTGGTGACCGAGCAGGCCGTGCCGTCGGCGTCGAGCACGGAGATGTGCGTGGTGGAGCCGAGGCGGTTCAGGTGCGCCTTGGGCGACGCCATCGCGCCGATGAGGTCTCGCTGCGACGGGTTGTCCGGCAACGCCTCCAGCATCTGCGTGAGCAACGCACCGCCCGCCGCGGGTGGCGGGTTCGTGTGCACGTCACGCCCGCGATGGCGCACGTGCAACGGTTTCCTGGGCACGACCTGGTAGGCCGCGAGGTCCGCGCGAGAGAGGTCGCCGCCGTCCGCGGTGATCGTGTCGGCGATCTCGGCCGCGATGTCACCGGTGTAGAACGGGGCGGCGCCGTCCTGACCGAGCCGGTCGAGCGCCTCGGCGAGTTCAGGTTGGACGAGGAGCTCGCCCTCCTCGAACGCGGTCAGGCCCGCACTG
>Ga0207692_10000456_pt1 | contig 14471 bp, 10 predicted proteins | sample LARL52metaG_FD_184345 | JGI IMG/M metagenome (GOLD analysis project Ga0207692, IMG submission 184345) | Corn, switchgrass and miscanthus rhizosphere microbial communities from Kellogg Biological Station, Michigan, USA - LAR L5-2 metaG... | ecosystem: Host-associated > Plants > Roots >...
TCCTGATCGCATGGCGACGATGGTCTGCTGGTATTGGGTGCTCAAGCTTCAGGCCCGGTTCATGTCGGGTGACTACGAGGCGGCGGCCACGGCGGCCGAGAGCGCCAGGGTGTTGCTATGGTCGTCGGACGCCCAGATCCACCTCGCCGAATATCGGTTTTACTGCGCATTGGCGATCGCGGCCGTTTGCGGCGCGGCCGGGGCGGAACAGCGTGGCCCCTCGCTGGCCTCGCTGAAGGCGCATCTGATGCAATTGCGCGAATGGGCCGACAATTGCGCCGCGATCTTCCGCGGAAGGCACGCTTTGGTCGCCGCCGAAGTCGCCCGTCTCGAGCAACGTGAGTTGGACGCCGAGCACCTCTACGAGGATGCCATCCGGCTGTCCCGCGAGCACGGCTTCATCCAGGACGAAGGCCTCGGCAATGAACTTGCGGCGCGGTTCTATTCGCGCCGTGGCTTCGAGACGATTGCCCAGGCCTATTTTCGGAATGCCCGCTACTGCTATCTCCGCTGGGGTGCACTGGGCAAAGTGAAGCAGCTCGATGAACTGTATCCGTTCCTCAGCGACGGAGGTCCATTGCGCGCCGGGAGCGGCATGATCGGGGCTTCCCTGGAATACCTGGACCTCGCCACCGTCATCAAGCTGTCGCAGGCGCTCTCGAGCGAGATCGTCTTCGAGAAGCTGATCCAGCAGATCATGGCCATCGCGATCGAGCATGCGGGCGCCAATCGAGGTCTTTTGATGCTCTGTACGGGCGACGACGTCCGGATCGAAGCAGAGGCCAAGACTCATCGCGACGGACTCGATGTGCACCTGATCCGAGCGACTGCGACCGGATCAGAGCTTCCCTTGACGATGTTGCATTACGTGCTGCGGACACGAGAAAGCGTCGTGCTGAGCGACGCCCTGGTTGACAACGAGTTTTCATCGGATGGTTACGTCGTTCGCAACCGATGCCGCTCGGTGTTCTGCCTGCCGCTGGTTCGACAAGCAAAACTGATCGGGGTTCTGTATCTCGAAAACAGCCTGGCACCGGGCGCATTCTCGCCGGCTCGCGCATCGTTGCTCAAGCTCCTCGCCTCTCAAGCAGCGATCTCGCTGGAGAACAGTCATCTCTATCATGAATTGGCGGAGCGCGAAGGAAGGATTCGGCGCCTTGTCGACGCCAACATCATTGGAATCGTCATCTTCGACTTTGACGGGCAGATCATCGACGCCAATGACACGTTTCTTCACATGCTGGGTTTCGACCGTGACGATTTTGTTTCTGGCCGCGTGCGCTGGACGGATTTGATTCCGCCGGATCATCGCGACCGATCTGCGCGGTCACTGGACCGAGTAAAGACCATCGGGATCTCACGGCCGTTCGAGCGTGACTATCTTCGGAAGGATGGCAGCCGCGTGCCCGTGCTGATCGGCGCGGCGAGGTTCGAGGACGGCGGCAACCAAGGGGTGGCTTTCGTGCTTGACCTGACCGAGCGCAAGCGGGCCGAGGAGTTGTTCCGCCAGATGCAAGCGGAGCTTGCGCACGCGAACCGTGTCGCCACGATGGGGCAGTTCACGGCCTCGATCGCACACGAAATCAGCCAACCCCTCACCGCCGTCGATACCAACGCAAGTGCGGCGCTGCGCTGGTTGGCCAAGGATCCTCCGGATCTGGAAAGAACGCAGGAGTCGCTCGAACAAATCATCAGCGACACTGCTCGCGCCGGCAGCATCATCGCCGGAATTCGAAATCTCATCAAAAAATCGGCTCCACGCACCGAAAGTTTCGACCTCAACGAGGCCGTGCGCGAAATCGGCGATTTGGCCCGCAGCGAAGCGACCAAATACGGCATCGTAGTCCAGACCAGGCTTGCAGGAGGCTTGCCGTCGGTCAGGGGAGATCGGGTTCAGCTGCAACAGGTCATACTCAACCTCGTTGTGAATGCCATTGAGGCAATGAGGGGCGCGGGAGAAGGGCCAAGGGAATTGATCATCAGCACCGGCGAGTTCGACCAGGGCGCGGTGACTGTGGCGGTTCAGGATTCGGGTCCCGGCCTCAAGCCCTCCGATTCCGAGCGCATCTTTGACGCCTTCTACACGACCAAGCCGGGTGGTCTGGGCATGGGACTGTCCATATGCCGTTCAATAATCCAGGCGCATGGCGGTCGCTTATGGGCCGAAAGATCCGAACCACGCGGCGCTATCTTTCAATTCTCGGTACCGATCACACGCGGAGATGCTGACGCAAGTGACCTTGCCTTATCTCCCGAAATTGTTTTCCCTCGGAAAGGGAAATCTTCAAACTGAAAGGGTTGGACGACAAATACCAAACGCCAGATCGCTTTCACTGGATATCCCGCTCGAAATAGTTAGGAAGGTCAGCTGCAGGAGTGGCTGACTTATGAAGCCGCCACTGCGGACTCATTGTGAGGAGCTGATAGGCCGTTTGTTGCCGCGATACCGCAGCGCGTCGACGATTAGCTAAAACGCTGGCGAGGGCTGGCGGCGGCTCGGAAGGTAGAGGTGGTATCCCGAAAAAAGGCGGACACCGGTCCTGCAGCACCCGAATCAGCTGGCCGAAACCGCTACTTTTCCCACGATTTCATGTGCCAAATTCGAGCTCGCAATCAGCTAGATATCGGACCGACGACGTCCAAAACGGCCGGAAGACGAATCCCAAGCCGATCACCTTCGATCTGCAGCCGTCGCAGTTGGTCGTCAAGCCGCGCGTCGTGACGGCCCGCGCCGAACGCGGCGAAGGCACGGGCTCGCGCAATGATGAAGCCGGTCCATGGCAGCGGTTCCAGACGCACAAAATCCTCGAGAGCCGCGGCATGGCGCTCGGCCTCTTCCCAGTCGCGAAGCAGCATGGACGCCTCGATCGCATCTTTGCGGAACAACAGGTGATTGTGGGCCACGACATTGCCTGACAGGAGTGCCTCGCCGTCTGACAGCGCCGCTCTGCGACGGGTCTCGTCCTCTTCAATCAGGGCCAGTATTCCGTAGTAGACGGGTCCAAAATAGGCCATTCCGGTGTCTGCGCTGATCGCCAGCGCTTCGCAAATGGCCGCAAGCGCTTCGGAGCGCCGTCCGGCCAGACGGTCGAGTTCGGCGCCAAACGCCAGCGCCTCCGCCTCGAAGCGTCGCGCCTTCAACTGCCGTGCCAGCTGGAGAGCCGCATCGACGTTCGCCTGTGCAGCCGCAAACTCACCCAGCGCGTGACGGGCGTGATAGGCGGCGTGATGGGCTATGGCCTGCGCTCTGCGGTGACCGACCTTCGCCCCCATCCCAACGGCCGCGAGCGCCTCGACGAGCGCGGCCCTCGTCTCACCCGCAAAAAACCGCATAAACGCGAGCATCGGAAGATTCGCTACCTCGATCCGGCCAAAGCCGTGACGGCGGGACAGTTCGATGCAATTTCCGAAATGCTCACGTGCGCTCAGCATCCTGCCTCGCGCGTATTCGGCATCGCCGAGTCCGCCAAGCGCTGCGGCCTCAAGTTCCGCAGATCCCGCCTCTCGCGCCAGATCGAGGCTGCGCTGATGTTCGCGGAGGCAGCCTTCCACGTCGCCCCGCGGAAACAGCAGATTGCCGTGCAGAAAATGCGCGCGAGCGGCCTCGGTGAGCAAAGACAAACGGCTTGCAGCGCTCTCTGCCCTTTCGACATCTGCAAGGGCTCCAGGCAGGTCGTCGGTGACTCGCTTGACGGCCGCGATGCCCAGCCAGGCACGACAGCGATCCGCATCATCCCGGCTTTGTTGCAGCGCCTCCTCGTAGGCCGTGCGGGCATCGGCAACCTCGCCCATGTCGTGTAGTAACTCGCCACCATAGCTGGCCAACGCAAAACGATCCTGCGGATCCAGTGCAAGAGAGGCGCCTCGCCTGACCAGCGCAAGCGCCTGCTCATAGCGATATCGCGCGGCTTCGTTTCGTGCGGCGGCAAGATACGCCTGCGGTGCATGCGGATCCTCCGCCCGGTCGAGGTGCTGGGCATGGAGGCCGAGATCCTGGTCCGCAAACCACGATGCGGCACGCTTGTGCAACTCTCGCCGTCGCGATCGGAGCAGTGTCGCGTAGACCGCATCCCGGATCAGGGCATGGCCAAACAGAATTTCGTCTTCATGCGGCCGTAGCAGGGCATGCTCCAGCAGCGCGCGGGGAGCATAAAGCGGATCCTCGATCAAGGCGCGCAGTCCGCCAAGGGGAAAGCGCTGCCCGAATACGGATGCCGCTTGCAAGGCCAGCTTGTCCGAAGGTTCGAGCCGATCCATCCTGGCCTGCACCAGACTTTGGACGGAGTCCGGAACGGCGCGATCGGTGTGCTCCTCCGCATTCCGTAGCAACTGCTCCAAAAATAGCGGATTGCCGGCGGCGCGTTCCAGGCAGCTCGTGGCAACAGCACCGATCTGACCGGAGACATTTCGTGCAAGTGCCAGTGCCTCCTCACGATGCAGCGGTGCGAGATCGATGGTCAGGATCGGGCCAGATGGCTGCCATCCGCTTGCCACGGGGTCACCGACGTTGCGCGAGGTGAGAACGAGCAGGAGCGGGCAATCACTCGTCGCCTCTGCAACGGCCGAAATTCGCGCCAGAACCTGCTCGTCGGCCCAGTGCAGGTCCTCGATGACGATAAGCAAAGCTTTGGTCCTGGCAGCCGCTGTGACAACCTCCGTGATGGTGGCGCCGACGCCGCGGCTTCTTGTGCCGGTATCCATGGCATCGTACAGCGCGCGCAATTCCGTGGGCGGAGGCACGTTGAGAAGGTCATAGAGGAATATCCCGTGGTCGGCACCGATCTGGCCGGCATCGACGAGCATAGCGATCCTCTCGGGGGCGACATCGCCCGCGGACGCCTCAGCATCTCCTCCCAGAACGAGACTGCGGATGACCGCGCGCACAGCATCGCGCCCGGTGCCTGCGCCGAAGTCGAGCACCAGACCGCCATGGCACGTGAAACCGTTCAGTCCGGCATTGTGCTGAAACTCCTCGATCAGGCGCGTTTTACCGAGGCCGGCTTCACCACGCACGTAAATGACGCGGCCTCGACGGATCTCCAGGCAAGTTGCCATTGCAGCTGCAAATTGACCGAGTTCGCTCACCCGCCCCACGAATGCACGTCCGCCAACCGGTGCGGGCCGCGTTCCCAACAACCGCCAGGCTCTGACTGGGGAGGCTAGTCCTTTCACGTCAACGTCGCCCACGTCCTCGCCGTGCAGTCGATCCTGCAATCCGCGATAGACCGCTGAAGACAGAAGCACCTCGCCGCTCCCGGCATGGTCAGTCAGACGCGACGCGAGATTCACACTCTCGCCGGTGACGGTGTAGGCCTTGTGGCGCGCGCTTCCTACCTGGCTCGCCAGGACCTCGCCACTCGCCACCCCCACATGCACGCCGATATCGTGACCGAGCCGCTTCCGGAGCATCGGAACCGAATCGCGAATGCGCAGTGCCGCAAGGACCGCACGCTCGGCATCATTGTCATGCGCCACAGGGGCACCGAACACGGCCATGACGCAGTCCCCGATATGCTTGTCGATAGTGCCGCCGTACTCGACGATTGCGGCGTCGGCAACTTCGAAGAATTCGGTGAGAATGCCCTCGATCTCCTCTGCATCGAGCAGCTTGCTCAGCGTGGTATACCCGGTGAGATCTGCAAACAGGACCGTGACCTGCCGGCGCTCGCCTTGACCACTTTCGTGCTGCTCCGGCGCCCCCTCCATGCTCGCGAGTGCATCGGTGCCGGCCTTCTGACGCAGGAGTGCGATCGCGTCGAGCAATCGACGCCGATGTCCGACCGAACTGATACCGAGATCCCTGAGATCGTCGGCCGTCAGGTTCGGTAACAAATCACCGGTGATGTGATTGTCGCAGAACTGCTGCCTGTACTGGTCGAGTCCCAGTCTCCTGAGCCAGTCTGCGACGTCCATCGGGCGCTCCCGCACCTCTGGGGTCCGCCGTTGCGGATATGGAATGGATCGTAACTCAGCCAGGGAGAGAAGCTAAGCGGAAATGAAGTCTCGACACAAAGGAGGACGTGCTGCCTTCGCCGGTCCCGGTCGCACAATAGACGCCAGCTGCCGCCTCCGCCGGGCACGCGTGCCGGCCTGCTGTTCCGCAATCTGGTGATCAAAGCCTTTGCGCTCCCGGGGTTATCGAAGCTTGCCGTCGGCAGGGATATCGCCGATGTCCTGCCGCTTCCGGACTACAACTGGCCGTCGCTCGATCAATGGACGGCTGCTTGATTCGGCGGGCTGAGCCTCACGGTGAGAAAACACGCGAGCATCAGGGAAGCCCCGACGCCCATGACACAGGCGGACCATCCGAAGCGATCAAACAGCTGACCAAGCACCGCGCTGCCGACGAGGCCACCAGCAAAATAGCAGGCGAGATAGGTCTCGCTGGCCACGCCGCGGTTCGATTTCGCGGCCTGCCCGACAAATCCCGTGGCGCAGGCCTGTGCGAAGAACGTGCCGGCTCCGACCAGGACCATTCCGCCCATGACGGACCAAAGGTGAGCGGACAGCATCGATGGCAACCCGAAACCGGCGACGGCGAGAGAGCTCCAGAGTGAAGCCCGGGTACCAAATATCGCCACGATCTTGCCTGCGAGAAGCGTCGTCACGATCGAGGGAAGGAACACGAAATAGACGAGGCCAATGCTCATCATGCCCAGCGCCAGCGGTGGCCGGACCAGCACGAAGTTCACGTAAGTGAAGGTGCCGATGAAGGCGAACAGGATGCAGAAGCCAATACCGAACGCGGCCCGCAGAGCCGGATTATGCCAATGCTCGATCATCGCTGAGAATGGCGACTGGTTAACGCTCACCGCGTGCATCGGCTTGACCCGGTGAATCGTGAAGTACACCAGGATCGCACCAGTCAGGTTGAGCACGGCAAAGAAGTAGAAGTTCGTCGCCAGCCCGAAGCTGTCCACGACGGCAGCAGAGATGAGGCGGCCGATCAGGTTGCTTGCGACGTTGCCGGTGATGTAGGCCGCGAATGCGCCGCCGGCATCGGCCGCGCTGCACTGTTCACCGAGATAGGCCAGCGTCAGCGTGAATGCGGAAGCCATGCACAATCCCTGCGCCACCCGCAGCGACGTAAAGACGGTGAGGTCGGGGGCCGTCGCGAGCAGGCTGGTCGGGATCGCAAGCAGGACGAGGCTCGCAAGGATACCAGACCTGCGGTCAATCCGCGGACTGAAGAGCCCGACGATCACGCCGGCAGTTGCCATACCCATCGTGCTGGCGTTGACCGCAAAGCCCATCGCCGCGGGTGTCACCCCATACTGGCTGGTCAACGAAGGCAGGATCGCCTGGGTTGCGAAGAGGTCAACGACCGTCAGAAACGCCATCAGTCCGATGACAACCGAGCGCAGCACGAGACCGGGCGAATGCCCTTGCTCCTGCATCGCACGCATATTCAGAGGTACGTCGGTCATCGCTCCCTCTTTGATGTCAGAGCATTGGAACTGGCGCCCCGGGGCAGGGCTATGCTGGGGAATCTCCCAGGGCGCCACGTGGTAACGAGTGCGTGGGGGCGTCGCTCGTTACATGTTGTGGTCGGCCGGATCCTTGCGGACATCGCCGACGTAGAGGATGACGGTCTCCTTGCCGAGGTTCTTCCACCAATGCGAGGTGCCGTAGACTTCGGGCCTGATTTCGCCGGCCTTGTGGACGATCGGATCGACACAGTTGCTGGCGTATTCCACGATCTCACCCTGCTGCACGAAGATCAGGGCGGGCCGATCGTCATGGCTGTGCCAGGGCACGATGCCGCCGGGCTCGATCGTGAGCTTGCGGAAACGCAACTCACGACCATCGATATGCGCGGGCTGCTTGCCGAGGTCGATCGAGCCGAGTGTGATGTCGGTGACGCCGACCGGCTTGGTATCGACCATCTGACGGGTGTTCGGCTTCATCTTGTCGGCGGGGCATTCGCCCGCAAGCGCAGCCGAGCTCACCGCCATCGCTCCAACCATCGCACAGGCGAGGACAAGGAGCCGCCGCGGCGCTCGGGAATTGGTCCTTTGCATGAACATGTCTTGATCTCCTCTTTGGTAAACCGCGTCTGCTGACCGGCTCGATCGACAGCATCGTCGAAGTCGCTTGGTTGCGGAAATGCCGGCTGGCTTTCGAATCGATAGCGAGCTGCTATCCGGCACGCCGTTCACGCGTGCGCGAACATGTGCTTGATGTCGGCCGAAAATGTCGGATAGGCGTAGACATGGTCTTTCAGCTGGCGCGCTGTTAGATTGGCCAGGCGCTGGATGATGCGGCGAGACATGAAGGCCTCCTGTCGGTGAGTGTTGGGTTAACGACAGGATCGCGGTTTCCGCGCCAATCTGAAATGCCTGGCTGCTCTGGACTCGATAGCCCGGCGCTATTGCCCATCACGATACTCGGCAGCTATCGAACCGATGGTGCAACGGTATTTCCAGCTCTTCGCGAAGGGGGTTCTGATCAGTCAGTCCACAAGAGGTGGGCCCTTCCCAGCCGAGAGGAATTTGCAGTTCGGCGGGCCTTGTGGGCGGCGCCTCCCGGAAAATAAGATTGTCCAACACGAGGAGCGAACCATGACCTCGCTTTTGCCAGCCGATGCCGAGCGACTGAGACAGGCTTTCCTGCGTTGCCGTGAGATGGACGGGACGCTTGGCGAGCAGCTTCGGGCTTACGCCGAGGCTGGTCGCCAGATCTTTCCGGCCTATGGCGCGGCAGTCGATCGGCTCGTCGTGCGGCTCAACGAGAACGGCGGCGGTGAAAATGCGCCGCACCCGGGTGAAGCGATGCCGCCCTTTCTGCTCCCGGACGAGACCGGACGGCTCGTCAGCCTGGCATCGCTACTCGTGCAAGGTCCGCTCGCCGTGATGTTTTTCCGCGGCCATTGGTGCCCCTATTGTCGTCTGAATGTCAGGGCGGTTGTTCAGGCCATGGATCGCATTCGCGCCGTCGGCGGCCAGGTCGTTGCAATCATGCCGGAGACACAGGCCTTTGCCGAGAAATTCAAGGCGGAGGGTGCGGTGCCGTTTCCGGTCCTGACCGATCTCGACAATGGCTACGCGCTCTCGCTCAATCTGGCGATCTGGCTCGGAGCCGAGATTCAGCTTCTCTTGGCGCATCAGGACCTGGCGAGCTTTCACGGCAATGATGGCTGGGTGTTGCCTATCCCCGCCACCTTCGTGGTTGGCCGGGACGGGCTTGTCAAAGCGCGTTTCGTCGATCCCGACTTCCGCAAGCGGATGGAAATCGACGACCTTGTTGCAGCGCTGAGTCACGCTGGCCGGAGCGCGTAGGCTCTCCAGCTCCTCAGCCTTGGTTCATGTGGTGCCGCCAATCGGCGCCGCGCAGCATCCGCATGACCGCAGACGCCACGGCCGTGCGCTCGCGGCCCGCAACGCCGTAGAGGTGAACGGTGCGCCGCGCATCAAGGCCGTCGACCGTCGTTCGCTTCAGCGTTGGTGGAATAGGCGAGGTCACTGGCATCACGGCCACGCCGACGTCCGCCTCGAGCAGTTCGATCAAGTCGCGCTCGGACGAGACTTGATGACCGTGATCGCAGTTCAGGCCGTGCTCGCGAAGCGAGGCGCTGAGGCGATCAGCGTGCTCGCAGTAGGTCCGCGACAGCCACTGCTCCGGCTGCAAATCCTCAAGAGCGATCTCGTCTCGCTTCGCCAGCCGGTGATCTTTGCTCAGAACCAGCCGAAAATCCTCTGTAAACAGCGGCCAGCTATCAAGTCGTTCCCAGCTCTCGTCGAGCTCGGCGGCAATGCCGAGCTCGGCCTCGCCCTTTTTCAGCATCTCGGCGACTTCCCGGCTATTGCCGCGCAAGAATCTCAGTTCAAGCCGATTGAATTGCCGCTTGATCTGGTTGAGGAACGGAATGAGCAGCGACAGGTCGACCGCGTGTGTGAGCGCAATCCGCAAGGCGCCGACCTCACCGCTCTTGAAGGCGGACGCGAGCGAGCGCGCGCCCGTGGCAGCCTCATAACACTGCTTGAGCAGCGGATGCATGCGCTGGCCGAGTTCGGTCAATTGCGTCGGTCGTTCGCGCCGGAACAGGTCGCCGCCGAGCTCGCCTTCCAATTGCTTGATGGCCCGCGTCAGAGATGGCTGCGACACGTTGCACTCATCGGCGGCACGCGTGAAGTTCAGCGTCCGCGCCACCGCCAGGAAATAGCGGACCTGATGCATCTCCATGGTCAAGCTCCCTCGGGATCGGCGCAGTCTAGCCGACCGGCAGAGGCAGGAATACACCTCACCCCCATAGCGGGGACCTATCGTTTCGGAAGCCAAAGGGTATTTCCGTCGATCTCAGGGAACGGGCAGATTCCGAGCCATCCGCGGACAACCCCGCTTATCGAAGGCTCAAAGCTATGAACATCCAGCTGAAGACGGACAAGAAAGATGCGCCGATGCTTGCCGGCAAAGTCGCGCTGGTAACTGGCTCCACCAGCGGAATCGGGCTTGGCATCGCCCGCTCGCTCGCCGGAGCCGGCGCTGCGGTCGTGTTGAACGGTTTTGGCGCGGTCGAAGAGATCGCCAAGACCAAGGACGACCTTGCGAGGGAATACGGCGTCAAGGTCGGCTATTCACCCGCCGACATGTCCAGGCCCGCGGCCATTGGTGACATGATCGGTTCGACGCTCCTTGAGCACGGCCGGCTCGACATCCTCGTCAACAATGCCGGCATCCAGCATGTCGCGCCGCTCGAGCAATTTCCGCCTGAAAAATGGGACCAGATCCTGGCCATCAATCTGTCTTCCGCCTTCCATACCATTCGCCTGGCATTGCCTGCGATGCGGGAGCGCGGATACGGCCGGATCATCAGCGTCGCTTCGGCTCACGGCCTAGTCGCGTCTCCCTTCAAGGCGGCCTATGTCGCGGCCAAGCATGGCATTGTTGGTCTGACCAAGGTGGCGGCCCTGGAAGCGGCCGAGCAGGGCATCACCTGCAACGCGATCTGCCCCGGCTACGTCTACACGCCGCTGGTCGAGGCCCAGATCGATGGCCAGGCCAGGGCGCACGGTATTTCCCGCGATCAGGTGATCCGGGACGTGCTGCTCGCGCAACAGCCGAACAAGCGGTTTGCGACGGTCGAGGAAATCGGTGCGCTCACGGCCTTTCTCGCCAGCGAGGCGGCCGCCTCGATCACCGGAACGGCCTTGCCGGTCGACGGCGGCTGGACGGCGCATTGAAGCTGAACGGAGACCTAACAAATTGCCGGCCGATACGAACATCGATTCGGGCCGGCAGCTCGAACAGGAGCGAGACATGAACGGTGAGCAGAAACAGCCCGCGAGCATCAAATCCATGGCACGGAGTCTTCCCGGTCGGGTGGTCCTGGTCCTGCAGGGTGGTGGCGCCCTGGGCTCATACCAAGCCGGCGTCTATCAGGCGCTTCAGGAGGCCGGGATCGAACCGGACTGGATCATCGGCACTTCGATCGGCGCCATCAACGCGAGCTTGATCGCCGGCAATGCGCGGTCAGAGCGCCTGCCGAAACTGAAGGAGTTCTGGAAACGGATGGAGCAAAATCCGATCTGGAATATCCGGACTGCCTTTCCCGGCTTCAACGAACGGCTGTCCTATTGGTCCACCGTGACGCACGGTATTCCGGGCTTCTTCAGGCCCAATGCGCTGGCGCATGCAGGTGACAGCTATCCGCTCGGCGCTGAAGGGACCGGCTACTATTCGACGGCGCCCCTTGAGAAGACGCTCGCGGAACTCGTCGACATGGACCTGCTCAACAGTTGCGAGCCGCGTCTGACCGTTGGCGCAGCTCACGTGCGCACCAGCCAGATGCGCTATTTCGATAGCCAGCATTGTGAGCTCGGCATCAAACATATCATGGCGTCGGGCGCCCTGCCGCCCGCTTTTCCGGCAGTTCGCATCGACGGCGAACTCTATTGGGACGGCGGCATTCTCTCGAACACGCCGACCGAGGTCGTGTTCGACGACAATCCCCGCAAGGACTCGCTGATCTTCGCGGTGCATTTGTGGAATCCGGTAGGCGCCGAACCGACCACCATGGCGGAGGTGCTCAATCGGCACAAGGACGTGCAATATTCCAGCCGCATCATGAGCCACATCGCGCGGCAGCAGCAGGCGCATCGTCTGCGGCACATCATCAATCAGCTTGGAGGGCGACTCACCGAAAGCGAGCGCAACGACCCGGCTGTTCGGGAATTGCTTGGTTATGGCTGTCAGACGCGGATGCACGTGGTTCGCCTGCTGGCGCCGCAGCTCGACCGGGAGACGCACACAAAGGACATCGACTTCAGTCCGCGCGGCATCATGCAGCGCTGGGACGCCGGCTATGCGCACACCAAGGCCGTGCTGGGCCGCGCGCCATGGGTCGGTGATTTCGACCCTCTGAGCGGCGTTATCCTGCACGAGCAGATGGAGCTGATGCCGTTGGCCGCGGAATGAGGTTTGCAGGAGATGTCCGGTTTGGTTTGTCTCTACATCGTGTGCTCGCTCTCATTCTGACGCGAGATGAGCCGGACGCCTGAGAGGATCAGCATTGGCATCGGCCTCCGCCGCAAATCCTAGCGGTCGCCGCGCGCGGTCAAGAATGTCCTGCCGCACGGCTCTTCATCGGACATTCTCCGGTGGCAGAAGGAAACGCCGCAGAAGGTGATCGAGCGACATCTGTCCGGGTCCCCACGCCATGATGCCGAGCGCCATGGCCGCCCAGGTGAGATGGATCGGCCAACCTTCGGGAACCGTGAGCTCCACGATTGCGGTCATGAATAGCAATCCGAGCGCGGCAAAGCGGGTGCCAAGCCCGAGGATCAGGAGCACCGGAAAGACGATCTCGCCCGATCCCGACAGAAAAGCCGTGACCGCCGGCGCCGGGAAATGGTAGGGGCCTCCTGGCAAATGCAGCATGAACTCATCATTGAACAGCGTGACGGCGGTATCGCTGAGCTTGAGAAAGCCGTCCCATTTGAGGATGCCGGAGCGCCAGAACGGCACGGCGAGAGCTGCGCGCGTCACGAGCTGAACGAAGGAAGGCAAGGCGACCGCTTGTACCAGCCGGCTGGCCTTGTCGGCCAGCAGACCGAGCGGCTGGAGGATCTGACCGCCCGTGATTCGCTGATCAGAGATCATCGCTGTCTCCCAAGATGACTGCTGTAAATGCACCAGCCTCAATCATTCCGGCGATACCAGAGGCAATGTCAAAAGAGGGGAAATCTGCGAGCGCGGATGCGGCGGCTTCGCCGAACGTGCGTCCTGCGATAAGGCTGGTGAGGAAGACGGCTCCGCCGAGCGGCAGGTGCCGCACGGCGACATCGAGATCGGGTCGGGTGATCAAGGCATCTTCCGGCGTCGATGCGTCGATCCTGCCGACCCGATCTGCGCCGCGATTGGCAGCGAAAATCGTCACGGCAGAGAATGGAGAGCGGACCACCCTTGTCGCAGGGTGTGCAGTGAACACCAGGTCGGCCATCCGTTCGGGGCGCGTCGCGGCAAGTGCGTCGGATGACAGCGGCTCGACGTCCGCCGCGTGATAGGCGTCAAGCCAGGCCCGCTCTAGCCGTGCTGTGTCTGCCAGCCACGGCATCGACTGGGCATATTCCCATTGCTGAATGAAGGCGGGGAAGTCCCGCCCATAGTCGAACAGCAGGGGTGATGTCGGCGGCGTGGCGCGGATGTGAGAACGCGCCATGGCGCGAAAGAAGTCGGCGCCGGTGATGCGCTGAACGGCCGGGTAGATCGCGGCAAGCGTCTCAATCAGGCTGACCGTGACGTTGTTGCGGTACACATTGTAGCGCTTGGCCGCAGCATGACCTTGCGGTCCGGCGACCGCCGAAGGTGTGTCGCGCGAAGGATCAAACAGTCCGGTTGCGAACGCGGTGTAGGTGGATTCTGGATGTCGCTCAAGCCGCGGCATGGCGGTAGGCCCTGGGTGCAATGGCATGACATCGATCGAGGATCGCCTGTGCGGCGGCCGCCTCGGCTTTCAGGATCGGCCAATCGGGGACCTTGCTGTCCCATTCGACCAGGGTCGGAATTGCGCCGCAGCGCCGGATGACGCTCTCGAACAGCACCCATACGGGATCGGCAACGGCGCAGTCATGGCTGTCGATCAGCAGCGGCTCGTCTTCGTCGTCACTCGACCACGCATGACCGGCGAGGTGGATCTCTCCAACGCAGGAGAGCGGAAATTCAGTGAGATATTGAAGCGCCGAGAAGCCGTGATTGGTCGCGGACACGAAGACATTGTTGATGTCGAGCAGCAGACCGCATCCGGTCCGTCGGGCGATGCGGCGGATGAACTCCGTCTCGCCCATTGTCGACTCGCGAAACGTGACATAGGTTGAGGGGTTTTCGAGCAGGATCGGCCGGCGGACCACGTCCTGCATTTGGTCGATGTGGTCGCAGACGCGTGCGAGTGTCTTCTCGGTGTAGGGCAGGGGCAGGAGATCATTGAAATAGGTGGTCTCGTGTGTTGACCAGGCCAGATGCTCCGAAACCAGGGC
>Ga0207692_10000457_pt1 | contig 14468 bp, 19 predicted proteins | sample LARL52metaG_FD_184345 | JGI IMG/M metagenome (GOLD analysis project Ga0207692, IMG submission 184345) | Corn, switchgrass and miscanthus rhizosphere microbial communities from Kellogg Biological Station, Michigan, USA - LAR L5-2 metaG... | ecosystem: Host-associated > Plants > Roots >...
ACGCGCTGATCGTTCCATCCTGCCAAAGCCCGGTCCGGTGTGCTCAGACGCCTACGGGTGGTTTGCCGGGTTCAGTCGCAGCACACGACTTCACCCGCGACGGACGGCAGTCGGCTCGGACACCCCCGTCGCGTCCAAACGGGCCGAGAAGACATCCGTGCCGTTGAGGAAGCTCGTGTCGTACTGGAGGTACGACCGGGTGATCAGCTTCGGCGACGGCTGAGGCGCACGACCGGACCGCGCTGCGGGTTGACGATGACCCATGGCTTGTCCTCGGCCTGACTGTCGGCACCGTTCCAGTGCGTCCCTTCCGCATGGCGTCGGTGCCGTTGTCGCACACCGTCGTCCACGCGCCGACGGGCGCGTAGTCGGAGTCTCCGAGTCCGGCTGCTCCTTCGAGCCCAGCATCTGAAACCTCGACACCTCGAACACGCGTTCGATACCCTCAGGCGAGAAGGGCGAGCTCGAAGCGATGCGCGAAGGCGCGGTAGGACCGCGCGTAGACGTCCGAGCTGTCCGCCACCCGCTCCCGCTCCTTCTTCAGCACCTCACCGGCCGCACGCGCGTCACCGTTGAGCACGTGGATGATCGAGAGCTTGCGCGCCCGTTCGAAGTCGAGCAACGACTCCGGTCTCGCGACGAGCTCACGCGCCAGCGCGTCCCACTTCGCGTGCTTGTCGACGTAGGGCTGGCCGTGCTCGCGGACGGCGTCCACCAGCGACGCGGCGACGGGGGCGTGGTCGCCGCCCGGCTCGAACGTCCACCGCCAGACCGGCTTCTCCCCCATCAGGTATCCCAGCGGCACCGACACGAGCGGGGTGCCGGGGATGCCCACGCCCAGTGCGCGGCAGACCTCGTCGTAGCGGCGGAAGCACACGCCGACCAGCGGGGTGAGGTCGAGCGCTGCCGTGACGCCGAAGCCGAGCCAGCCGGAGCAGCCGTCTCCGCGGTCCTGGAGCCAGACGTGGCCGCGCCGGACGAAACCCGTCCCGCGCAGGGCGGTGTCCACGGCTACCAGCACGTCGGTTTTGGGAGATGGCCTCACGGACGACAGAGTCCCACCGATGATCGGTCAGTGCAGGACGGGCGTGAGGAACTCGAACAGCTTCTGCACGGCGTCCGCGGGCACGTCGTCGAGGTGTTCGGTGAGCTGCAACAGGATGCGGCCGCCGCCGAGGTGTTCGACGGAGACGCACGGTGCGGTGGCGCAAACCTCTTGCACACCACCCAAAGCGGCGACCTGACGGGGTCCGAGCAGCGTTGCCCAGTGCGGGCCGCGGGCGAACTCCGCTGCGGTGAGAAGGGATTCGTCGAGGCCCACGCCCGCGGAGATCTCGTGTGCGGTTCGGACGCCGACGCGGTCGAGGGTGATCCAGCCGCCCGACGCGCGCACCAGCGACGCTCCCGCACGGAACATCGACAGCCAATCCTGTTGCACGGCATGGGAAATCCAGCCGCGGAACAGGGAGCGGCACGCGGTGACCACGATCTGGTGCGGGAACGCCGGGTCGTCCTTCAGCAGGATCTCCGCGCTCCAGCCGCCGTCGACCAGCGGCAGGCCCTGCGAGTCGAGCTGGACCAGTTGCACGCGCAGGAAGGACGGCAGGTCCGCCAGCGCCGATTCCCACGACGGGATGGTGAAGTCACCCGAAGAGAGCAGCAGGCGGGCGTAACCGGGCGGTCCCCACGGCGTTGTATCGGATGGCCGGTAGTCACGGGCGACGGCGACCAGCTCCGCCACCGAGGCGGGGCAGAGGGGCGCCAGGAGGTCGGTGAAGACGGCGCCGAACCACGTGGCCAGGGCGGGACGGTCGACGCCGGAGAACGTGTCCAGCTCAAGACGGATCACGTGTGGCGGCGACACAGGTCTCGGAAGCGTCAGATCTGTGCTCAAAGTGAGCGAACCCTATGGCTCCCAGACAGAAATCGTTAGGGGCCACTCTCGTGAAAGAATGGCCCCTAACGGGCGAACGTCTAGCCGCGCGACTGGTAGTCGCGGAGCAGGCCGCGGGAGATGATCGTCTTCTGGATCTCCGAAGTGCCCTCGCCGATCAGCAGGAACGGCGCCTCGCGCATCAGGCGCTCGATTTCGTACTCCTTGGAATAGCCGTAGCCGCCGTGGATGCGGAACGCCTCCTGCGTCACCTCGGCGCAGTACTCGGACGCGATGAGCTTGGCCATGCCGGCCTCGACGTCGTTGCGCTGGCCCGAGTCCTTCAGGCGCGCGGCGTTGACCATCATCAGGTGCGCCGCCTCGACCTTGGTGGCCATCTCGGCGAGCTTGAACGCGATGGCCTGGTGCTCGACGATCGGCTTGCCGAACGTCCTGCGCTGCTGGGAGTACTCGATGGCGAGCTCGAACGCGCGGATCGCGATGCCGCACGCGCGGGCCGCCACGTTCACTCGGCCGACCTCGACGCCGTCCATCATGTGGCGGAAGCCCCGGCCGGAGACGCCGCCGAGGATCTGGTCGGCTGAGATCTCGAAGCCGTCGAACACCATCTCGGTGGTGTCGACGCCCTTGTAGCCCATCTTGTCGATCTTGCCTGGGATCGTGAGGCCCGGCAGCACCTCTCCGTAGCCCTCGGGCTTCTCGACCAGGAACGTCGTGAGGTTCTGGTGCGGCTTCTCGGCGCCCTCGTCGGTCTTCACGAGCACCGCGGTCAGGTTGGACGTGCCACCGTTGGTCAGCCACATCTTCTGGCCGTTGATGGTGTAACCGGACTCGCCCCGGACCGCGCGGGTGCGGATCGCCGCGACGTCGGAGCCGAGTTCCGGCTCGGACATGGAGAACGAGCCGCGCACCTCACCGGCGGCCATGCGCGGCAGGTACTTCTGCTTCTGCTCGGGCGTGCCGTGCTGCTTGAGCATGTGCGCCACGATGAAGTGCGTGTTGATGACGCCGGAGACGCTCATCCAGCCGCGCGCGATCTGCTCGACGACCAGCGCGTAGGTCAGCAGGGACTCGCCGAGGCCGCCGTACTCCTCCGGGATCGTGAGACCGAAGAGGCCCATCTCCTTCATGCCCTCGACGATGTCGGCGGGGTAGGTGTCGCCGTGCTCCAGCGTCTGGGCGTGCGGAATGATTTCCTTGTCCACGAACGTGCGAACGGTCGCGAGGATTTCTTCCTGGATGTCCGTGAGACCCGCGGTCTGGGCGAGGCGCGCCATCGCACTTCCCTTCCAAGGCTTGAGTTACCGGCGAGTATGGACCGGTTAACGCCCGTTCGCGACCGCGTTGTGCTCTCCGCAACACAGCCACGTCCGCTGTACCGAAACAGCATCCCTGACTGGCGGAATCGCGCACCCACACGCAGCGAACTCGCGGGCGAACCTTAAGATCGCCGCTCAGCGAACAAGGGGGGACTCCGATGACTTACGACCCGTACAACCAGAACCCGCAGGGCGGTCCCTACGGGCAGCAGCCGTACGGCCAGCCCCAGTACGGTCAGCCTCAACAAGGGCAGCAGCCCTACGGCTCGCAGTACGGCTACGGCTATCCGCCCAAGCCGCTGGACACCTCCACTGCCACCATCGCGATGGTGTCCTCGATCGCGGGCATCCTGTGCTGCCTCGGCTGGATCGTCGGAATCGTGATGGGGCACATCGCCCTGTCGAAGATCAAGCGGGGCGAGGCGGGCGGAAAGGGGATGGCGGTCGCCGCGTTGTGCATCGGCTACGGCTTCATCGTGCTCTTGGTGGTGTTCTACACGCTGCTCGGCGGCGCGGCCTACCTCGAGCACCTGAACAACCGCTGATCAGCCCGCGAGGGCGATCTCCAGGGCGCCACCGCAGTGGCGGCAGACGTCGGCGAACACGTGGACGTCGGCATCGCATCCCGGGCAGCTGCGGAAGCTGCGCTCCAGCAGGTCGTCTTCGCGGCGCTTGAAGAGCCGCAACCTACTGCTCGCCTTGCCGTTACTCGAACGTGACATGCCATGAGCATGCCCCCACACCGGGGCAAGATCGCAAACTTCGGTGACGGATTGTGCGCCACTTCACCCGTTTTGAACGCAACCTGTGACGGTCGAACACGTCCAGTGACATTCGGGGTGAAATAGCGCACAATCCGTAACGGAATTAATCCTCCGGCGGAGTCCACACGTTCGACCGCGACATGCCCGCGGCACGCCCCTTGCCGGAGATCACCAACGCCATCTTCCGGGACGCCTCGTCGATCATCTCGTCGCCGAGCATCACCGCACCGCGCTTACCGCCCGCCTCGGACGTGTAGTACTCGTACGCGTCGAGGATGTTCTCGGCGTGGTCGTAGTCGTCCTGCTTCGGGCTGAAGACCTCGTTGGCCGCGTCGATCTGGCCGGGGTGCAGCACCCACTTGCCGTCGAAGCCCAGCGCCGCGGACCGGCCGGCCACGCGCTTGTAGCCCTCGACGTCACGGATCTGCAGGTACGGGCCGTCGATGGCCTGCTTGTCGTGGGCCCGCGCGGCCATCAGGATCCGCATCAGGATGTAGTGGTAGGCGTCGCCGACGTCGTAACCGGGCGGCTGCTCGCCGACGACCAGCGACTTCATGTTGATGGACGCCATGAAGTCCGCCGGGCCGAAGATGATCGTCTCGACGCGCGGGGACGCGGTGGCGATCGCGTTGACGTTGTTCAGGCCCAGGGCGTTCTCGATCTGCGCCTCGATGCCGATCTTGCCGACCTCGTAGCCCATGGTCTTCTCGATCTGCGTGATCAGGAAGTCCAGGGCGACGATCTGCTCGGGCGTCTGGACCTTCGGCAGCATGATGCAGTCGAGGTTCGCGCCGGCGCCCTCGACGACCTCGGTGACGTCGCGGTAGGTCCACTCCGTCGTCCAGTCGTTGACGCGCACGACGCGGGCCTTCGAGCCCCAGCCGCCTTCGTTCAGGGACGCGACGATCGTCTTGCGGGCGTCCGGCTTGGCCAGCGGGGCGCAGGCGTCCTCCAGGTCCAGGAACACCTGGTCCGCCGGCAGCGTGCGCGCCTTGTCGATCATCTTCTGGCTCGAACCCGGAACCGCCAGACACGAGCGACGGGGACGCTGCTGGTCGACCACTGGAGTACCTCCTCGTACCGGCCGGTAACTATGTGCGCCACAGTGGCACGCATCATCTCCGGGCGCATATTCGCTGAGTCCCGTTTCACAAACCCTGGCAGGCTGAACCGGTGGAGATCACTCGAATCCTGGACGCGGCGCTGCGAAAGGCGGCCGCCGTGTGGATCACCTCACCCGGTCACGAACCGCGCCTCGTGCACGCGCACTGGCGGGACGACGCGCTGTGGGTCATCACCGGCGGCACAGAGCAAAAGGTGCCAGGTCTGGCCGAAGGAGCCGAGGTCACCGTCACCGTGCGCTCCCCCAGCACGCATTCGCACCTCATCGACGCCCAGGCCGTCGCCCACCTGGCCGAGCCCGACGAGGAGACGACGCAGGCGTTGAAGACCGCGCGCCTCAACACGAAACCGGAGTGGAAAGCCGTCTACCGCCTGGAGTTCAGTGCATGATCACCGTTCCGGAGGGCTTCGGAAGAGTTCTCGGCGACCGCGCGGACGAGTGGGTGGCCTCGCTGCCGAAGCTCGCCACCAAGGCGTGCTCGCGGTGGCGGCTCACCCCGGACGGGCCGTTGCTGAACGGGATGTGCGCGATCGTGCTCCCGGTCCGGCAGGCCGACGGGCACCCGGCAGCACTCAAGATCACCTGGGTCGGCGACGAGACCGAGACCGAACCGCTGGCGCTGCGGCTCTACGACGGCGAGGGTGCGGTCCGGCTGCTCGACCACGACGAGGAGCTCGGCGCGCTGTTGCTCGAACGCCTCGACCACACGCACTCGCTGAACGACGAGCCGATCGAGAAGGCCGTCGAGGTGATCGGTTCGCTGCTGCGGCGCCATCGCGGCCTCGAAGCGCCGGCGGAGGTCCGCAGGTTTGCGGGCAGGGTGCGCGAACACCCGGCGATACCGGGCAAAATGCTCGACGCCGCACGTGATGTTGCCGACACGAGGTTGATGGGCAGCACGCTGGTGAACGAGGACCTGCACTACGAGAACGTGCTGCGCGGCGATCGCGAACCGTGGCTGGTGATCGACCCGAAACCGCTGTCCGGCGACCGCGAGTACAGCATGATTCCGTTGCTGTGGAACAGGTTCGACGAGCTGGACGGCCGCAGGGGGCTGAACGACCGGTTCCTCGCGCTGTGCGACGTCGGCGAGCTCGACGTGGCGAAGGCGCGGGACTGGACATTTTATCGGGCGGTTGTGAACTGGGCGTGGTGTCTGGAGGAGGACCTGCCGGGGCTGGCGGCGATCTGCGCCGAGATCGCCGGGTGGTCGCTCAGAACCTGATCTAGCCTGGTGCCCGTGGTGGCTGTGAACCGGGTCTACATCGCTCAGCTGGCCGGACTCCCCGTGTTCGGCCCCGACGGCGAACCCATCGGCAAGGCCCGCGACGTCGTGATCAGTCTTCGCATCGACCGGCAACCGCCGCGGGTGCTCGGCATGGTCGTCGAGCTGGCGACCCGCCGGCGGATCTTCGTGCCGATGCTGCGACTCACCTCGATCGAGCCGAACGCCGTGACGCTCGCGACCGGGTCGGTGAACCTGCGGCCGTTCCACCAGCGCGTCAACGAGGTGCTGGTGATCGGCGAGGTGCTCGACGCGAAGATCCGGCTGGAGGACGGCAGCTCGGCGATCGTGGTGGACGCCGCGATGGAGCTGACCCGCACCCGAGACTGGCGGATGATCAAGGTGGCGGCGCGGCAGCGCACCGGCAGGTTCGGCCTCAAGGGGCCCGTGCAGGTGTGGCAGTGGGAGGAAGTCGGCGGCCTGAGCGCAACGAGCTCTCGGGCCAGCCGCAGGGCGCGCAACAGCTCGTCGCGGTGTTCGAGGGCATGCGCGCGGCGGACGTCGCGAACGCGTTGCACGAGCTGCCGCCCAAGCGCCGCTACGAGGTCGCCGACGCGCTGGACGACGAACGGCTCGCGGACGTCATCGAGGAACTGTCCGAAGAGGACCAGAAGGACGTCCTGTCGCACCTCGACGAGGAACGCGCCGCGGACATCCTGGAGGCGATGAACCCGGACGACGCGGCGGACCTGCTGGGCGAGCTGGCCGAGGGCACCAAGGACCGGCTGCTGGAGCTGATGGAACCGGAGGAGTCCGAACCGGTCCGGCGCCTGCTGGAGTACTCGTTCGACACCGCCGGTGGTCTGATGACCCCGGAACCGATCATCCTCACGCCGGACGCGACGATCGCGGAAGCGTTGGCACGAGTGCGAAATCCCGATCTGACGCCGGCGCTGGCCTCGATGGTGTTCGTGTGCCGCTCGCCGTCCGCGACCCCGACCGGCCGCTACCTCGGCTGCGTGCACATCCAACGGCTGCTGCGCGAACCGCCGTTCGACCTCGTCGCCGGCGTGGTCGACACGAGCATGGCGCGCCTGTCGCCGAACGCCTCGCTGAGCGACGTCACCCGCTACTTCGCGACGTACAACCTGGTGTGCGCCCCGGTGCTCGACGAGACCGAGCACCTGCTCGGCGCCGTCACCGTGGACGACGTGCTGGACCACCTGCTGCCGGACAACTGGCGCGAGACGGGACTGAGCCATGCCTGAACTGCTGCCACGGCGGCGACTCGACCAGCCGCGCGGGCCGCGGGGCTTCCGCCTGTCGATCGACCCGGACGCGTTCGGTCAGTTCTCCGAACGGCTCGCGCGCTTCCTCGGCACGGGCAAGTTCCTGTTCTGGCAGACGCTGTTCGTCGCCGTCTGGATCGCGCTGAACCTGTTCGCGGTGTCGCTGCGGTGGGACCCGTACCCGTTCATCCTGCTGAACCTGGCGTTCTCGACGCAGGCCGCCTACGCGGCGCCGTTGATCCTGCTGGCGCAGAACCGGCAGGACGACCGGGACCGGGTGTCGCTGGAGGAGGACCGGGCGCGGGCGGCGCAGACCAAGGCGGACACGGAGTTCCTGGCCCGTGAGCTGGCGGCGTTGCGCCTCGCGGTGGGTGAGGTGGCGACGCGCGACTTCATCCGCGGTGAGCTGGAGAAGCTGGTGAAGGAGCAGAACAACGCCCGCAAGGTGCGGCCGTGAGCCTGGTCATGCGCTGATCCGCCCGCTCGCGACCAGGTCGGACAGGACCTCGTGGATCGCGGGCGCCGTCTCGGCGTGCGACCGGTACTCGTCGCGGTTCACGTAGGTCAGCTCGGCGATCTCGCTCGTGGGCCGCGGTGTGCCGAGCAGCGATGCCGTGAAGCAGGTCATGTCGACCATCGCGCCCTCACCCTCGCCGTACGCGGGGGCGACGTAGCGCTTGAGCACGACCGGCCGCGCCAGTTCGACCCCGAGCTCTTCCCTGACCTCCCGGCGCAGGGCGTCGGCGGGGGACTCACCGGGCTCGATCTTGCCGCCGGGGAGGTAGAAGGCCTTCTTGTTGCGTGAGCGCACAACGAGGAGGCGGCCGGCCTCGACGTGCACAAGTCCCACCACCGTGATCACGGATACACGTCGTCCGCGGCCAGGCGGTCGCACGTGCGGCCGAAGGCTTCGAGCTCACCCGGCCCGAAGCTCTCCCCGAAGTGCTCGGCGACGCCCGCCAGATGGGTGGAGGAAGCACTGCGCAGGCGTTCGGCACCGAGCGGTGTGAGCACGGCCACGATGCCGCGCCCGTCACCGTCGGCGCGTTCGCGCCCGACCAGACCTGCCCGTTCCAAACGGTCCACGAGGCGGGTCACGCCAGAGCGGGACAGCAGGACGGCATCGGCCAGTTCTGTCATGCGCATGCGCATGGAAGGCGTCTCGGCCAGTTGAACCAGCACGTCGTACGCCGCGAGCGAAAGGCGCTGCTCAGCAATCAGTTCGGCCTCGAGGACCCTCGTGATCCGTGCATGCGCGCGGAGAAACGATCGCCACACCCCTAGCTCGACACGGGTGGGCAATCGAGAGCTACCCGATTCCGGCACGGAAGTCGATGTTACGGACAGCTCCCGCCCCGCTACGACCTGGGCCTGTGCTCGAAAGTGACCAGCCGGTAGGACAGGCGCGAACCGGACGTAGCATGGCCAGGTGACCACCACGCAGCCCCTCCCCACCGTCGAGGACGTCCGCAAGGCGCTCGCCGGTGTGCAGGACCCCGAGATCCGCCGCCCGATCACCGAGATCGGCATGGTCAAGGACGTCGAGGTGGGTGCCGACGGCGTCGTCGTGGTCGGCGTGTACCTGACCGTCGCGGGCTGCCCGATGCGGGACAAGATCACCAAGGACGTCACCGCGGCGGTGTCCGCGCTGGAGGGCGTCTCGTCCGTGCGGGTCGACCTCGACGTGATGAGCGACGCCCAGCGCACCGAGCTGCGCAAGACGTTGCGCGGCGGCACCGAGGAGCCGGTCATCCCGTTCGCCCAGCCGGGCTCGCTGACGCGCGTGTACTGCGTCGCGTCCGGCAAGGGCGGCGTCGGCAAGTCCTCGGTCACCGTGAACCTCGCCGTGGCGATGGCCGCGCGCGGGCTGTCGGTCGGCATCGTCGACGCGGACATCTACGGCCACTCGATCCCGCGCATGCTGGGCGCCGACGGCCGTCCCACCCAGGTCGAGAAGATGATCATGCCGCCGCAGTCGCACGGCGTGAAGGTCATCTCGATCGGCATGTTCACGCCGGGCAACACGCCGGTCGTCTGGCGCGGGCCGATGCTGCACCGCGCCTTGCAGCAGTTCCTCGCGGACGTGTTCTGGGGCGACCTGGACGTGCTGCTGCTCGACCTGCCGCCCGGCACCGGTGACGTGGCGATCTCGGTGGCGCAGCTGGTGCCCAACGCCGAGATCCTGGTCGTCACCACGCCGCAGCAGGCCGCCGCCGAGGTGGCCGAACGGGCCGGGTCGATCGCCCTGCAGACGCGTCAGCGGGTCGCGGGCGTCATCGAGAACATGTCGTGGCTGGAGATGCCCGACGGTTCGCGCATGGAGGTCTTCGGTTCCGGTGGCGGCGCGGCCGTCGCGGAGTCGCTGTCCAAGACCATCGGTTCCGAGGTGCCGCTGCTCGGCCAGGTGCCGCTGGACCCGCGGTTGCGGGAGAACGGCGACTCGGGCACGCCGATCGTGCAGGCGGTGCCGGACTCGGCCGCCGCTCAGGTGCTCGGCGAGGTCGCGAAGAAGCTGACCGTCAAGTCGCGCGGGCTGGCAGGCCGCCTCCTCAACGTCTCCCCCGCGGGCCGCTAACCGCCGCTTTCGGACGGCACGCGGGGCCCTTTCGTGCGCCAGGAGCATACGAAAGCTCCCCGCGTGGCAGAACTCAGGTCGCGTCCGGGTCGTAGGGCGGGCGCTCACCCGGTGCGAGCGGCCGCTGCTCGGGCGCGGGCGGCGTCGGTGGGGTCGGGTAGCCGTTGGTCTTGGCGACCGGCTCCGGGTCGTCGAAGAGGTGCTTGGCGACCGCGCGCTTCGGGTCGAAGTTGCGCAGCTCCCGCAGGTCCTCCAGCGGCTTGCGGAGCTGCTCGAACTCCGGTCCCATCTCCTGCTTGAGCTGCTCGCGCGCGCCGGAGGCGTACTCGCGGACCTGACGCACGGTCTTGCCCAGCCAGGCCGCGGCGGACGGCAGGCGTTCGGGTCCCAGGATGAAGAGACCCGCGACGACGATGATGAGGATCTCCACCCATCCGATGTTCTCGAACACGGGTCCCAGCCTACTTCGCTCAGTCGCTCTTCAGGGTCACGTCCAGCTTCAATTCACGACCCTGACGGGCGAGCACGACCTGGACCGTCTGGCCGATCTCGTGCTCGCGAACCGCGACCACCAGTTCGGCGGCGTTGCGGACCATCCGGCCGCCGACCTTCGTGATCACGTCGCCCTCCTGGATGCCCGCGGCGGCCGCGGCACCTCCGGCGGGGACGTTCTGCACCTGCGCGCCTTCCGAGGTCTCGGCGGACACGGACTTGACGTTGACGTTCATGTCCGCGTGCTTGACCTGACCGCTGCGGATCAGCTCCTGGCTGATCTTGCGGGCCTGGTTGCCGGAGATCGCGAAGCCGAGGCCGACCGAACCGCCGGTCTCGGTGCGGATCGACGAGTTGATGCCGACGAGGGCACCGCGCGAGTCGACCAGCGCACCGCCGGAGTTGCCGGGGTTGATGGCCGCGTCGGTCTGGATCGCGTCGTAGGTGACCTGGGGGCCGCCGTTCTCGCCCGCCGCCGTCACCGGGCGGTGCAGCGCGGAGACGATGCCCTCGGTGACGGTGTTGGACAGCTGCAGCGGCGAACCGATGGCGATCACGCTGTCGCCGACCTGGAGGTCGTCGGAGTTGCCGAACTGCAGCACGGTCGGGTTCGTGACCTCGACCTTGACGACGGCGATGTCGGTCTTCGGGTCGCGGCCGACGACGCGGGCCTGGGCGCGCGTGCCGTCGGTGAAGACCACGCTGAGCTTGGCGGACGAGTCCTGGGCCGCGGGGGCGACGACGTGGTCGTTGGTCACGATGTAGCCGCCGGCCTCGATGACGACGCCGGAGCCGACGCCCGCGACGTTCGCGCCCTTGAACTCGATCGACACGACGCTGGGCGTGACGCGCTTGGCGATGTCCGAGATCGATCCGGCGGGCCGCTCCTTGCCCTGCTGGACCTCGGCCAGCGTCACGGTCGAGTCGGTCAGCGGGTTGCCGGCGCGGCCGATCAGCCAGCCGACGAGGCCACCGGCGGCACCGACGAGCAGCGCGACCGCGGTCAGCAACGCGAGGGCGGCCGGCTTCACCCGGCGGCCGAAGATCAGCTCGGGGACGCTGAGCTGCGGTCCGGGCTCCTGCTTGCGGTCCGGTTCGCCCGGCGCGTCCTCGCCCACCGCGGGCGGGCCGATCACGGCACCGGAGGCGGGGTCGCGCCACGGGTCACCGGCGGGCTTGTCGCCCCAGAACACCGGGTCGATGTCCGGGTCGGGCTCGCCGGCCGGCTGCGGCGGGCGCTGGAGGAGTTCGGACGAGTCCTGGCGGCCGAACGCGGTCGCGAGCGACTCGGGCGGCGGCGGTGCGGACTGGACCTGGGGAACGGGCACGTCACGCGTGGCGAACGCGCCGGACACCCCGTCCGGGCGGCCGAAAGCGGAGGCGTACGCGGGGTCGACCGGCGGCTGCACCAGGGGCCGTGGCCGGAGCCTGCGATGCGCTCCGTCGTCCACTCCGGAAACGGGCGTGGGCGTCTGGCCGTTGGGCGACTGCTGGCTCATCTCTCCCCGAGTTTTCCGCTAGGAGTGCTGAGCTTCAGCCTGCCCGAAGTGCGGTGAAATGACTGTCAGGGGGTGGTCGCGAAGACCGCGCGGGCGTTCTGCGGTGCGGACGGCGTGGCAGGAGCGTCGCTGTCCGGCGTGGTGAACGCGAGCGCGCCGAGCAGCATGCCGCTCACCACGACCCCGGCACCCTGCCGGGCGCGACGGCCGCTGAACCAGCCGTTGCTGCCCAGAGGTCTGCTGGACCCGAGCACCGGCCCCGAGCCGAACGCGGGCTTGTCGGTGCGCTGCACGGCGACGAACTGGCCGTCCTCGGTGATCGCGAGCCCGTCCGGTGCGGACGGCAGCTCGACCTCCTGCGGAATGGCCCCGAGCCGGTCGAGCAGCGACGCCGACGCCGTGGGCGCCGCCGCGGTGCGCACAGCCGCGCGCGCCTGCTGCTGGGTGTAGGTCTCGAAGGCGCAGAAGCCGCAGCGCTGGATGTGCGCGGAGGCTCGCTCGTGAGCGACCGAGGACAGCTCGCCGTCCACGAACGCGACCACGGCATCCGGCAAGAGATGCTGCTCAGGCAGGCCCCAACCACGGAGGTCGGTCATGCAGAGTCCTCCAGCAACGATTCCTGACGACGGCGTTCGAGCGCGACCTTGAGGGCCTGGCGGCCCCGGTGGATCCTGCTCCTCACGGTACCCATCTTCACCCCGAGCGTGGCGCCGATCTCCTCGTAGGAGAGGCCCTCCACGTCACACAGGACCACGGCGGCGCGGAACTCCGGCGGGAGCTCGTCCAGCGCGGCCTGCAGATCGGGATCGAGGTGGTTCTCGTCGTAGATCTCTTCAGGGGACAGGTCGTCACCCTCAAGGCGGTCGTTGTCCTCGGGCAGCGCCTCCATGCGCACGCGGCTGCGGCGGCGAGCCATGTCGAGGAAGAGGTTGGTGGTGATGCGGTGCAGCCACCCCTCGAAGGTGCCCGGCTTGTAGGACGCGAGCGACCGGAAGACCCGGATGAACGTCTCCTGGGTCAGGTCCTCGGCGTCGTGCTGGTTGCCGGTCAGGCGGTACGCGAGCCGGTAGACCCGGTCCGCGTGCTCGCGAACGATCTCGTCCCACGAGGGCGGCGTCCAGTCGGCCGTCTCGATGGGCGCGACGGCCTCCGGCGAACTCGACTGCGTGCGCATCAGGTGTTTCGGCACCTCCATGTGGGCCGCCCGGCGACCCTTGTGCGGCTCAACGAGCGACGGGTCCGGCTTGTTCCCGACTAGAGCCTGGCTTCTTGCCTCCATACCCTCTCCTGCTCCCTTAAAACGATCGTGAGAGCTGGCTGAGAGCACCCTGAGAATCTCGGTTCTTGCGGCGTTCACCCGTTTTGGGCACGCGTGGCACTAACCTGCGTATCCGTGACAGCGGAATCGGCCCTGCGGGAGTACGTCGAGCAGTACCTCCCCGAGGACGACGTGCACCTGGCAGCACGCGCACGCGGCCAGCAACTCGGCTGCGTGCCCATCGGCGCCGGCGGAGGCGCCGCACTGCGGTTCCTCGCAACCGCACTGCAGGCCCGCGCGGTCGTCGAAATCGGCACCGGCGCCGGCACGAGCGGCCTCTACCTACTCGCCGGCATGCCTGCCTCAGGCATCCTGACCTCGATCGACGTGGCCCCCGAACACCAACGCGCCGCCCGCGAGGCCTACGCGGCGGCAGGCATCTCACCCTCGCGCACCCGCCTGATCATGGGCCAAGCGCTGGACGTGCTGCCCCGCCTGACCGACGCGGCCTACGACCTGGTCTTCGTCGACGCCTACAAGCCCGAGTACCCGCAGTACCTCGAACACGGCGTGCGCATGCTGCGACCGGGCGGCGTCATCGCGTTCGACAACGTCCTGTGGCACGGCGCCGTGGTCGACCCCTCCAAACGGGACGAGTCGACCCAGGCGATGCGGGACATCGCGCGCCTGGTGAAGGAGGACGACCGCCTGGTCCCGGTGATCCTCCCTCTGGGCGACGGCCTGCTGGTAGCAGCCCGACGCCCCTAACCCCTCACCCACGCGACGGCGAAGCCAAGCCGCTTTTGGCCGAGGGCAGCAGACCCGAGCCGTACTTCCAACACGCGCCGGGCGCACGCACCTGCGCAACCGGCGGCCGCCGTGAGCAACCGGTGTGCCATCAGCCCGCGCGGCGCTGGCCGGTCTTTGATCAGTTGTCGGGGGTCTGGGGGCAGCGCCCCCAGCACACGTACGCAACGCAACACGCCCAGCGCAAGGTGACCACCCACGGACCCCGCGCACGCTGGCGCAG
>Ga0207692_10000458_pt1 | contig 14453 bp, 10 predicted proteins | sample LARL52metaG_FD_184345 | JGI IMG/M metagenome (GOLD analysis project Ga0207692, IMG submission 184345) | Corn, switchgrass and miscanthus rhizosphere microbial communities from Kellogg Biological Station, Michigan, USA - LAR L5-2 metaG... | ecosystem: Host-associated > Plants > Roots >...
CAGGGCACCGAACCGCTCCCGGTCGCCGAACCGCCGCATGGCGCGCAGCACCCGCCCGCTGGCGTGCTGGAAGGACAGGTCGAAGTAGGGCGCCACCCCGGGGGTCGAGGCCAGCACCTCGATCAGGGCCGGGCGCATTTCCGCGGGCTGCAGGTAGCTGACCCGGATCCGGTGGATGCCGGGCACCGCGGCCAGTGCGGGCAGCAGCTCGTCCAGCAGCCGGGGATTGCCCAGGTCCTTGCCGTAGGAGGTGGAATTCTCGCTGACCAGGACGAGTTCCCGGACGCCCTGGCGGGCCAGCCAGCCCGCTTCGGCGATCAGATCGTCCGGCGGCCGGGACAGGAAGGCGCCGCGGAAGGTGGGGATCGCGCAGAAACTGCACCGCCGGTCACAGCCTGACGCGATCTTCAGCGGGGCCACCGGGCCGCCTGCCAGCCGCCGCCGCAGTGCCCGCGGGCCGGAGGCGGGCGCTATCCCGGGCGGAAGATCGGGAATGCCGGTGCTGGCGTGCCCGGGCGGCTGGTGGCCCGGGGCGGCCGGGCGGTCCGCGGGCGTGATCGGCAGCAGCCGCCGCCGGTCCCGGGGCTCGTGCGCGGGCCGCCGTTCCCCGGCCAGCACCGCATCCAGCCGGGCGCCGATGCCGGCGTAGTCGTCGAAGCTGAGCACCTCGGCTTCGGGCAGTTCATCAGCTAGCGTGCGGCCGTACCGCTCGGCCAGGCACCCGGCCGCCACCACCTTGGCCCCGCTGTCCGCGGCGTCCAGCAGTTCGCTGACCGACTCCTGCTTGGCCGCGTCGATGAACCCGCACGTGTTAACCAGCACCACGCTGGCCGCCTCGGTGTCCGCCAGCGTCCACCCGGCCGCCTCCAGCCGGGCCGCGAGTTCCTCCGAGTCAACCTCGTTGCGCGCGCAGCCCAGCGTAACCAGGCTGACCGTCCGTTCGGGTGACTGTGGCTGAGGAGGAGATGGCACACCCGGAAGACTACTGTGCTAATGCAGGGGGACGGCCCCCGGAACCCCCCGCTGCTACCCGGTCACCGGCTTGCCGGGGCCGAGGCTCAGGGTCACCGGCTGGGTGCCGGGTGAGTGCAGCTTCCTGCCGTTGACGGTCAGCACGATGCCGCCCGGGTTACCGATGTCCATGTTCACCGCGCGGTCGAACCGCCACGTCTTGGAGCTGCCGCCGACCACATAGGCCTGGGACAGGAACCGGCCGTTGGGCCGGGTGAACTCCACCCAGCAGTCCTGGATCGCGGTCAGGCTGATCACCACGTTATGGTCGGCAGGCGGCGAGGCGCTCGGCGCAGCCGACGGCGCCGTGGACGCCTTGGCCGGCGGCTTGGCCTGGTGGTGCTGCGCCACCTGCCCGGTGCTGGCCTGCACCTTGGCCGAGTGCGAGACGTTCGCGTTCACCACCCGGTACACCCCGTACCCGACGATCACGAGCAGGACCAGGATCATGGCCAGGCTCCAGTTGGGCCGCCGCCGTTCCTTGATCTTGATCGGGGTGGCCGGCCCGAAGACGTCGGCGGCCCGGATTGCCTGCGGCGCGCCGTGCACCGCGTCGTATTCGCGGATCAGTTCCTCGTCGTCCGCCCCGACCGCCCGGGCCACGCTCCGGATGTGGCCGCGGGCGTAAAAGTCGCCCCCGCAGGCCGAGAAATCGCCGCGCTCGATGCCCCGGATGATTGTCTCTCTGATGCAGGTCCGCTGGCTAACCTGCGTAATGGTGAGACCCGCCTGGCGGCGCGCGTCTGCCAGGGCGTCACCAATGCTCACGCCACGCCTCCACTGCCATATCGGACTGCGTGCCGCCCGGGGTGCGGGAGCAGTAGCCGGATGGGAGCCACCCTGCAATGCAGGATCGCTAACAAGTGTAGACATTCCCCCGAACGCACGGCCGGACGCCGTAGGTCAAGGTCAGTCCTGCCCGCCCCGGAGCGAATCAATCACACTATCGGCGTCCTCGGGCCGGACCAGGACGTCCCTGGCCTTGGAACCTTCGCTTGGCCCGACGATGCCCCGGCTCTCCAGCAGGTCCATGAGCCGGCCTGCTTTCGCGAAACCCACCCGCAGTTTGCGCTGCAGCATCGAGGTCGACCCGAACTGGGTACGGACCACCAGGTCGGCCGCCTGGACGAGCAGTTCGAGATCGTCACCGATGTCCGCGTCGATCTCCCGCTGCTTGCCCTCGGGCGCGGCCACGTCTTCCCGGTAGGCGGGCTGCGCCTGGGTCTTGCAGTGCGCGACGACCTCGCGGATCTCCTTCTCGGTGACGAACGCGTTCTGCAGCCGCAGCGGCTTGCTCGCGCCCATCGGCAGGAACAGGCAGTCCCCCTGGCCGACCAGCTTCTCCGCCCCGGGCTGGTCCAGGATGACCCGGCTGTCGATCAGGCTGGAGGTGGCGAAGGCCAGCCGGGACGGCACGTTGGCCTTGATCAGCCCGGTCACCACGTCCACGCTGGGCCGCTGGGTGGCCAGCACCAGATGAATGCCGGCCGCGCGGGCCAGCTGGGTAATGCGGACCACCGCGTCCTCGACGTCCCGTGGCGCCACCATCATCAGGTCGGCCAGCTCGTCCACGATGACCAGCAGGTACGGGTAGGGAGTGAGGACCCGCTCGCTGCCCGCGGGCGGGCTGACCTTGCCCGCCCGCACCGCCTTGTTGAAGTCATCGATGTGCCGGAAGCCAAACGCCGCCAGGTCGTCGTAGCGGCGGTCCATTTCGCCGACCACCCAATCCAGCGCCTCGGCCGCCTTCTTGGGGCTGGTGATGATTGGCGTGATCAGGTGCGGTATCCCCTGGTAAATCGCCAGCTCCACCCGTTTGGGATCGACCAGGAGCATCCGCACCGACTCCGGGGTGGCCCGCAGCAAAACTGAGGTGACCAGCCCATTTATGCATGTCGATTTGCCGGCGCCAGTCGCGCCCGCAATCAGCATATGAGGCATCTTCGCGATGTTCGCGACCACGGTCCGGCCCTCGACGTCCTTGCCCAGGCCCACCACCATCGGGTGGTGATCGTTGACCGCGGCCGGCGAGCTCATCACGTCGCCCAGGCTGACGATCTCCTTGTCCGCGTTGGGGATCTCCACCCCGATCGCCGACTTACCCGGGATCGGCGAGATGATCCGCACATCCGCGCTCTTGACCGCGTAGGCGATGTTCTTGGCCAGCTGGGTCACCCGCTCGACCTTGACCGCCGGCCCCAGCTGGATCTCGTACCGGGTTACCGTCGGTCCTCGCTTGAACCCGGTGACCTGGGCGTCTACCTCGAACTGGTCCAGCACCTCGGTCAGCGCCCGGACCACCACGTCGTTGGCGCGGGTCCGCTGCCTGGGCGCACTCCCCGGCTTGAGCAGCGCGACCGGCGGCAGAATGTAACTCGACTCGGCCGACCCGGCCAGCGTGAGCTGCTCGCCCCGGGTGCTTGTCCCGGCCGGGCTGGCCACCGGGGCCGGGCCCGCGGTGGCCTCCCGCGGGGCGGGATCGGCCGGCCGGGCCCCCGGACCGCCTGCGGGCGGCCCGAAACCGAGCGCGTCGAGCATGGAGTCATCGGCGTCGGCCGCCGCCACCCCGGCGGCCTCCTCGTCGGCCTGCGGGCCACCGCCGCGGCTGCCTGGCTTGGCGCCGGCCTTCCCGCCCGGCGCGTCGTCCAGGATCGGGGTGTCGTACGGCCGGACGTGCTCACCCGCCTCGATGGCCGCGGGCCGCTTGCGGCTTCCCCGGCTCAGCGGCTTGGCCAGCCCGGTGGGCTGATCGGCCGCGCCCGGCGGGCCGTCCGGGTCCGGCCCGGCCGCGCCGCGCTGGGCGAAGCCGCGCAGTTCGGTGATCCGGTCGGGGACCCGGTGCAGCGGGGTGCCGGTGATGACCAGCAACCCAAAGCCGCTGACCAGGGCGAGCAGCGGGGCGGCGAACCAGGGTGTGAGCCCGGCCACCAGCGGGGCGGACACGGCGAAGCCGATCAGCCCGCCGCCCGAGCGCATCGCGGCGGCCCCGGCGGACGGATGGGGCGTGCCCGCCGCGATGTGGATCAGGCCGAGCGCGCCGGCCAGGAGAGCGGTCCAGCCGATCACCATCCGCCCGGTCTGCGCGTTGCGCTCCGGATGGCGCAGGAACCGCCAGGCGAGCAGGCCAAACAGGAAGGGCAGCAGCCATGCCGCGGACCCGAAGGCGCCCCGGATGACGTCGGACATGACCCGGCCCAGCAGGTTGTTCATCTGCCACCAGGTGGTGGCGGCCACCACGATGGCGGTGGCCAGGTAGGCCAGCCCGGCCCCGTCCCGGCGGTGCAGTGGGTCCATGTCCCGTGCGCTGTTCCCGAACGCCCGGGCCGCGTAGCCGACCGCGTGCGCGGCGACCATCCAGGCCGCCGCCAGCAGGCCACCCAGCCAGCCGAACAGGATCAGGATCGGGTCCGCGGTCTTCTGCTGCGGCTGCCGCGCCGCGCCCCGCCCGCGTGAGCGGCCCTTACCGGTGGGCCGCTTCTTGCCCTTGCCCTGGTAGGACCCGGGCCGGCGCTGCGTCCGGCTCGCAGTGCGCGTGGGCATCGCGTTCGTGCTGCGCGTCCGCCCGCCGTTGCCCGGCGGGCGCGGCTGACCCGTGCCCGCGCGTCCCTGACCAGGCGCGCGGCCCTGGCCGCTGGCCGGCCGGGGCGGCCCCGGCGCGGGGCGGCCTGATCCACTGGCCCGTGGCTGGGCAGTGCCCTGAGGGACACGAGTAGCCATGCTGCCCAAAGTACCCACGATCGCGGCGGGCAGCACGGACCTGGCGGGGTGTGTCTTCGGGCCCGCCGGGGCCGGGTGAACAGCGGCTATCGCCGGTCTGGCGGGTCCGCGAATACTCGGCGGTTCCCATTGGCAGCACACCGCCAGCGAGCCACCCTGTAGAAAGCCTCATCGCGGCGATCATGAACGGAGCCAGCATGACCAGCCTGCCGGCCAGCGCCGAAGCGGCCGGCCTGCCCGCCGCCTGGCTGCGTGACAACTGCCCGTGTGCGCTGTGCCGCGACCCGGTCAGCGGGCTCCGGCTGGCCCCGGGCGACGGCGCGGTGTTCGACAACACGGGGATCCTGCATGCCCGCACCGGGTTCGCCAGCAGCGGCCGCCGCCACCTGCAGGGGTGTTACGCCGACCTCGATGGCATCGAGTCGGCGGTGGCCGTGGCCGGACGTGGGGACCAGCCGGAATGAACACGGAGGAACCGGAAATGACAGCTGCGGACCCGGTGCGGGTCATCGCGGAGCTCTTCGCCGCCGAGGGCGCCAGCGAGTATCTGGGGGAACCGGTGACCCAGGCGGCGCACATGCTGCAGGCCGGGGCCCTGGCCGAGGCGGCCGCGGCCGCACCCGACCTGGTGGCCGCGGCCCTGCTGCACGACGTTGGGCACTTCACCGGGGTGATCAGCGGCGCGGAACTGATGAACGGCCGGGACAACCGGCACGGCGACGCGGGCGCGGACTGGCTGGCCCAGTGGTTCGGCCCGGCGGTGACCGAGCCGGTGCGGCTGCACGTGGCGGCCAAGCGCTACCTGTGCGCGGTCGAGCCCGGGTATCTCGGCTCGCTGTCCGACGCCTCGGTGCACACCCTGCGGGTGCAGGGCGGCCCGATGGGCCGGGCCGAGGCAGCCGGGTTCGAGGCCAGCCCGTGGTGCACCGCGGCGCTGCGGCTGCGCCGCTGGGACGACGGGGCCAAGGACCCGGCCGCGCAGGTCCCCGCGCTCGGCTACTACCAGCCGCTGCTGCGCCAGCTGGCCCGCCAGCGGGCCGCCGAGGTCGCCCGCCCCGCCCAGTGAGCCACTGGTCCCAGCTCAGACCTCGATGACCACGGGGATGATCATGGGGCGGCGCCGGTAACTCTCGTTCACCCAGCGGCCGACCGTGCGCCGGACCAGCTGGCCGAGCTGATGGGCGTCGTTGATCCCGTCGGCCGCGGCCCGCACCAGCGCTTCCTCGATCCGCGGCCGCACCGCGCTGAGCGCGGCGTCGTCGATACCCGACCCCCGGGCGTGGATCTCCGGCCCGGCCACCAGCTTGCCCGACGTGGAGTCGACCACGATGATCACGGACACGAAGCCTTCCTCGCCGAGGATCCGGCGGTCCTTCAGCGACGTCTCGGTCACCTCGCCGACCGACAGGCCGTCCACGTAGACGTAGCCACACGGCACCTTGCCGGCCACCGCGGCCTGCCCGTCAGCCAGGTCGACCACCACGCCGTCCTCGGCGATGACCACGTTGCGCGCGGAGATCCCGGTGAGCTCGGCCAGCTGGGCGTGCGCCCGCAGGTGCCGCCATTCGCCGTGCACCGGCATGAAGTTGCGCGGCCGCACCAGGTTCAGCACGTACAGCAGCTCGCCCGCGGGGGCGTGCCCGGACACGTGGACCAGCGCGTTGCCCTTGTGCACCACCCGGGCGCCCCACCGGGTCAGCTCGTTGATCACCCGGTACACCGCGGACTCGTTACCCGGGATCAGCGAGGAGGCCAGGATGACCGTGTCGCCCTCGGCGATCCGGATCGGGTGGTCCCGGGCGGCCATCCGGGACAGCGCGGACATCGGCTCGCCCTGCGACCCGGTGCTGACCAGCACGACCTCGCCAGGCGGCAGGCCCTCGGCCTCCCGCGGGTCGACCAGCAGGCCGCCGCGGACCGACGGCACCCGCAGGTAGCCGAGATCGCGGGCCACGCCCATGTTGCGCACCATGGACCGGCCGACGAAGGCCACCTTGCGGCCGTGCGCGGCCGCCGCGTCGAGTACCTGCTGCACCCGGTGCACGTGGCTGGCGAAGCAGGCCACGATGATCCGGTGCTGGGTCTCCGCGAACAGCTCGTTGAACACCGGCGCGATGTCCCGCTCGCTGGTCACGATGCCCGGGATCTCGGCGTTGGTGGAGTCGGACATCAGCAGGTCGACCCCGGACGAGCCCAGCCGGGCGAAGCCGCCCAGGTCGGTCAGCCGCCCGTCCAGCGGCAGCTGGTCCATCTTGAAGTCGCCGGTGTGCAGCACCACCCCGGCCGGGGTGGTGATGGCGACCGCCAGCGCGTCCGGGATGGAATGGTTGACCGCGAAGAACTCCAGGCTGAACGGGCCGAACGACTGGCGCCCGCCCTCGGCGACCTCGATCGTGGCCGGGGTGATCCGGTGCTCGCTCAGCTTGCTGCGGATGAGGCCGAGGGTCAGCCGCGAGCCGACCAGCGGGATGTCGGGGCGTTCCCGCAGCAGGTAGGGCACGGCGCCGATGTGGTCCTCGTGGGCGTGGGTGAGGACCATGGCCTCGATCTGATCCAGCCGGCCCTCCAGGGAGGTGAAGTCCGGCAGGATCAGGTCGACGCCCGGCTGGTCGGGTTCAGGGAACAGCACGCCGCAGTCCACGATCAGCAGCCGGCCGCCGAACTCGAACACGGTCATGTTCCGGCCGATCTCACCGAGGCCGCCCAGGCCCACGATGCGCAGCGTGCGTGCAGGGAGCGCCGGCGGACTGCCGAGCTCCGGGTGCGGGTGACTCACTTGATCTTCACGCCTCCAGCGACGAGATCGGTGCGCAACTGTTCCACCTGGGCCGGGGTCATGTCGATCAGCGGGCCGCGCACCGGCCCGCCGGGCAGCCCGAGCAGGCCTAGCGCCGCCTTGGTCGCGATCGCGCCCTGGGTGCGGGTCATGATCCCGATGATCACAGGCAGCAGGTCGAGATGGATCTGCCGGGCCTGGCTGACCCGCCCGGCGAGGTAGGCGTCGATCATGTCGTGCAGCCGGTCCCCGGCCACGTGGCCGACCACGCTGATGAAGCCGGCCGCCCCGAGCGACAGCCAGGGCAGGTTCAGCATGTCTTCCCCAGAGTAGAAGACCAGATCGGTGGCCAGCATCACCTGTGAGCCCGCGCCCAGGTCGGCCTTGGCGTCCTTGACCGCGACGATACGCGGGTGCGCGGACAGCTGTATGAGGCTCTCGGTGGCGATCGGGGTGCCGGTCCGGCCCGGGATGTCGTACAGGATGACGGGCAGCCCGGTCGAGTCGGCGACCTTGGTGAAGTGCGCCACCAGCCCGGCCTGCGGCGGCTTGTTGTAGTAAGGCGTGACGACCAGCAGCGCGTCCGCGCCCGCCCGTTCCGCCTGGCGGGCCGCCGCGCAGGTGTGCGCGGTGTCGTAGGTGCCGACCCCGGCCACCACGGTGGCCCGGTCACCGACCGCCTCGATTACCGCGCGGAGCAGCCGCTCCTTCTCCTCATCCGTCGTGGTCGGAGCCTCCCCCGTGGTCCCGCTGATCACCAGGCCGTCATTGCGCATGTCATCGACCAGGTAGCTGGCGAGCCGGGCGGCGCCGGCGTAGTCGACCCCGCCGTCGGGGGTCATCGGCGTGATCATCGCGGTCAGCATCCGCCCGAAGGGAGCCTCCGCGCTGGTGGGCTGCGTTCCTGTCATGCACCGAACGCTACCGGCCCATGCCGCGCCAGGGCCACCTGCCGGCCCGCCGGCGCACCGGCCGGGCACATTGCCGACGCGGTGACATGAGCTCGGGGGTACCCACGTCAACCGCGTCTACCTGGTCATCGGGCCGAGCCACTAAGGCGTTACGCAGGGTAGTGAAGGTTCCTTACTGCGTGATCAGCCACGGCCGCCGTCAGGGTGGCCGCGCGGGCGTTTCTGCAGCCAGCCGACCAGCGCGGCCGCGCCTGCCATCCCCAGCCCGGCGGCCGCTTTGACCGTTTCCGTGGGCGACGGCAGGCCGTAGCCGTCGAGAGGCTGGCCACTGCGCGCGCCGGGTGGGACCTCGAACGCGCCAGCATCCGGCGCCCCGGCAACGAGATCACGCATCTCGAAACAGAGAAAGGGCCGGTCCCCGCCGGCGAAACAGGCTACCCGCAGCAGCACGGCGATGTCCGGATCCACCACCGCCTCCACGCGGGTGGCCAGGCTGCCCAGCCACGCATGGCTCAGGCTGGGCAGCTCGAGCGCGGCTGCGTCCCGGTCGGCCACCACCAGGAAACCCCGGCGCCCGGCCACCTCGGCCGGGCCGCCCGCCCACAGCGTGTACCCAGCCAGCAGCCAGGCCGGGTCGGCGAGGCAGGCCAGCTCCCGCTCTAGCGGCGTGAACCGCCGGACGGTGGCTTTGCCGTCCCGGACCAGCCACTGGCGCTCCCCGTCACTGGCGGTGGTCTGCGCAGCCGACGGCCGGCCGCCGGCCGGCCGGTCGATACGGTACCGGCCGTCAGCGGCCAGGCGCAGCCGCACAACCTGGTGGGTCGTCTGGGCCCGGTCGGCGACCGCCGCCCATACCGCGTCCGGCCCCAGGATGCCGTCGAGCGCGGGTGGCAGGACCGACTCGCGGGCGGCCGAGATCAGGTGGGTGAGCAGCCCGCCATCGGTCCACTTGTGTACCTCCACGGTGCCCGCCGCGGGGCTCATCCCGGTCCGGTACAGCAGGTTGACCAGGTCATCCCCGGCTGGCTCCAGCCACTCGGTGGCCATCGGCGCGCCGCTGACCGGCATCGCGCTGACCGTCTCCGCAGCCGGCCCGGGCCAGTGCCGGACCGCGAAACCCATGGCCGTCGCGGCCGCGCCGGCCGCGGCCCGGACCACATCTCCTGGCCGGCCGGTCATCGCGGCCGCGCCGAAGAGCGGCGCATGCTCGCCTGCCGGGAGGTCGGGCGGCTGGAATTGCCCGGGGTCCGCGGCCTCGGGCGGATCGAGCCGGACCTCGGCCAGTTCGGCCCGCTCGACCGGCTGCCTGTGGAACAGTGCCTCGCGCCGGAGCAGGATGCCGAGCTCGGCGTCCACGAGGACAACCAGCTGATCCGGGGATGTCTCCAGGCGCCTGGCGGCGGACAGCCGTGGCCGGGCCACCAGGTGGTAGGCCGGGCGGCCGCCGGCCTGTTCGGTCCCGGCCAGATCCAGCGTGTACTGGCTGAGCAGGCTGGCCGGCCGCAGCATGTCGTCCAGCCCGGAACCGGGACCGCGAGCGGGCCCCCGGGTCATCCGCGGCGGGCCGTCCTCCGGCCGCCCGGCGAAGATGCTCCACGCGGACTCCCCGTCGCACACCACGGAGACGAGACCAGGGTCGGCCGTGTTGCTGATCCGGAATTTCCCGCCCGGGGCGACGAGCACCTGCTTGCTGGTCTCGGTCACCGGCTGCTCCGGCTCGTCCTGGTCATCAGGCGCCCCCGGCGGGCGGGTGCCGCGCATCCGGGTGCGCAGGCCATGATCTGTCCAGGTGCGCAGCGTCGCGGACAGGCTGAGCGCGGTCCAGTCGGCCCGGTAGAGCAGAGCCACCACGTCGCGCAGGGTTGCCGGGCCCGGCGATAAAACCATGACCGCCTCCGGGGGATCAGCCGGCTGCCATTAGAACACCGGGATGATGTCCTCGGGGTTGATGTCGTCGGCCACGTCCACACCCTCGATGTCCAGTTCCGGGATGGCCGGGAAGTCAATGCCCCACCGGGTCACGATGGCCCGCACCCGGGCGATGGCCACCCGCCAGTTCTCCGCCTGCTCCTCGTAGGACAGCACGCCGAGGCCGCCCTCCCGGGCGTGGCTCATCAGCACCCGGTGGTTGGCCAGGAAGTACGGCGGCAGCTCCCAGAATCCCTCCGGCGGCTCCCACAAGATCATGGACAGGAACACGAAGCCGGCCCGCAGCTGCCGGGTGATCAGCCCCTTCACCTCGTCGGTGAGCCCGGGCCACTCCTTGTCCAGGATCGTCATGCAGATCTGCAGGTGCCGGGACTCGTCCCGGCCGATCCGGTGGAACATCTCGCTGAACACCGGGTGCGTGGTACCCGAGGCCATCCCGCGGAACAGCGTGGACGCGGCCATCTCACCCATCATGAAGCTCGTGAACAGCACGGCCAGCGAGTACTTGCCGACCGCCTTGGTGTAGCCGGTCCAGTACCGGCCGCCGTTGTGGTACAGCCAGCCGATGTTGTTGTGCGCGGCCCGTTCCAGCTCGGTACGCGGCTGCCAGTCGAGCGGGCCGCCCGGCCACACCCGGGCGATGGTGCGCTGGCAGCACTCCTCGTGGTTCATCTCGTCCCGGGTGATCGAGAAGAAGCACTTCCGGACCGGGTCCTCTTCGTGCTGCTCGAACGCGTGGATGGTGGCCCGGGCGAACACCGCGGGCCCGGACGCGTCGAAGTTGGCCAGCACGGCGAACCAGTACATGATGCCCAGCCGCTGCTCGGGCGTGAAGTCCCCGGCGCGCAGCCCGTCCCAGGGCAGCTCGGCCGGGTTCCACGCGGCGGCCTTCGACTTCTCGTAGATAGCGGCCAGCTTCTCAGTCTCGACCCGCCACTCCATCGGGTAGATGTTGGGCTGCGGGATCTCCGGGGCAGGCCAGAACCCGCCCTCGGGAACGACCAGGCCGCCATCGTGCTCTGTCACAGTAGGTCTCCGTCCAGGATCGCCGGACCAGTTCAGGCCACCCAGGCCGCGGTGGGCAGGCCCGGGAAGCTACCAGCAGCCTACGGCCGGCCGGGCCGCGGCCCGAAGCCCCGCCATGCCCTGCGGTAAGGTACCGCTGTCCCGGGTAGCCCCGGGATGGTGTGGTGCCCAGCGAAGCCGGTGTGATTCCGGCGCTGTCCCGCAACGGTGATGCCCCCTGGGGATGAGCCCGGACGCCTGGCCCGCGCCGACGCGCTGTCCTCGGAGGAAGGGCGGCTCGTTCCGGTGCCGCTCCGGGCATCGCAGCGGGCGCAGGCATCCTCCGCGCCCGCTGGAGGATGATCATGCGAGCTGTTCCTGGCCGGCTGGCCGTGGCCATGGCCGGCCTGGCCCTGGCGACCACCGCGGCAGGCTGTGGCAGTACCCAGGCGAGCAACACCAGCGCGCCCGGGCCGGCGCCCAGCGCCGCCTTCCCGGTGCGCATCGCGGCCGCCAACGGCACGCTGCGCGTCGCCACCCGGCCCACCGCGATCGTCTCGCTGTCCCCCACCGCGACCGAGATGCTGTATGCGATCGGCGCCGGGAACCAGGTCAAGGCGGTCGACTCGCTGTCCGACTACCCGCCGCAGGCGCCGCGCAGCAAGCTGTCCGCCTACCAGCCCAACGTGGAGGCGATCGTCGCCGAACAGCCCGACCTGGTGGTGGAGTCCGGCGACACCGGCCAGCTGACCAAGCGGCTGGCCGCATTCTCCATCCCGGTGCTGGAGCTGCCCGCCCCCGCCAACCTGGCGGGCGAGTACGCCGAGTTCAGCCAGCTGGGCCGGGCCACCGGGCACCTGGCCCAGGCCCAGCGGGAGGCCAGCCGGGTGCGCGGCCAGCTGCACCAGATCGCCGCGGCCGCGCCGCTGCACACCAAACCGCTCACCTACTACTACGAACTCGACCAGACGTACTACTCGGTCACCTCGGCCACGTTCGTGGGGCAGCTGCTGCGGCTGCTCGGCATGAAAAGCATCGCCGGCCGGGCGCCCGGGGCGGCCAGATCCGGCGGCTACCCGCAGCTGTCCGCGGAGTACGTGGTCAAGGCGAACCCGGACTACATCATCCTGGCCGACACGATCTGCTGCCATCAGGACGCGGCCACGGTAGCCAGCCGGCCCGGCTGGTCCGGGCTGGCCGCGGTCAAGGCCGGCCGCGTGATCGCGCTCAACGACGACATCGCCTCGCGCTGGGGCCCGCGCGTCACCGGCCTGCTGCGCACGGTCGAGGCCGGGGTGGCCAAGGGCAGCTCGTGACGCGGGAGGTGCGCCGCCCGCCCGCGGGCCAGGCCCCATCGGAGGGCCCGCTGGCGGCGCTGGGTCCCCGCGCCGGCCGGGTCATCGCGATCGCGGTGGCCGTGCTGATCGCCGCGCTGGTCACCGGGATCCTGGCCGGCCCGGCCGGGCTGTCGGTGCCCACCGTGACGGCGGCGCTGGCGGTCCGGCTGCCCTGGCACCCGGCGCTGAGCGTGCCCGCCGTGGACACCGCCATCGTCTGGCAGATCCGGCTGCCCCGGGTGGTGCTCGGCGCGCTGGTCGGCGCGATGCTGGCCGGCGGCGGCGCCGCCTACCAGGGCGTGTTCCGCAACCCGCTGGCCGACCCGTACCTGCTCGGCGTGGCCGCGGGCGGCGGCCTCGGCGCCACGATCGTCATCATCGCCGGGGCCAGCCCGGCGCTGCTGCCGCCGGCCGCGTTCCTCGGCGCGGCGGCGGCGGTCGCGATCACCTACGTTCTCGGGGCGGGCCGGCGGTCCGGCCCCGGCGCCGGGCTGGTGCTCAGCAACACCAGCGCGTCCATCGTGCTGGCCGGGGTGGCGGTCGCCGCCCTGCTCACCGCGGTACAGACCTACCTGCAGCAGGAGCACTCGCAGACCCTGCAGGCGGTGTACTCCTGGATCCTGGGCGGGCTGTCCCAGGCCACCTGGTCGGATGACGCGCTGATCCTGCCCTACGTGGCGGTGGCCGGGGCCGTGCTGCTGGCTCACCGGCGGCTGCTGGACGTGCTGCGGGTGGGCGAGACCGAAGCCAGCAGCCTGGGGCTGGATATTCCCCGGCTGCGGCTGACCGTGGTGCTGGCGGCCACCCTGGGCACGGCCGCGGCGGTGTCGGTGAGCGGGCTGATCGGCTTCGTGGGCATCATCGTGCCGCACACGGTCCGGCTGACCGTGGGGCCGGGCTACCGGGCGCTGCTGCCGGTGTCGATGATCGGCGGAGCGGCGTTCCTGGTGCTGGCGGACGTGGTGGCACGCACCGCGCAGGCCCCGGCCGAGGTGCCGATCGGCGTGATCACCGCGCTGGCCGGCGCGCCGTTCTTCCTGTTCGTGCTCAGGTCCCGGCGGGCGCGGCAGGATCTGGCATGATCGTCTTCGACCGGGTGAGCGTCCGGTACACCGCCGCGCCCGCGCTGGCCGGGGTCAGCGAGCGGGTGCCGGCCGGTGAGTGGCTGGGCATCATCGGGCCGAACGGCGCCGGGAAGACGACTCTGCTCAGGTCGGCCGCGGGCCTGGTGGCGCACGAGGGAACCATCGCCATCGACGGCCGGCCCACCGGGCAGCTGCGCCGCCGCGCCCTGGCCCAGCTGGTCGCGTACGTGCCGCAGCTGCCTGAGCTGCCGCCGGAGATGACCGCGAGTGAGTACGTGCTGCTCGGCCGCACCCCGCACATCGGGTACCTGCGCATGGAGACCCGGGCCGACCGGGAGATCTGCGCCGGGCTGCTGGACCGGATGACGCTGGCCCCGATGGCCGGCCGCCCGCTCGGCACGCTGTCCGGCGGCGAGCTGCAGCGGGTGGTGCTGGCCCGGGCGCTGGCCCAGCAGGCACCGGTGCTGCTGCTCGACGAGCCGACCAGCGCGCTGGACCTGGGCCGCCGGGTGGCCGCCCTGGAGCTGGTGGACGAGCTGCGCCGGGAGCGCGCACTGACCGTGCTGTCCGTGGTGCACGACCTCACCCTGGCCGGGCAGTTCGCCGACCGGCTGCTGCTGCTCGACGGCGGGCGGGTGGCCGCGGCCGGCCCCCCGGACAGCGTGCTGTGCGAGGAGGTGCT
>Ga0207692_10000459_pt1 | contig 14436 bp, 10 predicted proteins | sample LARL52metaG_FD_184345 | JGI IMG/M metagenome (GOLD analysis project Ga0207692, IMG submission 184345) | Corn, switchgrass and miscanthus rhizosphere microbial communities from Kellogg Biological Station, Michigan, USA - LAR L5-2 metaG... | ecosystem: Host-associated > Plants > Roots >...
CTAACACTCAAGCCAGGAGTCTATTGTTTTCCTTCATCGGCAGCAATAACTGGAAAACTTACTCTTAGTGGCAATGGAGTGTATATCTTCAAGATAAGCAGTACTCTTACCACTGCAGCATACAACAGTCGTGTAGTACTGACACATGGAGCACTAGCTTCCAATGTCTTTTGGCAGGTAGGTAGTTCCGCAACTCTTGGAGTTGGCTCAGTAATGGAAGGAACTGTAATTGCCTACTCATCAATCACATCAACCACCAATGCAGTGGTAGATGGTAGATTGATTGCACTAAATGGTGCAGTTACATTGGACACCAACCACATAACTAGAAAGTAATCCCCTCTTTTTTTAATAATTTCGTATCTATTACAGGGTTAAATTGAAAATATTACAAAATGTAAATAAAAAAATTAATTTATGATGTAATAAAAAATAATGTGTTACACATCAGTATGCTTGAGATAATCAATTTTTTTATTATAAAATAAATATTCATCGTGGATACTTGATCCATCGTGTTTTGTTGAACGGATTTACATCATACCAATTTGCACAGAATTAAAAAAATTGTGTACATATTTGTCAAGATTATTTACATTTTTGTCCGTCAAGATTATAAGAAATTACTTGTCAACCAAGTTAGTCAAGGAGACTTTTTGGGAAAATATGTGCCAAACGGTCACGATCACCCTTGATAATATTTTAAATTTTATAAAAATAACTTCTTGCTAGTATGACTGGAATGATGAAATTTCATTTCTGGCAGTCTTTCCAATTATGCAGAATGAATCATTGCTCTACCTTAAGTGCAATGATCACGTAACTAGGTGATGATAAATAACTCACAAAATGAAAATTACTGTAAATCCGCAAATCAAGTAATAAAAAAACTCAAATTTCTATTACATATTGATGGACAAATCGTTAATGCCCACAATCAAGGTAACACACAGGCCGAGATGACATTACGTATAGTCAGGGCTGTGCAGCAGAGACATACGAATTTGATGAAGGGCTTTCTTGTTGCAGAGGCAAGTGTGGGTTAAAATGATAAAGAAACTTTTGAGAGTATTTCACGATAAAACTAAAAGTAAAGAGACAACTAAAGAGAAAGTCCAATTCGAACAGGAAGAAATGAAAGAAGAGACTCATGAATTGGAACAAGTAGGACAGGATGAACAAGAAGAGGCCAGGGAAGCAGAAGGTGAAGAATGATTGTCACATCTGAAGATAGTCATTATTAACAAATTCCAAATTAGTATGGTATCAAAAGACTAGTTGAACTTGGGATATGTCCCATATTCCTTGTGGAATCTGGCAAGCTCCTCCCTGTACCTAGTCTCTGCCCTTGCCTTGTCCCAGGTATATTCTACACTAAAGCAATGCGCGCCAGCTACAGGATGTGTACCGTCTTCAAAGTGCTGCAATAGAGACGTAATTATTTTTCCGTACCCAATGTACAAAATATTTCCCCGAGAATCAAGCAACTCATATACACCATACTCATCACGCTCTAATACAACAACACTCTTTGTGTATATCCATGTCTTGATTCCTAGTGGCAAATTCAAGTCTTCATCAGTTTTGATAAATCATAAATCCTAATTAGCTAGAATCGCAACCACTTAGCTGTGTTGCAAACTGGAGATAATATGCAACAATGGATTAGGATAAACCATGAGCATCTATGAAACATTATCAGTGCCGTTCAAGTATGTCGATTCTATAGAACACAAGCAGCACATCCTGTTGCTGTACGAGGATCCCGCATATGCAAGACTGATAGAATTTAGATTCATAAAAAACGGACTGGCAGATGGCGAGACTTGTGTCTATGTAACCCACGAGGACTCGGGTCTGATTGTACTACAATTCCTAAACTATGGAATCCCCATGCAGTATTTCCAGAACGGCAAGCTCCGGGTGATACAGATGCATGAGACATGCAGCACAGGTGAGGCAATGTTTGAGAAATCAAAAAAGCGCGTCGAGGAAATACTTGAGGGACTCATCCCGCCATATAGAATTGTTGGAAGGATAGTTCCCAACATCAGCACACTTGATGGCATGTCAGTCCAGATGGACCTTGAAAAAAAGACACATGCATGCTTTGAGGACTTTCGCGGCTCTGTCATGTGCACATATGACATCTCTACCATAGAAAAGACAAAAAGAAAGGCATGGATGGAGAGTCTTCGCAAGACACACCACACCGTAATACATGCGACAAAGTTTGGCCAGGGCGGAGTGCTCTGTCCGAGATAAATTTTTTATTCTTTTAGCTTGGATTCACGAAATGGCCCTGCAGCATCCCAACTGGATACAAAATAGTCAAGGCACCACTCGTGAAACGCAGCATCTTTTGAAAACAATGCATGGCTCATGTCCACCTCCCCGCCTGATGGAAACATGACTCCAGCTTCTTTTTCGTTTAGTATTACAATTACTCTAGTATCTGGCTGCATCCTGCGCTCAATCTTTCCCTGCGCTATGAATTCCTTGAATCCTAGCTTCTCAAAGGCAAGCTTTCTCTCCTTTGGTATCACTGCAGATTCAGAAAAAATTGACTGGACCTTTACCCCCGAGCTTACCTTTCTTGCAAGCAACTCCATGAGGTCTGGCGTATATGATACCTCAAACAAGATATTGTAAATGTATTTTTCTGCATCGCCATATAGCTCCTTCCACTTTTCCTGCACCTTTACAAACCCCTTTACTGTTTCACATTGTTCAAGTGAGCCCATCCTCTGGATGAATTTTTGTGGAAGAGTATCCAGGTCATGGCCCTTAAAGTATTTCTTGTTTGCAGACAGGAATCCAATGAGGGAAACTTGGGATGCAAGTATCTTTCCAGTGGTTGTTATGCCATAGCTGCCGTCAGGATTTTTTTCAATAAAATCCGCCTTGACCAGTCTCTCAAAGTTTCTGTACACTTCGGGAACGGTTGCACCAAGCTCCTTTGCTATGGTAGCAATCTTGACAGGACCTTCCTGCAGTTTTAGTAAAATTGCAAGGCGCTGCTCTCCTGCAAGTTCTAGAAATGTATTTGCAGTATCTTCATGGTCTTGTACCATTGTGGTGGATTCGGATTGTAATAATCTAAAGGTTCTCATGGTTCCATCAAGACTCGGGCCAGTTTGTTTCGCAACGAAAACAAAACCCACGAAATCCCCTGTATTGGGGAATGAAAAGTATCTGGGCTTGTCTTGAACCGCAACACTGGCACCGTGTTGCAAGCGCTTTTTTCATGCACTGTATATACCACGAATCGTATTTTAAAAAGACTTGACATGCAAGCTAAGTCATTACAAAACCAGCTAACTATACAATATGTGTCAACACGCGATCATACTCTTGATGAGTACACTAAATGTGCCATTAAATGGGATAGAGAGGTTTCGAATTAAAAATATCATAGAAAAGATCCGGGCTACAATCCATGGCGAGATCTCCTTTTGCGGCGCCCAAGGTAGTTACTGCATGGGAATTGTAGACATGGTAAACTCTACCAAGATAACTGCCCACATGGATAGCTACAAGATGAGCGAATATTATAGAATCTATCTTAATGCCATGGCAGAGATTGCAAAAGAGTTTGGAGCAGTTGTAGTAAAAAACATTGGAGACAGCATACTGTATTATTTTCCTGACACCTGCGATGCCGAAGACAAGAGATCTGTACAAAATTCACTAGAGTGCAGCCTTGCGATGGTGGAATCCTATGAAGAGATAAACATACTCATGACAGAGTGTGGATTGCCCCCTGTCAATTACAGGGTAAGTTCTGACTATGGGAAACTTACAATTGCAAAATCATTATTTTCTATACGCGAGGACATTTTTGGTCCAACGGTAAACACATGTGCCAAGATAAACGGAATTGCCATGCCAAACAGTACGATAATTGGAGGAGACCTGTACCAAGTAGCAAGACAGTTCAAGGGATATGGATTTCATTCCTTGGTTGGATTCTCTGTCGGTGTTAGGCTTGACTATCCAGTATATTCTCTGTATAGAAAAGATGTGACTTAGCTTGGATGTAAAGTACTGAGCTGGAATCGCAAGGCGTAGCAATATGGTATAAAGTGCAATGATACATATGCAGAGATCAACTGATAGTCCAAGATATGTGCAGAGCGCATTTGTCATGATAACATGCGAGGACTGTACCCAATCACTGGTGGATTCACTCAGGGAGATATCTGAGGTAAAAGAAGTCCAGCCAACATGCGGCAACTATGATGTTATCATAAAAATCGAGACAGACTCGGCAGACTCGTTGCGCGATGTGATATATTCGAAGATAAGAAAGATAGACAAGATTCGCTCAACTACCACACTTGTCTCTTCACCAATTCTTGTCTACTAGACTGGAAACAGTTTGTTATTTTTTCCAAACACTTGTCTTAGAATAAAAAACACCAATACGATAGATGACACAGCTATTGATAGTACAATTGATCCAGTGCCAAACTCAGGTACTGAAGGTGGATGAATAATTGTATATTGTCCATCATTTAGGGGATCTGAAGGAAGTACATATTGCACATCTGTATCATTACTTGGGTCTCCGTATCCTTGGCAATCTCTTGAATCTGTGTAGGCATAAGGCTGTGATGGCAGAGGAGATGACAAAGTTGATGGCAAAGGTGTTGTCAGGTGTGGACTGAGTAACTTGAACGAGCCTGAAGTGACTATGTTTTGATCTAGGGAAGAATAGTTTATTGCATTAAGAATACTGTCAAGTTTGATGTTGTTGTTATTGTCTACTGAAATAATTATCGGGTAGGAAATTTCATCACGCGTAAGGTTGCTTGCAAAGTCAGTGCTTATCCACTCGTCCTGAAAACTCTGGTACCTATAGACAGGGCTTGTATTTGGATTGATGTCATCAATTTCTGTCTCATAAACCCATGATTGGTTTCCATGTATTATCTGAACTACATATGCAGGGGGCACTGCTAGTGGTGAAGGCTCTAACACTCCAGCCACCCAGTACTTTGAGCCTGGTACAACTGTCACATTGTTTAGCTTGATGAACGGATAGATTCCACTTCCTCCCTGCTCTGTGGTCATAATCAATCCTGTCCTATTGCCAAGTACCTTTCCAACTCCATAGTCCACTTGGTAAAACATGTACTTTGTTGGATCGCCTGGAACATTTTGGTAAAAGTTTACCGGATTGTAAAACACTCCTGCCTTGTAACCTGTAATGGTACCATTTGGCATCATCCACTGTGCAACAAAGCCAATGCTATTGGTAACCGTAATAGTATCTGTACCATTTGATGTCCTGTCGCTTGTTGTTGTGGTATCACCTGGAGGTATTGTCCACACCCATCCCTCCTGGTTAAGGAAATGGGCATTTGGACTGCAGTCAACAGGCCATGTAGTACTTGATACGCAAAGTCTTGATGATTCATCATACTTGTAATCACTACTAGGACATTGTGGAGGTGAGAAACACATTCCTGTATAGTTGGACTGTTGGCCGGTTGGGCATGTGCTTGAAGCCCAGAGGCACTGGCCAGACTCGGAATAAAATTGTCCGGTACTGCAAACCGGATCTGATGGTATGGGTTGTACTGGAACATATGTATTATTATGATTTGAAATATCGCCCTGCGGAAAATAAACTCCTGACGGATAGCTGATTGTCAGGGGGATGTTGTTTACACTTACAAATGGTATCGTTATGGTATCACCATTTGGATATGTATGAATGTCAGAGATTGATCCGGGCTTTAGTGGAAATACAAGAGGCTCTTGCTTGTTTTGTGTGGTATATGCCAGAAATGAGGTAGACAATAATATGATAGACAAGACTGCAACCAGGATTATGATGGAGATGCCTCTGTCTGAAATGTCACCTGGAATGATTCCGAACCATTTACGCTTTGGCGGAGGTAGAGGAGGTAATGCAAGACCGCCTGTTCCTAGTCCCGCACCTATGGGAGCTCTCTGATCTTCACTCATCTTCTGCTACCTGGTTGCATACTGCATGGTCTTCCGGCAAATCTAATTCCCAAAACTTGGATGTTTTTTTGTAATTGCAATTACGAAAATTATCAAAACTATTGCGACAACTCCTGCAAGCGGACCAAATTCTGGTATCGCGGGAGTGGGGACGGTAGTGTGGGTTCCATTTGTCGAGTTATCTGTGGGTGGTAATTGTGATTTCTCATCAACATCGATATTGATATTTCCAAACCCCTGACAGTCCCTTGAATTCGTATAGAAATTTGGCTGCGATGGTATTGGTGTTGTCAGGTGCGGACTGAGTAACTTGTATGAGCCATTAATGCTTGCTTTAGCCAAGTTGTAGTATGGTGCAGCACTAGTAAGAAAACTGCCAAGGGAAATTTGGTTTCCATTCTCTACTGAAATAATCACCGGATAGGAAACCTCATCGCGGGTCAGGTTGCTTGCAAAGGGAGAGCTAATCCACTGGTCCTGGAAGCTCTGGAACTTGTAGACAGGGCTTGTCCTTGGATTGATTTCATCAATTCCTGTCTTGTATATCCACGAGTGTGTCCCCTGTACTATCTGAACTACATATGCAGGAGGGTTTGCAAGCGGTGTCGGTTCAAGCACTCCGGTTATCCAGTACTTTGAGCCTGGCATGATAGGCACTTCCTTTAGCTGGATAAATGAATAATATTCACTTCCACCAGGCTCAAATGTCAAAACAAGTCCCTGTCTGTTGCCAAGTAACTTTCCAACACCATAGTCCACCTGATAAAACATGTATTTCTGGTTACTAGTATCACTTGGAACATTCTGGTAAAAGTTGACGGGATTGTAATACACACCAGCCTCATAGCCTACAATTAATCCCCTTGGCATCATCCATTGTACAACAAAGCCAGTGCTGTTTGCCTTTGTTACAATGGTATTGCCATGATTTGTCCTATCACTTACTGTTGTATTGAGACCATGGGGTATTGCCCAGTCCCACCCCTCCTGGTTAAGATATCCCATGTCAGGAGATTCTCTGCAGTCAACAGGCCATGTACTTGGCACGCAAAGCTTGGTTGATGCATCAAAACTAAAACCGCTTGCGCATGTTGGAGATGAAAAGCAAAAGCCTGCAGAATTATTCGCATTACCGTTTGAGCACACTGTTGGTTGTGGCAGACCCGATCCTAAAGAACAGTGGCCAGTGGCATCAGGTAATATCCCCTCTAGACACCTGTCTGGGGCCCAGAGGCACTGGCCCGACTCGGAATAAAATTGTCCGGTACTACAAATCGGGTCTGATGGCTTGGGCTGTTCTGGAACATACGTATTGTTATGGTTTGTAGGGTCACCCGTTGCAAACAAGACTCCCTCTGGATAATCAATCGTCAATAGCGTATTGTTCAGGCTTACAAATGGTATCGTTATGGTATCACCATTTGGATATGTATGAATGTCAGAGATTGATCCGGGCTTTAGTGGAAATGCAAGAGAGTTGCCTATTGCCACACTTGGGTGTCCCATCATATCAAGAAAGTCCATGTAATTGACCCGGACGATTTGAGTTATGGATGACACTATGGAACCGTCCTGGCACAACTGGTCTGGCATCTGAAAACTTCCAGTGAATATGCCCGAGCTGGGTGCGGTCTCAACAAGTGTAAAACCGCTTGCAGATAGGCTTGTGGCATATCCACCGCGCGTACCGGTGGGTGATTCGTTGACAAAGCATGATACTGTATGGTGTGAGTCGCCTGGGATTATAGAGTTGGACCACCTTATCTCATCTGGCCCAAACACCACATCTGCCAATTCTCCAATTGGCTGACCGTTGCTATACACCCCCAGACCAGACCTGCCGATTGTATCCACTGCAACATCCTGTACTGCTGCAGGAGTTGGTGCAACTGTAGTGTAAATGTCAACAAGGCTTCCATCAATGTCAAGGTCAGGGTCTGTCAGTGTTACTGTTACGGTATCTCCAATGTTGTATGTTTTTTTATCTGTAGATATGGTTCCGCTAAATGTTGTAGTGTCTTGCTGTGATGCTATCTTTGTATTGATACCGTCTTGTCCCAGGTCAAGATAGGATACCATAGGTGCATCCTTGTTTGCCTGGGTCATCCTATCCAAAACAAAAAATTTCACATCATGATTGACTGGTCTCAAACTGTTGTAGGTACTTGGATCGAAGATGTTCACTTGGTTGAGCGGTGCGTACTGGCTTGTGCCAACAAAGACTCCGGTGTTGTCGCCAGTCTCTCCAAGCTCAAACCTGTATATGCCATTGTTTATCCTCTGTGAGCTCTGCGAGCCATCGCCAATGATGCCCATGCTAAAAAAGTCAATCACCATTGGTTCGCCATCTGGTGACAGGTATACTGATTGTCCTCCAGTTGTTGTAAATGTAACTAGGATGCCAATGTTTGCATTACTTGAAACCGTACCAAAGAGATTGTTGTTTAGATCAGATGTCGTACCATCGGTATAGTTGAGGTTAAGGAAATCCTGCAGCTTGGTAGAGTTGGCAATGTGGATAATGGTGGGAGTTGCAGAATATAATTTTCCACTACTTGTCAATCCAGTTCCTGCATTGTTGTAAACAAGATTTATTCCAATATTGGTTATCGTACTACCCGTTGCGCCGTTTAGACTGGAAAGTGATCTTAGGTCATAGTTGAGAAAGTTATAGCCTGTAAAGTTCTCCGAGTTGCCAACTTTATTGGTATTGTGTATTGTTCCAAGCAGCTTACTCATGGTCGTCTTTAGGTCTATGAATAATGCAGTGGTTGAATTGATCTCGGCTCTTGCATTATTGTTTGAAAAACTAAAGATTGGCCTTTGGCTGGTTGCTTCGTCCTCTTGCAGATTGATTGCATTCTGAATAAAAGCAAGAGATACTGCTGCAGTTCCACTGCCGCTGACAAGTGAGGAGCTACCTGTTAACCTAATCAACTGTGCAGTCTCGCTTGCCGTACCTCCTGATGATAACGTAAATGGAGTTCCTATGACCATGGTTGGAATTCTGGACTCACTTGGGTCGTAGATATTTAGATGCTCAGTCAACTTGCTGTTTAGGTTAATGTCTCCATCAGTCAATGCTATTGCAGATTCCTGGCTTGACACCCAGCTGCTTCCACCGGTGCCTTGGGAAATTGAACCAAAGAAAAACCCGCCTACTATGGTTTTTACAACATCATTGTAACTAAACGTTGCAGACTGGCCGCGTATTGCCAGGCTGTTTACTGTAACAATGTTGGCATGTTTTGCAGCATCCCAGTTTCCAAATACTCCGGTACTTACACCGCCTGATTCAGTAAATGTAACTGGGTCGGAGCCTGCGCCAATGCTTGCGGTGTGCAATGTTGCGGGATTTCCGTGAGATATTGTGGTACCATTGAGTAATTGTTTGCCATTTGCGGCAAAGTCAATTACTCTGACAGATGGATTTGACGCAGCAGGATTTACTGTCAATTTTCCATTGTGGTCAAACATGAAGGTGCCAAGGGATGGCACAAGGTTCTGCATTCCCGCAGTACCGTCCGCGTCCGGTACACCGTTTCGGTTAAAGGCTTGATAGTATAGTGTATTGTTTGAAGCACTTGTACCCCATGTCCAGGAATCTTCCTCCGTTGGGTCAATGTTTAGTTGAGGGTCGTCTATTGTCATGAATACCTGAGTTTTTTGTGGATATGATGTCCTGTCAATGGTTGCATTGACAAGATTAGTTGGAATCCTGTCAAATGTCAAGTTGACTATCTGGTCTCCTCCACCTTTTTGATAATCTACAACTACTGCGGTTGGAAATGAAGAAAAGTCATAGAGTTGTATAATTGGCCATACATTTGAGTCCGTATAGCCAATCTGTCCGGTACTTACGGCACCATTTGCAGGTGTCATTGTCTTGTTTTGTCTTACTACATGCTCCAATAACGAGCCGGTTGCAATCAAGTTTGTACAGGTGCCAAAATTTGTGAACTTTAATGGCTTGTCTACTGAATTTCCAACAGCTCTTGCAACGGTGAATCCCTTGGTCTCGGTAAATGATGGGGATACAGCAGATGTTGAACTGCAAAACTGCCCAAAGTCAAGACCCTTTCCTGCCAGGCCCGATGTCTTGTCTGCTTCTATTGCCTGGTCTCTGTCTGCAAAGTATGCATACCAGTTCCCATCCGTATTCTGCGTCATCCTTAATTTTTTGCCGTTTACTGTTACTGTAGGTTCTCCAAAGGCCTGGTCTAGCCTGTTTATGGCAGGATCTGCCACAACTACCTGGATTACCTGAGGCCCTGCAAAGTAGTTATTCCATTGAGAGTTCTCAGCAGAGACAAACAAGTTTGGATTTGTACTGGCATATGCAGGATGTAACATGTCATGAGATGCAAGAATTCCCGCAGCGGCAAATACAATTGCAAATGAAATGACACTGATTACATTGACTGCAATGTTTCTAACAATCATGTATCATACCACGAATCATTTTCTTGTTGATGATGAACTTGTTTTATTTTTGAAAAAATTCTTTAGCAATTTGAATTTCAAGACTTGCCTGGACGCTTTCTTGCAGCTGCAATTCCTGCCATGACTGAAACTGCAATAATAATTCCTGCTAGCAGACCATATTCAGAAATTGGTTCAGGTGTTGGTTCATGTATTGTTCCAGCATTAGATGTTTGATCTGGTACTGGTACTGGCTGTACACTGACATCATTTGCCTGCTCATCTGCGACAAATCCAGTTCCCTCTACCGTATCATTTTGTGGCAAATGGTCGTATGTCTGAACTGGTATGCCAAGTTTTGTAATCTCGGTTCCATTTACTTCGGATTCTGCTGGAACAATTCCACCATTAAAGTTGCCACTGTTCTGGAATGAAAAGTAAAGATTTGCCCAGTCGTTGTATCCACTCAAGTTTGATGATGCCGATGACGTGCATCCTCCTCCTGATAGGCTTAGCTTGTTGACGTTCTGCGCGTATCCACTATCAGACTGACCATTCTGATTCCAGTCATTTATGATAGAGCCGGTTATTCCCTGCTTGATTCCACTTGGTGTGGAAAACCAGATTGGTCTTTCAGTATTTGCAGGACATGATGATGGCTGGCCTGATATTGTTCCTGCTGGCGGTGGTGGATTGTTGGCTGGATATTGATAACTGCCTATTGCGCTATCTGCTAATGAATTCTCATTCAATGTATTTAGTGCAGAGCGGGAAAAGTCAAGTGGTCTGCAAATATCGGAATTTTTCCTAAACTCGTACGTATATGACATAACACTGAGATAGTTTGGCTTGCAGTTGTCATCATCCTGGATACCGGTTGGTGGCGTCATGCCTCCATGCCACAGACCAAGGTTATGTCCAAGTTCGTGCATAAACGAGCTCTCCTGTTCATCAATTGAACCCTTGCCATTTGTCAGTCCACCAAGTGACATGAAATAATCATTTCCAATTATCTCAGCCCATCCTGATGGTGATGGCTCTGGATTTGATGATGGCGCGCTGTATATTGTATTTACAAACATTCCATAGTGGAAGACCTGTCTTTTTGCTGTAAGGCAGTTGTATGAATAACTTGCAGGAATTGTTGATGGTGTAGAATTGCTAGGGCATGATGCTGAGCTTGTATTCTGTCTCTCTGAAATAGTTCCAAAGTATGTCTGTTTTAGTTTCAGATAACTAACATAATAATTTGCCAAATTTGCAGAATATACCCTGACATTGTTAAAGTGCTGTTGTATGTTTCCAGTCTGGCTAAATGTAGGATTTGTTGGGTCTTCACCGTCCTGGACATGCAGGTAAATTGGAGTCGGTGCATTTCTAAAGGCATTGACAACATCTGCAATAGCTGTTGGGTCCGGGTCGTGATTATTCATCCAGTCAAGTTCTGTGTAGACATCCTTCTGTGCTGGTGATGGACAGTCTCCTGAAATTGATGTGTTGCATGCAAGCTTGTACTTGTATGTCACTGCTGGATTGGAAGGATCGGTAAATGATACACGCAGGCCTGCAAAGTTATTGTCGCTTGGATCTGGCGTTGAGACCTCCCAACTGTCACATATGCCGTCACCGTCATTCTCCTCCATAGTTTGCACACAGTTTATCTTTCCAATTCCAGTGTTGGCATAGTTTGAGTTTCCTGTTGGATAGTTAACATCAGTCTCAGTATCTGCAAAGACATGGCTTGAGCCAAGTGCAAGAACTGAAAATATCATGATTGTACACAGGTAAATCTTGAGGTGTCTCATCTCGCAGATACTTGAACTCAATGAATTTAAAATTTTTGTTTCGATGATCAAACTCTCAATAGTTATTTTTGTGTAGTTCAAAAATAATCAAAAAAATTCTGAAAATATTAATTATTATGTAATTTTTATATGCTGGTAACATCCCGCTGAAAAACGGAGATATACCCAGAATTGCTCTAGTATATGTTATGGTATCCCAGAGAATCTGGATTTTGACCTTATTTTCACTTCTTGCCATACCATTCTTGTTTTCAAGCGACGCCAATGCAATATCTGTCATCTGGGGTTCAACAATTCAAAGCATCAACACCGGTGGGTTTGTACCCGGTGGAGGGCCATGGGGTAACAATACAATTACAGTAATTGATGGAAACTTTACATCGCTTGCAAGCATAACTATTCTGGTAAATTCAACATCTGATCCGACCGGGATAACCCTTACATTATATAACTCTCCTGGATCATTTGATACATTTCAAAATCATGATCTAATTTACACAAGTAGTTCTGATACATTTACCACTTCAAGTACACAAACTGTTTCTGTAGAAGACACGTCTTTTCCAAACAACCCTTTAGTACCGGATACAATAGTCAGTGGTCCTGTCCCTACTGATGGAATCCAAGTATTTTCTAGCACAGATCCATTTACTGGAATCTATCTTAACATGACAGAGACAGGACCAAACACAAGCATATACTCAAACAAACTCAAATTTACCACAGGCTCTTCTGTAAATGGGAGCGCAATTTCTGTTCATGCAGGTGACATTGTATCCATCATCAATTTGGATGGATCTCTTTCAGACTTTAACATAATAAATGAAATTGTATCACCAAACCTTGATCCTGCAACAGGTGCACTTGCTGCAAAAGTTGGAGATGATGTAACTGCGATTTACAAAGGTGTAAAATCTACAGCACAAATTACTTTGGGAACTTCAATTCTAGGTGGTGGAGGTGGTGGTGGAGGTGGCCTTATACGACCAAGTCTTGTACTGGACATTCTTGCTGCAATAGGTGGAAGTCCATATGTAGTCTCTCCACCATCATTTGGAGGAAGTTATTACCACTATTCTGATGGTTTCACACTGAATCAAACTGGCAAGAAGGAGACATTTGATATATCTGGATACAACAATGAAATCCCCCGCCAAGTCCTGATGTCTGGTAATAATACATCTATGACTTTTAAGACATTTGAGAGCTACAACCCAGAGGCCATCATTCACATGGGATTGTATCTAATCCCGCGAGGACAGGACATGATTACCACAAACAGCATTGCATCCATTGTCTGGGATAGGAATTCACCCCTTGAGGTAAATGATCCAAACCACATATTGTCAAATGTCACTGCAAACTCTGTCTCTGATGGCAAGTTCCAGTATACAAAATTTGATTTTATCCCAACCAAGTCATATGATAAAATGTCATTTCTTGCAAGGGCCTGGAATGATCACATGTATTCCACTGATGTCAGACTTCATGATGCCGTGGATGCGCCAGTGCCGACAGCAACACTTCCAGCCGGAACAGTCCGGTATGACAACTTTAGTGACTTGCAGACAGCACTTGAAAAGGATGGATTCTACAACCCCAATATACTAAATCACATACGCAACACAGAAAGCGTATTTGGCTCAACTGGATATGGTAGTGTATATTGGTTGTATGATACAATAAACCATACAGTAACCTTGGTCATCGAGGACAAGAACGAGAACAATCTTGCATCAATCAAGCGAGACCTTGAACCTTTTGTTGTAGAAAAGAAGGGTGACTACAAATTCATGCATTTTACAGTCAAGCAGCTTAACAGGTGGAATGAGCAAGAAATACAAGATGCAATGCAGAGTGAGGCCTCAAAGGCAATGGCAACTGCACTGGAAAAGGGAATCATGCCACACAGCAACTGGTAGATAAATTACATAAAATAATTCCAGTCTGTAATTTTCAAAATAATTTACCAGTCAAACTGGTATGCATCATATGCATGCAGGTTCTCCTTTGACCATTTCACATTTGTCTTCTTTCCAGAATAACTAACAACAGGAGCAGGAGAGGCATGCATCTTGTATCCTGTTTCAGTATCAACCTTCAAGACTCGAGTCTTCAGCTCAATTCCCTTTGGGGATGCAAACGTATACGCAAATTTCTTACAGTCTGATGCAAACCTGTAAAAGAACGTGCGCTCAGGCTCCTCCCAGTCATATTCAAGTATCAATATCTT
>Ga0207692_10000461_pt1 | contig 14387 bp, 11 predicted proteins | sample LARL52metaG_FD_184345 | JGI IMG/M metagenome (GOLD analysis project Ga0207692, IMG submission 184345) | Corn, switchgrass and miscanthus rhizosphere microbial communities from Kellogg Biological Station, Michigan, USA - LAR L5-2 metaG... | ecosystem: Host-associated > Plants > Roots >...
TCCCGATCCTCGATCCTGGCGTCATGCGCGCAATGCTTCCTGGCCGCTTGCCGACTGGATGCTGACTGCGTGAAGAGCACCTCCAGGTATGCCTCGGAGCTTGTTTCAAGCCGCCTCCCGTTCCCCGCGCCTTCCAGTCGTGGCCTGTATGGCCTGCAAGCGAGATCGCGGCAGTCGAGGACTGTCGTCGTTTCGCCGTGGGAATCGTGCGGGGAGCGCCGCCGGACCGGAAATTGATTATCGCTCCGGTAAGTTGGGGAATCTGACCAGGAACCCGGTTCCCTTTAGGCATGGGCGACGCTCGTGTATTCGGCCTAATCCACCGCACGTACGGGCTATGGCCCTTGACGCCGGTGTCACCAGGGAGCGACGCCGCCAGAGCGACAGGTAGCAGATGGCTCCTGCCAGCAGGACGGCCCAGTAGCCGATGAGCCGGTACAGGAGCACCGCCTGCAGAGCAGTGGTCGTACCGCCGTAGGCGGCGAGGACGGCGCTCATGCTGCCTATCACGCCGAGTCCGCCGGGCATGAAGGGCAGCAGGGCTGCGAGCTGCCCGGCCGCATACGCGATCAGCAGACCCCGCCAGGGCAGGGCTGCGCTGGTCGCGGGGAAGGTGATTGTCAGACAGGCCAGATCACCGGTCCAGTACAGCAACATCCACAGGAAGCTCGTACCCCAGCCCTTGGGCCCGAGTGACACGTTCGTGAGTACGTCCCCGCCAATGAGCCGCTTGAGCGGGCCGCCGGGCATCTTCGCCGCTATCTCGTGCAGCGTCCAGGGACGCTTGCGCAGGCGAGCGACTGCCGTCCCGGCCGCCACGGTCGCGACCAGGGCGCCGAGCGTGATGGCAGCGGCAGCCCGCAAGTCGGGAACGTTCTTTGCTGGCGGGGCGAGCTGGGCGCCGACCAGGCCGACGAGCAGGAGCGTGACGAGGTACAGCAGGCCGGCGATGGCGAGCATCCACACGGCAAGCAGATGGCTGACGCCGCGCCGGGCCAGGACTCTCAGGACCACGACGCCGGAGAACAGGTAGCCGGCCGGCAGCACGCTCCCCACGGCCTGGCTGGTGACGGCCAGCCGGGCCAGCGGACTCGTGCCCACGTCGACGCCGCCCGCCCGGAGCATGCCCCGCTGGGCGAGCGCCAGCGCGATGAACGCGCAACACTCGGCGGCGACCGCGGGAATCAGCCAGACCGATGACCACCGGGACAGGCTGCCGAGGCCGGCCAGCAGCTCGGCGCGGGCGCCTGACACGGCCCGCGCCGCGACGAGCAGGCCGGCCAGGTCCAGGAAGATCCACATCCAGCGTCGCCGCCGGACCACCACCGTCCAGGTGCGGGTAGTCCAGGACGGCGGGGCGTGAGCGGGAGCGGGGGTAGTGCGGGCTGTCATCGTTCAGGACCTGACTTCCGGCACGGCGGCTGGATCCTTCAGCGGAATGCTGACGACGATCATGCCGTCCTCGGAGCGGGTTGCCGCACCCGGTGCGATCCGGCTAACCAGCCGGCGGATCGCGAGATTATCGGGTTCCATGATCCCGACCGCCATGCACATACCGTGCTCGGCGAGCAGCCGCAGGATCGCCCGGACAAGCAGGCTGCCAACGCCATGCCCCTGATAGGCGTCTTCTACCCAGACGGCGAATTCGGCGATGCCGGGCTCGACGGGCGCGGCCGAGGCGAGCCCGAACACCTTGTCCCGGCTCTCCTCATGGCAGGTGTCGCGGGCCACGAGGGCGAGCTGCCTGCCGCCGAGGATCTCCTCGAGGTAGCGCTGGGGGAATACGGACAAGGCGCCGTGAAAGCGCTCCCGCCTGGTATCGGGGCTGCTCCGCGCGAACAGGTCGAGCACGGCCTGCCTGTCCGCGGTTCCTATTTCGGACGAGATAATGCACGCCCCCGCGCCCGCTCCGGTCGTCCCGGAGGCGGCAGGCGCCGAAAGGTGAGGTGACAGCGTCTCGGCCATGATGCGCTCCTTTGTGCCCTGGCACCGTCCGTCGGCCATGAGGGCCGCGACACGCATGCGAGCCGCGGCAGGTCCTGCCGATGTGGCGTCCTAGGCATCGAGCTTGCTGTGGCCATGCCGCCGAACCAATAGCGCGGCCATGAGTCCTGGGCTCGGGTTTGCCCGCTAAATCATGGGGTTAGCCCCATTGACCAGCAAATGGCGGGCGACGCGTTGGCGTGGGGTTATCCCCATTGTTAGCGGAATGCGCGGTGGACAGAATGCGTCCTGTGTCCTACCGGATCCTGATCGTCGACGACAGCGAAGCGTTCCGTCGCACCGCAGCACTGTTGCTGGCGAAGCGCGGCCTCGAGTCGGCGGGAGCGGTGGCCGATGGCGAGGCGGCACTGGCTGCGGTGCGTAGTGACTGCCCGGACGGGATACTCCTGGACGTCAACATGCCCGGGCGGGATGGATTCGCCGTGGCAGCCGCTATCTCCTCCATGTGCCCGACAGTGATCGTGTTGACCTCATCCGACATCGATGAGGTGCCCAGCACGACGCTCAAGGCCTGTGGCGCTACTGCGTTCGTGCCGAAGATCGAGCTCGCCACGGCAGATCTCGAAGGGCTCTTCGGCATCGGCCGGTCTGGGCCAGGTCAGGACCGAAGGTAGTTGAGGACGGCGAGGACCCGGCGGTGCTGCTCGGGTGACTGGTGCAGCCCGAGTTTGTCGAAGATGCTGCTCACGTGTCGTTCGACGGCCGAGATGGTGACCACGAGCTCCTGCGCGACCCCGGCGTTGGAGAGCCCTTCGGCAATCAGCGCGAGGACTTCTGACTCACGCTTGGTCAGGGTGTCCAGGGGACCGCTCCTGTTACGGCGCCCTACCAGGCGGGTGACGACGTCAGGGTCTAGCGCCGACCCCCCTTCGGCGACGCGGCGCACAGCATCGGTGAACGCGCGCAGATCGCCGACCTTCTCCTTGAGGAGGTAACCGACCCCCTGAGCACCGTCGGCGACCAGGTCGAAGGCGTACCGATCCTCGAGGAACTGGGACAAGACGAGCACGCCCACGTCCGGCTCGGCCGCACGGATCTCCAGCGCGGCACGTAGCCCGTCATCCGTGTGATCAGGCGGCATCTGGATGTCGGTGACCACGACGTGCGGATGGTAGACGCGAGCCTTGTTGACCAGGTCACGCGCGTCAGCCGCCGTTTCCACGACCTCGAATCCGCCCTTCTCGAGGACGCGGACTATACCCTCGCGCATGATGGCCTGATCCTCGCCAATCAGGACCCGGATCCGCGCAGGCTCAGCCACGCAATAAAGCTACGCGACTCGAGCGGCCAGGCCAACTAGGTGCGAGTTCCTGGCATCCGCGGAACGAATCTGGTCTTGAGAGGCGGATCGCCTTAGAGTCATTTCCAGGGGATACGTCCCGGACGCTGTGCCCCAAGGCGGCGGTGTGGCCAGCTCTAGCAAGGAGACTGCGACGACTGCTGACAGCGTCGGCCGGGTACCGGGCGCTGACGCCTTCGTAACCTCGATCCTGGACTGCATCGCGCAGCCGGTGTGGGTGGCCGGCCAGGATGGGGTGATCCGCTTCGCCAACCCCTCGGCAGCGGCCGCGCTGGGCTATGCCGACACCTCAGAGCTGATGGGCAAGCCGAGCCACCAGACAATTCACTACAAGCGCCCGGACGGTTCGCCCTTCCCGGCCGACGAATGTCCGCTGCTGCTGCCGCGCACCACCGGGGAGACCGTCCACCGCGCTGACGACTGGTTCGTCCGGCGTGACGGGTCCATGTTCCCGGTCGAATACTGGTCCGCTCCGATGGAGGGACCGGACGGCCGCGGCGCGGTGGTCGCCTTCCGTGACGTGAGCGAGCGGCGGCATACGGAGGGTGTCCTGCGGGAGCGGGACGCCATCCTCTCCGCGCTCGGCCAGCCGGTCTACGTCGGCACGCCCGACGGGCTGATCACCTACGCGAACCCGGCCGCCGTCGAGGTCCTTGGCTATCGCGACGCCTCTGAGCTCATCGGGCAGAACGGGCACTGGCTGGTCCACTACAAGCGGCCGGACGGGTCACCCTATCCGATCGAGGAGTGCCCGCTGACCCGCGGCCGGGACGCCGGGAACCTGGTGCGCATCGAGGAGGACTGGCTGGTCCGCAAGGACGGCTCCATGATGCCGGTCGCGTGCACGGCGGTGCCGTTCGAGGCGCCGGGTGGATACGGCATCGCCGTCAGTTTCACTGACCTGAGCATCCGCCTGGCCGCCGAGCGGGCCGGGCGCGAGCGTGAGATCGCCGAGGCCCGGGCGGCCGAGCTCAGCGCCGGCGAGGCCCGCCACCGCGCAATCCTCGCGGCGGCGCTCGACGGAGTGGTCATAATCGACCAGGACGGCTGCGTGACGTACCTCAATGCCGCGGCCGAGCGCATCTTCGGCTACCGCGCCGACCAGGTTCTCGGCCGGACGCTAGCGGAAGTGTTCCTGCCGCCATCGGCGCGAGGGGCTCACCGGCGCGGGCTAGCCCGGTACCTGGCGACCGGGCAGACGCGTGTCCTCGACCGGCGGATCGAGGTCACGGCCGTGCGAGCGGACGGGAGCGAGTTCCCGGCCGAGCTGACCGTGACCCAGGCCGGGTTGCCCGGCGCGTCTGTCTTCATCGGTTATGTCCGCGACATCACGGAACGGCAGCGGGCCGAGGAGGACCTGGGGACCGCGCGTCAGCGGCTGAAGGTGGTCGCGGATGAGCAGGCGGCGCTGCGGCGCGTCGCGACCCTGGTCGCCCGCGGCGCCCCCCAGGTGGAGGTCTTCGCCGTCGTGGCCAGGGAGGTGGCAGGTGTTCTTGACCTGCCGCTGGTCAGCGTGGTCCGGTTCGAGGCGGCCAGAACAGCGGTTCACGTCGGAGTGTGGGGTCGCCAGAACCCGTTCCCGGTCGGCACTTCGTGGCAGCTGGACGAACACGGAGCATCGGGGCAGGTGTACCATTCTGGCCGTTCGGCTCGGGTCGACTACGCGCACGTTCCCGGTCCGATCGCCGCGAGGCTTGCTGGCGAGGCGGGTATCCGCTCCGCGGTGGCCGTGCCGATCATCGTCAGCAACCGGACGTGGGGTGCGATGATGGCGCTGTCCACCGTCCCCCAGCCGGCCGACACCGAGGCCCGGCTCGCGAGCTTCACCGAACTGGTCGCGACCGCGATCGCCAACGCGGAGGCACATCAGGAACTCCGCCAGCTCGCGGACGAGCAGGCCGCGCTGCGCCAGGTGGCCACGCTGGTCGCGCAGGGGGCCGAGCCGGCCGCGGTGTTCGACGCGGTCTGCGCGGTGACAGGTCGGCTCGTCGGCGCGACCAGCGTCAACCTAGCCCAGTTCACCCCGGACGAGATGAACCTGACCCAGGCTGGCTGGAGCGAACGCGGAACACATGTCCCATCCGGCACGCGCCTGCCGCTCGATGGGGAATCCATCAACGCCCTCATCAGGCAGAGCCACGCACCGGTCCGGGTTGACAGCTATGAAGGCCGGTCTGGTCGGCTCGCGGCCCGGCTGCGCGAACTCGGTATCAAATCCGAGGTGGGCGCACCGGTCGTGGTGAATGGCGAGATGTGGGGCGCCCTGATCGCCGGAACGGACCAGGCCGAGCCTCAGCCGGCCAGTACCGAGGCCCGGCTCGCGAGCTTCACCGACCTGGTCGCGACCGCTATCGCCAACGCCGACGCCCGTGAGGAACTGAAACTGCTCGCGGACGAGCAGGCCGCATTGCGGCGGGTTGCGACGCTCGTCGCAAGCGGGGCCGAGCCGCGCACCATATTCGACGCCGTCTGCGAAGAGACCGGCAGGCTCATCGGCGCAGCCATCGTCAACCTGACTCAATTCAACCCCGACGGGACCAACGTGCCGCTGGCGGGCTGGAGCCTGCACGGAAACCACGTCCCGCCCGGCACCCGCCTGCCGATGGACAGACAGTCGGTTGCTGCCCAAGTCCAGCGGACGCGAGCTCCTGCCCGCGTTCATAGCTACCAGGGCATGCCCGGGCGGCTCGCCGCGCGGATGCGCGAGCTCGGCATCAGTTCCGGGGTCGGGGCGCCGGTCATCGTGGACGGCAGCGCCTGGGGCGCCCTGATCGTCACCACAACCAGTCCCCAGCCGCTGCCCGCGGGCACCGAACCTCGCCTCGCACGCTTTGCCGACCTGATCGGAACCGCTGTGTCGAACGCGACCGCCCGTACCGAGCTGGTCGCCTCCCGTACGCGCATGGTCACCGCTTCCGACGCCGCACGGCGGCGGGTCACCCGCGATCTGCACGACGGCGCCCAGCAGCATCTCGTGAGCACCATCATCAACCTTCAGCTGGCCCAGCAGTCCTGGTCGTCCGCGCCCGAGGAGGCCAGGGAATACCTCGACCTAGCGCTCCGTGACGCCAACAGCGGCATCGACGGACTGCGTGAGATCGCGGCCGGCATCCATCCCGCGATCTTGACTCTCCGCGGCCTGGCCGCCGCCCTCGAAGCGCTGGCCGACCGGCTTCCCCTGCCGGTCCGCCTGAACGTCACCGCCCGGCGGCTCCCCGAGCTCATCGAGGCGAGCGTCTACTTCTTCTGCTCCGAGGCGCTCACCAACGTGGTCAAGCACGCCCAGGCCAGCTCGGCCTGGGTCCGGGTAGCGGTCGAGGAGGACCGGTGCGCGATCGAGGTCGGCGACGACGGGATCGGCGGGGCAGAGGCCCGGCTGGAGACCAGCGGCCTGATCGGCTTGCGCGACCGGATGGGCGCGCTGAAGGGCGCGATGCACATCAGCAGCCCGGCCTCCTCCGGCACCACGCTGCGCGCCTGGCTCCCGCTACCGCGCACGCCGGCCGCGGCTGAAGCCGGAGCCGAGGGCGGCGTCTGACCCGGCGGCGGCGCCGCCGGGTCAGACGGGTCAGGCGGGTCACGGCCGGCCGGCGTGACGAGGTACCGGTAACGCGGAGATAACACCGTGCGCGACCAGCGTCTGGTAGGCCGTCAGCGTCAGGAGGAAGATGTGGTCGGTGGTGGTTTTGCCGGTGTTCTGGTCGGTGGAGCTGTTAAGGCCCATGGCCAGGATGAGTCCCGATTCAGGGAAGTAGATATGGAGGGTGCGGAACCCGAGCGTGCCTCCCTCGTAGAACCAGACGGTGCCCCCGAAGGCCGCGTTCGTTATCTGGTCGACTCCGAGGCCGAACCCGTCCGGGCCGCCTAGCGACGTTCGCTCGATCGGCTGTCCCGTCGCAGTCGAGACCAGGCTCGTCAGCTCGCTTTGCTGCTTAGGCGGCAGAAGGGCTCCGCCGTACAGCGCGCGTTCCCAGACGGTCATGTCGTGCGTCGTGCTGATGATGCCGCCGGCCCCGCGGGTCGAGGACATCGAGAAGCGGCTGACATCGTGCCCGGCCAGGCCGGCCAGAGCGGGACCGAGGTGGGCAAAGTAGTAGCCGGCGGGCTCGCGCGCGGTCACCCGCGGCGGGTAGGAGTTCGGCCGGTAGAACAGGCCCCGCAGGCCCAGAGGCCTGATGAGGCGCGTGTACAACTGGTGCTCGTAGCTGTCCCGCGCGGCTTTCTCGATGATCATCTCGGCCAGGATGTAGTTCGTGTTCGAGTAGTGGTAAGCGGACGTCGCCGGGACGCCGATCGCGTACGCGACCAGCTGCTTCTTGGAGAACTCCCGGTATGGATGAGCGGCAACGGCAGCCGCGAACGCGGGTTGCTCGTCGTAGGAGGGAATGCCGCTGGTCATGTGCAGCAGGCGGCTGATCGTGACGTCACGCCACCGCGGGTACTGCGGCAGCCACCGCCCGAGGGTGTCGTGGATCGAGAGCTTGTGCTGCGCTTCCAGCTTCAGCAGCAGGACCGAGGTGAACGCCTTCGTGTTGCTGCCGATCTGCCAGACGCTGTCCGGAGTCACCGGCCGCGAGCCGCCGAACCGCGTGGTCCCGGCGCTCACGTCGATAGTGGACCGGCGACCGGGCAGGCTCACGCTCAGCGCGGCGGCCGAGACGTGCTCATCCGATGCGTGCTCATACAGGTAGCTGGCTAGATCAGCGCGCAGGTCGCCGGCCAGGCGGGTGTCGCCGGCGGCGGACGGAGCAGACGCCCGGGCGGCCACTGGAAACGCCTGCCCGGCGGTGGCGGCTATCGCGCCCGTCGCGAGCAACCCTCCGAGCAGTGCCCGGGCCAGACGGATCCTGGGTCGTTGAGTCGGTCTTTCCTGCTGTGTCGGCATGACGCATCCCTTCGAGTGCGGGCTTCCGGTAGTACCTGACTAGGAGTCTCGGGATCTGGGAATGCATGCGGCCATCAGGCGAGCGCCACAACTGGATCGGATCAGCCCCATGCCGAAACTGGGGACAGCCCTAGGTCGGGGTAGCTCCAGCTGGCGGTGGGGATAACCCCAGGTCGCTATGTACGGGCGACCGGTCCCGGATGTCAGACGATCCCCATTGTTGCGGCCAGCCCCCACGGTCAGGCTGACGGACATGACTCCCTGCTCTGACTCCGTGACCATCCTCGGATCCCGCCCGGCAGCCTCCATTGCTGGCTTGGACGAATGGTTCCTCGATGCCGCGGAACGCGGTAACACCGCGACCAGGCTCGATTCCCGGCACCGGGATGGTGCCGCATGGACGACCGGGAACCAGGTCCGCCCGTTGCTGCACGGCGCCGCGTACTTTGCCGAGCTGCTCGCCGCCGTCCGTGCTATGGAAGCGGGTGACCTGCTGCTATTCACCGACTGGCGCGGGGACCCGGACGAACGGCTCGACGGACCGGGCACAGAAGTCGTGCGGGTCCTGGCTGGCGCGGCCCGCCGGGGAGTCATCGTCCGCGGTCTGCTGTGGCGCTCGCACCTGGACCGGTTCCGGTTCAGCCTGCAAGAGCACCGTGATCTGGGGAAGGCCATCGTGGCGGCCGGCGGAGAATGCCTGCTCGATATGCGGGTGCGCACCCGCGGATCACATCACCAGAAGCTCGTCGTGCTGCGCCACCGCGACCGCCCGGAGCGGGACGTGGCCTATGTGGGCGGGATCGACCTTTGCCATGGGCGCAGAGATCATCACGATCACCGCGGTGATGAGCAGCCTTGCCCGCTCGGCGCCGCCTACGGTCCCCGGCCGCCGTGGCATGACGTACAGATCGCAATTCACGGTCCGGCCGTCGCCGACGTGGAGACGGTGTTCCGGGAACGGTGGGAGGATCCCGCCCCACTGAGCCGCAACCCGCTGCGGCGCTGGCGCGACCGTCTCTTGCGCCCGGTCGGGCGGCCTGACTGCCCGGCGCCGCTGCCCGATCCGCCCCGGTGCGGGGCCGATGCGGTGCAGGTGCTGCGCACCTATCCGCACCGGCGTCGCGGGTACTCGTTCGCTCCGTCCGGGGAGCGCAGCATCGCCCGGGCCTACCGCAAGTCGCTGGTCCGGGCCCGTCATCTGGTGTACCTGGAAGACCAGTACCTGTGGTCCCCGCATGTCGTGGGCTGCTTCGCCGAGGCGCTGGCCGCCGAGCCGGGCCTGCGGCTGATCGCGGTGGTGCCGCAGTTCCCGATCACCGGGCTCAATCAGGCCTGGCGCCCCACCGGGAGCTCGGCCGCCCCGCAGTTGCTGGCCCGGGCCCGATCGCTGGACCTGCTGCAACGCCTGGGAGGCGACCGGGTCGCCGTCTACAACGTGGAAAACCGCGCCGGGACCCCGATCTACGTGCACGCGAAGGTCTGCGTCATCGACGACACGTGGGCCGTGGCCGGATCCGGCAACATCAACCGGCGCTCCTGGACATACGACACCGAGCTGAGCTGCGCGGTGCTCGGCCAGTACCCGGACGGGTTCTGTTTCGCCCGGAGATTGCGGCTGGACCTGGCCCGAGAGCACCTGGACCGGGCCGAGGGTGACGACGCGGACCTGCGCGACCCGCTAGATGCGTTCGACGCGTTCGCGGCCAGCGCGCAGCAGCTGGACGACTGGTACGCCGACGGCCAGCGCGGCCCGCGCCCGCCGGGCAGGCTCCGCCGCCATCACCCCACCCCGCTGTCCCCTGCCGCCCAGCCCTGGGCCGAGACGCTGTACCGGATCTTGTACGACCCGGAAGGGCGGCCCCGGCCGCTACGCCGCGAGGGCGCCTTCTGATATTCACCCCGCGCACCCGAACCGGAGGAACCACAATGACCTCAGCACGAACAACCACCCTGCGCCCGTACGAGCATTTCGCCTGGCGCAGCCTGACCGGCCTCGTCGTCCTCATCGCCGGGGCCACCGGCTTCGGGCTGCTCTTGCTGCTCGTCAGGGACGGCTGGCCTCCGCTGGTCAGCTTCGACCGCAACGCGGTGGACACCCTGAATCATGCTGTCGCCGGCGACCGCGTGGCCGTGACCGTGCTGACCGGCGTTACCGGCCTGGGCGGCCGGACCATACTGATCTGGCTGGTCACGGTCAGCACCGCCATCATGCTGATACGCCGCCAGTACCAGCTCACCGCGTACATGCTCGTGACTGGGCTCGGGGCACTGGCCCTCGACCCGGCGATCAAGGCGCTGGTCGGGCGGCTGCGACCGCTGGTACCCTCGCCCGTCGCGACCGCACCCGGCTACAGCTTCCCCAGCGGCCACGTACTCGACGCCACCGTCTTCTACGGCGTGATGCTGCTGGTGTTCCTGCCGATCATCCCGCCTCGCCTGCGGAAGCTGGCCACGGGCCTGGCGATCGCGCTGGTGGCGGCGATCGGCTTCAGCCGCGTGGCGATCGGCGTGCACTACCCCTCCGACGTGATGGGAGGCTGGCTACTGGGCGTGGCCTGGCTCGCGATAACCGCGCACGCGTTCGGCCACTGGCGGATCGAGGCCGGGCAACCGTCGCGGCACCTCTCGGAAGGGCTGGCGCCGGAGGCCGCGGCACAGCTGGGACCGGCCCGCATCGTCCCGGTTGCCCACCCGTGGCTGATCGCGACGCGCCTGGTGGTCTCCTTCGTGCTGATCGGCGGCGCCCTGTTCGGTATCGGCAAGCTCATCACGACTCACCCGCCGGCCTTCGACGAGGCGGTGCCGCGCCTGCTGGCGAGCCAGCGGACCCCTGCGCTCGATTCCCTCAGCGGGTACCTGAGCTTGGCCGGCAGCACCCACTGGATCCTGGCGGTCGGCCTGATCATCGTGCCCCTGGCGCTCGCCCTGATCCGCCGCTGGCGGCCCGCCGTGTTCGTCGTGGTGGTCATGCTCGGCGAACTCGGCCTGTTCGTCGGCGTCGCCGGAATCGTCCACCGCGCCAGGCCGCTCGTCCCGCACCTCGACGGCCACCTGCCCACCTCGGCCTTCCCGTCCGGCCACACCGCGGCGACCCTGTGCCTCTACGGGGCGCTCGCGGTCCTGGTCGTGCCGCGCGTGCGCAGCCTGTGGCGATGGCTGGCGGTCGCCCCGGCGGTGCTGATGACGGTGTTGATCGGATGGTCGCGGATCTACCGCGGCGAACATCATCCGCTGGATGTCGCCGGCGGCATCGTGCTGGCCCTGCTCTGGCTGGCCGCGGTCACCTACGCCGTGCGACCCAACGCCGACCTCGACGAGCCGGACCCGTCACCGGCGTCTTCCTCGCCCAGGACGCGCCTCGCCGTGGTCGCCAATCCCGCCAGGGCACAAAGGGCAGCACGCGGCCAGGCTGAACTCCGGGCCGCGCTGGCCAGCGCCGGCTGGCCCGAGCCCTTGTGGCTGGAGACCACTCGCGAGGATTCCGGCGGAGGCCAGGCCCGGCAGGCGGTACAGGCCGGCGCCGAGGTCATCTTCGCCAGCGGCGGTGACGGCACCGTCACCGCCTGCGCCAGCGAGCTTGTCGGCACGGATACGGCCTTGGCCGTGGTGCCAGCCGGGACGGGAAACCTGCTGGCCACCAACCTCGGGCTGCCGGGCCGCCCGGCCGACGCCGTGACCGCCGCCCTCAGCGGCATCCGCCGCAGGCTCGATGTAGGCGTCCTTGAGGGCCGCTACTTCACCGTCATGGCCGGCATGGGGTTCGACGCCCAGATGCTCCGCGACACCCCGGAGACGCTCAAGGCCAGGCTCGGGTGGCCCGCGTATGTCATCGCCGCGGTCCGCCACCTGTGCGAGACTCCGATGCACGTCAGCATCAGCCTCGACGGAGCACCGCCGTTCACCCGGCGGGCCAGGTCCGTTCTGGTCGGCAACGTCGGCGGGCTGCGAGGCGGGCTGCGCCTGCTGCCCGACGCCCGGCCCGACGACGGCGTGCTCGACGTGGCCGTGCTGATGCCTCCCCGGCGGCGTAGCTGGCTGCCCCTGGCCTGGTCGCTCATCTGGCACCGGCCCACCGCCCCGTTGATGGAAACCTTCCAGGCCAGGCAGGTCCAGATCGTCAGCAACCAGCAGCAACCCCGGGAATTCGACGGCGACCTCATCGAGCCGTCACACACCCTCACCGCGACCGTCCGCCCCGCCGCGCTGTGGCTGTGCGTACCCCGGCCGAGATCCGCCGACATCACGACCAGCGGCGAAGCCGTCCTGGCCCCCGCAATGCCCCAGGTATGAAGTGAACCTTCGATCGCCTCCTGCAGCGAAAGGGAATGACGATGTACATAATCCGCGAGAAGGTGTTTCACCTAGGCGAAGATTCGGATATAACCGACGAAACCGGGCGGCTCATCCTGCGTGTCGACGGCAAGGTCATGAGCCTGCATCACCGGCTCATCCTGCACGACCTCGCGGGGCGTGAAGTCGCCCAGGTCTCCCGCAGGATAGTCGCGCTCCGCCCGACATATGAGATCATCATCGACAGCCAGCAGGTAGCCGAGGTACGCAAGCACCTGTTCACCCCGTTCCGCGAGCAATTCACCATTGCCACCCCCGGCGGCCGCGACATGGAGCTAGCCGGTGACCTGCTCAGCCACGAATTCACGATCGAGCGCGACGGGCAGACCGTCGCCACCATCTCCAAACGCTGGCTCAGCCTGACCAACAGCTATGCGGTCGACGTTGCCCCCGGTGAGAACGGCCTGCTGGTCCTGGCCAGCGTCCTCGCGCTGGACCTAGCCATGGATCAGCAGCGCCACGCGGCGTGAAGCGCCCGGCGAAGGCTGGCATGTCACCAGCCGCGAACCCAGCTGCCCCTCATGCACATAGATCTAGGTAAGGAGGCACGGCCATGCGGGCTGATGTCAAACCAGGGAGCACGTTCCCGGACTACCAGCTCCTTGACCATACCGGGACCCCACGGCGGCTTTCGGAGATCCAGGGCAGTGACCCGATGATCATCGCGCTGGCCAGGGAAGCCTACTCAGCCAAAGACCAGCGCCAGCACGAGGGACTGGTACAGCTGTGGAGTGAGATGAAACCAGGAGTGGGATACTGCCGGATGGTAACGATCACCACCAGCGATCCTCAGGAAACCCTCAACTACCGGTCCGGAGTAAACGCCGAGTGGCCCTTCCTGTCCGACAGCGAGCGTATTGAAGTTTTCCCAGCGACTTTCAGCTGATCATCTTGTGCTCGAATTGCGTGAGGACGAGTGCGGCTTTCACGATGTCGCCTATCTGGGTGGGGCTGACGGTGACGTGCCGGAGGGCGCGCCAGCGTTCCTTCAGGAGGGCGAAGCCGCGTTCGCCCTGGTAGCGCAGGCCGCGGAGCAGCATGCTGCGGCATTTGGCGTCGGTATCGAGGCCGCCTTTCCGGGGTCTTCTCACCGGGACGAGCACTCTGGCGCCGGCGCCCTCGTACCCGGAATCGGCGAGGCAGGGAAAGGCCTTCAGCCAGGGCCGCAGGCCGGGCAGGACAAGCTCGCGGGCGGCGGTGATGTCGTGGGTGCTGCCGGGCCGGACTTCCGATGCCCACAGGGGCATGCCGTCCGGGGAGATGATGCCCTGGACGAGGCCGGCGTGCTCATGCGCCTTCCCGGAGTACCATTTGTCGATTTCTGTCCCCTTCCTGCTGGGTTTCTTGTCGGAGCGGCGGTCGGAGGAGATCAGCGTGCCGTCCAGGATGACGTAGGGGAGTCCCTGCTCAGCGGCCTTTTCGAGGGCTTCCTCCAGGGACGGGGCCTCCCGCGCGAGAACCTCGACGCCCTCGTCCTTGTACCGGTAGGCAGTGGACTGCGAGATGCCGAATCCCTGGCCGAGCCGGCGCAGGTCCGGCTTATCGCGGAACCAGGCGAGGAGGAACTTCGCCTGCTGCCAGCAGGTCAGGGCGCGGGTCCCGTTCCTGGTGCCGCGTTCGGCCCGGTGCTTCTTCAGCAGGCGCGAGACCTTGAGCATGAGTTGGAGCGGGACATCGAGAGTGGCACGATAGGTGATCACGCGGAGCCTTCGGACGGACGGACTTGTGGTGAGACCTCTTGTACCGAGGGCTCCGCGCCCGTTCCGCGATCTCCTGTTATGTCCGCGTGTCTGCCCGATCAGGCAGTTACGCACCGACTGCCTAACTCAGCCTTGCTGGGAAAACCTC
>Ga0207692_10000465_pt1 | contig 14331 bp, 12 predicted proteins | sample LARL52metaG_FD_184345 | JGI IMG/M metagenome (GOLD analysis project Ga0207692, IMG submission 184345) | Corn, switchgrass and miscanthus rhizosphere microbial communities from Kellogg Biological Station, Michigan, USA - LAR L5-2 metaG... | ecosystem: Host-associated > Plants > Roots >...
GGCGAGATTGTCGCTTTGATCGGCGCCAACGGGGCGGGAAAATCAACGACGCTTCGTGCAATCGCAGGCTTGCTGCCGCCGAGAGCGGGAACGATCAATTTTTCCGGCAAGGACGTCACGGCGATGCCCTCATACGAGCGAAGCAAGCTCGGTATCGCGCTCGTTCCCGAGGGGCGGCGTGTTTTCCCATTTCTTACCGTGCGGGAAAACCTCGAACTCGGTGGGTTCAATGTCCGCAACGACGCCGCAAAGATTCGTCAGCGCCTCGATGGCGTTTTCACCATGTTCCCTCGGCTGTCTGAACGCACCGGTCAGAATGCCGGTACGCTGAGCGGGGGCGAGCAGCAAATGCTGGCGCTTGGCCGCGCGATGATGTCCGAACCGCAATTGCTCTGTCTGGATGAGCCCTCACTCGGCCTTGCACCGATCGTCGTTCATGACATTTTCCAGAAAATTCGGGCCATCAACGCCGCGGGCACGAGCGTGCTGCTTGTTGAGCAGAACGCCCGCCACGCGTTTGAGACTGCGAGCCGGGGCTACGTCCTGCAGACGGGTTCCGTGATCGCCAGCGGTTCCTGCGCGGAGCTAAAAGCCAATCCACGCGTGCAAGAAGCCTATCTCGGCCGGATTGCGGCAAGGGCGGTTTCGTAAATGAGCCTCGGCGAAAAATATTCACTCGCGCGCAAATACGCCGTCGTTACCGGCGCTGGCAACGGCATTGGTCGCGCAATCGCGCTCGCATTCGCGGAGGCGGGAGCCAACGTCGCCTGTGTTGATCTGGACGAGGCGGCGGCTGAGGCGACGGCGACAAAAATCGGTTCGAAAGCATTCGCGCTGGCGTGCGACGTGAGCAGTGAAAGCGAGGTCGAAACGGCCGCGAAATCGATTTTCGCCAGATTTCCAACCATCCATATTCTTGTGAATGGGGCGGCCGGCAACGATCCGAACGGAACGGTCCTCGAGCTTAGTCTGGCCGACTGGAACAAGGTATTCGCGGTCAATGTCGGCGGCGCGTTCCTGATGAGCCGCGCGATCCTGCCCGCGATGATCAAGGCTGGTGGCGGCAGCGTCATACACATTGCGTCGCAGCTTGGCAGCGTTGCCGGACCGCGCCGCGCGGTCTATTGCGCGACCAAAGGTGCGCTCATCCAGCTTGCCAAGGCGATGGCATCCGACCACGCGGCGCAGAACATTCGGGTCAATACGCTATCGCCGGGAGCGGGCGAGACCGATCGCCTTGTAAAGCGCTTTGGCGACATGGATACGGCCAGGCGAATTGCTGGCCCGAAGCACCTGCTGCAGCGGCTCGGCCAACCGGATGAAATTGCCCAAGCCGCCGTCTTTCTGGCAAGCGACGCGTCAAGCTTCATGACCGGGGCCGACCTATTGGTCGACGGCGGCTACAACGCGACGTAGCGACCCTCAGCGTCCGAGAATCGTGCCCGCCATCGCGCGCGGATCGCGCTTCGGCCATGCGCCGGCATCCGCTGCCTGAAAGAGATCCGACAGATGCATGTTGAAGATCGCCGGCTCCTCGAGATTGATGTTGTGTCCGGAATTCCCCATCACGACGAGCGCGGCGGTCGGGATGTTTTTCTTCATCAGAATTCCAGGCTCGAGGCACGGCCAGTCCTCATCGCCGGTCATGATCAGCGTCGGGACGGTAATGGTCTTCATCTTGTCGACGAGATCGAACAGTGACGGCCGTCGTTTCTGCACCCCGCGCATCGTGAATGCTGCGCCCTCGGTGGAGTGCTCGGAAAGCTGGTCGGCGAATTCGCGCCAGCCGCGTGGATCTTTGTTCTGGTGTTGCACACGGGTGGGGCCGAGCGCATAGGCTTCGGCAGCCTTTTTCATCGTCAACTCTTCGAAACGTTTCGCCGAGGCCTCTGCTTCCTCTGCGAATTTTGCCCGCTCGCCGGGCGCCGCGCCGTAACCGCAGCCGGCGACCACAATCGAGCGGGCGCGGTTGCCGTATGTGAATCCGAAGTGGAGCGCAGCGAAACCACCCATCGAGAGGCCGACAATGTGGGCCTTGTCGATCTTCAGTGCATCGAGCACCGCGCGGATGTCGTCGCGTGCGCGTTCCTGCGAATATTTTTCCTGATCCTTGGGCACGTCCGACGGAGGATAGCCGCGCGCATTGAACGTGATGCAGCGATAGTATTTCGAGAAGTGGCGGACCTGCTGTTCCCAGGAGCGAACGTCGCCGGCAAATTCGTGAATGAAAACGATCGGTATGCCTTTGCCGGTCTCCTCGTAATAGAGCTTCACTCCATCGTCAGTCGTCAGATGTGGCATGGATTCACCGTTCAGAAGGCCTGGGCGCGCGCGGAAAGACCGGCATCAATCGTGACGACGGATCCGCTGGTGTAGCCCGAATGGTCGGAAGCGATAAACGCGATCGCGGCGCCGATCTCCTCGGCGGTGGCACCGCGGCCAAATGGCAGCGGCTTGAGCAGTTCCTTCCAGTTATCCTCGCTGCCGGTGCGATCACGTGCCTTTTTCTTCATAAGCGTAATAAGGCGGTCGGTCGCGACCGGGCCAGGATTGATGGCCACGACGCGGATGCCATCGCGGGCGCTGACACTACCAAGCGACTGGGTGAAGGCGGCAAGGGCGGCATTGCCCGCGACGCCGCAGATGTATTCCGGATCGTGAGTGTCGGCGGCGTTTCCAACAACATTGATGATGACACCGCGTTTGCGCTTCTGCATCAGTGCGTAGAAGGCGCGGCACATGTTGACATAGCCGAAGACCTTCAGGTCCCAGGCCTTGCGCCATGTTGCCTCGTCAACATTGAGCAGACTGCCGCCCGGAATAGCGCCGGCATTGTTCACGAGAATATCGATGTCGGGATAGTCGCGGGCAAGCTCGTTGATCCTGGCACTGTCGGACAGATCGGCGGCAACTGTGTCGACCCGCACATTGGTTTTCTGTGCGATCGCCGACTTCGCTGCTGCCAACGCGTCACTACTGCGCGATACGATGATAACGTTGCAGCCTTCACCGGCCAGGATTTCGGCGGCGGCCCGGCCGATGCCCTTTGAGCCACCTGTAACAAGGGCGGTTTTGCCGCCAAGTTTTAGATCCATACTTTCCCCCGCGAGACTGAAGGTGAGGGACTATGACGGCCGCGCACGAGATCGGCAACCTGCTAGCGCATCGCTTCGATCAGGCGGCGAACTCCCTCGCGATGACCGACTTGCGCGCGAAACCCGAAGTCGCGCGCGGCAGGCTCGATTTCGAGCGGACCTCGTGCAGCCGTTGGCTTGCTGCCGTCAATCTCGAGGCGTACCGGATTGCCCGCTGCAGCCGCGGCCGCCGCGATGTCGTCGGGGGTGACTTTTTCCGGATGTGCAATGAAATAACTGAGTTGCTTCCGACTTTTTGAGAAGCAGGCCTGGACAGCCGCGCGCGCGGCATCGTCGATGTAGACATAGGGCCAATCGGTCATCGGTTGTATGCGCAAGGATTTCCCCGCGAGTGCAGCGCGAACGATTTCCTCAACCGTGAATGTCGTTTCCCTTCCGGGACCATAGATCACGGTGAAGCGGAGTGAGCAAAGGTCGAGTGGAACCTTGCCCCAAAGACCGCGCAGCACCATCTCCATCGCGGCCTTGGAAGCGCTATACGTGTTGTTTGGGCGCAGTGGATATTGTTCGTCGACAGGTTCGTCCTCGTAGAAATTACCGAGTGCGGCCGCAGACGAGCAGTACACGAAAGTGCTGACACCGCTTTCCAGCGCGGCATAGAGCAGATTGAGGCTCCCCAGCACATTGATCGCAATGACTTCGACGGGATCATCCGCCAGGACCATGGGGCCCGACACGCCTCCTGCGTGAATTATGTGCGTGATTTTTTCCGCAGCCAGCAAAGCCTTCAGCTTCGGCCGATCCGAAAGGGTATCCACCACCTGCGTGGTAAGAGATGGTCGCGGGTCGAGTCCGATTGCGCGCTGCGAGTTTTCCGCGAGCAGTTTCATCACGGCCTTGCCAAGGAAGCCGCTCGCACCAGTTACCAATGTCACGCTTTCTGCCATGGGCGTCAGACAATCCTTTTGCCACGGGAACACTATTCCGCGGCACCGTAACAGAGCCGCGAAGCATCTTTGACTGCTCAGCAGTCATCCCAACCGTCCCGGATAAGATGACATCACCTGGTCGCGGATTGCGGCGGGAATCCGCGCATGCCAGTCGGTTCGTTTTTGCACGGCTGCGGCCAACGCGATCAGCGCGTGATCCGTGCCTGGTCTGCCGACGACTTGCAATGCAACCGGCATGGAACGATCGTCGAACCCGGCCGGTATCGCGACGGCGGGTAGACCGAGAAAGTTGGCAAAGCGGGTCCAGCGGCTGAGCTCGTAAAGCGTCTTCGGCTTGAAGTCGGGCGCGCGCGGATCGCATTCCACCACGGGTGGTGTCCGTATCGTCAGGATGGGCATTGCGATGGCTTGGGCATCTTTAAATACTTCAGCGATAAATTCGTTTGCCATCTGCGATCGCGCGGAGACATTCGCCGCCAGCGTTTCGTCGTCGATCTGAAGTCCTTTGCGCAGGCGTTTCGTCAACGTGACGTCAAGCGAGCCGGAATCCAGGAGCGTTCGATGCGAGCGCGCAGCTTCCGCCTGCATGATCGTGAGGACATAAGTGTCGAGCGCGCCGATGGCTGCAATGGCATCGGTCGGGCTGACCCGCGTTTCGCAGGCGGCGATTGCGTCTATCGCGTCACGGCAGGCATTTGCGACCGGAGTCTCAGCGGCAGTTAGCACATCCCTGACCGCCGAGATCGTGCGGATGGGTTCAGGGCCACTTTCGGCGAGCAGAACGCGCGCGGGTAGATGTAAGTCCGAAGCGCTGCGGGCGAGAATACCTACAGTGTCCAGGCTCGGGGAAAGCGGCATCGCGCCGGCCAGCGATACGACCCCATAGGTCGGTTTCCAGGATGTGACGCCGCAGCAATGCGCCGGGATGCGCAGCGAGCCGCCGGTGTCGGATCCAAGCGCAAAAACCGCGGATCCGCTTGCGACGGCAACCGCTGAGCCAGACGAAGATCCTCCGGTGATGAACTCGAAGTCCCACGGATTCTTCGGTGCGCCGTGCACGGCATTGTAGCCCGAGGGCTCATACGCGAGCTCGGTCATCGCCGTATAGCCGATGCGGCACGCGCCAGTGCGGTCGAGATGGTCGAGTACGGTTGCCTGCGGCGATCGTTCCAGGGGGAGGGGCTGCGCAAGCCCACCGTGCGGCAGGCGGGTCGCCGAAATAAACATGTCCTTGGCCGCGTACGGCATAGCGTCCAGCACACCGTGCCCGTTGGCGACACCGCTTTCGAATTCGACAAATGCTTTCAGCTGAGGGTCAAGCTTGCGCGCAAACGCGCCCGAGCTCGCGGAAAGGTATGCACGTCCCTTCGCATCAAGCTCTGTCCAATCTCGAAAACGCATCGACACGATCTGGAGCTTCGAATCTGCGGCAAGGGCCGCCGGTGGTTCCAACGTCTGCGTTCATAATGCTACACAAACGAAAGAACCGCCAAGTCCACCACGTCGACAGAGCAACGTCTCAGCCATGAGTACGGTCGTTACCGCGGGTGCCGAAGGCCCCGGCACAAAAGTGCCACTACTCATCATTGGGGCGGGTGCCGCAGGTCTGTGCGCGGCGCTGAGTGCGAAAGAGGCAGGCGTTGAGGTTGTTGTCGTAGAGCGAGAGGCGACGCCGTCCGGCTCGACCTCATTGTCAGCGGGCCTGATTCCGGCTGCGGGCACGCGATTTCAACGTGCCAAGAATATCCATGACAGCGCGAAGTCGTTTGCTGCTGACATCACGCACAAGGCGAATGGCGAGGTCGATCCTGCGGTGGTTGAGGCTATCGCAGGGGAGTCTGCGTTGCTCATCGAATGGCTGGCGGACCGCCACAGCTTTCCTTTCGATGTGATCGACAACTTCAACTATCCCGGGCACTCTTCGTTGAGGATGCATGGCTTGCCAAGCCGCACCGGTCGCGAACTGATCGACCGACTGCGCACCGCGGCCGAACATAATGACATCGTGATTTTAAGCCGAAGTGTCGCCGAACGACTTTTGGCCGATGCGGAAGGACGAGTCACGGGCGTGGAAATAGCGCGCCCCGATGGCGCACGGGAGTGGATTGGATGCGATGCGTTGATCCTCGCCTGCAGCGGTTTCGGCGGGAATCCCGATCTGGTGCGCCGTCACATACCGGAAATGGCAAGCGCAATATATTTCGGCCATCCCGGCAATCGCGGTCACGCCGTCGTGTGGGGGAGCGAACTCGGTGCGGAACTCGCTCACCTTGGCGCCTATCAAGGTCATGGTTCGGTGGCGACACCGCACAACATCTTGATCAGTTGGGCAGTCGTTATGCAGGGCGGAATTCAGGTTAACCGCGAGGGCCGCCGGTTCAGTGATGAGACGCACGGATATTCGGAACAGGCCGCCGAAGTGCTGAAACAACCGGGCGCCGTTGCATGGGATGTCTTTGATTCACGAATTGCAGCGGTGGCTCGGCAGTTTGAAGACTTTCAGCAAGCAGATCGCGCCGGCGCGGTTTTGACGGCCACCACCGTGGAGCAGCTCGCAGAGGCGATGTGTATTCCCGTCGCAGCCTTCGTTGCCGACTGGAAGGAAGTTGAAGCACTAAAACTTGGCGGCGGTCAGGACCGTTACGGCAGAAAATTTCTTGCAGACCAGCTGTGCAAACCTCCTTATCACGCAGTCAAAGTGACCGGCGCGCTGTTTCACACGCAGGGCGGAGTTGCGGTGGATCCAACCGGTCGCGTGAAGCGCAAGAACGGAGCAGGGTTTCCCAACCTGTTCGCGGCTGGAGGTGCGGCAGCTGGCGTCTCGGGTTCGACGGCAGCGGGATATTTGTCGGGGAACGGGCTACTCACAGCGACAGTGCTTGGCCGTTTGGCAGGCGTGGCAGCCGCCAGGCAAGTGACTAAACGCTAGATCAATCTCGAGCGGGCACAACCCAGGGCTTGAGAGCGCGATGCTCGGTAGAAAATTTGGCGATTCGATCTCGATAGCTCTCGGTGAGATCGACGTCGTCCCATCCGTTCAAAAGCTGGTTTCGACTGACCGGATCAATCTCAAATGCGTAGGTCCGATTGCCACACGCAATGGTCTTGCCCTCCAGATCGACCACGATTGGATGATCCGGATTGGCTGAGACCGCCGCCGCCATGTCGGTAATATCAGCATCTGATACGATGGCTGTGAGCAGGCCGTTCTTGACCGCATTTTGCGCGAAGATATCGCCAAACGACGGCGCAACGACACAACGAAATCCGTAGTCGTAGAGGGCATAGACGGCCGCCTCGCGCGAGGAGCCGCCGCCGAAATTTCGACCCGCGAGCAGAATCTTTGCGTTTTTCCAGCCGGGCTGGTTAAGCGGAAAGTCTTTTTCGTTTCCGTCGCTGTCGAAACGTAGATCCTGAAAGAGGACCGTGCCGAGTCCTTTCGATCGTGGCCATTTGAGATAGCGCGCCGGCAGGATTTGATCAGTATTGAGGTTTGGCAACGGCAGAGGGCAGGCCTTGGCGTTGAGCCGGACAAATTTCTCCATGCGCCGGCTCCTATGCTTTCCGTCTCGCGAGCAACGGACGGACATCCGCGAGATGTCCGCTGACGGCGGCAGCGGCGACCATTGCGGGCGACATCAAGTGTGTACGCGCGCCGGGACCTTGTCGGCCCCGGAAATTGCGATTGGTCGTTGATGCACACCTCTCGCCGGACGGCACGATGTCTCCGTTGATACCTACGCACATTGAACAGCCGGAATCTGCCCATTCCAGTCCGGCCTCGCGGAAAATGCGATCAAGGCCTTCTCCTTCTGCCTGTTGCTTCACGCTGGAAGAACCCGGCGATACGAGGCCCGGCACCTTGCTTACGCGACCAGCCAGAACTGCGGCCGCGGCGCGCAAGTCCTCGATGCGTGAATTGGTACAAGAGCCGATGAAGACACGGTCGATCGAAATTTCAGTCAGCTTCTTGCCTGGTGCGATCGCCATATAGTCCAGCGCGTCGCGCAGATATTTGGCGCGCACCGGGTCTGCTTCGCGCGCCGGGTCAGGGACGCGGGCGTCGATCGGCAAAGCGTCATCAGGTGTCGTGCCCCAGGTCACGATGGGGGCAATGGCGTTGCCATCGAGCTTCACCTCGCGGTCGAAGTCGGCATCCGGGTCGGAAACCAGTGCCGACCAGGCCTCGACGGCACGGTCGAAGGCGCCACCGTTTGGTGCAAAAGGGCGACCCTTGAGATAGGCGAACGTTGTTGCATCCGGCGCGACCATCCCGCATCGACCGCCGGCTTCGATCGACATATTGCAGAGTGTCATGCGCCCTTCCATGGACAGGGAGCGGATGGCGCTTCCGCCGAATTCGATCGCATGACCCTGTGCCCCATCGGCGCCGACATGCGCGATGATCGCAAGAGCGATATCTTTTGCACCGACCCCGATCGTGGCGTTGCCGTCGACTGTAACGCGCATGCGCTTTGGTTTCTTTTGCCAAAGAGTTTGCGTCATCAGAACGTGCGCGACCTCGGACGCGCCGATTCCGAAGGCGTACGCGCCGAAAGCGCCGTGAGTCGATGTATGACTGTCGCCACAGACAATAAGCAGTCCGGGTAAGGTCAAGCCTTGCTCAGGACCGACAACGTGCACGATGCCTTGGCGCGGGTCACGCAAGCTGAAAAGCGTTATGCGGTTTTCAGAGGTATTTGCCTCGAGATTGCGTACCATCGCCGCGATCTCGGGATTGGCAATGGCCTGACCACGGCCGCGGGTCGGCACATAGTGGTCTGCAACCCCGAATGTCAGTCCCGGCTCGGCGACACTGCGCCCGCGCTCCTTCATCTGGCTGAAAGCATGGAACGAACCTTCATGCACATAATGCCGATCGACCCAGAGCAATGAGCCTCCGTCATCGCGACGCACAATCTCGTGCGCGGACCACAACTTGTCGATAAGGGTCGAGGGCTCACTCATATGGGGGCGTCATTAACGGTTGCGGCCTTGTCGAGGGTTCGCAATATTGTAGACCCAAGTTCGGGGACCTTGAATAACCAGACCATACCAATGGGCCCCGCCCAGCAATTGTGAACCAGAAGGGAGTGATCATGCCGAACCCAGGGAAACTAAGCCGCCGTCAGTTCCTTGCCACGACGGCGTTTGGAGCCGCGGTTACGGCCACCGGCAGCATTTCGATGCCTTCCGTTCTGCGTGCGCAAGGCGCGTCGGTCAAGCTTGGCGTACTGCATCCGGTCACGGGCGCGCTCTCCTATTCAGGTCAGCAAGGTCGCCTCGGTGCCATCTTGGCCGTTGAGGAGATCAACGCAGCCGGCGGCGTGAAGGGTCTGGGCAAGATTGACGCAATCCTCGGCGACGCCCAGTCGACGCCGGATGGTGGCGTCGCGGAAGTCGAGAAGATGAATTCCGCGAACGTCTGCTGCATTGTCGGCGGATACGCCAGCAACATTTGTCTGGCGACGACGCAAGCGGCGGCGCGCTACGAGCTTCCTTATGTCGTTGACGTCGGCGTCGCCGACGGAATTGTCACTCGCGGCCTCAAGAACACTTTCAGGTTCGGCCCTGGCTTCGGTGTCATTTCCAAAACCGCGCTGGCCAATCTCGCCGCCATCAACGAGCAGGCCGGCAAGCCGGCCAAGACGGTGATGATCGTGCACGAGGATTCTCTGTTTGGGTCTGGCCTGGCGAAGTTGCTGAACGCGCAGCTCCCGCAGCAGGGCTTTGAGATCCTTGAGACGATACCCCATCCCACGCCGACTCGTGATTTCAACAACGTTGTTCTCAAGATAAAGGCGCAGAACCCCGATCTCGTAATTCCCGCAAACTACTATAACGAATACGTTCTGCTTGCCCGCACGATGCAGCAGCAGCAGGTCAAGCCGAAGGGCATCTATTCCGTGCTCGGCGGGGCAGCATCCTCATATAAGTTCGTGAAGGAATTCCCGGATGCAGCAAGATACATCATGGACTGCAATCACTGGTTCGATCCGCGCAGCGAGAAGGCGCTGGCGCTGAAGAAGAAAGTCGAGAGCAAGGACCAGTTCTACACCTACGAAGTCTACATGAATTACAGTTGCGTCTACCTCATCGCGGACGCGCTCGAGCGCGCAGCGTCGGTCGACCGAGCCAAAGTTACGGACGCGCTGGCGAGCTCGACATTCTCCGGCCATGTCATGCCTTACGGGCCGACAAAGTTCGTCAATGGCCAAAACGAGGGCGCTGCGCCGGTTAATACGCAGGTGCTCGACAACGACATCAAGGTGATTCTGCCTGCCGCCTTCGCCAATGCGAAGGCGGTGTTTCCGCGACCGGCGTAAGTGTCATAGAGTTGCGGGTGGGGTTCCTGAAACTCCACCCGTTCCCGTGACCCTTAGAGCATCGCGTCAGTGCTGTCGCCCGTCATCCTCATCCCCGCGATTCTCAACGGCCTGTTGATCGGCGCAATCTATGCACTGGTTGCGCTTGGATTGACGCTGATCTACGGCGTGCTTCACATCATCAATTTCGCCCACGGCGCATTGCTAAGCGCAGCCATGTTCGCCGCTTTCTTTGCCTTTCGCCTTTTGGGCCTTGATCCTTACGTTGCAGTCTTCCTGCTCGCGCCGGCATTTTTCGCGCTGGGCTATGTCTTGCAACGTTTCCTCATCGGCCCCGCGTCACATGGTGATGACCGCAACATGTTGCTGGTCACCCTTGGGGTCGCCATCGTTATCGAGAACGCGCTTCTTTACGCATTTCGCGCCGATACGCGGACAATCGATGTTCCTTATGCGTTTCAGACGATTGATCTTGGATTCACGTTTCTGGCGGTGGCGCGCGTTGTCGGTTTTGTCGCGGTCTTTGGAGTGGCGCTCGCACTGTGGGTGATAATGAGTTTTACCGACACCGGCCGTGCCATTCGCGCTGTTGCCAGGGAGAAACTCGGTGCTCAGCTCGTCGGCATTGACGTCGCCCATATCTACGCGGTGACCTTCGGCCTTGGCACCGCGTGCGTTGCGATCGCCGCCTGCCTGTTGATCCCCACCTATTACGTTAATCCCAGAGTAGGGGATGCCTTCGTTCTCGTTGCCTTTACGATCGTCGTACTCGGCGGCATGGGCTCCGTGCCGGGCGCGCTTGTGGGAGCGCTGCTGATCGGTGTCGCTGAAAGTCTGTCCGGGCTCTTTCTTGGAGAGTCGCTCGGCCAGATCGGCATTTTCCTCATTTTTATTATCGTACTCCTGGTGCGGCCAAGTGGCTTGTTCGGGGCGCGCGCATGAGAGCTTTTCTTCCCATCGCCGCGGTATTCGTTGTCCTGGCGGCGGTGCCCTTGGTCGTGCATTCGAATGTCACACTTAATTTTCTCGTCGTAGCGCTCATGATCGCGCTGGCCGGGCAGGGCTGGAATATTCTCGGCGGTTACGGCGGGCAATATTCGTTCGGTCATGCAGCCTTCTTCGGGACTGGCGCATATGTCACCGCCATCCTGCAGATGCGATATGGGATCAACGCATGGTTTGGCTTTGCGATGGGCATTGCCGCCGGCGCTGCACTGGGCGGTGCACTTGGCGCTCTCGTTTTTCGCTCCGGCCTGCGTGGTTCTTACTTCGCGCTGGTGACCCTCGCGTTTGCCGAAGTGCTGCGCATTATCGCGAGCGTCGCCCCGATCACCGGAGCCGGTGTCGGGACATTGATCAAACTCGATTTGGGCATCCAGACCCTGCAATTTCAAAGCCGCGCGGCATACTACTGGATCATTCTTGTGCTCGTTGGCATATCGCTCGTGATCGCCCGGCTCATCGAGCGCTCTCGTTTCGGCGCCTGGCTGATCGCCGTGCGCGAGAATGAAGATGCGGCGAGGGCGCTCGGAGTCGACGCAAGCACCGTCAAGACTGTCGCCATGGTCATCTCGGCCGCCATTACCGCCGCCGCAGGATGCTTCTACGCGCAATATTTTCTCTTCGTCGATTCCGGTATTGCCTATGGCACCTGGATCTCCGTTGAAGCGCTTTTGACCCCAATCATTGGAGGTGTCGGCACAGTATTCGGACCGTTGCTTGGCGCTCTTGTGGTCAAGACCCTGAGCGAGGGCGCAAAGCTTTTGGCGGGCGATGCGCCTGGTCTCGATCTCATCATCTACGGCGCAGTGCTCGTGCTGGTTATCTGGATCATGCCGCGCGGCCTGATCGGTGGGCTCTCGCATGTGCGCAAGCTGCTGGCGCGGCGTGGGACGACGACAGTTCCCGCTGGGGAGGCGCCCCATGGCTGAACCGTTGCTCGCTGTAAATGGCATCACTTGCAGGTTTGGTGGCTTGCTGGCGGTCAATGCAGCCTCGCTCACGGCGCAGGCAGGGCAAATCACCGCGCTCATCGGCCCCAACGGCGCCGGGAAGACCACGCTCTTTTCGATCATCTCTGGCTTTGTCAGAGCCAACCAGGGCTCCGTTCATTTTGCCGGCAAGGACGTCACTGGTGAGCCGCCGCACCGTCTCGCGCGGCGTGGAATCGCCAGGACGTTCCAGATCGTCCAGCCGTTTTTCGGTCTATCGGTCCGCGAAAACATTCTAGTGGGCGCCCATCTTCATCATCGCAAACGCGACGCGGCGCTCGCCGCCGCTGATCAGATCGGTCGCGATGTGGGGCTTGGCGAGATGCTCGACAAGCCGGCCGACGCATTGACCGTCGCCGGCCGCAAGCGGCTCGAACTTGCCCGCGCGCTTGCGACCGAACCCAAGCTACTTCTGCTCGATGAAGTGCTGGCGGGCCTCAATCCATCGGAGATCAGGGATATCGTCCCGGTCATCCGCGATTTTTGCCGCGGCGGCATCACCATCCTGATGATCGAACATGTCATGCAGGCCGTGATGAGTCTCGCCGAACACGTGTTCGTGCTGGCCGAAGGGCGCATCATTGCCGAAGGCGCGCCCGCAAAAATTGTTGCCGAGCCTATCGTCGTTGAGGCCTACCTCGGTCGCGGTGCGGCAGCAAAGCTGGGAGCGCAGAATGGACGCTGATCCGCTGCTTGCTGTCGGCGACCTGCATGCAGGGTACGGAGAAACCGAGGTCCTGCACGGCGTCGACCTAATGGTCAGTGCGGGTGAGATCGTTGCGGTCCTCGGGTCAAATGGCGTCGGCAAATCGACGCTCAATCGCACGATCTCCGGTGTGCTGCGCGCGACCAAAGGCTCCATTCAGTTCGCAGGGCACGCAATCGAGCGGGAAAAGCCGGCGGGGATCGTTTCGCGCGGACTTATTCACGTGCCTGAAGGGCGCTGCGTTTTTCCCAACCTGAGCGTAAGAGACAACCTCGAATTGGGCGGATATCGACGAGCGCGCAATCGCCGACAACAGAATCGAGAGAAGGTTTTCGGTATTTTCCCGCGTCTCGCCGAGCGGCAGTCGCAACGTGCCGGCAGCCTTTCGGGCGGCGAGCAGCAGATGCTGGCGATCGGACGGGGTCTGATGGCCGAACCCATTTTGCTGATCCTGGACGAGCCTTCACTCGGTCTTTCGCCGCTTCTCGTCGAAGAACTCTTTGCCTTGATCCGGCGCATCAACGAGGAGGGCATCGCTCTCCTTCTCGTCGAACAGAATGTCGTGCAGAGCCTTGAAGTGGCCCATCGGGCCTATATCCTTGAAAACGGCAGCGTGGTGCTGAATGGTGCATCCGATCAGCTGCGTAACGATCCAAATCTCAAGCGCGCCTATCTCGGGCTATGACCATGGTTGACTCAGAAACTCTTCGCACACGGCTGGCGCGCAAACCCATCGTTGTCGCACCGGGCGTCTACGACGCACTCACCGCGCATCTTGCTGAGCGTGCCGGATTTTCGACCCTCTATGTCTCCGGAGCAGCCATTGCGTATACCCGACTTGGTCGCCCCGATATCGGTCTCGTGGCGATGAGCGAAGTGGCCGACACTATTTCCATGATCAGCGATCGTGTTCGTGCCGACCTTGTCGTTGACGCCGACACTGGATACGGCAACGCGCTTAACGTCGGGCGGACGATCCGCCTGTTCGAACGCGCCGGGGCAAGGGCGATTCAGCTCGAGGATCAGGCATTTCCCAAGCGTTGTGGCCATCTCGACGACAAATCACTCATCCCGCCCGAAGAAATGGTCGGAAAAATCAAGGCCGCTCTCGATGCAAGGCGCTCGCGCGAAACATTGGTGATTGCCCGAACGGATGCCGTGGCGGTCGAAGGCTTCGATCGCGCTGTTGCGCGCGCCGTCAGCTACCGCGACGCAGGCGCAGACATATTGTTCATCGAAGCGCCAAAGACGCGTGCGGAACTG